>Ga0209544_1000387_pt1 | contig 63878 bp, 67 predicted proteins | sample MesohylPK_FD_187297 | JGI IMG/M metagenome (GOLD analysis project Ga0209544, IMG submission 187297) | Host-associated microbial community of the marine sponge Aplysina aerophoba from Gulf of Piran - sponge mesohyl, lysed by proteinase K... | ecosystem: Host-associated > Porifera > Sponge >... | reverse complement strand
CTCGTCTGGTTCGATGGTCGGCCCAATTTCCTGAGCGTGCCTGCCGGCGCACTGCCGGCGGGCGTCGACGCGATCAAGTCGCTAGTGACGTGGTCCGCGGTCACGGTCGACCCCGCCGCCGTACACGTTCCTCCGCATCCGCACATCGCCCGCGTCGCCGATCCGATCGAGGAATCAGCGGTCGACATCGCCTTTCTGTACCGCGACGGCGATGACGAACCGGTGGACGGAGCGTTGAAGCTCCCGGCCGTCGTCTGCCTTCCCGTGCCGTCGACGCACGCGGGGAAGGAGTTGAGGCTTTTGAGGCATGACGGATCGTCTTGGAGGTACCTCGAGACAGCCGACGTCCCGTCGGGATACGACCCCGGCACGGGCATGGTGGCGGTGTGCGGCACGACGAGCGGCTTCTCGCGGTTCGTGCCGGCCGTCGTGGAGCTCGCGTCGGGCGCCTCGGGCGCTGGTCGCGTCGGTTTCATCAAGCGCATCGAGCCTTCGATACGCGCCGTCACCCTGTCGTCGGGCGACGTCGTGAAGCTGAGCTTCGACATCTGGGGCCGTCAGGATATTCTGAACAACGATCTGGGCGACGGTCACGTGTTTGCCTGGTCTGGCGGAGGTGCGGGAGGGAGAATCGAAACCACGGACCGCGCCAACGAGATCATCTACACGACTCCTGAGATTCCTGGAAAGTACACCATCACGGCGACTTCGCCCGACGGCGCGTGCCTGAGCGGCGAGGACGATGATGAGACCGTGGAGCGATGCACAGCGAAGTTCACCATCACCGTCAGACGCCCCTCGGCGGTCCCAGAAGAACGGCCGGCACCGAAGAATCCTGTAGGGGAGATTCCGTCGGTGCTGGCCGACGCCGAGGGTCGTCAGTACGAGGTCTTCACGCCCGAGGGTGGCGGCTTCTTCGACGGTGGCGACGTGACGGTCTCCGCCGAGGCGGGGGTTGTGCCCAATCTGGAGATCATCGGCGTGCGCGCCGAAGCTACAGGCTCGGCGTCCAACGTCGGCGTGACCACGCAGCGCTACACCTTGGTAGGCGACCGCTACGACGTGCTCGCGGTCGACACCGACGGTGCGGCGATATCTTCGTACGTGTTAGACGCGCCTTTGGAGGTATGCGTTCCGCTGCCGGCGGAGGCGCGCCACGACATTTCGAACATTGCGCTGGTCACGGATAATGCGGATGACACCTTGACGGTGCTTTCGGCCTCGGTGCGGATCACCGCATCGTCCGGCACCAACGTCTGCGGCACCCTCGGCACCCTCCCGGCGACGATCGCCGTAGGCACCGCCGGATCGCCAGACGCGATACCGACGGCGACGCCGGAGGTGGAACCAGCCATCCCGGACACCGGCGGTGCCGCGCCGACGGGCAACTGGTTGCTGATGCTCATGATCCTCGGAACAGCCGTCACTCTTGGAAGCGTGGCACTGGCGTCTCGCTGCAGACGGGCGCGGCAGGGAATCACCGCTCCAAAGTCACATTCGTAATTGCCGTGTAGGGGCGGTTCGCGAACCGCCCCTACACTGTGTGGTACCATTCGAAATGGAGATGATTCAACATCGTCTCCGAGCCGGAGGGGTATCGTAAGTTCGCTTTCAGAGGTTACGAGCCAATTACGCCTTGCTAGGGCGACCTCCGGCTTTCTCATTCTCGCGCACCCTCAGTCATTCCTGCGGACGGGTGCTGTGCACAACCCTCCCCCTTGATGCCCAAGGGGGAATTAAAGGGGGTTTAGACTTGGCGTTTCGCTTTGCACTCCGTTGCCCGTCCCCTCTGGATGGGCGTTCCGCCCGCTGAAGCGCCGGCTTTCGCCGGAATGACGATGGTTGTGCACAGAACCCCTTGGGCATCAAGGGGCAGGGTTGTGCACAGCACTCCTTCGGGATTCGTTGGGTCATGCGATGTTGCGGTACAATCTAGCCAGATAGTCTAGCCAGGAGATTGCCATGACCAACTGGTCCTTGCAAGATGCCAAGAATCGTTTCAGCGCCGTGGTAAATGCCGCGCTGGCGGGGGAGCCGCAGCGGGTAACCCGACGAGGTGAGCCGGTAGTGGTCATCCTGTCGACCGACGAATACGAGCGTATGCTCCGTTTGGAAAAAGCGAATGCCCCTACGTTCGTCGAGTTGTTATTGCAAATCCCGCAAGATGACGGCGAATTCGAACGTATACCGGTTTCACCTCGTCCGGTGGACTTTTGATGTTCTTGCTCGACACTGATGTGTTGTCTGCGCTACGAAGGCGAGAACGTCACCCTAAAATAGTCGATTGGCTTGACCGACGACCGACTACGGATGTTTACCTGAGCGTCGTGACCATTGGCGAAGTGGAACGCGGCATCATTCAGCAGGAGCGTCGCAATCCACCGTTCGCCAATGATCTGTCACTCTGGCGTGACACGGTGCTCGCATCGTACGGTGACCGGATTCTCGATGTCGACCTGCCAATAGCTCGCCGATGGGGACGGTTAACCGCCGAGCTTGGGCACCATAGCGACGATCTGATAATCGCTGCCACTGCGCTACACCATGGCTTGACCGTCGTTACTCGCAACGTCAAGCACTTCGAGCCGACGGGAGTCAGGACGTTCGATCCCTTCAGCGAAGGAGACGCGTAGGGGCGGTTCGCGAACCGCCCCTACGGGTTATGTGCACAACCATCGTCATTCCGGCGAAAGCCGGAATGACGGAGTTTTGCAATGGTCTCAGTCACGTCGCATATAATTGCGAATAAGGACACACTCCTAACGTATCGCATACGGATCTGAACGCCGACCCAAAACTCTTCCCACGAATCTCACTTATTCAGTTACAGTTGGTTTGATTCCAACTGCGATAATCCCCTAGATGTCCAACTCCCCACAAGCATCGGCCGCCGACAAAGGTTCGGAAGATTCGCTGATGTATCGCCCTCCTGAGCGTGATGAAGAGCCGGAAGTAACCTTCGGCGACATCATGCAGCGGATCAAAGAGGCGTTTTCGGGAGTTCCAGGTTTCGGCGACGACAATGATGGTCGTTCGCGAGACGACGAATCGAACGGAAGCGGCGGCGGTGCCGGTCGGCGGTCCGGCAGTGTGATCGTGCTCGCACTCATACCGGTAATCGCCATCATTTGGCTCGGAACCGGTGTCTACACCGTCGGCCCTGAAGAACAGGCCGCATTGCGGACCTTCGGGCGATTCGTGGCGATTGCCGACCAAGGTCTGCATTGGCACTGGCCCAGCCCGATTGGAACCCGCAACGTTGTAGCCGTAACCAACACCCGCCGACTCGAACTCGGTTTCCGGAGTACGCAGAACGGCTCCACAACGCCGGTTCAGATCGAATCGGAGATGATTACGGGCGATGAGAACATCGTCGACGTGCAGGTGGTTGTGCAGTATCGTATCGCCAATCTCGAATTTTTCCTGTTTGAGGTTGACGACCCCGGAGATCCGGACCGCGGTATCGCGCCCGGCAACCCTGACGGCGAAACTTTGCGTGATATCGCCGAAACCGCAGTGAGGCAGGTGGTTGGTGCCCGCAATATTGACGATGTGTTGACGACGGAGAAGGAACAGGTGCAGGCGAGCATCTTGGATAAGATGCGCGAACTCGCCAGCGACTACAACACCGGACTCGACGTGCTCCAGGTGCTGTTGCAGAACGTTAACCCGCCGGCCGAGGTTCAGGACGCGTTCGAAGACGTTGTGAGAGCGCGCGAAGACCGCGAGCGCGATATTAACTTGGCAGAGGCTTACGAGGCCTCGCAGATCCCGGAAGCAACGGGTGCCGCCGCACAGATCGTGGAAGAAGCCGATGGTTTCAAGCGCGGTCGTGTCGAGCGCGCACGGGGTGAGGCGGAAGGTTTCGAAGCCATATTGGCGAGCTATGAGATTTCGCCACAAGTGACTCGCACAAGGCTCTACCTTGAAGCGATGGAACGCATCATGGCTGGCAAGTCCAAGATCGTGATCAACTCAGCTTCGAACGCGTTGCCGCTGCTGCCGCTCGACAGCTTGGGCACCTTGTCCGGCAACTCTTTGTCCGGCACAACGACAGGCGGAGGACAGTAGCAATATGCCTCGCCTGATAATTTCCATAGTCGTCATCATCGTCGCGGCGTTCATCCTGATTCCGCAGGCGTTCTTCACCGTTGACGAGACACAGCTGGCCATCGTAACCCGTTTCGGCGCCTTCCAGCGCGACTACCGGAGCCCTGGCCTCTACGTTAAGCAGCCGTTCGTGGAGACGGTGGTGAAGATGGACAGTCGATTGCTGAGGGTCGATGCGCAACCGGCATCGTTGCTGACGTCTGATAAGCGGAACCTCGTTATCGACGCCTACGCGCGATACCGCATCATCGATCCATTGAAGTTCTTCCAACGACTTCGCACGGAGAACGAGGCAGTGTCTCGGGTATCCGACATCGTAAACTCTCAACTCCGACGTGAAGTTGCACTTGACACGCAGTCTGAGGTCATTTCAGAGACCCGCGAACAGGTGATGGGCCGCATTGCCGAAGCCAGCAACCGGTCTGAAATCACACGCCAGCAAGCGATTGAGCTTTTCGGCGGTAATATGCGCGACCTGCGGTTGACGGTCATCATCACCGAGGAGACGGCCGAAGGGCTTGCGAGCCGCGGACGTCCGGCCACGATCGCGGAGTTGAATGCGTTGAACTCGGAAGAGCGCCCCGAAATCATCGGCACAGCCGCCGTTGCTTACTACCAACCGCTCGTCGACGAACTTGGCATCGAGATCATTGATGTCCGGATGAAACGCGCCGACTTCCCGACTGAGATCGAGGCATCGGTATTCGCTCGCATGAGAGCCGAACGTGCCCGTATCGCCGAAGGTCTGCGTGCCGAGGGTACGCAGAGAGACCGCGAAATCCGAGCCGAAGTCGACCGCGACGTGCAAATCATATTAGAGACGGCAAACGGAACTTCCGCAAGACTGCGTGGTGAGGCCGAGCAAGAGGCCATCACGATCCTGGCCGAAGCACTGGAGAAGGCGCCAGAGTTCTACGAATTCCGCCGCTCCCTAGAAGCCTACGAACGCATCATCGACGGTCAGTCGCTAATCGTTCTGGAGAGCGACTCGGATCTGTTCAAGTACCTGCAATCTTCCGGCGTGATCAACGAAGACGGGGAGTACGTGGGGCGGTAGGTTACCCGCGACTTGGGTGTGGATGTTATTGGCGTTGGAGTCCGATGCGGACGGCGCCTAGAACGGTGGCTTAAAGCCTTCTTTGCCTTCACCGAGGGCGAGCCCCTCCTCCGCGAGTCGGTTCCGGATGATTGATTCGGTAACTCGATAGTCGGTCATGTAAGCGTCGACGAAATAATCGATCTCACAATCAAGTTTGTCAGCCATCAACCGGGCCGCTTCGTCACGTGTGTTGGCGACGAATTTGCCTCTGGTGAAGTGGAATGGCTGGACGATGAATCGGCGAACGTCAGTTTCGAGTAGTTCGTCAGCGAAAAGTTCGGGATCAGATACCAGCAGCAACGGGGTCATGGTGATGCAGGACTGGATGCCAGCCGCTTGAACGTTGGCTATTGCGCGGAGTCGAACGGAGTTCTTGGGGCAAGATGGCTCGAATGTGCGGCGGATGTCTTCGTCATCGGTGGTCACAGTCATGTTTACTTGGACGCGACCGCCGTTCGCCTCGATCTTTTGGAACAGTTCGATGTCGTTGGTTACGTCTGGGCTGCGGGTTTGGATGACGAGTTTGGGACGGTGGCGCGGTTCGGCAAGGATCTCGAGAAGGCCTTTCGTCAACTTCAACTCGCGTTCAATGGGCTGGTAAGGATCAGTTACGGAACTCATGTAGATGAGTTTGCCGTCCAACGACGTTCTCATGTTTGATAGTTTGGATACTGCATTTTGTTTCACGGTTACCCACTGCCCCCACGTATCTCGTTTTTCGACATCGGGACTGAAGAAGGCGGCGTAGCAGTAGGTACAACCGAACGAGCAACCGCTGTAGGGATTCAACGTGTAGTCGTACGCGTCCATGAAGCCGGTGGCTCTGGTCAGAATGGGGCCCGACGTTGGGGCGTAAGAGATGGCGGTGGGACCGAGTTCTCGGGGTTTCGCTTGTGATTTTTCGCGCCTGGTAGCCAGATCATCGTCGGGCAATTCCGAAGGTAGCATGATCAACTGCCGACTCACTTGATGGCTGTTACGCATCATCAGCCCCACACATTGGGATTACCTGCGATTGTTATCCATCGCTCACCCACGAGGCGGAAACGATACGGCCAAACGCATACCGTACAGAATGCCAACCCTTCGAGTCCATTGAAGTCTCGCATAGAGGTCATCTCAATTCGGTGTCCTCTGTCGCAGGCCCCCACGATCGGGAAATCCCAATTCGGCCTGTTAACCGGCGGTCGCTTAGACATTACCTCAACATTGGAATTAATCTCCCTCTTGAATACTGACTCCACAGGATTAATCTTCGTTGCAGATGATCGCGTGACGGAGATGATCTCGTAAATCAGGTTGTTATGCTTGAACATTGGAACAGGGGCGCGAAGTAGATTCCGTGACGAAGACTTGAGAAAACACTCTAATTTTGGCAACATGACATCGGATCTGAATCGCGTAATTTGGTTCAATTTTCTATCACATATGCATTCTCGATCATGCTCATTCACGGATTTACGGTTGATTTCGAGGTGCGTCAAATCATCGTGTAGGTCGTTCACGAGAGATTGGGAGTTCTCATTGGCAGTCAACCAACCTTTTTGAGGACGCAAGGCACACCATACGCGGTCAAGATGCGTACCGACAGACTTCAATTGATGCCTTGGCTCTCGATAAATCGTATGAAAACTGGTCAATATCTTCGCGCCACCTCGTCGACTGTATTCATCGGCCAATATCTTGTACTCATACACATCCGTCGTCGTATTAAAAGTTGCGTTTTCCATCACTGATTTGAGCCGCGAGTTCGGTGCGTAACGTCCAGTCAAAGCCTTGAAACGAGACCAAAACGCCCTTCCCAAATCTAGCATTGCAGAACTCGGATCTTGATTGCAAACATGAACCTGTGGTAGCCATTGGGGAGTGATTGGCAGTTTCGCAATCGCGATGACTAAACCGACCAACGCAGCCATTGACCCCGCACCGAAATCGAACAAAATCACTGGTTCTTTGGGGCAGTCACGTGCATGATCACTTAATTGCTCAGAAAGTTCTTTTGAGAAAATCTGGTACGCGAGAAAAATCTGACGGGCTTGGTACCACTGGAGGTAGAAGTTGGCGGTCCATTCATCGTAGCTCGGATTTTTCTGGGTTGAAAGATCGTCTACAAGTCCGTGCAGCGCATTTTCGGATTTTTGTGCAACTTCGGCGACAGAGAACAAGAGGCAAGCTTCCTCGAATTTTTCTCGAGCCACATCAGTGATGGCACGATCGATCAATTCTGTTATGGATGTGCTTGCCATTTCTCAGGAGGTATCGCTGAGTTTAACATTCGAATCCCACCTCCCCCATCACCCGTTCCGCCCTGCCGACGCCGCGCTCTTGTTGATAGCGCAGCATCGCACCCGTCAGCTTCAATCCGGCCTCCACATCCCGGTCGTCGACGCGTAGATTTTGTATGCGAGTCCAATCTGGAGTACGAGTTATATGGCGGAGGAGTTTGATGGTGTTGAGCGGGGCGGGGACTATGGGGACGGTTTGAGGGTTGGTTTGATCTTCGGGGTTGGGTTGGTAGGCGATGGGGTCGGGGGTTGCGGTGTTATTGGCGGTTTGGAGTTGGTCGGGGCGCATTATCAGGCCGCCTTCGGAGGGGGAGAACCAGTGGTCGCCGGGGGGGATTTCGTTGTTGGTGCGGACGCATCGGTGGAGTTGGGGTTGGAGGCCGACGGTGGTCAGGAGGGTGGTTTCGTGCCAGAGTCGTAATAGGGGAAGGATGGGTTTTGCGGTGGTTTCGGTGTGAGTCAGGGTGTCGCGGAGGAGGGCGAAGAGGTTGGGGTTGGCGGCGTTGGGCAGGGAGAACCGTTCGCACATCTCGGCGAAGTGGGAAGCTATCGAAAGTCGATCGAGGTCGCGGCGAAGGCCGAGGTAGGCGTTGATGGTCTCGACTTGGCTGAGGGTGTGGAGGTCGGATCGGCCTTCGGAGACGTGCGCAGTAATGTGTCGTAGAAGATCGACGTGTCCACCAGTTCGAGAGGTTGTTCGTCGTGCGCCGCGCGCTACGCACGAGAGTAGGCCCAAGTTAGGAGTGAAGAGGATGACGATGCGGTCGGCCTCTCCGAGGTCGCGGGCGCGGACGACGATGCCTTCGGCGTTGAAGTATCGTCGTCGAGTTGGCGACATGGTAGTGAAATTACATGGATACGGTTTTAGTGACCGTTGTCAGATGAACCGTTCTCCAAGTATGGCGGCGGCTCGTGGAACGTTTCGCCGCGTCGTTCTGCGGCTTGCCGACGCCGGTCCCAATCCTTCATCTCCGCGCGCATCTGTGCCCGGACTTCTGCGCGGCCTTGCTCGCGATTTCGTTCCTTCGCAGGTTCAACGAGATTCTGTCGTATCCATTCGCTCATTAACATGATGCTGCCCAGTAGTTCGACAAGTGTAAATGTGATGATCGCGGCCGCGATCCCGACCTGACCGGTACGGAGAATGATATCAAAGTACGTCTGTATCCAGTTTTCGGGAATTGCCGATGATATACCGTCGTACGTGGCGATGCCGGTACCGACAACCACCTGAAGCGTGAATAGCACGAAGTAGGGCGTCGACCAGCGCGGTCGAATCGCCCATATTGCTTCGCGGTTATCGTTTTCAGAAGGCCTTCTTTCGCCGTTCCACTTATTCAAGACTCGCTCGATTGAATCATTCATCCGTTCGGTGCTTTGTCAAGCATAACGTTAGCACGGATGTTCATTCAAGTCGAAATGGCGAAACTCTTCGAACTCCTTTTGAAGGGAGTGTCACCGTCACCTTCTCCCATCGGAGAAGGGGGAATTAACGCAATCCTACGCTGCCGTCTTCGCGGATGGGGGGCGGGATTTTGGCCGGATTGAACGGGTGTAAGTTAGGGGCGTTGTCGTTGAAGGTTACGCCGAGGCCGGGTTTCTCGGGGAGTGTGAACCATCCGTCGACTACCTCCATAGGCGCGTCTACCATATCCGACCGCGGTGGCTTATCCTCATCCACAGCCTCAAGTACGTCCCAAGATGGCGACGAAATCCCAAGTTGGACGCAGGCGGCGGTGGCGATTGGACCTTGGAAGTTGTGGGGCGCGATGAGGATGTGGTGGGCCTCGGCGATGGCGGATATCTTTTTGACCCCCGTGATGCCGCCGGCGACTGCGATGTCGGGCTTGAAGAAGGAGCAGTTGGTCATCTGGGCGTATTCGCGGAACTCGTAGATGCCGGTGTTGCGCTCTCCAACGGCGAGGGGCAGGCGCATCTTGGTGGCGACTTCGGACATCGCGAGGACGCCGTCGGGGACGATCGGGTCCTCGATGAAGTAAGGGTTGAAGGGCATCGCCTTCTCGCAGAAGACCACCGCTTCCGACGGTCGCATGTTGCGGTGTATCTCGATGCCGATGTCGAAGTCATTGCCGACCGTCTCGCGCACGGCGGCGAGCATGTCGATGGCGTTATCGACGAGGACTGGGTACTTGAGGAGCTGGAACTCGCGCGGCATGGGCGTGAATTTCAGGGCGGAGTAGCCGCGGTCGACTGCGATCTTCGCTCGCTCGGCGACTGCGTCGGGTGTTTCGCCGCCCACGCCGAGGAAGATGCCGCGGATCTTCTGTCGAGCACGACCGCCGAGGAGGTCCCACACCGGCGTATCAAGGCGCTTGCCCTTGATGTCCCACAGCGCCATGTCGATGCCGGAGATTGCGGCGGCGATGCTGTTGCCGCGAAAACTGCCGTTGTAGCGGTGCATGAAGTTGAAGATGTGCTCAGTGTCGCCCGGGTCCATGCCGACAATCGCTTCGCCGAGAGCATGGACGGTCTCTTCAGCAGCGCGGGGATACGCCCAGTAGCAAGATTCGCCGATGCCCTGAGTGCCGTCATCCGTAGTGACGCGGACGACAAGGAAACGGTCGACTAGGAAGGTTTCGATCTGCTCGATTTTCATTGGTTGGGCCCTCACCATAACCCTCTCCCACAACCGGGAAAGGGGACATATTCTTCGTTGCGATTATATGGGTGGTTTAGGTGTGGGAATGGCGTATCCTCCCCTTCGCAAAGCGAAGGGGAGCGAGTCGCGCCTCCAAATCCGCGCTCTAGCCAATCTCCGCCCGCGACTCCAACGAATGCGCCAGCGTTGCGTCGTCGGCGTATTCGATGTCGGTGCCGGAGGGTAGGCCGCGGGCTAGGCGAGTTACTTTGATGCCAGCGGGAGTGATGGCGCGTTGGAGGTACATCGCGGTCGCTTCACCGTCGAGGTTGGTGTTGGTGGCGACGATGACTTCGGTTACCGTCTGATCGGAGGTGTCGGCGCTGTCGTCTTGGAGGCGCTGGAGCAGCTCTTTGATCTTTAGGTCGGAAGCGGCGATGCCGGAGGTCGGTGAGATAGCGCCGTGAAGCACGTGATAAAGGCCGGTGTAGGCGCGCGTGCGCTCGAATGCCGTGACGTCGAGCGGTTCCTCGACGACGCAGATCGTCGACCGGTCACGGTTGGGGTCGGTGCAGATGTGGCACGTAATCGCCTCGGTGATGTCGGCGCAGGTCTCGCAGAGCTTGATGCGCTGTTTGACGCCGGTGATGGCCTCCGAAAGCTCGGCGGCCTCGGCCTCGGGCATGCGGACGAGATGGTAGGCGAGACGTTGGGCGGACTTGGGTCCGATGCCGGGAAGTCGACGGAATGCTTCGATGACGCGGGCGACGGGCGCCGCAACGCCGCGGGGCGCATCGGTGCGAGGTGCTACGGGCGAAACCGGGCGCGGCGGGTCGGGTCGGAAGGCGGCCATCGGTAATCTACGAACGTGCGAAATACCCGCGATGGCTAGAAGCTGAGCCCGGGGATGTTAAGCCCGCCAGTGATGGTCTTCATCTTCTCCGCAGCGAGTTCCTGCGACTGATCAATGGCCTGGTTCACCGCGGCGGCAACGAGGTCTTGGAGCATCTCGACATCTTCAGGGTCAACGACATCAGGATCGATCTCGATAGATTCGACACGAGAACCACCAACCACAACGGCCTTGACCGCGCCACCTCCGACCGATGCCTCGGTAGTGGCCTGAGCAATCTCCTCCTGCACCTCCTGGATCTTCTTCTGCATCTGCTGAGCTTGCTTAAGCATGTTGCGGTTCATCATTTGGTGAGGGGCTCCGAGGTGTGGGCGGTGACTACGGCTATGATTTTACTCGCGGTGATTGGTTGGCAGTGTGAGTGACGCGCGCCTCATCTGGATACCCGTCGCCGGCTACGTCTTGCCTGTCTCGCCGCCGCTCTAGATCACAGCGCAGGATTCGGACGATCTCTCCGATGCCGTCGCGGATGCGATCGTGGAGCTATCGGCGGGTGTGTGGGAGTAACGTCCCCGAAGCAGACCTGTCGTTCACGCTCGACGGAGAACCTACGGCGGTGCGCTAACTGTACGTGCATTAAGGTTCTAGAGTTAGCGATGAACTTTACCGAGACTATTGAGTTCCGGCGTCGGGCCGCGTCCGCGCTGATGCACCCCGTGACGCTTGCAGCGCTTGCAGTGCTGTTTTTGAACGATCTGCTGTTCAAATCGCTGTGGCCTGGGGCGTGGATACCTGGAAAGCTGAGCGACCTCGCATGGATGATGTTCGCGCCGCCGGCGCTGGCGTACATCATCTCGTTCGCGACGGCGGGGAACCTGCGGGCGCAGCGAGCAGCATTCGCCGTAGCCTACGCGGGTCTGCCGCTGCTTTACGTAGCTTTCAACACGTTCGAACCGGTTCACGATGCGATCCTGCGCGGGCTCGGGCTCTTGGGCGGTGACGGGCCGCGCTCACCGATGGACGCGACCGACTCGCTCGTCATCCCGTTTGCGATGGTCGTCGCGCTCTGGGTGTGGTTCAGACCCCCGTTGAACGCGTGGGACCTCCGCGCCCGCCTTGCGCTTCTGGCGGCGATCGCCGCCGCCATGGCAAGCGTTGCCACCAGTTACGCCACGGACCGTGGGATCACGGATGTGGGCGGGACTGACTCCGGGACGATAGGCACATTTGCCAATACTTATTATCCTGCGACCAGTGGCCACTATGAGAGCATGGACGGCGGGTTGACCTGGACAAGGACAAGTGAAGAATACGTACCCTTGGACATCCAGGAGGAAAGCGAACTAGAGGTTATGACGCCGTCAGGAGATGTCTTCTTCGTAGATCACGAATACGCGCAGATCGTCCGGGAGCGGATCAATCGAGAGGCGAGCCAAGATGAACTGCGGGATTTGTGGATTCATCGGGGGCCGTATGGCCGGAGAACAGTGTACGGAGCAACGGCCTCCCGAGAAGTAGTCTATTCCTACGCATATCTCCGGACTGGCGGGAACACATGGATGCAGGCTCTTGACAAGAGAGACGTTCAGGACAGAGTGATTGGCCAACGACCGTACAACCTTTTCTACGATGACCGAAGCGGTAACCTCATTGCAGCCATGGGACTTCAAGGCGTGGTCGTAGTTGCCCCGGACGGGACGTCTACGAGGGTTGCCGTCGGTTCCTATTCGCCGACGGACTTCTCCTTCCGCAGCAAGGTGGACACGTTCTTTGGCTCGCTGTTCTACGGTGAGCCGCCGGCGGTAACCACCGGGGTGGCCCTGCTGCTGGCGTTCTCATCCGCCGCTCTTGCGATCGTCGCCCCGGCAGCGTCGTCGGTGGGACCCAGAGTGTGTTTCGCACTCGCCGCCATCATCTCAGTTTCGCTCGCATTCTCTGTGGGAGTTTATCCCCATGCGTCTGAGGCTCCTTGGGCAGGCGACAGCGATTTCTTGGGATCGGTGTTCTTAGTGTTTACCGGATTTGGACTGATGCCCCTCTCGCTGATGCTCGCAGGAATGGTAGTTGTTCGAACAGGCCTCAAGCAAATCGCGATCGTTGTCGCGGGCAGCATCGGAATGCTGTTGGTGATTTTGCTTGGCGGGTTGGTATTGTTCGAGACAGGAGAAAGAACCGCGAATTATGTTGCCGTCGGACTCGTCGGGTTGGCAACTCTTGGCCTATGGGCGTACAAGCAGCGTCGGCAAACGTGACGTCCAACGAATTCCTGCTCTACGGTCGGCGCGTTCATCCCTAGAATTCCCTCAAACAAGGTTTAACTGGTCGTTTGCAGGAGCGATTAACGATACGTCGTGTTGCATACATCCTATTGCGGCGACCAGATTAACGGAGGGGCTGTTTTGGTTAATTGCTGCATGGCGAAGAGGTGGAGGCGTGGGGTTTACGCCGTCATACCCGCGGACGCGGGTATCTAGGGACACATAAAGACAACCGTTTATCCCGCTCGATGACGGACAACGGCGTGCTTTGTTTTCTCTGGGTTCCCGCGTGCGCGGGAATGACGTCAGTTATGTGCGGGCATTACGCGGATGATTTACGGGAATGAAACATGGTACGCGGGCGCTTCCCCGTTGCCATTCCCCTCTGGATTCCGGCGTACGCCGGAATGACGGTGGTTTTGCACGCGTCCCCTCCCCTCCGCTCGGCGAAGACGAAAGTGAAAGTTCTCAAATTTGTGCCAATTAGGGGTTGCGGAATGGGTTTTGGTGTTGCAACATAGTTAATAGAACGTGTGTAATAGCTGGTGCTGCTTCGGATGGGGCGGCGTTGATGAGGAGATGTGGCAAACATGGTGTTGAGTTGTGATTTGGTTGTCGGTAATGTCGGCGCGACGGGGCGAGCGAGTGAGGTGGACGAGGTTGTGGTTAAGTGGTTTGGCGCTGGTGTCGTGGACGCGGAAGTCGACGGTGGAGAGCAGATTTTAGAGGTCAGCGACAATGATGTTGCGGTGCGTGCGGCAAGTGATGAGGCTGAGGTGAAGGGATCTCGGCGTTTGATCATCACGGCGGCGGTCGGGAGCGAAGACCGAAAGGGGGACTTGATCGATCCGCAGGGTTGGGAGCTTGAGGGGTATCGGAGGAATCCGGTGTTCCTTTGGGCGCATGACCGGTCGATGCCTCCGATCGGCAGGGCGAGCCGGGTCTGGGTCGAGGGTGAGGAGTTGAAGGCGTTGGTGGAGTTTGCGCCGACGGCGTTCGCGACGGAGATTGCGGACCTTTATGCGCGAGGCTTCATGCGTGGCGTGTCGGTGGGTTTCATTCCGTTGGCGATGGAGATGAGGGAGGCTTCCAACGGACGGCACGGATACTGGTACAAGCGTCATGAATTGTTGGAGATTAGCGCGGTGCCGGTGCCGATGCACTCAAGCGCGTTGGCGTCTGGCGGTCAGGATCGAGAGGTGCGCGACGTTGGCGAGTTTTTAGAGATGCGTGAGGGGATGCGGCGGTTGTGGCGGGCGGTTTCTGGAATGGGTGAGTTGTGAGGCGCGGCCGGGGTTGCTCGGCGAATTGCGGCGGGCCCTCACCCTAACCCTCTCCCAGAGGGAGAGGGGATTACCGAGTGTGACCTATTCCTGGCGGTGAGGGGAAACAGTATTTGATCTCTCCTAGATGGAGAGGGTTGACAGACAAAAGGAGAATGGCTTAGATGCCTGAAACTACACAAGAGATGGAACTCCTGAGGAAGGAGTTGGCGGACGTTTCGACGTTTGTCAAGGAACGAGTCGAACCGGTTCACGATGAGCGGGTTCGGCTGAGAAAGGCGATCGAGGCTCTGACTACGGAGCAGCAGGGCGCTCGTCGAGATGCGTTGCTGGCCGGTCAAGCTGGTCCCGGCAGCGATACCGTAGTGAAGTCGGGGCCTTATGCGGGTTGCGATGAGTTGGACCTGGCGATCCTGCGGAGCGTGCAACGAGCGGCGGAGACGCAGCTGGGCGCGGAGTCGGTACGCGATTGGGATGTGCGGCTCAAGGCAGCGATGGATAGCGTGTCGGCTGGCCGGGGCGATGAGATCGTGCCGACCGGGATGGCGTCGCGACTGTGGGATGACGTGCATCAGGAGACGCGGGTGGCGAGTCTGTTCAATCGGATCGACATGCCGACGAATCCGTTCGACATTCCGTTGCAGCTGGGCGATGTGAACTGGTATCCGGGGACGGAGAACACGGCGACAGCCGAGAGCACGACGAAGACAGCGAAGCAGACTTTGACGGCGTATGAGCTGGTTGCGGAGGTTCCGTGGTCGCTCACGTTGGACGAAGATGCGGTCTTCGCGGTGCTTCCAGAGGTGCGACGGACCTTGGTGCGGAACGCGGCTGAGGTCATCGACGACGTGTTGCTGAATGCTGACCGGACAGCCGCGAACGGCATCAATGCAGACGGCGGGACGTTGCAGACTTCGACGGCCGGGAAGGCGCACTTCCTGATCGGTTTCGATGGGTTGCTGCATCTGCCGTTGGTAGACAACACGGGGCAGGGCGTCTCGCAGGCCGATGAGATTTCGAGCGCGGCGTACCTGAACCTGCTGAAGAAGCTGGGCAAGTACGGGTTGAGCCAGTCGGAGACGGTGTTCGTGACCGATGTGGCCACGTTCACGTCGAGCCTAGGTTTGGCCGCGGTTGAGACGGTCGACAAGCTCGGGCCAAAGGCAACGATCCTTAGCGGTCAACTCGCGTCGATCTACGGTCATCCCTTGGTCGTGAGTGGTCAGATGCGTCTTGCGGACGCGGACGGCAAGGTCACGAGCGGCGGGAACACGTATGACCGCGGTCGACTCTTGGCGGTGAACACCGGTCAGTGGCGCGTGGGTTTCCGTCGGAATCTGATGATCGAGACGGAGCGCAACATCCAGAAGCGGCAAAACGTGATGGTGGTGAGCATGCGACTTGGTTTCGCGGAACGTTCGGGCAACCGATCGACCGCGACGCACACGGCGTTGACTTACAACATCTCGCACTGATGGTGACGATTCGTAGGGGCGGTTCGCGAACCGCCCCTACGGGCGGCGCACCACGTCGCCCGGGCATCCCCTGCGGTCTCGCTAACCTCCCCCTTGATGCCCAAGGGGGAATTAAAGGGGGTTTAGCGTCGATGGAAAGGGGGTGTTGTGGTGAAACTCGTGCATCCCCTGCGTGCGGCGCTTCGCTTGCACGCGTCCCCTTCGCTCCGCGAAGGGGAGGTTACTAAATCCAAAAGAGGAGAAATAGACAATGACGGATTCTGAAGCGCCGGTTGGGGTGCTTAATCTGTATGCGAAGCCGACGGAATTGAAGGGTCGGTTAGGGATTGCTGACAATAGTCACGACGTGGTGTTGTGGCATCTGCTGCATGTGGCGAGTCGAGTGGTTGACGGTCACTGTGGTCGTAACTTCTACGTAAGCTCGGAGTCGAAGCGGTTCGATGTGTCGGACCGGTTGCGAGTGCATGTAGACGATCTGATCGAGGTATCGCAGATGGTCGAGGACTGGGACGGCGACGGGATTTACGAACGGACGCGGCATCGGTCGGAACTGCTTCTGTATCCACTGGATACGAACCCGCGGTCGCCGCATGGGGTCCCGTTTCACACGGTGCGAGTGAGTCCGAAGCGGTCGAGCTCGTGTTTTCCACTGGGTCGTGCCCGGGTTTCGGTTACGGGTCGGTGGGGATACCGGTCGCACGTTGTCTCGTTGGATGCATACACCGACGATAGTGGTTCGCCAGTGAGCAAGGCATCGAAGTCCATCAAAGTTGACGATGCTCAGAACATCGTTGCGGGTCACACGATCATCATCGACCACGAGCAGATGTTTGTTCGGCAGGTCGGCGCTTCGGTGTTGAACGTCGAGCGCGGTGTCAATGGAAGCACGGCGGCGGAGCATCCGGACGGATCGCTCATCAAGTCCGTGCAGTTCCCGGCGGAGGTTGTCGAGGCCACGGTGTTGACGGCAGTGGATCGATGGCGTCGACGGGACGGAGTGGCGAGAACGGACGATGTTGCCGCTGGCGCGTCGCGATCGCTCTACGACCCGACGGGCGACGTGAAGCGGTTACTGGCACCGTATCGAAAGGTGTCGATCTGAGATGTCAGGAACGGAGGTGTACGACATATGGATCCACGCGAAGTATTGCTGGAGATGGATCTTGAGGATCTGGCTGGGCGAGGCAGGTCGCCGGTTCAGAGGAGGTCTTCGAGAGATGGTGACAAGCCAGAAGAGTCGGATCTTCTGGCGCAAGTGAAGCGCCTGAGGTCGACGGTTGAGGGAGATCACGATGCGCGGTTGCGCGGCATCGAGATCAACATCCGTTGGTTGATGGTGCTGGTAGGCGGCGAGGTGTTGGCGATCGTGGGATTTGCGATCAGTTCAACTGCCGGTGTCTAGGTAGAGGAGCGAAGTTGATGAAGCAGAGAGAACGAGAAGGTAACGGCGTGTTGAAACGGATCGGACGCGTTGTTGTTGCGCCTTTCGGGCGTGGCGGTGCAGGTGATGAACCAGACGGTGTCGAGCGGCGCGGGTATTCCTCGCGCCGGGTCGTCGACCGGATCGGCATCCCGCTAGTCAGCCGGGATGATGTCGATTGGACGCCGGCGCGATACGGGGAGTACTACGCGCGGTCCACGGCGGTTCATGCTGCGGTGCGAGTGTTAGCGGAGGCGGTGAGTCGACCTCCGTTGGAGGTCTGGCAACGACGAAGTCCGGGCGCGGAGTTGGAGCTTGCCGGCGCGGGGCATCCGTTGCAGCGGTTGTTGGAGCGTCCAAACCCTGTATGGGACGGTGGACAGCTACTGCGAGTGACCGAGAGCCGGTTGGCGCTTTGGGGTTCGGCATATTTGGCGCTGGCTCGAGACGGCGACGGTGTGCCGTACGAGATGTGGCCATTGCGACCCGACGAGGTGCACGTGGTCGGTAGCGAGGATGATCGCACCGTCCGCGGCTTCATCCATCAGACGGCGGACGGGCGCGTGGCCTATCTGCCGGAGGAGATGCTGTGGTACCGGCGGTTCAATCCGATGCGCGGGCTGTCGGGATTCTCGTCGATGGCACCGGCGCGGGCGGCGGTCGATATGGGTGCGGAGGCGTTGCGGTTCAATCGTCGTTTCTACGTGCACTCAGCGATGCCGTCGGACGTGGTGATAACGGCGGACAATAACGCGAACTCGTACGAGATCGAACGGCTGAAGGAGATCTGGGACGCGCGCCTGGCTGATCCCGATAAGGCGCACCGGCCGGTCGTGTTGAGCGGCGGAGTGGACATGAAGCGGTTGGGCTCGAACCAGTCGGAGATGGAGTTCATCGCCGCGTTGCAGTGGTCGGTCGAAGAGGTTTCCCGGGCGTTCGGTGTTCCAAAAGTCTTCCTGAGCGAGTTCGAAGATGCGACGCTCGCCAACGTGCGGACGATGGAACAGTTCCTGTGGCGCAACACCATCATCCCCGAGTTGAAGTCGCTCGAGGACGGCATCAATCATCGACTGACGCCCTACTTCGCGAGCTTCCCGAACGAGCTAAACGTCCGCTTCAACCTCTCGGACGTCGAAGCGGTGCAGGAGTCGCAGTCGGATCGGGCGGACCGCCTGGCAACGCTCGTCGGCGCGGGAATCATGAGCGTGGATGAGGCGCGGCGGGAGTTGGATGTTTGAGGGAGGTGAAAAAGCCCCACCCTCGAGCAAGGGTGGGGCTTTTGGGCATCGGCATTAATGCACTGTGGAATGCACTTCGCAGACTTAGTGGTCGTGATGCATGTAACACTTGATCTTTTTGTCGTAGCACACTTTTTGCCAACCGTCGTCTGGCGTGTAGATCCATTTGCATACGGTTGTCCAGCACCATACCCAAACGTCGTGGAATTCCAGCGTTTCGGCATCATCTACATCCTGGACATCCACCTTTCCGACGACGGTATTGGAATCACCTCCGAGCGAACCGACCGAAATCGAAAGAGTCGCTGGGACTGCCACGCATTCATCCGCGCCAGAGACATCTACATATGCCGCTGGAGTTGTGGCAGGGAGTGTGGCGGAATCTCCTTCCTGCATCGCCCACCGAGCATCCGCGACGATTGGCGACCATGTGATCGTAGCTACAGCTACCACCGCAATCACCATGATGGAAATCAGAGCCTTGTATCTGGTCATTATTGACCTCCTTAATTTAAGGCGATGGCATCCTCCATCCAGATGCCACTTTCATGTACCATAACAGACAATTAGCGAAAGGAGTCGTTATGTTTATGAAAAATTACGAAAATAGTAACGCACTTGAAGAAGTGATGCAGATATTGCGATATAGGGGGGTGATATCGACGATTTCGGTGTTGATTTGTTTGATTTTCGTGGCTTGTGGCGGTAGCAGCGTAGATGAGGATGCTGAACCAACCGCTTCGTTGTTGGAGGGTGTCGAGATAGTTGAGACTCCCCAAGAAACCGCGGATGTTGAGATTGATGACGAAGTTTCGAAGAGTAGCGGTGGGCCGCGGCGTGGCGGAGTCTTTCGCACTCCGTCAGGGAATCTGCTGATACCTGATCCGGCGTTGTTCTCACCATCGGGCCGTATCGAGCCTTTATTGGGAGAGATCTACTCAGGCCTCATGCAGCTGACGGATGACCCGAATGACGCATTGAGAACGGATCTGGCGGAACGGTATACGGTCCGTGACGGTGTGAAGTATGAGTTCGTGTTGAAGCGCGATTTGAAGTTCAGCGACGGAAGTCCACTGACGGCATCGGACTTCAAATGGAGCTGGGAACGAGCTTTGAAACCCTCTACAGGTTCGCAACATGCGGCAGAAGTTTTTGGATTGATTGTAGGGGCTTCCGAGGTTTTGTCTGGTGAAACTGAAGAGCTCACAGGTGTAGATGCGGTAGATGATCGGACGCTTTTGGTGACGTTATCCGAGCCTTCAACAGTTTTTCCGTATTTAATTGCAGATCCGGTCGCCGCAGTGCTGAAACGTGAGAATGTACAGAATTGGGACATCAATTTTGCGGATCAATTTCGCCTGCGCTCCTCTTCTGAACCACTGGCGACAGAATTTGGGGAGTTGCCGGTGGGATCAGGTCCGTTCAAGGTTGCTCTATTCGATTTTGAACGCGCAGAGCTGGTATTGACGCGCAACGATCACTATCATGAGGCCCCCCCGTATCTTGACGGGATAGAGTTCGTGACAGATCTTTTCGAAGAGAGGAACGGTCGAATGGTCGCCAACTTCGATCGGGCCTTCGAAGAAGGCCGTATAGACTGGATTCTCGGTAGCACAAAAAGCGATAAGAACGAACTTGGTGGCGACATAGTACCGGTTCTATCTGGCACAAGATCAGATTTCCTGATATTCAACAGCGGATTGCCGCCATACGATGATTTGTACTTGCGCCGTGCGCTCATCGGTTCTGTACAAGTAGAGACCCATCATGAAGATGAAGGAGCGCATGAGATTCCCGGTTCATTGATACCTCCATTTCTACCCGGGCATGATCCGGAACTCTCGGGTATTCGATACGATCTGGGGGAAGCAATCACTAATGTAGAAAAGTCCGGATATTCGGACGAGCTTTCTGCAATCAGACCTACATTTCACACCGAAATTGACGGTCACTTCGAGGACGAGTTTGAGTTTCTGTCCCAAGCATGGCAGGATGGCATCGGCTTGGGCAAAGCTAGATATCAATATGCATTTTCTGATCGCTACGAGGAGTTGTTAGAAAATGGGAAGCTGGAGATGGTGTTCAAGGACGTGAATGCTAGGTATCCCGACGGGTTAGCGGTGTTGTCGGAGTTGTTTCACGCGTTCGGTCCAGGTAATTCTTCGGATGAACACGCCGAGCTGGACCGTATGATTCAGTCTGCGAAAGCGGAGTCGGATGCGGTTGCAAGGTTGGATACGTACAACGAGATACAGCGTTTTGTTTTGGAACAGGCACTGGTAATGCCGTTCGAATGGCCTTCTACAGCAGGATCAGGCATCAGTCTTCAACCTTGGGTGCATGGATACAGGGAGCCGGCGTTTTATGGTTCTAGGTTCAAGGATGTGTGGTTTGATGATACGGCTCCGAAGCGAGAGTTGCCTTGGGAGTAGATCGGCAGGATGTGGCGACTTCTTGCTACTGTAATAGCACCCATTTCACGGCAAATGATACTCTTTGATGAGTCGGATTGCGATTACTCGTGATTCAATGAATTCACTGACCGATGGAGTAAGGAATGACCGTCACAACCGAACACGTTCTGGCTGAATTGGTAGTTGGAACCCATTACGGCGCGTTTAATTGGGAGCAAAACCTCTCGGCGCATGGAGATTGGATTCTCCAGATAGAAAACTTCAAGTTCTATCTAGACTCACGTAGTCTAGAATGGAATTGTTATCGGACAATCAATGAACATAGTCGCGGAAGTATTCTGAACGTACGTTGTGGGTTTGATGCCTTGCTTGATACATTGGAAAAACGCATCAAGCAATCGGAAGTAGATGAATTTAAACAGCGCTGTTATGATGAGTCACCTGTTGATGATTATCTAAAACCAAAGAATTCGAATGAGGAGATACGCATTGAAGCGTTAAAATGCCTACGCCAGTACATTACCGATCACATCTCTGAGTCCACGACCTGAACCCGCCAAAGTATCCGGGTAGCATATTCCACAAGGTCTGGCTCGACGATACGGCGCCGAAACGGGAGTTGCCGTCGCCATGACCAACGGAAGGAACGGAATGCTAGGTCAAGTCCACGAACACATCGTTAGGGAGTTGGGGGAGAGCAGTCGCACCGACACGATCTTCGTGTTGACTGCGATTGTGTTCAACCTGATTGTGCTGGCGGTGAATTCGGGGGTGTCGACGGAGGCGAAGTTGGAGGATGCCGATGCGAGTTACGACATCATATTGGGCGTGTTCATCGCGATGTCGGTCTTGCTGAATGCGGTGGCACTAGTGGCTCTGGTCATCGGGCGTCGAACGCGTCGGACCTTGCTCGCCGGGTTGGTGGCGATGTATCGCGACAACGAGGTGGCGAAGTATTACGATCCGTCGCTGATGTCGAACTACGGCGTCCGCTACCTGCTCTTCGCGGCGGTGATCGGGCTGTTGGGGCTGACGGCGATCGTGGTGCCGTTGATCATTCGGTTTACGGGGTAACCCGAGGCCGGATCGGGGTCATCCGATGAGTTCGAAACCTTCGGATTGGAAGTCGGAGTCGTAAGCGAATGCGGTGGTTGAGCCGTAGGTTTCCATCAGCACAAAGCTGACACAATCGACGAGACTGAGTCGTCGTCGATTGCGTCGAGTGAGCAGTTCCACAGCGATGTCGTGTTCAACATCGGTAATCCAATGAACAGTTAACAGTCTGTGTGTTGTCGCGTGGAAGTCGAGAGCTTGAGCCAAGCCGATCCTCCTTTGGATCAACGCCATTGATTCAGACAAGATGTAGTTGTGCGTGAATATCGTTTCGCCGGCCGACATGATTTCGTCGAGCGTACGAATTGACTGTTGATGGTAAGGATCGTCGTCGTCCGTTAGCGCTAAGGCTGCGGACGTGTCGAAGAAGATCACTCGTTGTAGATCTCCGCGAGTGCATCGTCATGTCTCGTGGACAATGGACGGGGGCCGTTTGAGTCCGATCGTCCCGACCCGATGAATGTGAAGTCTTTCAAAGTCAACTTGCGCCGGGGAGGATTTTGGAGCCGGGGAGGGTTTTGGAGATACTGGTTGACGGCGTCTCGGACGAGCGCCGACATCGACCGGTTTTCGGAATGAGCTCTGTTTTTCAAAAGCCTATGGGTCGTCTCGTTCAGTTGGATTTGGGTGCGTACCATGGTCGCTTCCTAGTTACTGATGTAATGATGTAATGATAGCAGGGCAGGGTTTTTCGCATTGCCACTAATGGCTTCCCGCCCTAAGGCTCGCGGGGATGACGTTGGATCTGCGGTCGTCGTTTCGAATGGGGCAATCGTGTGGCATTTCGAGCATCCCCTGCGTGCTTCGCACGCGTCCCCTTCGCGGAGCGAAGGGGAGGTTGGCGCGTCAGCGGGATTGGTTGGCGGTTTTGGGATTGGGGAGCTAATTCCCGTCGATGCCGAGGATGCGGCCACCCACGTTGCGGAAACGATTGACTGTGGGGTTGGTGTCGATCGCTTCTGGGATGCCGTAGGGTTGGGGAGTGTCGGCTAGTTGGTTTGATTGGTTTGGCGAGGTTGGAGTCGGTTGGGTGAATTGGGTGGGTGCCGGGGCTGGACGGGGTGCAGCTGGCGTCGGAGCGTTGGTGGTAGGAGCAGGTGTGGATGTTGAACCGGCAGATGGTGAGGGGGATGACTGTTGGAGTTGGACGCGGATGTTCGGGCCGTAGACGTTTTGGAAGGCGGGGCGAAGTTTGGCTCTGGTTTCGTCGTTCATCCACATGTCGCGGAGGCGTTTAGTTGCACTGGCGTATTTGGGTTGGAGGATGAGGACGCCGTCGTCGTTCGGTCCGACGAAGTTGGCTTGTGCGAACGCGGTACGGATAGGTCTCCCAGCGGCCTTTTCGATTTCGTCGAGGATTGGCGAGCCGGTGGTGGCATCTGGCCCAGATTCCGGTCGTGGGGCCGAATGAGGCGCAGGTTGTCGGTTCTGTTGTTGTGCTGTCGCCGGTGCGCGGGCGGGTTGCCGGCGTGGTTGCTGTGCAGTCGCTGGAGTTGCGGCTGGTTGTGGCGCAGGGGGTGCGGCTATGGCTCGGAGGGCGGAGATTTCGAGCGACAATGGCGATGATGCTTCGCCGAAGCGCTCGTTGTGTCCGAAGATGGTGATGGCGTGGAGCATCTGCTCGGAGGAGGCCTGCATGGCTTCGGGTTCGAGTTCGGGTGCGTCGCCGAGTTGTCCGTAAAGTGTGGTGATGCCGTGTTTCGCGAGGAGCGCGCCGCGGAGCGCGGAGATCGTGCTGTCGCGCAGACCTTTGAGTTCGGCACCGCGCCCGGCTTCTTCTTCGATGATTTCAAGAGCGCGTTTCGTGTCTTGTGCGAGGACTGCGCTGGCGAGATTGCGGGCGGAGGATGTGTCGCCGATTCCGAGTAGCTCGCGGGCTTGTTCTTCGGTGATTTCGCCAGTGCCGCATGAGACGGCAAGCTGTTCGAGGAGATTCTCGGCGTCGCGAAGGGATCCCCACGCGGATCGGGCGACGAGTTCTAGGACGGCAGGTTCGCATTCGATCCCCTCTTCGTCGCAAATCAGGATCAGGCGTCCGATGACGTCGTCGGGAGTGAGACGTCGGAAGTCGAACCGTTGGCACCGGGAGATTATGGTCGCCGGGACGCGGTGGATGTCCGTCGTAGCGAGGATCATGACGACCTGCGGCGGCGGCTCTTCGAGGGTCTTCAACAAGGCGTTAAAGGCCTCAGTGGTAAGCATGTGGACTTCGTCGATGATGTAGACCTTAAACTGGCCGACGGTCGGACGTAGCAGTACTCGCTCGCGCAGGTCACGGATGTCGCCGACACCCCGATTTGAGGCGGCGTCGATCTCGATGAGGTCCATGTATCGTCCCTCGTCGATGGCGATCGCGGCATCGGTGTCGGGCAGCGGATCGCCGTATTGATCGAGTTCAGCGTTGATGGCTTTGGCCAGGATGCGGGCGGTCGAAGTCTTGCCGACGCCGCGCGGACCTGTAAAGAGGTATGCGTGGGCGACCCGGTTAGACATCACGGCACGGCGGAGCGTGTCGGTGATGTGTTCTTGTCCGACGACGTCGCTGAAGCGGGTTGGTCGCCACTTTCGATAAAAGACGGTGCTCATGGTGGGGTGAGAATAGGCATTCGGATTACGTATTCATGATATGCGTGCATCGACGAGTCGCGAGGGGCAGCGCAAAGGAGTGTAAAGCACCCGTCCGCGAGTAAGACGAGGATGCGTTGGATGGCGGGATGTATTGGACGATAATGGCGATATGCCGGAAGCACCTGACCTTTATGTTCTGCGAGAGTACCTTGCGCCGCGTATGGAAGGCGAGGTAATCGAGTCGGCCCGGGAGTTGCGGCCTTTGGTGGTGAGGAACTTGGTTGGCGAGCCGCTGGTGGAGCACGTTTGCGGTCGGAAGATCGAGGGATTGGATCGCAAGGGCAAACTGTTGTTGATGTCGCTATCTGGTGGTATTTCGATGGTGGTCAGTCCGATGCTGACAGGCGATCTGTCGTTGGTTGAAGCGAGCAAGAAGCCGTTGAAGTCGACGATTTTGACGATGAATTTAGGTGGCGGTATGCAGCTGAGATACTCGGATGCGAAGCGGATGGGTCAGATCTACTACGTTGGATCGGACAATGTTAGCGAGATAACGCGGGTCGCGGATCAGGGTCCGGATGTATTGGACGATCCGCTGAGCTTGGCGGATTTTCGTTTGGCGCTGAAACGTTTTCGAGGCGAGGTTAAAGGTGTTTTGACCCGTGGTGAATTGGTAGCGGGTATTGGCAACGCGTACGCTGATGAGGTGCTGTGGGCAGCCGGAATCTTTCCGTTTAGAAAGGTCTCGCGGTTCACCGTTGATGATGTAAACCGCTTGCACGAAGCGGTCTACGGCGTGCCAAGTCAAGCTGTCGCGACGTTGCGTGGGATATTCGGCCAACGTCATCCACGGAAGGATCGGAAATTCTTAAGCGTTCATGGTAAACCGGGTTCGGATTGCCCGCGTTGTGGCTCGACGATTAGCTCGGTGAAATCTCGGCAACGAGACACGAACTTTTGCCGAAAATGTCAGCCCGGTAGCATGTTTGATTGAACGTGGATGGTGAATTGGGCAGGTTGTGATTTTGTAGAATCTCGCGTAAAGCGAATTTGGGCATGAAATCCAAGTTTTGGCTCGTCCAATCGCATTGAATCGGAACAGGTTTGTTCGAACTTAACGACATCTCTCAATACAGCGGCATCCTGCGCGACATAGCGTTCGTTGTCGTCTGCGTAGTGGTGACGGTCGTAGCATTGGTGACCCTTGGTGCCGTGCGAAAGGCCGTGCAGCGATTGAACGAGGCGATGGACCGCGTCGACAACCTGATTGACTCGGTGGCTGCGGCTCGTGACACGATTTCGGAGTTGCGAGATCGTGTGCGGAGTCGGGCTGGCATGGATTCGCAGGATTCCGGCGGCGGCTTCAATGTAGTTTCGTGGCTGCTGTCACCGTTGGGCTACGTGCTCAAACGCCGAATGCACGAACGATCTCGGGCACGTTCCGACGAACGATCTGGTGACTGAGGCGATACAAACCGGCGAGGATGTGATCCTTGTCGAAACTGAGATTAAAGAAATGGAGATTAATCATGGCAAACGGTGGAGATAGTTTTCTGGCAGGTGCGATCCTAGGTGGCATCGCGGGTTTCGCGGTCGGTATTTTGCTGGCACCGAAATCGGGCGCGGAGATGCGTGCTGACCTGATGGACCGCAGCGATGCCGCCCGCGAACAGATTTGGGACCGTACCGGCTCGGCTCGCGAGCAGTTCATGGATCGATCCGGTGCCGCCCGCGATCAGATGGAAGAGTTGTTGGACTCCACGAGTCAGCGTCTCGAGGAGATACGCGCCGAGGCGGCGAATGTAGCTTCGACGCTTCGCCAACGCGTCAGCAGAAACTCGTCGTCGGATGCTGACAGCATGCCGGTGATGGCCGAATTCGAGTCGGCGCCGCAGTCCGACGAACAAGACCGCGTCTAACAGTTAAGAAATCATGGTCGGCAGGTTCTGGTCGATGCGTCAGTCAAGACGCATCGTGAAGAGCTTGCTGTTACCTGTACCAAATAGGTTGGAAACGTAATGTCCAACGGAGAGCGAGCACTCGTAGTGGTGCCATCTGACGACCCGGCTCAATGCCAAAGGTCGCCTCGTATGGCTGAGCTCAGTGCGGTTGCGGATGTAAGGATATTTCCGACCCGCTGCGACAGTTTCGACTTGCAGATTGAGCGCTCGCAAGGAGCGACGACGATCATCAACTCCCGAAGCTATCTCGAGTGGCGTTCGGAAATGTTTGACTTGTTGCCGGAGTTGCGATTCATCTCGGTCTGCGGCATCGGCACCGATTCAATCGATTTGGAGGCGGCCAGAGCGCGCGGCATCACGGTGTCGAACATCCCCGGCAAGACGGCCCCGGTGGTAGCCGAGCATGCGTTCGGGCTGATGTTTGCGGCCGCGAAACGGGCAGCGTGGTATACGGAGATGACGAGGCAGGGTCATTGGGTGAAGCAGGATGGCGTGTTCCTGGGCGACAAAACGGTCGGAATCGTCGGCACAGGCAATATCGGTGCGGAGATGGCGCGGATCTGCAACGCGTTCGGGATGAACGTAATCGCGCATACCTTCAATCCGTCAGATGAGCGCGCAGAGAGACTGGGAGTTAGGTTTGTGGGGCTTGATGAGCTTATGGCCACGTCAGATGTAATTACGATCCACACGAAACTGACGCCCGATTCGGAGAAGATGATCGGGGCCCATGAGATTGGTCTGATGAAACCGGAAGCGATACTGGTGAACGTGGCTCGTGGTCCCATTGTCGATGAGGCGGCGTTGGTCGAGGCGCTGAATGCGGGTCGAATAAGCGGTGCGGCGTTGGATGTTTTCGAGAACGAGCCGCTACCCGAAGGTAGTCCGATCACGGAGTGCGAGCAGGTGATCTTGACGCCTCATATTGCGGATATGACGCCGGAGGGTTTGGATCTGCTCAATCAAGGCGTTGTCGAGAACACCTTGGCGTACTTAAATGGATCGCCGATTAACGTGGTCAACTGAATCCGAGGAGTCATTGAAGTGATTTCGATACGCGAACTGCATCAAGGAGACGCGGAGAGAGTATTGGCGTTGGATCAGGAGATCCGTGGGCCGGATCGATCGGCAACGTGGGACCAGTACGTGGGTCGAGTTTTGGAGATAATCGCGTTGGACTCGTTGGAGTACGCGCCTTGGGGATGTTTTGTGGCTGTCGATGAGGATCAAGGCGACGAGATCGTGGCGTTTCTGATGTCCGAGCGACAAACTGCGTCTTATGGACTTCCGCCGGGCGTGCGGGTAGTTGCAATGGCGGTCCACCCGGATCATCGGCGGCAGGGCCTCGGATCGCGACTGATCGATGCGTTGACGCAGAAAGCCAAAGCCGATGGTTTGAACAACATGTTCTCTGTGCTGTTGGATGAAGACGAGCGTGATGCATCGTTCTTGGAGCGCAACGGCTTTTCCGGGGCGCATTTCAAGGTGTTCACGAAAGAGATATAGGCGTGGGGCACAACCCTAGCCATCCCCCGCAGGAGCGGAGTCAGGGTCTGGAAGCGGCGTTAGCATCGCATCCCAGGCGGCAGTCGCTGCTGATTCGCGAGCGATTAGTTGAGGGAGTAGACAAAGGGATTACTTCCCAGCACGGTCTGATAGCCCACGGTCGCGGCGAAGCGTTCGATTACTTGATCGGCGAACGGACGCGAGATTTTGCTGAGACTGCGATACGCGCGGCCGTGGCGATGATGCTTCAAGCGGATCGTCCGGTGATTTCAGTTAACGGTAATACGGCGGCTTTGGTGCCCGGCGATCTGGTGAGGTTGTCAGAGATGACGGGCGCACCATTGGAGATCAACCTCTTTCACCCCAGCGGAGAACGCATTGCCGCGATAGCGGAGCATTTGCGGGAATACGGCGCGGTAGATGTGTTGGAACCAACCGCTGAAGCGGTGATCGTCACGCTGAGCAGCGATCGACGATATGTGAATCCTGACGGAATCGCTCGGGCTGATGTGGTGTTTGTGCCGCTTGAAGACGGCGACAGGTGCGGCGCGTTGCGCGCAGCTGGTAAGTCGGTGATCGCGGTTGATCTTAATCCGATGTCACGCACCTCCCGCGACGCGTCGATAACCATCGTCGACAACGTGGTGCGCGCGGTTCCGCGCATGATCGCACGTGTCGCGGAGCTCGGTGGCAGTTCGGATGAGTCGACGTTGCAGCGTGACATTGATAGCTACGACCATGATTCGATATTGGTCAAAGCCGAGCACGCAATCCGTTCTGGCGACTCCTAACACTGAGTTGAGATCGACGCCATCGAGTTGAGATTTTCTGATTAACCTAGAATGTTGGCTGTTGCCCAGATGATGATGGGCGAAACTTCGGATATGCGTCGTCGTAACAGCGGGCCAAGGATCGGGGACCAAGTGGTTCGCGTTCCCCGAGCGGCCCAAACAGCCCCAGTGGACGTTCCGGTAACACCGCGCTCGGTTTCAACGCGTGGTATTGCGTCGCCGATGTCGCTGATCTACGGGTTCTTCATCATCGACCTGATCGGCACCGGATTACTGTTGCTGCCTATGTCGAGCAAGGCTCCGGGATTTGCAAACCCGTTAACCTGTCTTTTCACCGCCACAACTTCGGTGACGGTAACTGGATTGGTGACGGTGGATACGCTTGAGCATTGGACGGTTTTTGGTCAGACCGTGATCCTGAGTTTGATATTCATCGGCGGATTGGGATTTATGACTGGTGCGGCGTTTCTGATCATCATCGTTGGTCAGGAGCTCAGGTTGCAGAACCGATTGATTGTGCGTGAAGGACTCGGTTGGGGGGAGCTTGGCGGGATCACGACATTGGTGCGGAATATCGTTCTGTTCGCGGTGATCGCGCAGTTGATCGGCGTCGTTGTGCTTTGGGTGTACTGGACATTGATCCGAAATTTGTGGGAGGGGTTCGATTTCTGGCACACGGTCTGGCTCGCGTTTTTCCACGGGATTTCTGCATTTAACAATGCCGGAATCGAAATTTTGCCAAACGACGTTGTAGGTGGCGACAGTTTGCACGGATTCGCGGCGGACTATTTCACTTTGTTCGTATTCGCGTCGTTGATCTTAATCGGAGGAACCGGGTACGTGTTGTGGAGCGATGTTTGGCGGAACAAGAGTTTCCGATGGTTGCGGTTGGAGAGCAAGTTGATACTGATCGGAACCGCGGGACTGTTGATGACGGGATTCATCACATTCGCGATCGGCGAGTGGAGCAATCCCGGGACCTCTGGGAGCAGCAGCGTGGTGCAAAAGATCGCCGACGCCTTTTTCCACTCGTTTTCGGCGCGTACCGCCGGGTTCTCGATCATCGACTACGGTCAAGCATCGAGTGCGACCGATACCGCGACGGAGGTGTTGATGTTCATCGGAGGGGTTTCGGGAACCACTGCTGGCGGCATCAAAGTAAACACGTTCATGGTGATGGTGGTTGCGGCGATCGCCACGATGTCCGGTCGGAACAGCATCAACATCTTCAGGAGTCACATTCGGTCGTCGACGGTTCAGCGCGCGTTGGTGCTGGGCGGTGTGTCCGCGGCGATCGTAGTGATCATCGCATATGTGGCCTTGCAGCTGCAATCGGATCTGCCAACGAGAGATGTGTTGTTCCAAGTGGTTTCAGCGGCGGCGACGGTAGGATTGGACACCGGAATAACCTCAAAATTGAACGCCCCGACGCAAGGTTTGGTAATCTTCGCGATGTTCCTAGGCAGGTTTGGTCCGTTGTCGTTGGCGCTGTTGATGGCGGGTCGCCAGATTGAGCAGCGATATTCGTTCCCGACAGAAGAGGTTAGAATCGGTTGATCTCGAATTCTGAACTTCCAGACGATCAGATATCTGGAGACTTGAGATGGCACCTCAAAACATAGTCGTCGCCGGCATTGGACGATTCGGCGCACAATTGGCTACCGGTCTTTTTCAGCATGGGCACGACGTGCTTGCTATCGATAACGACCAATCGAGGATTCAAGACTTGATCGGGCGGGTGACGTATTCAGTTTCTGGCGATGCGACCGATGAGATTTTGATGCGGGATCTCGGGGTCGAGAACTTCGACGTGGCGATTGTTGCGATTGGCCGGAATGTCGAATCCAGCATCATGACCGCGGTGCTCCTACGTTCATTTGAAATCCCGATGGTCGTGGCGCGCGCTCGAAACCGCCTTCACGCGGAGACATTGCAGCGTATCGGTTGCCAACGAGTAATCAATGCGGAGGAGGAGGCCGGGATGCGATTGGCCGAGACGCTGTTTTCACCGAATGTTGCCGACTACCTTTCGTTGGGCAGCGACCAAGGCATCAGCAGATTACGCGTTCCCGAGCGCTTCGCGGGGATGACATTGAGGGAAGCCGGATTTACAGCGTTCAACGATCAAAGCCATCTCTCCGTCATGGCGTTGATCAGGGATCAAAACGCGCGGATGATCCCCGACCTTGACGAGCGTTTGCGAACCGCGGACGAGATCGTTATTTCGGGCGGCAAAGAGTTAGTTGACGAGTTGGCGGCATGAGCTACTCGCGCGTAATGTGTCTGGTCAGAGGCGATGATAGCGACACTGATGTCATCGCGACCGCGGTGAATCTCTCGAATGGCAACCATCGGAGAATCCATTTCGTCTACGTCATAGTTGTTGATCGCAGGTACGCATTAGATTCGCCAAATCTTGCGAATTATGCCGAAGGGGAGCGGGTCTTACTGAGGGCGGAACAAGCGTCCGGGCTGCGGAACGAAACCCGGGGTTCAATCTTGCAGGCGCGTTCCATCGGTCAGGTGCTGGTGCGCGAGGCGTTGGATTTCGGTGCCGAAGCGTTGGTCTTATCGGCGCGCATCGTCTCGACGATCAACTCGAGAAAGATCGATTCAGATTCTGAGTACCTACTCGTGAATGCACCTTGTGCGTTAATTTTGGTCCGGGATGCGTTGGAGGAATATGATGCGTCGAACGGTCATCCGGACAGGTATCCGGAGAGCGTCTTTGTTCAGGGATCTTGAACGGGATGGGTGCGTGATTTGGAATCGCGAGAGGTTTTCCTAACTTGAGAATTTACACATGAGAGTTGTAATCGCAGGACATGATCGATTAGGGATTGTGACGGCCGACCTCCTCAGCGAGGCCGGCCATGACGTGTTGATCGTGGAAGAGGACGGAAGACGCATCCGTTCGTTTCCGAGCCACCTATTGGCGCGCCCGAACGTGGACGTGCTTGAAGCCAAACCGACGCAGGACGAAACAATGGTGGCGATGGATATTCGAGGTGCAGACCTTTTCGTGGCCGCTCTTCGCACCCCGGCGGAAAATGGTTTGGCGGCGCTTAAGGCCAAGATCACGTACGGTGTCGACCAAGTTGTCGCCGTGGTGACGCACGAGGCATTAAGCACGATATACAAGCGATTCGGCATTCGAACGGTGAACCCGTACACGTTAGCGCTGTCTGATTTACATGACACGCTTAACATGGAAGTCGACGGCGATGGCCGGATTGGCTCGGTCACGCCGCGTTGATATCGCACGAATCGATGGACGGACTTCAATGTATGTCATGATCGTCGGATGCGGTGCATTGGGCACGCGCATCGCATATTCCCAGGTTCATGCTGGCAACGAGGTGTTGATGCTCGACACCGATGAGAGTCGCGTTTCGATGATTCATAAGTCCCTGGGCAATGTGGCGATTCCCGGCGATGCCACTGAAGAGTTCACGTTGTACAACGCCGGAGTCGATCGGTGCGACGCGTTCATCGCGACGACTGGCGATGATGCGGTGAACTTGGCGTCGTGCCAGTTGGCGAAGTTTACGTTCGAGGTCAAAACCGTGGTGTCGATTGTGAACGACAGCACGGATACCAACCTTTTCCTTGCCGCGGGCGTGGACTCGATCGTAAGCCGCACGGACGTCGTCTTGGCGAACCTCGCCGGGACGCTGCTTGACCATCCGATGGTCGAGTTGATGACGCTGAACGATCGCAACGAGAAGTTAGTTTCGATGAGGATCCCCGCGACTGCCCGGTCGGTGGGCAATCGCTTCCGAGATCTGGCACTGCCTTATGGGATCATCATCGCGTTGATCGTTTCGAGCGTGGGATCGCCATTTGTTCCGAACGAAGACACGGTGATTCTTGGTGGCGAGGAAGTGATTGCGTCCTGCCCACTAGAGGCATTGGACGAGTTGGCGTACGTATTGACCGGACAGAGGTTCTCGTCGATTGTCACCTAAACGTATCTCGCACCTCGGCCCGGAGGGGACCTTCACCGATCAAGCGTGCCATGTCTACGCACCTTCGGATTGGGAGCGTGTCGCTTATCCAGAGATGCATCAAGTGGTGGGCGCGCTCGTCGACGGCGAAGTCGATGAGGCGATAGTTCCCATCGAGAACAGTGTCGGCGGCGCGGTGATCGACGTTGTGGACTTCTTGGTCGGGACTTCGAACGTCCAGATCAAGGGTGAATTGTTGTTGGGTATCGAGCAATGTTTGATCGCACATCGCGGCGTTGATCCATCTGAAATCAAAGTGGTCAGATCGAAGCCCGAAGCGCTGGCCCAATGCCGTAAGTACTTGGATACTCATCTCCCCGACGCCGTTCGAGTGGCCACAGCGAGCACGGTCGAGGCCGTGTACATGGTGAAGAGCGGGACGCGTGAGGTATCGGCTGTAGGCCCACACCGGGCGGCAGACTTAGCCGGGTTGCCGGTGATCAGATCCGGCATCCAAGACGGTCAAAACAACGTGACCAGGTTCGTGATGCTCGCATCAACCGACCATGAACCGACCGGCGCGGACAAGACGAGTATCGCGTTCAGTTTCATGAATCGAGACACGCCGGGTCAGCTGTACAAAGCATTGGAGCCGTTTGCGCGTCGGAACATCAACCTGACGAAGATCGAATCGCGACCTACAGGTGAAGAACTCGGTAACTACGTATTCCTATTGGATTTCCTGGGGCATCGAATGGACCCTGAGATCGTTGAGACGTTGAACGGGCTACGAGAGGTGGCGCCGATGGTCAAGGTACTCGGTTCGTATCCGCTGTCCGCCAAGGTTCATTAAAGACGGCTTTCAGATCCACCGTCTAACCCGATTTCGGTACTGATCGTAAACAAAGCCGAGTTTCCCCATAAGGTAGCGCTCTTCCCTCGGTATCGTGTACCAGTTGAAGACCACAAACGACGGGATGGTGGCTAGAATTATCGCGAGCGAGTTGGCGACACACCCGATCCCGAAAATCGCGATCAGCATCGCCAGATAAGCCGGATTTCGAGATGTAGCGTAGATTCCACCCGTGACGAGGTTCGCGGTTGGTTTGCCGACGTTAAAGCTCTCGCCTCGACGACGAAAGGCGAGGATCGAGACGGTGAACATGAGAACTGCGATGGCGAGGATGATGCCGCCGCTGATGTTGTTCCACGGTTCTTGCAGCGGTTCGAACGCCCACACAGTGTTGTGTACGACGCCGGCGAAGATGGTGCAGAGTGCGGGAATTACTGGTGGCAGTCGGAGAAATCGTTTCATTGGTTCGTGATTTTGGATCCTGTGGTGCGCGGTTGTTATCGTGCGGTATGCTAAACGAATCTACCACCCGAATGTATCCAGAAAGAGTTGGGGATGTCCACAAACGACGCTGTAGCCTACCGTTCCCGTGTGAAGTTGGAGAGGATTAAAGGTCCGTTCCGGATTGCGCACCTGCCGATCGACGGCCCGGTGAAGTTCGGCGTTCATTCCGAAGTCGCCGAGCACTACGGAGTCAGCCCGGACATTTCAGAGCCACACGCCACGACGTTGGACTACATCGTGGCTGCGACAAGCGGTTGAATGACGGGAACGTTTGGCGGCGCCCTTGAGGCGCGCGGTATCCCGGCTGGCGAAGGCTACCTCGAATCCGACACCATCGGCGAGATCGAGAAGGAAGGTAACGTCCTAGTCATCAAGCGCATCCATATCACTTACAAACTCAAGATCGATCCGGATCTGCTGGAAGAAAAGCGAGACGCGATCGACCGAGTGATGAGGGTCCACCCCAACTCGTGTCCCGTTTATCGGAGCATCTCGGGAAGTATCGGGATTACGGCGGAGTTGGAGTTGGTTTGAGCGAGCGTTGACGAACTCGATTTTGAAAGAGTAACGGAGTTGCCATCTCCCCTTTATCGCGGGGAGGTAGCAATAATCAGGATTCCCTAACTCACCTGCTGAATCAGCTCGATCCGAATGTCGCCCGGCGCGGCGATGAAGCCGATCTTTCGGCCATCGGGAAGAGCGATGGGACCCTCTTTGAGTTCGGCGCCGAGTGCCTGTAGGCGAGCTATGTCGGCATCCATGTCGTCGGTGTCGAAGCCAAAGTGCTCAAGGCCGTAATGGGCGTTGGCGTCGGCTGGGCCAAGCGTCTCGCCGGTGCGCTCGCTGGAGATGTTGATCGCTAGTCCACCTTCAGTCTGGGTGACGATGAAGCGGTCGCCAAAATCTCGCACCGTGTCGGACATGATTTGGACTTTGAAGGCTTCGACGAACCAGTCGGCCGTCTGCTTGGGGTCGGATGACTTCAGGTGGATGTGGTTGACCAAGAATGGCATGTGCTGTTTCTCCATTGATTTCTAGGGCAATCTCTTAAGTTTAAGCGAATTCGGAAATGCTCCGACGACGCGAAACACGTCAGGAGATCAACGATGGCTTCAACTTGCTTCGTCTACGAGCTCGATGAGATCGCGGGCCCGTTTGTTGTCTTGCTGGCCTTTGGCGGCGATGCCCTCTTCGAACATTTGGAGGCAGAAGGGGCATGAGACGGCGACGGTTTCGGCGTCGGTCTCGAGAAAATGGTCGGTGCGGATGTGATTGACGCGGGTGCCGGATTCTTCCATCCACATTCGCCCACCTCCAGCGCCGCAGCAGAAGCCGCGCGAACGACATTGCGACATCTCGCTCAGTTCAATACCGGCGACGGCGTTGGCGATGTTTCGAGGTTCGTCGTAGATGTCGTTGTGACGACCTAGGTAGCACGAGTCGTGATAGGTCACGCTGCCGCAACCACCGCCGCCGTTCGCACTCCGTTGAGTCACGGATTCTTTGTCTGACATCTTTAGCCGCCCTTCGGAGATCAATCGGTCGACGAACTCTGTGTAGTGCAAGACTTCGACGTTCCAATCGGTCGCGAGGGACTCTGCGACTTGGGAGTATTCATTGCGCATGGTGTTGAAGCAGTGGGGGCAGGTAGTCAAGATCGTCTTGATGCCGTAGCCGTTGACGGTTTCGATGTTCTGACCGGCGAGGATCTGGAACAGGTACTCGTTACCCATGCGTCGTGCGGGATCTCCGGTGCATGTTTCTTGCGATGCGAGCACGGCGAAGTTGACGTTGGCTTTCTTCAAGACGGATGCCATGGCGCGCGTGACGCTGACGCCGCGTTCCACTAACGCGCCAGAACATCCGACCCAGAACAAGACATCCGGATTCGGATTTACGTCGATGGTAGGGACGTCGTCCATATCTTCGAGCCAAGATTCTCTGGTCAGGGCAGTGCCGCTCCATGGATGACCACGTTGCTCCATGGACTGGAGAGCTGACATCGCGGTGTCGGGCGCTGATGCCTGTTCGAGCATCAGGTACCTCCGCATGTCGACGATGGAGTCGATGTGTGAGATCCCGACCGGGCAGGCCTCCACGCAGGCGGCACAGGTAGTGCATGACCAGAGGACCTCTTCTCCGATCGCTTCGCTGACCATCGATGTTGACGGAGACGGCGCCGGTTCGCCAAGCGCGTGAGCTCCGAACACTTCCGGAGCTCGCTGTTCCATGTAACCGCGCATGTCTTGGATGACTTTGCGGGGGGAGAGCGGTTTGCCGGAGGCCCACGCTGGACAGTTGTCTTGGCATCGACCGCAGTTGGTGCAGGCGTCGTAGCTGAGCATCTGCTGCCATGTAAGGTCTTTGAGATCGGACGCGCCGAACGACTCTAGGGTTTCGAAGTCACCCATCGGTTTCAGCGCACCGCGCGGTCGTAAGGGCCGGAGATAGATGTTTAGGGATGAAACGATGATGTGAGACAGCTTGCTGAAGCTGATGGCGGCGTATGCAAGACCGACGGCGAAGATGGCCGCGTGGGACCACCACAGAGCTTTGTGCAACGAGGTCATCGCGTCGGGCGATATTCCCATGGCACTGAACAGCTTCGCGAATATCCATCCGACCGGTGACCAAAGCGCATCAGTCGGTGCGTAAAGGTCGGAGTTCGGGTTAAGTTCGGTTGCTCCAATACGCAGGCCTTCAAGCGCGAAACCGGTGATGACAAGCAGAAGAAGGTAAGCAAGGATCACCGAATCATCGGCGAATGAGTTGATCCGATCCGGTTTGACGACGTACCGGCGCCAGTACGCCATTGCGATTCCGATGAGCGCCAACACACCTCCGAAGACGTCCCAAATGAAGCTGGTCTGAAGTCGGAAATACGCGGTGGGAAAGTTGACGCCAAGGTATTCTTCGAAGTTGAACTCGATCGCGGCGATGGTTGTAGCCAGCAGGAGCACAGCAAATCCCCAGAATATGGCGAAGTGCATGATGCTGGCGTAGCGTTCTCGGCGCGGGTGGAACTTGCCGTGTCCGCCGAATCCGAACGCACCGGTGCGGAGGAATTCACGAACGCGTTCGCCGTGGGAACCAAGTTCGTCGTACTCGGCGCCCAGTCGCCAGAATTGGATCCGGCGATACAGGCCGTAAGCGATAAACGCGATGGATATCGGGGCGATCAGGTAGACGATCGCGCCGAGGAGAGGGTATCCGATGTTCCAGAAATCGGTGCGTCCCGCGACTTCAAACATGCTCGCAATGTTACGCGCGACGGCGTCGTGAGTGCGTTAAGGACGATCGACTGCGGTGTTACTCGGTTTCCGGAGCGCGGCCGATGTGGTACTCGTTGGCACTATCGAGGACACGTTGCAAAAGTTCAAGCGATTCGACTCGTTGAGGAAACTCTGTGCCCCAATGCTCTTTGAGTTTGTCAACGACGGCGCTGAATCTCATCGGCTGGTTGCCGTTCACGATCAGGATGCGGAACACTGCTTCCAAAACGGACAACGTGGGTGTAACAAACTCCACTTTTCCGGAACAGGAACGAGCAGCGTTGTAGATGCTCGTCACGTTGGTGGTTCCAGGGACGACAGGTTTACCTTCCGGATAACGCCTGCACAGACGGCACTGCCCGGACCAGCATAATCGTTGCCACACCTTGAAGATGTAGGATTCGCCAGCATCCTCATTGGCTTGTTCGTTCACCGCGTAAAGAACGTCGGCAAATGAATTGCTTACCGTGGTTTCTTGAGTGGTTTCGGCACCAGAGGTCATTCGACTCGTCCTGATTCATCTTTAGCGATTAACTAATGTACATTGCTTGGAGGATGAACGTCACAATCTCAATCTTTATCGTCGATCGCCCCGCTCAACAATTCGTCGTCCGGCCAATCTAGTATCTCAACCTTTATTTCCGATCCCGCGGCAACCGTTGCGACGTCGTCCGGACAGATCGCTAATCCGCGGGCGTATGCCATCGAGTGCAAAGCGCCCGAACTTTGATTGCCGGTCGATCGGGCGCGGAAGTTGCCATCGTCGTCGCGATAGACCTCAACACGAGCATACACGCGTCGGCCGTCGTGATTGTGGACGGGGTCGTCGAGAGTTGCGATAATCGATGGCTTTGGCAGCGGTTTCTTGCCGAGCATGACACGGATCGCCGGACGACCAAATTGTTCGAACGCGACCATCGCGCTGACCGGGTTGCCAGGTAGCCCGAGATGGGGAACCTTGCGACCATCGGGAGCGTTTAACGCGCCGAAAGCCAAAGGTTTAGCTGGGCGCATACGGACTGACCAGAGGGCGATTTCTCCGCCCTTCGCGAGGACGTCTTTGACAACGTCGTAATCGCCCTTGGATACTCCGGCCGAGGTCACAACCATGTCATACTTGACGGCTTCTTCTAATAACTCTTCAAGAGATTCGATACTATCTCGTGCGATGCCGACAATCTCTGCAACCGCTCCATATTTCTCCGACATTGATGCGATGCTAAAGGCGTTGGAGTTGTAGATCTTCCCCGGACCGAGTTCGTCGCCGGGGTCCACCAACTCGTCGCCAGTGGAAACGATGGCGATGATCGGCCGTCGGATAGCTAGTACTGACGTTCTGCCTAAGGACGCCGCGACACCGATGACACCTGGGGTAAGTTCGGTGCCTTTGGTGACCACCGTCGTCCCACGTTGGATGTCCTCACCCGCCGGTCGGATGTTTTCCCCCGGTTCGGCGCAGAGGTTGATGCTGATTTCGGAAATGGTGTCGCTGATTACCCGTCGGGCATCTTCGTCGGTGTCTTCAAACGGGACGACCGCGTCCGCACCTTCAGGAACCGGAGCCCCGGTCATGATCCTCACCGCTGCGCCGGGCGCAACTGGTTTGGTAGGAACATCACCCGCCGCGATGTAGCCGTTGACCGGCAAACTAACGGGGTTGTATTTTGAAGCCGCGGTGATGTCGACAGAGCGAAGTGCATATCCGTCCATCGCCGAGTTGGCCAACGGCGGAATGTCGAAATCGGCGACTAGGTCTTCGTCAAGCGTGAGGCCCAGCGCTTCAAGGAGCGGTACATCTACCGATGCCAATGGCTGGAAGTACGAGAGGATGCGGTCGCGCGCATCTTCCACGCTGAGCATTTCGGCATCGTAGTGATGGCGATGAGGCCGTTCAACGGTGAACGAATGATGAGATTGTGTGGTCATTGAGTGGGGGTTGTCCCCGATCCTTCCCCTAGTGAGGGTGACGTGCAGAGTTTAGCTTCGGAGCGAAACCCCTAGCTCGTGTTCTAATCTTCGGACGATCTGTTCTTCGGCCCGAGCTATTTGCTCAGACGTCAGAGTTCGAGTGTCAGATTGGTATATGACTCGGATGCCGATCGATTTCTGACCTTCGTCCACACCGCCGCCTTCGTAAACGTCGAAGACTGATGCCGACTTGACCAGTCGGTTCTGTTGGCAGATCTGCAGGGCATCCCCAACGCGGACACTGCTGTCGGCGACCAACGCCAAGTCGCGTTGAGAACCGGGGTATCGAGGGTACGGAGTGTAGCTGTCGGCTCGGGTCTTGTCGCCGACGATTACGCGGAGAGCTTCCATGTCAAGTTCGAACATGACCGCGCCTGGGCTTTCGGCTTCAAACCGTTCCCACACAGCCGTATCGACAATTCCGACGGTGCCGATTGGGGTTCCTTTCCGATCGGCGGTAACGACTTCTGCGGCCTTGCCTTGGGCATAAGTTGTGTCTTCCAAAGGTATGAATCTGGCATCGACCCCCAGCGTTTCCAGAACCTGTTCAATCGCGCCTTTCGCGTCGTAGAAGTCGAAATCGTTGTCGACGCGGTCCCAGAGGGTATCGCCTCGTGGTCCAGTAAGGACACCCGTTAGTTGCTCGGATTGTCGGGGAAGAGGCGCGTTGGGATTCGGGTCAGTTTCGAAGACTAATCCGGTTTCGAACAGTGCCACTGGTCCACGCCAAGTCCGTGTATTGCGGGCCGCGGATTCCAGAGTTGGGGCACGTAACGATCGACGCAACGTTGCGTGGTGGCCGGAGACGGGGTTCTCCAGTTTCACACCTTCGGAAACCCCGTCAATTGACGATCGCCTCGCTGGAGGTGGGGCTTTGTCTTCGAGTTCGTCTGAGATCGCGGCATAGGTGAAGGTCTGGCGCATGCCGTACGCGGTCAATGCGTCGACGACGCGGTGGCGGAATACGTGGGTCGCGCCCGGTTCCCAGCGCGGGACCCGCCCGGCGACTCCGGTGGCAGGTAGATCGTCGTAGCCGATGATGCGCGCCAGCTCTTCGACGAGGTCTTCAGGTATCGCGATATCAGGACGCCAATAGGGGATCGTAACGCGCCAACCGTTTGGACTATCTTCCGGTAATGGTTCAATCTCAAAACCTAGCGACTTTAGTGTCGTCTCAATCTGTTGGACCGGGTATTCCACACCCATGACCCGGACGATGTGATCGTTCGTCAAGTCGACGTATTCTTGCTCAGATCCCTCGCCCGGCCACGTGTCGATAAGCCCCGGGGCGATCTCTCCACCGGCGACCTCTTGGATGATCCGGAGGCAACGTTTGATGCCGACTTCGGCAAGACCTGCTCGCAGCCCCTTTTCGAACCGCAAAGTTGCCTCGCTTCGCATGCCCAGAAGGCCGGCCGTTCGCCGGTTGTTTTGCGGATTGAAGTTGGCGGATTCGAGGAATATATTGACGGTTGTTTCGGTGATCTCGGAATTCTCGCCGCCCATGATGCCGGCCAATCCGATGCCACCGCCAGGATCGGCGATGAGCAGCGATTCGCTGTCGAGTTTGCGGTCGACACCGTCGAGAGTGGTAAGGACTTCACCTTCAACGGCGCGGCGGACGATTACATGATGATCAGTTACTTTGTCGTAGTCAAAGGCGTGTAGCGGTTGCCCGAGTTCGAACATCACGAAATTGGTGGCATCCACGACATTATTGATCGGGCGTTCGCCAATGGCATTAAGGCGTTCTTGAAGCCACGGAGGTGACGGGCCTATATTGACCCTTCTGATGACGGCACCAACGTAGCGCGGGGATAGGTCGCTATCGGCGACGGTTACCTTGGCGAGAGCATCGACGTTGGGTCCCGTAGTCGGATAATTGAGTGACGGCATTCGGAGCGTCTTGCCGGTAAGCGCCGCGACATCGCGAGCAACTCCGACCACTCCTAGGCAGTCCGGCCGATTCGGTGTCAGCTCGATGTCCAGGACGGTATCTCCGATTACATCGCCGATAGGAGTACCGATACATGAGTTTTCGGGAAGCACGAGTATGCCGTCGTGGTTTTCGCCGATGCCGAGTTCCTTCTCGGAACAGACCATGCCGGATGATTCAACGCCCCGGATCTTCGATCGCCGCAGACGTCGGGTTTTTCCTGGCTCTTCGCTGTAGGCATCGAATAGTTCGGCGCCGATCGACGCGTACGCGATCTTCTGACCCTTGGCGACGTTTGGGGCGCCGCAAACCACCTCGTGGACACCCTCTCCATCGTCGACGTGAACTAATCTGAGGCGATCCGCGTTAGGGTGTGGAGCAACGTTAAGGACTTCGCCAACTACGACGTTTTCGATATGACGGAACCGCTTTACCGAATCGACTTCGTTGCCGGCCATCGTGAGGCGATGGGCGAGTTCGTCAACGTCGATGTCGATATCGACGTAACCGCGGAGCCATGAGAGAGGGACTTTCATCAGGAGGTGCTGTCGTATCGGCTAGAACTGGCTCAGGAAGCGCAGATCGTTCGAGAAGAAATGTCGGATGTCTTCGATGTTGTAGCGCAACATCGCGATGCGTTCGGGTCCCATCCCGAAAGCGAATCCGGTGTATTTTGCGGGATCGTATCCGACCCCTTCTAGAACTTTGGGATGCACCATACCTGCGCCCATGATCTCGACCCATCGGCCGTCCCAATCCACGGAAACGTCAACGCCCGGCTCGACGAATGGAAAGTAATCACAACGGAATCGGATCTTGCGTTGGGTACCGAATATGCGACGGGCAAACTCGTAGAGCGTGCCTTTTAGGTCGGCCATCGTCACGCCCTCGTCTACCGCCAACCCTTCGATTTGGTGGAACTGCCACTCATGCGTGGCGTCTGTGGCTTCATGACGGAAGCACAAGCCCGGCGACACGATGCGGACCGGAGGTTTCTGCTTTTCCATCGTTCGAATCTGCATGGGGGACGTCTGAGTTCGCAACAGGACGCGTTCGTCGGAGTTGCGGTCGATCCATAGAGTGTCTTGGAGGTCGCGTGCCGGATGATCGGCTGGTACGTTCAACATGTCGAAGTTGTATTTTTCGAGTTCTACAATCGGCCCTTCAACAGTCTGAAATCCCATGTCGTTGAAGACATCGAGGATTTCGCGCATCATCATCTCGGAGGGATGAAGGCCGCCAAGGTTTGATCGTCTGCCGGGCAAAGTGATGTCGATGGCATCGCCAGGCGCGAAATCGCGTTTCGACTCCGAAACGTGTTGAGCGGCCTCGTCAAATGCATTGCAGAGGCGGTTTTTGAGGCGATTAAGGTCGGCGCCAGCCTCGCGTCGGACCTCGGGTGGCAAAGTACCGATGGAACGGAGCCGCGTCGATAGGACTCCACGGCGTCCGAGATACTCGATACGCCATTCTTCGATCTCAGATTCGGACTTCGCCGCGGCCAGCGAATCTAAGGCCGCGCGCTCCAACTCTTGCGTTGATGCGGGTGAAGCTTCCGGCATCAACGAACCTCCAGACGAGTGATACTTTTTTCCGACATCATGAACGTTTCAATCGCTGAGTTTGCGCTTAGTTGAAAGTATAAACCTGCCGGAATCTCGGCAATGGTAAAACGCGCAACAACGCCGTATCATGGGCGCATGAACAACGAGAACACGATTCCCATTACCAAAGTACTAGTCACGGGCATGAGCGGACTGATCGGCGGTGTTGTTGGCCGCGAGCTATCACAGCGGGGGTACGAGGTGTCGGCGCTAAACCGTCAGGACGTTTCCGGCTACCCGACGACGCGTGCGAGTATCACCGATGCTGACGCGATCCGTCCCGCATTTGAAGGTATCGACTGCGTAGTTCACATGGCGGCATATCTCGGCCCTGCCGATGCGTCCCAACTCTCGGTCAACATCGAAGGCACCTACAACGTCTACGAAGCGGCGAAATACGCCGGCGTAAAACGCTTCGTCTTTGGCAGTTCCGGCGCCACGCAGATGCGATACGAGGTTGACGAGCCATTTCTGTCCATGATTGAGGCCCGTTACGACGATATCCCCGAGCCGACACCGCGCGTCTATCACTCGTCACCGCCGAGGCCAGGCAACATGTACGGTGTCGCCAAGCTCGCAGGAGAGGCGATGGGCCGCTACTACTCGGAGACGCACGGAATGTCGGTTATCTGCATCAGGTTGGGGAGGGTCACCGCGGAAAACGAACCCGATTCGCCGCGCAACGCCGCCGTCTATCTCAGCCACCGAGATGCCGCGCAGATCGTCTGGCGATGCGTCGAAGCACCGACCGACGTCCGCTACGGCATCGTCTACGGCGTTTCCAACAACCGCACCCGCTTCAGAGATTTGGAGCACACGACCAAGCTGATCGGCTACGTACCGCAAGACGGTTGGACGTGGTGATAGCGTTGACATTAACGGGCATTGAAACACAGGATGCACCAGCTATGACAACGAAAGCCACAGTTGAATTCGACAAAGACGTTGCTGATTTCCTCGATGAAGAATGTCGACGCCAAAACAAGCCCATCGGGCAGGTAGTTAACGAAGTCGTACGCCAGCAAATACCACCCGTGGACGCAAGCGCAAATGACCGCAAGCCATATCGCGTCGAGCCTTTTGAAGGCGGTTTCAAACCGGAATTTGAGGGAATGACTCCCAAGGAGATCCTTAACAAGCTAGACGACGAGTACTACGCCAAAAAGTTGGCTGGCGGTACTGACGCATACAACGAACAGAAAAAGCCACAATGATCGTTCCCGACGTAAACCTTTTGCTTTACGCCTATCGTCGTGAATTGCCTGATCACGAAGCCGCTCGGCAATGGTGGACTGGTCTTTTAAATGGCGACGAGGAAGTCGGCATACCTTGGAGTGTCGTCGTCTCCTTCCTACGCCTAATGACCAATCGACGCGTGATGGCTCCTCCCACAGCTTTATCCGACGTGATTGACAGCGTACAATCGTGGTTCGAACATTCGCATGTCGTGATACTGGCACCGCGTCCTGATCACTTAGGTTACCTAGTAGATTTGCTCCAGGCTGTGCAGAGGGGAGGGAACACCGTGCCCGATGCTCACATCGCCGCAATTGCGTTGGAGAATGACGCCGAAGTCCACACCAACGACTTTGGCTTCCGCCGCTTCCCCGGCCTCCGATGGCACAACCCTCTCCAAACCGCTGCAACCTGAGCCACCTCCTAAACGATCCGCGTCCCAATAGGTTCCCCCTCCGCACACTTCACCAGGGACCCACGAACTCGCCCATCAATGATGTGCGCCGACTTAGTCCCACCCAGTGACTCGATGCAGGCCTCCAGCTTCGGTATCATGCCACCGCCAGCAACGCCGCTATTGATCAATTCGGTAGCTTGGCGCTTGGTCATCTGCGGAACGATCCGACCGCGCATATCCAACACCCCTTCAACATCGGTCTGAAAAATCAACGCTTTGGCTTCTAAAGCGCGGGCCAAATGTCCGGCCGCAGTATCGGCATTGATGTTGAGTATTTGATCGCTCAACGACGTGGCTTCCAGATTGAGCGCGGCCGGTCCAACCACGGGAATTCGGCCCGAATCGACGATCACCTGAACCGGAACCGGATTCGTCGTTTCGATCCTCCCAACGTAACCCAGTTCAGCATCTTGAACGACGGCGCTGAACATCCCATCGGAGACTCCTGACACGCTGACCGCAGGTGCACCGGCGCGAACAATCTCGGCCACCAGGTTGGAGTTGACGAGACCCGTAAGCACCGCAACCGCCACCTCGAGCGTCGCCAAGTCGGTCACCCGCAGCCCGCGCACGAATTGCGAACGAACTCCCTGCTTGGCTACCCATTCAGAAATCGTCTTACCGCCGCCGTGGACAACGACTGGCCGCATCCCACGCTTCCACAGCTCGACGACGTCGTCGATCGTCGAGTCGCCTTCGCCTAGCGTCGAGCCGCCGATCTTGACTACGATGCAATCTTGGTCTTGCATCACGTGGTGTACGCCGAGTTGAAGACTACGTACTCCTCGGTAAGATCGCAACCCCATGCTTCGCCGAAACCTTCGCCGCAATTCAGATTGGTACGTAGTTCAACCTCGGGTTGGTCGAGGGCCGCAATCACGCTCTGGGGGTTGTACGCGATGGCCTTGCCCTCGGCCACGATCTGAATACCGTTGACATAGATGTCGATCTGCGATTCGACTAGCGGGATGCCGGTCTTGCCGACGGCCATCATGATTCGTCCCCAGTTGGGGTCGCGACCGTAGACCGCGGTTCGGACGAGCAGTGAAGCGGCCACCGAGCGCGCAGCTTTGCGGGCATCGGCGTCGGATTCGGCGCCCTCAACCACGGCAGTTATCAGATGTCGGGCCCCTTCACCATCGCGCGCCAACTCTATCGCGAGGTGGCGGTTCACCAATTCGACTGCGCTCGAGAACTTCGCCGAATCGTCGTCGCCGCCAGAAACACGAGGGCTGCCAGACGCGCCGTTGGCGAGAATCGCCACGGTGTCGTTCGTGCTCTGATCGCCGTCGATATCGATCTGGTTGAAACTCAAGGTGACAGCCTTGGAGAGCGTCGACTGCAGGAAGGCTTGATCGACATCGGCGTCGGTCGAGATGAAGCAAAGCATCGTCGCCATGTTGGGGTGAATCATCCCCGCGCCTTTGGCACAACCGCCGACCGTTACCGTCGATCCATCGCTGGCCTGATACTGCACCGCGATCTGCTTGGCGTGGGTGTCGGTGGTCATTATCGCCTTGGCGAACTCCAAACCCGCGTCGTCGCCACTCCGAACATCTATCTGCGGCGTAAAGTCCCGGATGATATTCATCGGAAGCTCCACTCCGATGACACCAGTGGAGGCAACGAGAACTTCGTCGGCATCGACCCCGAGTTGGCCAGCCGCGATCGAAGCCACGTCCCGAGCGTCAACTAGCCCCTGTTCGCCGACCGAGCAATTGGCGCAACCGCTGTTGGCAATGACCGCGCGGGCTGAACCTCTAGCAACCACGTCTTTGGAGACGGTGACCGAGGGCGAAACGACGCTGTTCTGAGTAAATGTGCCGGCGACGGTGCAATCTCGATCCGAGTAGAGCAGTCCGAGGTCGTATTTATCTTCGCCAGGGGTCTTAATTCCGGCGAATACACCACCGGCTTGGAATCCCTGTGCCGAGGCGACTCCGCCGCCTTCGACCATCGTCAGATCTTTATCGTTAGACATTGCTCACATCTCAACCGACGCAAAATGCGCGGTCGGCCTTGGATTGGTTACTCTTCAAAGGCTCGAATTGCCCATGAAATAGACTTTATAAGAGAGAAGCCATCGTCTGAATTGGCACTGTATTTTTCTGGTCGGGATCGTCGAAATGCTCCAAACTCACAACGCAGATGTTCTTGTTGCAGGTCAAGGTGCAGCCGCCTTCGCCGCCGCACTCTACGCCGCAAGATACCAACTCAGCACCGTCATCGCCTCAGAGTCGTTCGGCGGTGAAACCGCAATCGGTGGTTTGATCGAGAACTACCCCGGAACGCCCGACATCGACGGCTTCGATCTGATGCTGAAATTCAAAGAGCAGGTCGACAAGCTCGAAGTCCCCACAATCTCGCGCAACCTTGAAGCGGTCGAGCCAAATGGTGATCGTTTCCTCTGCACGCTTGAAGGCGGCGATATCGTCGACGCCGGATCCGTAATCCTCTGCGTCGGACGCGAACGCCGCACCCTCGGACTGCCCATGGAATCCGAGTGGACCGGCAAGGGTGTCTCATACTGCTCGACATGCGACGCCCCCCTCTACCGCAACAAAGAGGCCGCAGCAGTCGTCGGTGGAGGCAACGCCGCAACCGAAGGCGCAATCCTACTCGCCCGCTACGCAAAACACGTTTACCTCATCTACCGAGGCGATGAACTCTGGCGACCGGAGCCGATACAGCTAAAAGTCCTGTCTCAGATCCCGAACATCCGCGTTCTGTTGAACACCAACGTCACTGAACTAATAGGAACGGACCTCGCGGGCCTGACCGGCATCCGCATCTCACGACCGATGGACGACGACGAGAAGATCGAGATCCACGCAGAACAGACCGAACCGATGAACAAGTCCCGCGAAGACGACCACGGGAAAGACGTCATCAATCTCGACGGCATCTTCATCGAGGCCGGTGCCGACCCGCGACTGGAAATACCCAACATGCTCGGACTCGACATCAACGAGGAGACCGACGAAGTCCACGTCGACCGCGGCCAGCGCACCAGCATGCCCGGTATATACGCCGCCGGCGACCTCACCGACGGAACATCACTCAAGCAGACGGTAACCGCGGCCTCCCAAGGTGCAATCGCCGCACTCTCGGCGTATGGCTACGTCCTCGCCGGCGAGCACCACTACGAAGCAGCGTAGGGGCAGTTCGCGAACTGCCCCTACTGTCCGTAACCGCCGTCATTCCGGCGAAAGCCGGAATCCAGAGGGGAAGGGCAGCGGGGACGCGCCAGCGAACTGGCCCAGAATTCATTACAAACGAGGTTACGCAACCACCTTGCCCGCCACGACTAAGGGCAAACAAAACCCATGAGAGCCCCAATCAGCACCACATCCGAGGAACGTCTGGTTACCGCACCAGACATCCCGCACGTCGAGCCGCAACTCGGAACCGTCGCAGTACTATACACCAAACCGGAAACTGTGCTCTCCGACTATGCCGACCTCATGGATTTGGCCGGGTACCAAGACGCCCTGACGCCGGACATCGAGACACTGCTCAAGGTCAACATCTCCTGGCAGCACTACTATCCGGCATGCTCGACGGCCCCTTGGCAGATCGAAGGTGTCGCCAACAAACTCCGCGCCGACGGGTTCGACGATTTAACCGCCGCACACAACGGCACCGTCGTTGTCGATCCGATCGAAGGCCGCATCAAGAACAAACACGCCGCGGTTGAAGACCGACTAGACATTCCCCACGTCATCCTCGACACGCCCGAAATGCAATGGGTGCGCTACCGACCCCAAGCTGAGATGCTCGTCCTCAACGACATCTACAAAGACGGCATCTACATCCCCGAGATGCTCCTCGGCACCAACATCATCCAACTCCCAACCGTCAAAACCCACGTCTTTACCCAGATGACGGGCGCGATGAAGAACGCCTTTGGCGGCCTCCTGCATCGCTACCGCCATTGGACGCACGCCCAGATCCACGAAACCCTCGTCGACCTCCTCCAAATCCAACGCGAAATCCACAGCGGCCTCTTCGCCGTCATGGACGGCACCTTTGCCGGCGATGGCCCCGGCCCCCGCGCCATGCGCATCCACAACAAAAACATCATCCTCGCCTCCGCCGACCAAGTGGCCATCGACGCCGTCGCCGCAAAACTCATGGGCTTCGACCCCATGTCCATACCCAAAATCCGCATCGCCCACGAAATGGGTCTAGGCATCGGCAACCCAACCCAAATCGACCTCAAAGGCGACGACATCGCCAACGTCAAATGGGACTTCTCCCCAAACGAAAACACCTTCGCCTCCCGCGGCCAGAAACTCATCTACTGGGGCCCGCTAAAACCATTGGAAGGCATGCTCCTACGCTCACCCATCACCCCCTGGGCCTTTGTCGCCTCCAACCTCTACCACAACGAATTCTGGCTCCGCTTCATCGGGCGAAAACGCGTTTCAGACGCACTGAAGACGCCTTGGGGGGAGTTGTTCAAGCGGTATTGAACCTCTCGATTCGCGGCTACCGACTCGATTGACGCTAAAACGCATATGAGTTAATCTAAAAGGACTGGCGCTCAAGCATTTTCGGCTTTATCGCCATCCGATTAAGTGGCCCCGTGGTGTAGTGGTCTAACACGCCTCCCTGTCAAGGAGGAGATCGGCAGTTCAAATCTGCTCGGGGTCGCCACTCTTCCCTGCATTCGCCACCAAAGCTACAATTCGTAGCGTCGCGACTGATTCCACTCCGCCTCGGACCTCATCTCATGAAACTATTCGAAGCAGCATTCCCATTCGCCGATGACGTGCTCGCGTTGCCTGTCGCAGACATCGACAATGCCGCCGAATACTACGCCAAAGCCTTCGGCCTCACCGAAATCGAACGACACGAAAACCCCGTCCCAACCGTCATCATGGAGCGAGACGGTACGCGGATCGGCTTCGCCGTCAACGGCGGTGACCCAACCCAAGACGGTGCCGCGATCCGAGTTACCGATGCCCAACGTGCCAAAGACGAATTCGAAGCCAACGGCGTAGAAACCGGCAACTGGCGAGTCGACGAACGCGACGGCCAGAAACTCCAAGTCTTCTTCGTAGTCGCTCCCGACGGTCTCTGCTACTACTTCCACCAAACCATTGACTGATTTTCAGTGCGCGGCAACGAATTCGCGAAATCGCTCATCCGCGACCGCAATTCGTCGCGTCGAGCCTAAAGCCTCTTGCCCTTTCGCCATGCAACAATGAGGTTAAGCACCACCTCTGCTATTCTGACCGAAATGCGCTTAAACACCACCGATTAAAACCCCAATCAATGCCCATCAACGAAACCCAACTCAACGGACGCATCGCGACTCTGTTGGACCGCATGAATGCGCGTTGGAGCGCATACGGAGAAGCCCATGGTGCCTTCGGAGGCAACCAGCGACAACCCGACATCCTCGTCCACCAGCAAGGCCTTCGCCCCGTCGTCATCGAAAACGAATACCTTCCCGCAAACACCGTTGAACCAGTAGCGACTTCAAGGCTCGGCGAGAATCTAGACACCAACATCGTCGGAACATCTGGCAACATCAACGCTGTCGTCGCACTTCGCTCGCCGCGCGACCTCCACGACTGCCGCAGCCACGACCAAGTTGACAACCTTCTGCGCGGCGGCATCCAACTCGAATACGCCCTCTACACCGGCAAGACCAACGAAGATTTCAACCGATTCCCCCAACAAGGATTCATCCCCGGCAACCTGAAAGACCTCGCCGCATTCATCAGCTACGCAGCCGTCCCCGAAGACGCCATCCAAACCGCCATCGACACCCTCATCAGAGGCATCGGCGCATCCGCAACCATCCTCCGCGAAGCGTGCGAGGTGAGCGAAAGCACCAAAGAAGCCATCACCGACATCCTCAAACAGGACTATAGCGATCAAACCTTGCGCACGGCCGCAACGATCATGATCAACGCCTTGGTCTTTCACTTGAGCCTGTCTGGCAGGCATGGGATGCCTAACTTCAATGACACTTGTCGTAAAGGCATACCCGTTTCTGGTCTGATGCAAGAACAGTGGAACCAGATTTTGGACGTCAAATGCAGTTCGAGGTTCAAAATCGCTGTCAAATTGCTTCAAGGCATTGCCTCAATCGAGCATGCAGATCGTGTTTTGGACGTCATGGTGGGAACTGCAGGAAGAGTTCATAGCATAGGCGTCGCAGAATACCAAGAACTCTTCGAGTTCGGCGGCGCGGACAACGAATCGAACATCCACAGAGTGTTTCAGATCTGCCTGTCCGAATATCACTCTGATCACCACGAAAACCTCAAACTGGTCCCGGAAAGTGATTGTGTTGACGCCCTGCACGGTCAAGCATTAAGATGCTGGAAACGCCCTTCAAAATACCGAACGAACATAGCCATCGATAGTCAAACAGGGGAGTCGGGGTGACGAACAGAACTCCGTGCGAATCAATCATTGAGCGTTGGTGGCGAGCCCTCGGAACCCAAACGCGAGGTCACATAGCGGGTGGATTAGTTCTTGTGGAGAACCTGCGAGACATGGGCGACGAACTTGATTTTGATCTCGATGCCCATAAGGCTGGTCGTAGCGACCAGCTCAGAAATGCAACCCGCGCGAAAGTGCAAAGTATCTTGGCTCGTTTCGGAGAGGAACGAGTATTGCTGAAAGAAGGCGGGCGTACCAGCCGTGGACTGGTGCGTAGTCTGACGCCATTTCTAAGAGATTTATCAGGCGCTGGCTTGGAACTCCTGACCGCAGATGAGCGAGAAGCAGAGTTCGATAGAATGCAAACCATCCTCGTTGGTAAGGCGAGGAAAGTGTTCGACGGGGAGAGACTCTCGTTCGAATTCCGACATCGTACCGCTTCGCGTGAAGTTATCCGAGTCATTTTGGATGCTGCCCATGAACGAGGAAAGGCTGGCGATGTCGCCGAGTATTTGGTCGGGGCAAAGCTCGCGTTGCGCTTTCCCGAGTACGACATTAGAAATTCTGCTGTCAGCGCAGCAGACGACCAAGGAGCGAACCAAGGCGACTTTCAAGTAAATGATTGCGTGATCCATGTGACAGTGTCCCCAAACAATGGACATTACGACAAATGTCTACGTAACATCTCCGACGGTTTCCGAGTATTCCTTCTGGTGCGAGATGACATGTTGGAAAGCACGCGCCGAATTATTCGCCAGTTGACCGACGCCCAAGCATCCGTGGAATCGATCGAGTCATTCGTTTCGCAGAATATCGAAGAATTAGCGCACTTCGCCGGAATGCGGATCCCCCAAAACCTAAAGGCCCTGATCGAAAAATACAACGAGAGGGTCGCCGCGGTAGATACGGATTTGTCCTTGCAGATCAACATTCCGGCGGGCCTGGAGTCCTAAAATGGTGATCGCTTCACGAGAGGTGCCGTTCGCGACGTCAACTACCGATACCTCTGAGATACCTCTGACGGCCATCGAGTACTTTGCGGGCGTGGGATTGTTCCGAATGGGACTGGAACGCGCCGGCTGGAGCGTTGAATTCGCGAACGACTGGGATGGTGAACGCGCGCAGATTTACGAGGGTTTTTTTGGGGACAAATACGAAATCCGGGACATTTTTTCCGTGTCGCACGAACAGATACCTCACGCGACATTGGCCACCTGTTCTTTTCCATGCATCGACCTTTCGTTGGCTGGAAAACGGCAAGGAATCCATGGGCAGCATACGGGAGCATTCTGGGGATTTCACGAATTGTTGAAGTGTCAAGGTTCAAACTCACCGCCCATTGTGTTGTTAGAAAACGTTCCTGGATGGCTGTCCTCCAACGGGGGAGATGATTTCTACGCAACAGCCACGGCTTTGAACGACCTAGACTACGCTTGTGATGTCTTTGTGGTAAACGCGAGATCATTCGTTCCCCAGAGCAGGTCGCGTGTTTTCATGGTGGGAGTTAAGGGTGCCACCGCAAGCACAGGTTTCACGAATCCACGTAGCACGAGACTCATGCCTGCGAAACTGAAAAAACTGGTCGATGCGAACTCGGCGATTGATTGGATGCAACTAGATGTTCCGGAACCCCCTCCCTTCAGAAGTGAAGGTTTTTCATCCGAAATCGTTGAGGAGATTCCCGACGACAGCAGCCTATGGTGGCCACAGGAAAAAGTCGAGAAACATCTGCGAATGATGTCACCCGCGCACTTGGAATTCGTGAATTACTTGACAAATCGTGACGAAATCAGCCATAGAACATTTTTCCGTCGACGTCGTGTTGTAGGCCAGCGTGCCGAAGTCCGGTCAGATGATATTGCCGGGTGCTTGAGAACTGCGGTCGGCGGAAGTGGAAAACAATTCATGGTTTCGGTTGGGCAAGGCTCGACCCGCATGAGGACGTTGACGACGAGAGAATATGCACGATTACAGGGCGTGCCCGATGAGTATCCAATTGTCGCAAATTCCGAACGTCAATCGCTCAGCGCATTTGGTGATGCCGTATGCGTCCCCGTGATTTCATGGATAGCCAATGAAGTGTTGAATCCATTGACAGTTGCCTTGTCTCATAAACGTTAGCAATGCTGTCATATTTCGTTCCCACGATCAAGCGCATCACCCCCACCGCCATCCAAACCGCCCACATCATCGACACCCGCAAACTACTAGACCGCCGCGTCCTCATCGACCTCCTAAACCTCCCCGAATCCATCCTCGAACCCCTAGACCTACTACGCCTAAAATGGTGCTCCGAACCCAGCGTCCACGGCGGAAAACCAACCGCACCGAAAAGTGTGCGATAGTGTCTAGGATTGCTGCAACGCAAAATCATGGCATTTGATGATCATCCTTTCGAATCTGAACAACTCGTTCCAACGTTACTACGCGTGCCAAGCAGCCTATCGCGACTGCCGCCGCCGAAATTCCCGCAGAAACGGTTTATGTCCGAAGCCCGTGACCTCGCAGGTTCACTAGCGAAACTAGCCGGTTTTTCACCGGGCACATACTCCTCGAACAACCTCCCACCGTTTCAACAGATCCAAGCGGTATACGACGGTCTAATTTGTGAGATCGACGCCATTATTGTCGGTGCGAACGCCCTGGACCTATGCGAAACGCTTTATAGACGTCACGAGGAAATCACTGGACATATGATCCGTCTCAAGCACGGATCAGTCATTGAACAAATGACTGGGCGGGATACGAGCCCTTCAATCGAGGCCGAACAACATTGGTCTAGGGTCGCTCCGTACACTGAAACGCTGCGTTGGTTGATCGAGTACTGCGTCAAAACAGCTTCCCCGACTGGCAGAAAGATAGGAGGGTCAAAAATAGAAAGGCTCATTGCAGTTGCGGGGGTCTGTTTCGAATGGGATTTGATGTGGGAGAACATTACCCGCAATGTTTTCAGTTACGAAACTCACGTCTCATCCAAGTTCGCCATCACTTTCTACGCAACTGATCACACACGACTAACATGGCGTCGAATCGATGCTGAGCGCTTAAAGTACATACAACGTTCCGACAAACATCTCGCGAATTCAATGCGACTACCAAGCCCAGAATCCTCGATGGAAAAAGTCATCAACTTGCCGGAGTTTCAGATCTTAGAAGAACCGTTACAACATGAACGTGGATACAAGTTGAGTGATTGGTTGAGGTTCGCCTATGGTTTGATCGATTCATTTGAGGCCCCTCAATATTTCAAGACATGCGGTTCAAAAAAACTCAGTAATTTTCTGTCGCGCAAATGGCAATTGCCCCCTGACCGATTGCAGCGAATCTTGATCGATCACGCGATGTCAAGGGCAACGGTAGCCAATCTCAGTGCTAAAGACCTTGAACCCGTCGCGAACGCTCGGCGCGATTCGAGACTTTTGCGGCGTCCCGTTATCAGTTTGGATCACAGGAACAGGACGCTTTATTTATATGGTTTGGAAACTGTCTCAATCGGAATAAAGATGGTATTCCGCACAATTTTCCGTCGGCAACAATTATTGCCCGGCAACACTGAAGGCGGCCCACTAGTCACCGCAATAGGTCGACTACAGCAAACCTTAGGAAACGAATTCAGAGACTACATTGCGAATCTTTGCCGAGAAAGCAACTTCGAAGTCCAATTGGAGAAAGGCCAGGTTGGCAACGAATCTACACCGCAAGGGGAAGGGTTCGGTCCCATTGATGTTTTCGTCGTCGATCGCAATCACAAACGGTTCGTCTTGGTTGAAGTCAAAGACGTTGCTGACGAAGGGTCAGTTCCCAAGAAAATGCAGGAAGACCGCGACCGCTTTGTGAAATTTCAGGTCGGCTTAACTAAGCAAACCGAGTGGTTCGCCAATAGGATCAATGGATTGAAGCATGAGTCATGCTTGTCGCAAGATGAAAAGTGGTCCGTTGACGGAGTCATCGTCGTGCGAGAACCACGACTGTGGATGTATTCGCATCCCGAACCACTGAAAATCGTTCACGAACTACAGTTTCTGCGCGCGCTCAAAAACGGAGGCACATTCGTAACCAAGCCTACCCCGTAAATCCATACGCCAAAGAAGCCATAAAACCGCCATCCACGCCATCCACGTCAACGACTTCATCACCCTCGACTAACGCCCACCCACCTCAGCGAAGACTCCCGTATCATTCCCTCAAGAATGTAAGGAGTCCCCCGAGGAAACCACCAAATGAAAATCACCGATCTCAAGTGCGCCATCATCGGCGATAACCCTATCGTCCGCATCACTACCGACGCCGGCATCGAAGGCCTCGGTCAAGCCGAGTGGACGAAGCCCTATCTCAAACCCTTCGTTCTCTACTACCGTGATGCCATCCTTGGCCAAGACCCTACCGACGTCGAGCGTGTCATAAGCCGTATCCGCAGGCTGGGCAGCTTCAAGCCGTGGGGCGCTGCGGTCAGCGCCATTGAGGTCGCGCTCTGGGACATCGCCGGTAAAGCAGCCGGAGTACCCGTCTACAAACTCCTCGGCGGAAAAGTCCGTGACAAAGTCCGCGTCTACAACGGCGGCATCCGCGTTCCTCTCAAAGGCAACGATCCGGAACACTTCGCCGAAAACATGGCCGAGATGAAGGAGTTCAAAGAGGGCTTCTCCATCATTAAGCAGGGCATCTCGTTCCACTCCCAAATGGCTGCCGAAGTCCCTAACTATTTCTACGGCGAGTTGCCCAAATACGACGGCCCGCCGCGCGGCGGCGTACGTCCACCAGTCGGCGGACCGCTGACTGAACAAGGTCTGAAACACACGATCGCCTGCGTCGAAGCGATGAAAGACGTCCTCGGAGACGAGGTCGGACTAGCCCTCGACTGCGGCCCCGGAATGACCGTCCATGACACTCTCCGTCTAGCCAAAGCCCTCGAACCGCTCAACATAATGTGGCTCGAAGACACCATCACCGGCGATTACACGCCGTATGTCCTGCCCGAGCTTTTCCGCGAGGTGCAGATGCAGACCTCCACACCGATCCACACCGGCGAGCAGATCTACCTTCGTCAGAACTTCAAAGACCTCATCGAATCCAAGGCCGTCCGAGTCATCGGCCCCGACCCGCTCGACGTTGGCGGCATCGCCGAACTCAAGTGGATCGCCGAGTTCGCCGACATGCACGGCATCATGATGGCACCACACGGCGTCGCCGACGGCATCATCGGAATCGCCGCACACGTCCACCTCGCCGCAACCCTCCCACGCAACTACATCGCCTTCGAGTACCCCGCCGGCAAACCCGAATGGTGGTACGACATCATGGACGGCCTACCCGACCCGATAGTCGAAAACAGCCACATCAAAGTCTGGGACACCCCCGGCCTAGGCGTCGAATTCAACATCCCAGCCGCAAAGAAATATCTTTCCGATGAGGATAAGAGCTTCTTCGATTAGATAGCGAGAGCGTTGATCGGATTCCTGAGCGAATCGAGTTTTCAACTCCACAGGAATTGCCAGCCAATCAATATTGGCTAGATCATGTCAATTGAGTCTTGGAATGCGCTTCAACTAAGATCATCAATCCCGATTGGGTCTTCGATACGTCTCATTTCAACGTATGGTGCGCCGTTTTTCGTCACCAACACGGGGTCGCCTGTCTTTTCGATCTCGTCGATGATCTCAAAACACTTCTGTTCGACTTCTGCTACGTCATATCTTTTCATTCTTCATTCCTCAAAACAGCTTTCATTAGTGCGTTCGAAATACCTAAGAATATCCGACTTACATCTAACCAAACCCCCGCCAATACCTCCGACCTTCCCAACGAACCATCGTCCCCCAACCCGGCGGACTCAAATGGCTGCCCAATACCGTAATCCCCTCGCGTTCCGCTCGATCCAACACTTCATGCCGTAACTTCATCGCTGCCGCCGGATCAGTGTCCAGCGCAAACGGCAAATCGGTGTCCGTGGCATGCATCGGGTTGATCAAAATATCACCCACGAATAGCGCGCGCTCCTTGCCCGAGGCCAACATTAACGCCATGTGCCCCGGCGTATGACCCGGCGTCGGTACGGCCGTCACCCCTGGCGCGAGCTCCGTCTCGCCGTCCATCAGATCCAAAACCCCGATCTCCTCCAGCGGAATCACGCTCCGCTCGATCGGCTCCATACCAAACTCGCTGTCGTCGTACGGAACCGTGAAGTGATCCCAATCCGCACGATGAACCGTATACCGCGCATTCGGAAACACCGGCACATCCTTGGTCGCCGGATCGATGTTCCAACCCACATGGTCTGCATGAAGATGCGACATAAATACCGTATCGATCTCGTCAGTCTTCACACCCTTGCGCACGAAATCATCCATCAACTCCGCCGCCGTCGCGGAGCCCAGCATCTTCCCATGCGGACCAAACCCCGTGTCCGCGATCACATTCTTTCCTCCAGAACCCATCACAAACACACCTAGATTCATCAAGAAGTGCTGACCCGAAAAACACTCCGGAAACATCTCGTAGTAGTGCGACCAATGCTCCAAAGGAGTATCCGGAAACATCAACCTAGGGTCGAACTGCACGCTCCCGTCGCTAAGCGACGTAACCCGAATGTCTCCAACGTACAGAACCGAATCTGCCATGAGATCAAAGCCCCTTCCAATAGCGCTTGCCTTGCCATCGCACCATCATCCCCCAACCCGGAGGACTGAGATGGCTGCCCAGGACGATCATCTCTTCGCGCTCAGCCATATCCAACAGATGGTGACGCGTCTTAATACCTTGCTCCTTGTCCGTGTCCGGCCAATACGTCAGCTCCGTATCCGTCGCATGCATCGGAGAACCCAGAACATCTCCGATCATCAACGCACGCTCGCGCCCCGACGAAATCAAGAGGCTCATATGCCCCGGAGTATGTCCCGGCGTGTGAATCGCCGTTATCCCCGGCGCCAGTTCAGTCTCGCCCTCCATCAGATCCAACACCCCCGCCTCATCCAACGGAATCGCGCTCCGCTTCACCGCATCGCCACGAAAATCCGCAAGAACCTCCTTAGAAGTAAAGTGCTCCCAATCCGCACGATGAACCCTATAACGAGCATTCTCAAACGTCGGTTCTGACAGATCCTCGGGCCGAGTGTTCCAACCCACATGGTCCCCATGCAGATGCGTCAGGAACACCGTGTCGACCTCATCCGTCCCGATCCCCTTACGTTCGAAATCATTCATCAAATCCGCCGGTGTATCCGCGCCCAGCATCTGACCATGTGGCCCGAAACCCGTGTCAGCAACCAGAGTTTTGCCCGCTGAACGCATCACAAACACGCCCAGATTGAGTAGAAAGTACGGCTTCGAGAAATACTCCGGGAAGATGTCGTAATACTGCTCCCAATGCTCCAGAGGCGTTTCTGGAAACGTAATCCGAGGATCAAACACCACTCGCCCATCGCTCAGCGAGGTGATCGCGATGTCTCCGACATTAAGGACGTCATTTTGCATCGCTACAGTTTAGCAATGTTGACGTCAAGGTGAATTTACGTGCTACTGCCCAGCGAAACAATCCGCGGAGTTAGCCACCGCCTCATCGAATGCGGGATTCACCGCAGCCAGTCCCGACGCGTACAGCGACTGGTCAACCTTGTCGAGAATGCACATCGCCGATGAGTCGGTAATCTCAGCGCCGTCAGGAATGCCCGACAACTCGATCCCGCACGTTTGCGATCCGAAGAGCAGTGAGACAAAGTCGCCAGCCTTCGCGGAGTTACGCGAACCGATCTGAGTGAACGCCCGAATTGATGTCTGGGATGGTTCGTCGGCATTGTCGAGTTCTTCGAGCAGACACGACAGGTCAGCGTTTTCAACATTGCCAAGGCTCGTCGGCAAGTTGAGGAAATCGGTGGGCGTGCCGCAATCATTGAATGTTGAGGCGACCTCAAAATGCTCCTCGTTGGTCGGTACCCAAATTCGATCGAGGAACACTTCGCCAAACCTAACCACGCCCAACGCGTCGACCGCACAACGAGCGGCATTTTCCGTCATCTTGGAGCCATCCTCCATCTGATGTCCAACCTCGCCTTGGCGGCATTTGATGTCAGCAATCATGAATGGCGTGAAATTGGTGAAGAACGAATCCATAGCCGCGCTGTCGGCGGTGTCGGGCTGCACAACCGGTGCGAAATAGCTCGCGGCACCAAGCTCATCAACCATGCATTCTTGGACATCGATGAACGTCTTGCCAGAACCGATCGGAGTTCGGTTCGGTTGATTGGCGTACAAAGCCCTCTCGAACTCGTCTCGCTCCTCCTGGTCGAGGCAGAAATGAGCTGTGATCCACTGTTCGGACACCTCAGTAGCGTCGAAGATGCCGAATAAGGGTTTGAGGGTCGGATCTTCCAAAGTTTCCCCGATGCATGACAAGGTGTCCGATGACAAGTCGGCACCAATGATGTTGATCCTACCGGCAGCGATATTGCGCGTCGTGGTGTCACTGAGACACTCATCGAACTGCAGGAGGAGACTGATTGACGGTTGCGAGCCCACCGTGAAGAACTGCGCAAGGCGCTCGGGACCGCCGGCAAAGGCCGTCATACATGTCACTTCTCCCACCGGGAGCGCTCGCAAAAAGCCCTCCACATCGTTCACATAGTCAACTAGGACCGGATCGAAACCCACCGCGTCAGCGTCGAATTCTCGCGCTTCCACAGTCGCTTGGGCCAACAAATTGTCGGCTACCTGAGTCGCCGCGATATTAGCTGCTTCGGGATCGGTTCCGTTAATCAAGATGACGTCGAATGTCAGAGTCGCGTTGGCCGGAATGACCGGTGGTGAACCCGCCGCGCCGTATGCCAAATCCGGCGGTATCACAACGCGCCGTCGTTCCCCCACCTTCATCTGCGTAATCGTCATCTGCCAACCCGGGATTACCGCGTTGACGGGGAAAACGGCCGGCTCCGACCGCGTATATGAGCTGTCGAAGATGCACCCATCGTCGAGCCAACCCGTGTACTGAACATCAACCTCCCACGTCAGCATCGGCGTAGCGCCTTCGCCCTCCTTTAAGGTGATGAATTGCAGACCGTTAGCGTCCGTCGAGTAGTCGCTTTCAACGACCTCGTCAAATTGCGGCGCTTGAGTCGGATATGCGTTGTTCAAGCAGGTCGAGCCCCACTCGTCGAACGCCGTCGCGAGCACGTCATCTTTTGTTATCTCGCCGTTACTTGCCGACGTTTCGTTGGCCATATCGATCGTTGGCTCTGGCATCGCCGCCGGTTCTGTCGGTTCGGGCGTGGGAGCAGTCGTCGGCGAAGGCAACGCGGCAGTCGGTTCTTTTTCACTGGAACAACCTACGGCCAAGACCAAGATCGAGGCTAGAGCCAATGCGGCGACCGTAAGGCCGATACGCCCGGGGAGCAACAATCGAACGGGCAGTGAGAACTTTGCAGCGCGCGATAACTCGGTACTAGACAATTTGGGACGGCTCGGAAATTGGGATCGATTGACGGACTGTGTAGCGGATCGAATCAGCGCCAAGCCGCGAACGCGCAATCGCTCAATTCTACAAAATCCGCCTTTAACTACCTTTGCGATGCACGCGTCAGCGCGCCTACCGACATCACCCTCAGACCGGTGCCACGTAGTCCACGAACACCGGACTCGTCCAAGCCTTCTCCATATCCGACTGCGTAACCCGAACCCAATACGGATTGATACCAGGTCTCGGTGAATCGTCTGCCACCGAAAACTCAACTCGCTGCGGTCCCGGCTCCGGCGCCATCTCAACCGCGACCGCACGGTCTAGCTGACCCAGTTCGACGCGCCGCGGTCCGTTGACCAGCGAACCGAGCGTCGTCGGTATCCGCACCCGGTCCGCCGCCGCAAACGTGATCCGACGCGCACCATCTTTACCGTGATCGCCATACTGCGAACTTGCAATCACATCACTCGTCAGCGCAACCTCGATGCCCGTCTCATCCGTCCCATCAATATCAAGCAACAACCCACTCGTATACCCGCAACCCCAATACGACCAGCTCACACCCGAATCCGACGATTCCGTAACCTCCGACCTCGGACTATCAAAACGAATCTTCTCGACATTCTTGATCGAACCACCAGATGTCGTAACCGAACCATCCCAAACGACGCCCGAATAACTCGTCTCACGACTCGCTCCTTCCCACGTAACCCGGACACGATTCTCCGACCTACCAGGCGACATCTCTTCGCAGTGAATCAATTCCAGTCCTCGGAACAACTCCACCCGTTCCAACGGACCCGCGCCCAGGATCTTCACCGAGATCTCGGGTGATGCCGCCGTCGAGAACTCCGATCCCATCATATGACCATCTGCCGAGACAGCAGCCACGATCCGAACGCCAGAAGTCGCATACACCCGCCGTGCCTTCATCCCTGCTAATACCGCGTCTAGCGTCAACTCCGTCGCATACACGCCCGTCAACCCGGCCTTCTGATACCGCCTCAACTGATGACCCGGCTGATCATCGCCAGGCCGACCCGTGTAGCAATCGCTGCCGCCGATGAATCCCATCTTGTAGTTCCGCTCGATCGACTCCCTCAGAAACCATTCGAACTGACCGTGCGTCGACGTGATCTCCAGTGCCGGCTCGATCGCCGGTTCATGGTACTGGAGGTCCGCGGCAATGCCACCGACATGAGGCGTCACGACAACATCCGAGTATCGGAACTCCGCATGCATCTCTCGTACGTGCGGCAGATCGGTCTCAAGATCCCAATCATCGATGTGATCGGCGTGTGCCGAACGTCGCAACTCCTGATCAAACCGACGGAAATATACGTTATGATGGCCGCCCCGGTCCGTTGTCGCCGACCACTCGTAACCCGGCAGCGACACGAATCTACCAGGTTCGTAGTGTTCCCGCTCTGCCTTCTGCTGCACATCGTACGCACCCGTCGAGATCGCCGGATCATTGCGTTGGAAACCGGCGAAGTGTATGCCTGCCACATCCCTCGCATACTGGAAAAAGTCGCCGATCTTGTAGGGATCCACTACCTGACCACCATGCGGGTCTCCCCAATAAAGGTGTAACTGGGACTGAGTCTCAGTTGCGACGATTGGATTGCTCACACCCTCCAATCCCGCATCCGCATCGCGAGCCACAACCCGATGCTCACCCGTCTCAGTGATCCGACATCCGTCGATCCAAACCACACCCCCGCACTCATCGTCAAACTCAATCTCGTCGGTCCCAACCGCGATACCAGCACCACTAATCGAGACGGTCCCGCGATAAGCGTTCGCTGGATTACCCCAACGATCTTCCGCCTTGACACTGATCCGAAAATCCTCGTCGGCAGCCGCGTCCGAGGGCGCAACCACCACCAAACGCACCGCATCACCGCCGACAACTGACAATTCAGGCCGTGCGGAGATCGGAACGAAATCCCCCGAACCATCAACGTCGACCTCGATCCAGAAATACCGTCGAGGCTCAATAAACGTCTGACTCCGGGCACCCGGACCGCCACCAGACGTATCCCCAAAAGTAACCAAGACCTCTTCCCCCTCAACCAAAGCTCGACCGGTGTTCACCAAATTCACGGCTGTCAAATCCACAACCTGAGTCGCTAACTCTGCGCCATCCGGTCCCCGAACACTCAAATAATCCGCCCCACCCGCATCATGAACCTGCGGCAATTCCCAATCCGTGTCCGAATCCGTCCCGATCCGAACGATGCCACCAGACTCCAAACCGACCTCTCCCACGACAAAAACCAACCGCCAACAACCAAATTCTCCCGCAACCGCATCCTCCGCATCCAACAACCGAGCACCTCCGACACTTTCGCTTTCCCGCTCAGCCAACCCGATCGGATCCATCGACTCTGACATTTTCAAACCTCCTAGAATGACGCACCCGCGCCCCCTACATCATACGCCCCCGCCATACCCGCGCACGGGTGCTGTGCACAACCCTCCCCTTTGATGCCAAGGGGGAATTAAAGGGGGTTTAGATTCGGCATTCCGCTTTGCACTCCCTTGCCCGGCCCCCCGTCATACCGCGCGGATCCCGTCATACCCGCGTTGCCCTACGTCATACCCGCGCACGCGGGTATCCAGAGAAAAACAAACCACGCCATCCCCCGCCGTCCCCCTCTGGATTCCGGCTTTCGCCGGAATGACGCGGGGGTTGGCGCCGCAATGACGCGGGGGTTCTCGCCGGAATGACGTGGGCTTGGCGCGGCAATGACGGCAGTCGACCACAACCCCCCATCCTTAAAATCCTTCCCCATCCTTCGCATCCTAGTTCAAAACACCCCCCCCAGTCCTTGTGATAATATGGGAAATCTTGCACTCTGCGGGATGTTGCGTCACGCAGAGCAATAACTAAGGACAAGGATATCCCCGCCATGCCCGCTACTCTCACCCCCCCCCCAGAACAACGCATGTTCTAGTTTCTTCAGGCGGCCCCCGATGATGCGGGCCTCCTCCCTCCTCCGCCTCTCCCCCCTTCTCCTGCTGACCGCCGTCCTCGTCGCGGCGACGGTCCTGTTCTCCGGAGGCGCGCCGGCCGAGGCGCAGGCGCCGGCAACGGTTACCAGGTGGGTTGGTGTAGATGCCACCGGCAGCAATGCCAAGATTAGGTTTCCGGTGGAAGTGCGGGCGGGCAACTACTACAAGGTACTGGTCGTAAATACGCGAGAGAATCGGGTTGCACAAACCGGCTCCGTCTACGAGGGCGACCTTATAGAGGTTGTTATGGTCGGCGGCGCCGA
>Ga0209544_1000372_pt1 | contig 65262 bp, 53 predicted proteins | sample MesohylPK_FD_187297 | JGI IMG/M metagenome (GOLD analysis project Ga0209544, IMG submission 187297) | Host-associated microbial community of the marine sponge Aplysina aerophoba from Gulf of Piran - sponge mesohyl, lysed by proteinase K... | ecosystem: Host-associated > Porifera > Sponge >... | reverse complement strand
GGGGCCAGGGCGGAATGGTGCGCCCGGAACGATCGGCCGCCGGGCGAATGCGTCAGTTCGATGCCTGTCCGCACCCGGCTGCGGCCCTAGATTGGCAGCCTCTGCCGTCGCCGGGAATCCCGATGCCGAACGCCTCTTCCCGTCCTGCCGTTCCCGATCTCGAAGCCCTGGTCGAGCCCGTGTGCGCCATCGCCCGCCGGGCCGGCGCGGCGATCCTGCCCTATTACCGGACCGACCTCGACATCGACCGCAAGGACGACCATTCGCCGGTGACCGAGGCGGACCATGCCGCCGACGCCGTGATCGTGCCGGCGCTGGAGGCGCTGACGCCCGATATCCCTGTGGTGTCGGAGGAGCGGTTGTCCAGTCACCGCTCGGCCGGTGCGGACGCCGATGCGGATACCGGCGCAAACGCCGACGGGCCGTTCTGGCTGGTCGATCCGCTCGACGGCACGCGGGAATTCATCAACCGGCGCGACGAATTCACGGTCAATATCGCGCTGGTCGCCGGCGCCCGGCCGGTCTTCGGCGTGCTCGGCATCCCGGTGCGCGATGTCGTCTATGCCGGCCATGCGGCGAACGGTGCTTCCGGTGTATCCGGCGCGGCGAGCCGGCAGGCCGGCGACAGGCCCGCCGAGCCGGTCGCAGTGCGCGCCGCGCCGGCAGCCGGCATCGTCGTCGCAGCCAGCCGGTCCCATGACAAGTGGGACGAGCTGGACGATTTCCTCGACGGCGAAAACGTCGCCCGCCGGATCATCGCCGGCAGCGCGCTTAAATTCGCCCTGGTCGCCGAGGGCACGGCCGACCTCTACCCGCGGCTCGGCCCGACCATGGAATGGGATACCGCGGCCGGCCAGGCGATCGTCGAGGCGGCCGGCGGCAGCGTGCGCACCCTGAACGGCGGGCCGCTGATTTACGGCAAGGCCGGCTGGCGCAATGCGGGCTTCGTCGTGCGCGGCCGGCCCGCCGCCTGAACCGCCGGGGCGGGGCCGGGCAGCGTGCAACGGCGGCCGGCGGACCGGGCAGGGATCGAGGCCGGCGCGGCGGTGCTTCGCAGCGGCGGGCTCGTCGCCTTCCCGACCGAGACGGTCTACGGCCTGGGTGCCGACGCATCCGACGACCGGGCGGTGGCGCGCATTTTCGAGGCCAAGGGGCGGCCCAGCTTTAATCCTCTCATCGTCCACGCGCCCGATCTTGCGGCGCACCGGGCCTGGGCGGTCTTCGACGAGCGTGCACTGCGGCTCGCCGAAGCCTTCTGGCCGGGCGCGCTCACCCTGGTCCTGAAGCGCACGCCGGACGCGCCGGTCTCCCGGCTGGTCAGCGCCGGGCTGGACACGGTCGCCGTGCGCGCGCCGGATCATCCCGTGGCCCAGGCGCTGATGCGCGCCGCCGGTTGCCCGGTGGCGGCGCCGAGCGCCAACCGCTCCGGCCGGCTCAGCCCGACCGAAGCAGGCCATGTCGAAGATTCGCTCGGGTCGGCGGCTGGCCTGATCCTGGACGGCGGGCCGAGCCCCGGCGGCCTCGAATCGACAGTGCTTTCGCTGACCGGCGAAAAGCCGGTGCTGCTGCGCCCGGGGCTGGTCACACGTGTGCCCATTGAAGAGGTCATCGGGCCGGTGCAGGCTGCCGATCCGGCTTCTGCTGCCAAAACGCTGCCGGGTTCGCCCCTCGAATCGCCGGGAATTCTGGCGGCCCATTACGCGCCGCGCGCGCCGCTGCGGCTGGACGCCGGCGTATCCCTGGAGGAAGGCGAGGCGCTGCTGGCCTTCGGCGGCGCTCCCGAACCGGACCGGGCCGCCGGCTATGCCGCGGCGCGCAACCTCAGCCCGGCCGGCGATCCTGTCGAGGCCGCGGCGAACCTGTTCCGCCTGCTGCACGAACTCGATGCCCTCGCCCCCGCCGCCATCGCCGTATCGCCCATACCGGAACGGGGCCTCGGCGCCGCGATCAACGACCGCCTGCGCCGCGCGGCGGTGCGGGAGTGAGGCCGAAACAGGCCGCCAAAGCGTGTCCGTTTCTATCGGAACCGGCGATGCAACAGCAGCCGCCCCTTCGACAGGCTCAGGGCAGGCCCTTCGATACGCCGCTTCGCGGCTATTCAGGGCGAGGGGATTGTTTGAGCAACGGGCAACAATTCAAAGCTCCACATCCCGAGTAGCTCCGGATTTTATCCGGGGCATATCGAGGGACGCCACGCCGCGAGGGTTCTGTTCCAAACGGACAAGCTCCAGGGACAGAGATGTCGCTTCCTTCCTCCTCTTCAGAGGGGGAAGTCCCGGAGCGCAGCGGAGGGGATGGGGGTGATGTGCTGTACCGAAAGAAACGCCTTACGGCGTGCACGTCTGGCGACGCGCCACCCCCACCTGGCCTCCCCCTCTGAAGAGCGGGAGGTGTCGGAATTCTGCCTTCCCGCTCAGCCGTCCACGATCTCCGCGATCTCTTCCGTGTCGAAGCCGGCTTCGCTGAGCAATGCTTCGGTATGCTCGCCGAGCTGGGGCTGGCCGAGGCGGACGGGCAGGGGCGCGCGGTCGAAGCGGAAGGCGGTGTCCGGGATCTCCATCGACCCTTCGGTCGAATGTTCGAACGGCCGGAAGAAGCCGGTCGCGGCGAGGTGCGGGTCGGCATAGAGGTCTTCGAGCGTGTTGACCGGGCCGCAGGGGATTTCGGCGTGGCGCAGCAGGTCGAGCCATTCGGCAGAGCTTTTCCTGACCAGCTCCTTGCCCGATTCGCCATACAGCGCATCGACATGGTCGAGCCGGTCGCCGATGGTCAGGAAGCGGGGATCGTCCTTCATCTCGGGCCGGCCGACCAGGTCCCAGAACCGGTCCCACTGCCCGTCGGTATAGGCGAGCTGGCAAATGAAGCCGTCGGCGGTCGGCAGGGGCCGGCGATGTGGCGACAGGACGCGCGGATAGCCCGGCGGCGTCATCGGCGGCGAGAAGATCGCGCCATACTGGTGCTCGGCCAGGGTGAAGCTGGCGACGCCCTCGAACATGGCGGTCTCGACATAGACGCCCCGGCCGGTCCTGAGGCGCTGCATCAGGGCGGCAAGCATGCCGTTGGAAGCGAGCAGGCCGGAAATCTTGTCGGCGGCGATGGTCGGGATCAGGTTGGGTGCGCCGTCGCGGGCGAGGAATGTGCCGGCGAGCCCGGCCTGGCCCTGGATGATGTCGTCGTAGGCCGGCTGGCCGGCATAGGGCCCGCCGTCGCGATAGCCGTAGAGGCCGGCGTAGACGATGCCGGGGTTGCGCGCCATGACCGCGTCCGGGTCGAAGCCCAGCTTCAGGATCTTCTGCGGCCGGATATTGTGCACGAAAACATCCGCGCTATCGACCAGCCGCCACAGCGCCTCGCGGGCGGCTTCGCGCTTGAGGTCGAGCACGATGCTTTTCTTGTTGCGGTTCATGCCCAGGAACACCGCGGCCATGCGCGGGCTGCGCCGCGGCCCCATCTGGCGCATCGCGTCGCCGCCCGGCGCTTCGACCTTGATAATTTCGGCGCCGAAATCGCCCAGGGTCTGGGTTGCGTAGGGGCCGTAGACGATCGTCGTCAGGTCGAGGACGCGGATACCGTCGAGGGGCAGGCCGAGCCCCGGGGAATCGGCGGCGGATATGTCGGTTGCGCTCATGGCGGCGAGAAAGAACCCGGCCGGGACAAAGGTCAACCGGCAGCCGGTCGCGCCCGGTGTTGGGGCGCCAGGCGTTCGCCCGTCGCGCCAAGCAGCAACCGGTCGATTTCCTGAGCGGCGATCGTCACGCTCCCAGCATCGTCTCGAGCTCCGATATCCGGAGGATCAGCGTGAGCGGCTCGCGGTTCGAGAAGCGGCGGAAGCCGAACCGCGCATAAAACGCAACGGCCGCTTCGTCGATGGCCTGCACTACGATGGCCCGGGCGCCGATCACGTGGGCGGCCGCCAGTGCGCGCCGCGCCGCGTCGACGAGCAGGTCCGAGCCGAGATGCCGCCCCCGGTAGTTCGCATCGACCGCGAGCTGCCCCAGCAGGATAACCGGGACCGGATCGGGCATGCTCCGGCCGACCCGCGAAGACACACGCCGCCGTTCGACAGCGCTGGCGGCGAGGCTGTAGAAGCCCGCCACCCGGTCGCCGTCGCAGGCGACATAGGTACGCGCGCCGCCCTTGGCTTCGTTGAGGCGCGCCTTGCCCTGCAGCCAGGAGTCGAGGGCAGGTACGCCCGAGGCGAATTGCGAGAGGTCGTGCTGCGGGCCGAGCGGCTCCGGCGCGCTTACCGATCCCACTGCGGCTGGCGCGCGAAACGCTCCTTCACGGCAGGATCGGGCGCCACCGGCGCGTCGAGCGCAGCGGCGAAGGCGTCCCAAGCCTCGTCGTCGAGGGCGATGATCGGGCGTTCGTTCAGGGTCTCGATCGCCGCCGCCTCGCTGGAGCGGAGCACGAATTCGGTCCGGGTGACGCCCCGGATCGCCGCCGCGCGGTCGATGAACGCCAGACGTTCGCTAGACATGCGGAAGTTCACTTGAGCCACTGCGGCCTCCTTGCTCCGGCAGCGCGAAAGGTTCCTGCCACCACGGTGTGTATAGCTATTGTATAGCAAAGAACAAGCGGCGGCGTTTGGAATTTTGGCCGGACGGTGGCCCGCCAGGTCGCCCGTACACGGTGCCGATCGGTACCGGCGGGGTGAACGGGTGTGACGCTGCGGGCCGGGAAAGGGGCTGTCGGATAGCGCCCCTCGACCCTAAATCCAGTGCTATGACAACACCTGAATCCACAGCAAGAAAGACCACCCTGATCGGCGCTTCGATGCGACGCGTCGAGGACCGCGCGTTTCTCACCGGCGCCGGCACATTCACCGCCGATCTGTCCCTGCCTCGCCAGGCCCATGCCGCCTTCGTGCGCTCGCCGCACGCCCATGCCGAACTCGGCGAAATCGATACGGCCGCGGCGCTCTCCGTGCCCGGCGCTCTCGCGGTCTTCACGGCGGCGGACCTGCGCGCGGCCGGCGTGCGCGCCCTGCCGACCGGCGCCAGCGAGCCGCTGCCTGCTGGCGAGATCCTGCGGCCGATCGCCGATGCCCCGCGCTATCCGATGGCGGATGGCCGGGTTCGATTCGCCGGGGAGGCCGTCGCCTTCGTCGTTGCCGAGACCGAAGCGGCCGCCATGGAAGCGGCCGAGCTGGTCGACGTCGACTACGACGCCCTGCCGGCGCTGGGAACGGCGGGAGACGCCCTGGCCGGCGATGCCGGGGCGGTTTGGCCCGACGCACCCGACAACCGGTCTTTCGTCTGGGCGGCAGGGAACACCGCCGGGACCGAAGCGGCCTTTGCCGCGGCGCACCGGATCGTCGCGCAGGATATCGTCTTTACGCGCTCGACCGCGGCCTTCATGGAGCCGCGCGGCGCGCTCGCCGACTATGCCGGCGGCAAGTACACGCTATACGCCGGGTCCCAGTGCAGTCATGTCGTGCGCGCCGTCGCCGCCGGCTGCCTGGGCATAGACCGGGCCGATCTGCGGGTTATTGTGCCGGACATGGGCGGCGGTTTCGGCGCGCGCAACCTGGTTTATCCCGAGTTCGTCGTCGCCCCGTTCGCGGCGCGGGCGCTCGGCCGCCCGGTGCGCTGGGTCGCCAGCCGCAGCGAGGCCTTCCTGACCGACACCCAGGCGCGCAGCCAGAACCTGCACGCCCGCATGGCTCTCGACGCCGGCGGCCGCATTACCGCCATCGACGTGAAGGCGGACTGGTGGCACGGCGCCTATCTGGTGAACCGCACGCCGCAGATGATCGCAACATGGATGTCGCCGATGATCTGCGGGCCCTACCGCATCCCGGCGCACCGGTTCGAGATTACCGGCGTCTTCACCAATACCGCGCCCATCGCAGCCTACCGGGGCGTTGCCCGGGCCGAGGCAACGCTGGTGCTGGAACGGCTGATCGACGCTGCGGCGCGCGAGATGGGCATCGACCGGGTCGAATTGCGCCGGCGCAACCTGATTCCGCTGGCCGACATGCCGTGGGATTCGCCGACCGGCGCGCGCTACCAGCGCAACGATTTTTTTGGCAGCCTGGAGGCCGGGCTCGGCAGGATCGGCTGGGACGGTTTCGCGGCCCGTAAAGCAGCCTCGGCGTTGCAGGGGCTGCGCCGGGGCCGGTCGGTCACGACCTATGTCGAGAACGCCGGCGGCGCGCTCTCCGAGTTCGTCGATATGCGGGTCGAGGCAAAGGGTCCGGCGGAAGGCCGGGTCCGGGCGCTGGTTGGCAGCCAGGATTGCGGCATGGGCCACGCGACCGTGTTCGGCCAGATCGTCGCCGACCTGCTGGGCGTGACGCCGGACCGGGTGATCGTCGAGGACGGCGATACCGGCAGGATCGGGGAGGGCGCCGGCTCCCACGGCTCGCGCACCATGCGGATCGGCGGCGGCGCAGTCCATAACGGGGCGCTGTCGATTATCGAAGCCGGCAAGCCGGTGGCGGCCGAGCTGTTGGAAGCGGCCGAGGCGGATATCGGCTTTGCCGGCGGCGCCTTCAACGTGCGCGGCACCGACCGTGCGGTCTCCCTGTTCGCCGTGGCGGAGGAAGCCGAGGCGCGGGGCGCGCCGCTCCATATCGAGGAACGCTTCGAGGTGTCGGGGATGAGCTATCCCAGCGGCTGTCATCTGTGCGAGGTCGAGGTCGATCCCGAGACCGGCCGGGTTTGGCTCGACCGCTATGTCGTGGTCTCGGATCCCGGCAAGGTGATCAATCCCCTGCTCGCGGCCGGGCAGTTGCATGGCGGCATCGCCATGGGCGTCGGCCAGGCGCTGATGGAAAACACGGTTTACGAATCGGGCACCGGCCAGTTGCTCAGCGGCAGCTTCATGGATTTCTGCCTGCCCCGGGCCGACGACATGCCACCTGTCGATACCGCCTTCAATCCGGTGCCCGGCGACGACAACCCGCTGGGCGTCAAGGGCATCGCCGAGGGACCGACCGCAGCCTCGCCTCCGACCGTCATCAACGCCGTGCTCGATGCGCTGGCGGGCGACGGGGTGACGGCCCTGGACATGCCGGTGACGCCCCATGCGGTATGGCAGGCGCTGAAGGAGGCGCGGTCCGCCTAACTCTTCAGCTTGTAGCCGGTCCGGAACATCCACAGGCAGACCAGCCACAGGGCGACGTTGAGGACCAGCAGCACGATGCCGCCGATCAGCGTGTCGCCGTCGGCGCGGCCGATGAAGCCGCTGCGGAAGCCGTCGATCATGAAGAAGAACGGGTTCAGATGGGCGAGATCGTTGAGAAGTCCGGGCAGGCGTTCGATGGAATAGAAGGTGCCGCTGAGGAAGGCCGCCGGGGTGATGACGAAGTTGGTGACGGCGGCCATCTGCTCGAACTTGTCGGACCAGATGCCGCCGATCAGGCCGAGCAGGGACAGCAGGGACGAGGCCATGACGGCGAAAAACAGAATCGTGAACGGCGCCTGGATTTGCAATGGCACGAAGATCGCCATGGCGCCCAGGGTGACGGCGCCGACCATGAGGCCGCGGGTGGCGCCCGCCGCCGCGTAGGCCAGCGCCAGTTCGCCCGGCGACAGGGGCGACATCAGAACGTCGACAATATTGCCCTGGATCTTGGAGATAAGCAGAGAACCGGCGGTGTTCTGGAAGGCGCTCTGGACGATCGCCATCATGACGAGGCCGGGTGCGAGAAATTCGACGAACGGGACACCGCCGACCTCGCGCACGACATCGCCCATCGCCAGCGAAAAGACCGACAGAAACAGCAATGTCGTCACGATCGGGGCCAGCACCGACTGGGTGACGACTTTCGCGAAGCGCTGGATTTCCTTCCGGTACAGGGTCCACAGGCCGAGCCAGTGCACCGCGCCGATGGCGCGCGGTTCGATCCCCGGCGGGCCGGACGGGTGCGGCGCCGCCTCCGTTGGGAGGGCGGCGTCGGCAGTGGAGGCGCTCTCGACGGAAAACGGGTTCATGCGGCGTGTTGAGCGGCGGAGAGGGGCCGGCCGCGCCGCCGGGACGGCGCGTTTTCCTGATCTATGAATCGCGCAGGCGAAATAAAGAGCGGCCGGGCGCCGCCTTGGTTGCAGCGGGTCAGCCGCCCGCCTCCGGCGGCGCTTCTTCGGCGCGCGGGTCGAAGGCGAAGATGTTGGGCGAGGTCCGCGCCATCGGCACATAATCCTCGCGGTCTTCGGGGGCGATCGGGCCGCGCTGTTTCATGCGCCAGAAGGTCCACAGCGCGACGGCGCCGTGCACGACGCTGGTGAACAGGAACAGGGAGCCGGATCCCGTCGCCTCCATCAGGGCCGCGGCGACCAGCGGCCCGGCGACGGCGCCGAGGCCGAAAATCACCAGCAGGCCGGCCATGATCTCGACGAAATCTTCCGGCTCGGCATGGTCGTTGGCATGCGCGACGGAAAACCCGTAGATCGAGAAGGCGGCGGCGCCGAACAGGAAATAGGCGGCGTAGACGATCATGACCGGCAGGCCGGCCGCCGCCATCAGGACCACGCCGGCGAGCGACGCGACTGCGCACACCGCGGCGATCAGCCAGCGCCGGTCGGGCAGCCGGTCCGACAGGCGGCCCAGCGGATACTGGACGACCGCGCCGCCGATGATGGCGATGCTGACGAATATCGCTATGCCGGTGACCGACAGGCCGAGGCCCTTGGCGTAGACCGGGGCCAGGCTCCAGACCGCGCCGTTGGCCATGCCGTTGGTCAGGCAGCCGACCACGCTGACCTGGGAATTGCGCCACAGTCTGCGCAACTCCGGCTGTGCCTTGACCGGCAACGGCGGCGAGGGCGCGCGGGTCAGGCAGACCGGGATCACGGCGAGCGCGAACAGGATCGTCGCCAGGGAGAACAGCTTTGAGCTGCTGGGCGAATCGAGCAGGAGAAGATATTGGCCCGCGGTCACCGCCGTCAGATGAATTGCCACATAGGCCGAGAACACGGTGCCGCGGTTGCGCCGGGACGCGGCGCCGTTCAGCCAGCTTTCGATGACCATGTAGAGGCCCGAGATGCACAGGCCGATCACGATACGGAACAGGATCCAGGCGACCGGATTCAGCGCCAGCAGGTGCAGCAGCGGGACGATGGCGCCCAGGGCCGCGATGGCCGCGTAGACGCGGATATGGCCGACCCGGGCGACCAGCGGCGGCACGAGATAGCAGCCGAGCACGAAACCGACGGAATAGGCGGCGCCGATCGCGCCGATCCAGGCGGCGCCGAAACCTTCCAGATCGGCCCGCAAGGGCACCAGGGTCAGGAACAGGCCGTTGCCCAGCATCAGCAGCGCCACCCCGACCAGCAGGGCGGCGACCGGCGCCAGCAGCGCTTTCGGTTCGGCGAGGGAGGCGGTCATGCGCGCCACGGATCGCGCCTTTCGAAGGGGGTCCGGCGGAAGTGCCGGGGCGCGGCGATATGGGGACAGTTCGCAACGCGCGCAAGCCCCTTTTTCGCGGCGGATTGCAGGAGGGAGCCAGGAAATCGGCGCGGTCGGGCTATCGCGCCGTCGACGGCCGACGGCCAGCCAGCCCGGCGGCTCGTTTCAAACGTTCGAAAGGCCGGGCAACTTCTGCCTTGCCCCCGGCTTCGCCGGCATACCCGCTCTTCCCGCCCCGAAGCGCGGGAAAACCGCTCAGCCGCCCGCCTTCGGCTCCAGGTTCAGCGCGGCCGAGTTCAAGCAAAAGCGGTGGCCGGTCGGCGCCGGCCCGTCCGGGAAGACGTGGCCGAGATGGGCGTCGCACTTGCTGCACAGAACCTCGGTGCGCAGCATGAACAGGCTGCGGTCGTCGCGCAGCGCCACGGCGCTGTCGTTGACCGGCGCCCAGAAGCTCGGCCAGCCGGTGCCGGAATCGTATTTTGAGTCAGACGAGAACAGCGGCTGCCCGCAGCACACGCAGCGGTAGGTGCCGGGCGTCTTGGTGTCCCAGTATTCGCCGGTGAAGGCGTGCTCGGTGCCGTGCTCGCGGGCGACGTGAAACTGGATATCGGTCAGCTGTGCGCGCCACTCCGCAGCCGACTTGACGATCTTGTCGGTTCCTTCGGTCATGCGCTCAACTTGGTCCTGCGGCCCGGCGTTTCAAGGGAATCGCGCCGCGGTGCGAGGCTGCGCGGGCCCTGCCGGTCAGCCGAGATTGCGCCGGAACAGGGCGAGCATGCGTTCCCAGTGCCGCTCGGCTGCCGCCTTGTCGTAGCAGTGCCGGTCGGGGAAGGCGAAGCCGTGATGCGCGCCGGCATAGCGCTCGATCCGGTGGCGCACGGCGCTGCCTTCGAGGCAGCGCGCCAGCGCGTCGACGGACGAATCCGGCACCCACATATCGTCCTTGGCGAAGGCGAGATACAGTTCGGCCCGGATGGCGTCCGTCGCCAGGTGGGGCGAATCCGGCCGGTCGGTGACGATGCCGGCGCCGTAATAGCTCGCTGCCGCCGCGATCTCGTCCGGATAGCGCGCGGCGACCGTGTAGACGAACTGGCCGGACAGGCAGTAGCCGACGCAGCCGGCCGGTCCGGGCGCCGCGCCGTCCAGCGTCCGGGCATAGTCGAGCAGAGGGCGCGTATCCGCCGCCACCCGTTCATTGCTCACGCTCTTCACCAGGCCCCAGAAGCGTTCGCGCTCGGCGGAGCCCTTGACTTCGATCTGCTTGGCGTCGAGCAGCACCTCGTCGATCCCGGCGACGCGGTAGAACAGGTTGGGCAGCAGCACGCAATAGCCGGCCGTGCCGATCCGGCGCGCCATGTCCTTCAGTTCCTCACGCACGCCGATGGCGTCCATGTAGAACAGCACGACCGGGTGCGGCCCGCCCTCGTCGGGCTGGGTGACGAAGGTTTCCATGACGCCGTCGGGCGCGTCGATGCGGGCGATATGCTCTTTCATGGTCCGGCCTTCCCTGTCGCGACGGCGGCAGGCAACCCCGTTCCGCGCCGGCGGTCAAGGGCTGCACGGTTGCAGGCCGGTCAGGCGACCACCTCTTCGATGTCCCGGACCGCCGGCTGGCGTTCCGTCGTCAGCGAGACCTCCCTGAATTGGCATCATCTCATGGCAGCCGCGCGGCCGGCCCGGCCGTCACGCCGGAACCTCTTCTGCGGCTTCGCGCACCCGGCGGCCGCGCGGTTTGCCTAGGTCGACGACGCGCGGAACGTCTACCGTTCCGTTGTCGGGCAGGGGCGCTTTTCCCTGCGCCGCAGTGTGTTCGGCGACGCTCCTGAGACCCTTCAGCTTGTTGCTGCCGGCAAGCGCCTGCCGGTCGGCATCGTAGTAGTCGAACCAGGGCAGGCCGTAACGGCTGTAGGCTTCTGCCGTCGGCGGCTCGGCCGGCGGCCGCTCGCCGGCGATGGCCAGCCACTGGACGGTGTTGACGATGGAGACGAAACACCGGCTGGCTTGGCGCTGGTCCCAGGCGTCCAGGCCGTAGGGATCGTCGTAGATGTCCTGCTTCATCCGGCCACCCGGCGCGAGACCCATGCCGTCCTCGGCAAAGCTGCAGGAGTGGAGCAATGGCTCGAACATACGCAACTGATCCTTCAGGAGCGCCTCGTAGCGTTCGACCTTCATGGGAAAGGCGACGATCTGGAGGCCGCCATGTTCTGCGGCGCCGGTCAGCTGTTCCTCGGCCGTGTAGCCCTCACCCAGCGGCATGGCGACGAACTGGCGGATGATACCCTTCTCTACGCAGAAGCCGTCGAGCCAGGGCTGGTCGGGCAGCACCAGATAGTCCTGGGGATCGCGGTTCAGCCGCTCGGCCCAACCGTCGCCGGTCAGCGCGCAGACCTTGCCGGCCGAGACCTTGACCGCGAAGGGATAGGATGCGTCGAACGCGATCCACAGCGCCTCGGCCTGGTACATCGGCATGATGACGCCGCCGCGCCGGCGCCAGGCGTCGGGAAGCCGTGCGGCATAGTCGTCCAGGTGGCGCAGCGGGAAAGATCCCAGGCCCGGCGGCAGTGGGTAGTCGCCGCCGTCGTCCGGGATGCGCAGGGTGCGCTGGAAGTCGATCCGGCAGCGCGCCGCTTCGTGAACTTCGGGAAAATGGAACTCCAGTCCGTCGTCGTCGAGCACGATCATGAATTCTCTCCTCACCAGTCGCCGTCGCGCACTTCGCGCACCACCCGCAACACCGCCTCGTCCGGCGCCTCCTTCAACTGCCGGATCAGGTCCGCAAACAGCCGGGGTCGCTTGCGGATGATCGCCTGAAGGTCGCCGGAAACCTTGCCGGCGAGCGCCAGCATGACGTCCGGGTCCTCGCCCAGCTCCCGCGCCAGGCGGACCGTCGTGGCCTCGGACGGCGGCGCGACCTCGCCGCGCTCGATCTTGCTCAGGTAGGCCGGCTCGATGCCGACCCGCCCGGCGACCTGGCGCACCGAGAAGCGCCGGTCCTCCCGGCGCAGGCGTTCGCGCAATTTGCGGATGGTCGGTCCAAAATGCGTCATGTGTCGTATTTAGTACACATTCGTTGCCTGTCAAGTCCGCGTGCGGATTTCTTGTCCTGGGCCGGCGGATCGGCGTCGAAACGGGCAAGGCCGAATTTGCCCGGATGTCCGGGTCCCCTTGTCCGGTGCCGGGCGCACGGACGTGGCGCTTGAAGTCGGGCCGGGGGCGCGGCACATATCGCCGCCCGGCGATGTCTTCCGGCCCCATCGCGTTTCCGCAGCGGAGCCTGCCCCATGAAGATCGGATTTATCGGACTCGGCAATGTCGGCGGCAAGCTCGCCGGCAGCCTGTTGCGCAACGGCTTCGACCTGACGGTCCGCGACCTCGATCCCGCCGCGGTCCGGCCCCTTGCCGACGCCGGCGCCAGGGTGGGCGAAAGCCCCGCCGCGTTGGCCGCATCCTGCGACGTCGCGATTACCTGCCTGCCGTCTCCGGCGGCGAGCCGCGCAGTGCTGGAGGCTGAGGACGGCGTGCTCGCCGGCCTGACGCCGGGCACGGTCTGGGCCGAGATGAGCACGACCGACGAGGCCGAGGTCCGCCGGCTCGGCGCCCTGGTGCAGGCGAAGGGCGGCGAACCGGTCGACTGCCCCGTCTCCGGCGGCTGCCACAGAGCGGCGACCGGCAACATCGCCATCTTCGCCGGCGGCGCGCGCGCGGCCTTCGAGCGGCTGCTCCCCGTGCTCAAGGCCATGGGGCGGCGCATTCTCCATACCGGCCCGCTCGGCTCGGCCTCGGTCCTCAAGGTGGTGACCAACTATCTCGCCACGGCGAACCTGGTCTCCCTGTGCGAGGCGCTGGCGACCGCGAAGATGGCCGGCATGGACCTCAACACGACCTACGAGGCGATCCGCATCTCCTCGGGCAATTCCTTCGTCCACGAGACGGAGAGCCAGGTCATTCTGAACGGCAGCCGCGACATCAACTTCACAATGGACCTGGTCTCCAAGGACATCGGCCTGTTCGGGGCCATCGCCGGGCGCGCCGGCGTGCCGCTGGAAATCGCACCATTGCTGATCGATATTTTCCGCGACGGCGAGGCCCGCTACGGCCCGCGCGAATGGTCGCCCAACATCGTCCGGCGGCTCGAGGAGGCTTGCGGCATCGAAATCCGCGCCCCCGGCTTCCCGGCCGAAATGGTCGACGACGAGCCGGAAGAGCCGGGCCATGAAGTGGTGCCGAAGGGGCGGGCGCCGGACTTCGCCGCAGAGACGCGCCGGCAGTCGCAGGCGGTGGCGGACAGCCCGCACGCCGAAGCCGACGCAGGGTGAAGCGTTGCGTCGGCCGTGTGCGTCCGAAACGCGTCCGATACGTTCCCACGCACATAGTGATCAGTTTTCGATTGCCGGAAAGGTCCGGTTTCTGTTTGCCATCGACAATCGGTTCATTGTCGACCGCAAGACACATTCGATTCGCCCCGCTTTCGAATTGAAGGCGCCATCGGGGATTCTGAGACGCCGCGCGGCGGGAATGCGGTGGTGTCGCAGAATGCCGCCCGGACGCAGCTCGGCCCCCGGCTCTCAACTACACAGCAAGACCCGTTTGCGAGAACGGAATTCCCGACAAGGATCGAGACCATCGGCCCACTCCCACAAATCCGCATCTGAAGGCCAACGCCGGCCAATTTCCGGACGCCAGAAGTTTGTCGTGCGAGAGATCGTAAGGCGGTCCCTAGCCTTGTAATTCCTGCACTTTTGAAGGTATCGGAGACCCGCGAAAGAGGCGATGAAGGTGCTGGGAGGGGCCGATGCGCCGGGCGCCGGCGGCCCGTCAGCGCTTCGGCAGGGCGTCCACCGCCAGGACCTGCCGAACCAGCGCAACCTGCCCGGACACGCCCTGCTTCCGGTAGACCTGCTGGACCAGCCAGCGCACATAGTTCACCGACCAGCCCGTGGCCGCGGCGATCTCGCTCGCCCTCCGGCCCTCCGCCAGCAGCGCCGCCATCCGGCCCTCGGACGGCGTCAGCCCGAGCGTCTTCGCCACCCGATGCGCGTCGATGCGCGGGCGGCGCGCCGGATCGACCAGCAGCACCAGCGCCGCCACCCGGCGCCCCCCGAAATCCGCCTCAGCATCGCCCACCGGGCTGACATGCAGCCCCAGCCGCGCCCGGCCCGAAGGGCGTTGGACCGTCATCAAACCGCCGCCGGGAGGCCGGCCCGCCCCACCACTCCGGCAGCGCACGCCCCACCAGCCTGCGCAGGCGGCTGCGGTCCGCCGGCAGCACCGCGTCCAGAACGCGGTCGCGGTCGAACAGCCCGTCGCCGCGGCGCAGGATCGCGAGCGCCGGCCCGTTCGCCTCCAGCACGCGCCCGCCGCGGTCCAGCTGCACCACGCCGATGCGGTCGTTGTCCAGCAGGCCCGCCAGTCCGGCGCCGAGCGCATCGGCTGCCGCCAGCGCCTGCCGGATGAGGATCGACCGGTGGACATGCGGCAGCACACGCTCCAGCAGCCGGAGCCGGTCGGACTGCCATTCGCCGCCGACGGGGTTGCCGAGGTTCCAGATGATGCGCTGGCCGTCCGGCCCGTCGAAGCGCACGAACATGCCTTTCTCGCTGCCGGAGAAGGGCAAGCTCTCGTTGTATGTGGGCGACGTCTTCCGCTCGTCTTCGGTATAGAGGTCGGCGGAGCGGACCAGCTGGCCGTGCGGAAGCCCCCTGATGCGGGGCACCGCCTCGTCGTGCGGGTAGTAGATGTCGAAATACCTGCGCCCCAGCTCCTCGACGTCCTCGCCGTGCCGGAGAAACCGGGCGAAGAGCAGGCGCGCGTCGTCGAATCCTTCGCAGACGATCAGGGCATTCCCGCTGGCGCCGACGGCCTCCTCCATCAGCGCCGTGGCGGCAGGCCAGCGAGCGTCGTCGAGGGCGGCCTCGTACAACGCCTCAAGGATGCGCTCGAAGGCGTCGTCCGGGTTCATCCAGTGCCCTCCCCCGATGGCGCAGGCCTGGCAGCGCAGACCGCGAACCCGATTGACGAAGAACGGCGCCTTTCCCCATGGTCCTCCTCGAGCGGGCCGAACGAGCGGAACCCGCTCCCGACGACCGCCGGCCGCAAGCTATGGCGTACCGTCCGCGTACGTGACATTCACCGAAAGCACGGTACCCTTTTAACTGAGCTTCAGTAACATGTGCGTATCGACATTGGACTTTTTACTATCTTTTCCGTAACTATCAGGATCCCGCCGCCGGGCCGCAACCGTCCCGGGCCGCGCCCTCGGGCACGCCGGCACGGGCCCATCGAAGGCCGAAGCGGTTCGGATCCGGGGAGGAACACCCGTATGACCAAGACCGGAGACCGGGGCCGCGAGATCGAGGCCCTGCGCGAGCGGATTTCCGCGCTCACCACGGCCATCCTGCGCATCAGCGCGAGCCTCGACCTCGACACCGTGCTGCGCGAGATCGCCGAAGCCGCCCGCGCGCTGACCGGGGCGCGCTACGCCGTCATCACCACCGTCGACGCCACCGGGCAATTGGAAGATGCCGTCCTCTCCGGCTTCTCGCCCGAGGAGGAACGGCAGGTCGTGGCGTGGACGGACAGCATGAACATCTTCGAGGTGCTGCGCGATCTGCCCGCACCGATGCGGTTGTCGGACATGCGCTCCTACGTTGCCGGGCTCGGCTTTTCCACCGACGGGGTGATCATCGACACCTTCCAGGGCGCACCGATGCGCCACCGCGGCGTGCAGGTCGGCAACTTCTTCCTCGGCGAGAAGGAGACGGGGCCGGAGTTCACCGACGAGGACGAGGAGGTGCTGGTACTGTTCGCCGCGCAGGCGGCGGCCGCGGTTGCCAACGCCCGCACCCACCGCGACGAGCGCCGCGCACGGTCCGATCTCGAAGCCCTGATCGAGATCTCCCCGGTCGGCGTCATTGTGTTCGATGCCCGGACCGGCCGCCCGGTGTCGTTCAACCGCGAGGCGCGGCGGATCATGGAGGGCCTGCGCACGGCGGGCCGCCCCGTCGAGGAGCTGCTGGAGGTCCTTACCTTCCGCCGCGCCGACGGCCGCGAGGTCTCACTGAGCGAGTCCCCCCTCGCGGAGCTGCTGCGCACCGGCAAGGCGGCGCATGCCGAAGAAGTCGTGCTCTCGGTCCCGGACGGGCGCAGCGTCACCGTGCTGCTCAACGCGACCCCGATCCGCGCCGAAGACGACGAGACCGTCTCGGTGGTGGTCACCATGCAGGACCTGGCGCCGCTGCAGGAGCTGGAGCGCTTGCGCGCCGAGTTCCTCGGCCTGGTGAGCCACGAGTTGCGCGCGCCGCTCACCGCCATCAAGGGTTCGGCCGTCACCCTGCTGGAATCCTCGGCGGAGATCGATGCGGCCGAGCAGCACGAGTTCCACCGCATCATCCATGACCAGACCGACCACATGCGCGCCCTGATCGGCGACCTGCTCGACGCGGGCCGCATCGAGGCTGGCACGCTGTCGGTCGCGCCCGAGCCCTCGGAGGTCGCCGCGCTGGTGGACCGGGCGCGCAACACGTTCTTGTCCGGCGGCGCCCGGCACAGCGTGCTCATCGACCTGCCGCCGGACCTGCCGCTCGTGATGGCCGACCGCCGGCGCATCGCGCAGGTGCTGAACAACCTGCTCGCCAACGCGGCGCGGCACTCTCCGGATTCCGTCCCGATCCGGATCTCGGCCGAGCGCGACAGCGTCCACGTCGCAATCTCGGTCTCCGACGAGGGCAAGGGCATTGCGCCCGATCTGCTGCCGCAGTTGTTCCGCAAATACGCCAACGCCAGCGGCGAGCGGGCGATCGCGGGAACGGGCCTCGGGCTCGTCATCTGCAGGGGGCTGGTGGAGGCGCACGGCGGGCGCATCCGGGCCGAGAGCGCCGGCGCCGGCCAGGGCGCGCGCTTTACCTTCACCGTCCCGGTGGCCGAGGATATCGAACGGAGCGCGCCCGCCCGCCCTCGCCCGCCCGGCGCGAGCCCGGAAGCGCGCGAGCCCGTGCCCATCCTGGTGGTCGACGACGACCCGCAGACGCTGCGCTTCGTGCGCGACGCGCTCACCCGGGCCGGATACACAGCGCTGGTGACGGGCGATCACGCGGAGATATCCCATATCATCCGCACCGAGAAGCCTCACCTGGTCCTGCTCGACCTGATGCTGCCGGGTACCGACGGCATCGAGCTGATGCGCAAGGTTCCCGAACTCGGCGATCTGCCGGTGGTCTTCATCTCCGCCTACGGCCGCGACGAGACCATCGCCGAAGCCCTGCAGGCGGGCGCCGCCGACTATATCGTCAAGCCTTTCTCGCCGACCGAGCTCATCGCCCGGGTGGGCGCTGCGCTGCGCCGCGTCGCCCGGCCGGCGCCCTTCGATCTCGGCGGGCTCGCCATCCACTACGAAGAGCGCCGGGTGACGGTGGGCGGACGCGAAATCGAGCTGACCGCAACGGAGTTCGATCTGCTGCGCGTGCTCTCGCTCGAAGCAGGGCGGGTGGTGACCTACGAGGCCCTGCTGCGCAGGGTCTGGAACGGGCGCGAGACGGGCAACGTCGACCTGGTGCGCAACTTCGTCAAGAAGCTCCGCGCGAAGCTCGGCGAGGACGCCCAGAGACCGACCTGGATATTCAACCTGCGCGGCGTCGGATACCGCATGGCAAGGCCCGGCGACGGCTGACAACGGGACCGGCCGATAATCGCAATATATAACGTTCCGGCGGCCTTTATTCCGTCAGCCCGAGAAAAATACACGGAATATAGAACGGTCTTTCATAGCGAATGGCGGCGAAAACGGGGCGGGCGCACCGGAACAAGACATTTTATTGCAATTCCTCTGGAATGGGGCCAGTGCCCTGTCTCCGGCGCGTCGTCCCGAAGCGGGCGGCGGGCCGGGGAAGCGGTGGTGCTGGCTGCCAGGTCCGGCCCGGCCGGGGAGGCGTCCCTTCCGTCAGATTGAACGCCGATTGACAGCCTGATCGCCTGCGCCCCAAACTATCGGCCCAGGAATCGTGCCTTCGCTCGATTAAGGGTGCAATCTTCTGAATCTGTTACTCAAAATCGACACAGAAACGTCCTATGGCAGTTATTGTTCCAACCAACAAATCCGTGGAAACATTTGAGGGAATACACCTATACCACGGCGATATCTCGAACTGCTCGATGCGAGTCCGCATGACGCTGGTCGAGAAAGGTTTGCCGTGGACCAGTCATCACCTCGACCTGAAGCTGAAAGAAAACATTTCGGACGCGTACTTTGGCATCAATCCGAACGGTTTGGTGCCAACCCTGATCGACAACGGCGTCGTCCATATCGAGTCCAACGATATCATCGACTATCTCGACGAAACCTACCCTGAACCCTCGCTGCGTGCGGCAGGCAATGAAGACGGGATGCTCGAATGGCTGCGTCTCGCTGCATCGATCCATGTGCCGGCAGTCAAGCCGTATGTCTACGCGACCAAGATGCAGAAGAAGTTGAAGAAGACCGCCGAAGAACAGAAAAAATACGATGAGCTTCAGAAGAACGTGGAGCTGAAATCGTTTCACGCAAAGCATGCCGGGGGCAGTGAGTTTGGTGAGAAGGATATCGCCAGGGCGCACGAAATACTTGAGGAGTGCTTCACCAAACTCGAGAACGCCTTACGGGATTGTAATTGGATTATGGGCGATCGATTCACCCTGGCTGATATTTCCTGGATCCCCCTGCATTTCGTCCTCTATGGATGTGGTTATCCGTTCGAAAACTACCCGAGCATCTCGCGCTGGGCGGCGGCTTTTCAAGACAAGGAGAGCTACAGGGACGGCATCCTGAAGTGGTGCCCGGATTTCTCGAAAGTCTGAACTGCCGGTTGCGAAGATGTAGCCTGGTGTCACAAGAACCGGGCGGCGAATTGCCTGAGGTCGCCTCGGTTCGTCGGACAGTCCGGCGGCGGAATCGGCGCGGCTGTCTTGCGTCGGGACATCGGCAACCGCCTTTCGGAGCGCGGACGCCGCATCGCCGCGGCCGGCGCGGTCAATACCCCGGCGGCGGCGTGAAGCGGTAGTAGCCCTCCTCGATCAGCCCGGCCATGTGCAGGCAGGTCAGATCGTCATACTGGCGCCCGACGATCTGGATGCCGACGGGCAGCCCGTCCGCCAGCCCGATCGGGGCGACAGTCGCGGGCAGGTAATAGCCGCAACTGTAGCCGGCCCAGAAGAGCTGATCGACAACCGGCTGGATCTTGCCGTTGACGGTAATCGTCCGGTCATGGCGCTCGCCCGCCCGGTCGTGCGGGAAGGCCGGCGAGGATGCGGCCGGGCAGAGCAGCAAATCGTAAGTCTCGAACCATTCTTCCCAGCCGGCCATCAGCGCGTAGCGGCGCTCGTTCCATTTCAGCCAGTCCCGGTGCAGCATGGTCTGGGCTTCCAGCATCCGGCGGCGGTAGGGGATCGCGTCCTCCGGAAGGCGGCTCAGATCCTCGCGCGCCTGCGCCATCATTTCGTCACTCATCGGCTTGGACGTCTCGGCGCGCAGCAGCATCGTGTAGACCTCCATCGCCTCTTCCGCCGGGAAGTCGGGCTTGGCGCCTATCTCGACCGTCGCGCCTTCGCTTTCCAGCCAGCGCGCGAGGGCGGCGATGGCGTCCTGGCAGGATTGCGCGACCTCCGCCTGCGGATCGCTCAACAGGACGCCGATGCGGTAGTCCTGCAGGCTTTGCCTGCGCGGACCCGGCAGCGCCAGCCGCCATCCCCGCGTGGCCGGGCCGTCGGCGCCGGCCAGAAGGCCGAAGGCCAGCTTCAGGTCCGCCGCCGACCGCGCCAGCGGGCCGACGACGGCGATGTCTGTCGGGGCAATGTTTCCCGGCAAGGCCTGGCCGCGGTCCGAGACGATCTCCCAGGTCGGCTTGTGGCCGAAGACGCCGCAATAGTGTGCCGGGTTGCGGATCGAGGCGCCGATATCCGAGCCGGCGTCCAGGCCCGTCAGCCCTGCGGCGAGCGCCGCTGCCGATCCGCCGGAGGAGCCGCCCGGCGTACGGCCAAGGTCCCACGGATTGTTGCAGGTACCGTAGATCGCGTTGAAGCTCTGCCAGTCCGCGAGCATGAACGGGACGTTCGTCTTGCCGAAGACCACGGCGCCGGCGCCGCGATACTTCTCGACCACAGCCGAGTCCGTCTCTGCGATATTGTCCCTGTATTCCGGAACGCCCCAGGTCGTGGGCGCGCCCGCCAGATCGTAGCTTTCCTTCACGGTGACCGGCAGGCCGTCCAGCGGGCCGGTGTCCTCGCCCGCCGCGCGGCGCCGGTCCGAGGCGTCGGCTTCCGCCCGCGCGCGCCCGGCGTCCTGCCAGACGATCGCGTTGATCGCCGGGTTGTGCCGTTCGACGCGATCGAGAAAATGATCGAGCAGTTCCCGGGCGCCGATCTCCCGCGCATCGAGCAGCGACATCAGCTCGGTGGCCGACTTGTAGTGGAATTCGGACATCGTGCGCTCCCCGCAGGTTATCCGGCGCGCCCCTTTTGACCGCCCCGATTGTATCAATGTCAATGCATTGGCATGCCGATCGGCGTTCGCCAGCCACGCCAAAGACGATCCCGCCTGCCGGTCGAAGTTCGAACTGTACGGGCCATGACGAACGGCGCCGTGGAAACCTGTGCGTACCGTACGGATTGCCCGCGGCGGCGCCTGGAACCGTTCAGGTCAGGAACTTCGTGAAGCCGCCGTCGACATTCCAGCAGGCGCCGGTCACGAAGCTCGCCCGCTGGGATGCGAGGAATGCGACGACGCCCGCGACCTCGTCCGGCCGTCCGTAGCGATCGATCAGGAGGAGCTGACCGGCGAGGTTGCTGAACACCTCGTCGACATTCTCCCCGGCCGTGCCGACGAAGGCGTCTTCCGCGATGCGCTCCCACAACGGGGTGTGGATGAGGGCCGGGTTGACCGCGTTCACCCGGATGCCGTCGCCCGCCAGGTCCTGGGCCAGGGTCTTGGTCATCGCGAGCATCGCCGCCTTGGCCGAGTTGTAGTCCGCCATGCCGCCGAGGCCGCTGTGTCCGCTCACCGAGGCGACGTTGACGATCGAGCCGCCGCCCTGCTCGCGGATCAGGGGCACCGCGGCGCGCGTCGCCCGGACCGCGCTCCAGAGATTGATGTCGTAGGTCTGCTCCCAGACCTCGTCCGGGTCCTCGATAGTCCGGCCGACCGCGGCGTCGCCGGCATTGTTGACGAGAATGTCCAGGCGCCCGAAATGCGCAGCGGTATCGTTGACGAAGCGTTCGACATCCTCGCGCTTGCTCATGTCGGCGACGCACGAAAATACCGCGCCGCCGGCCGCCTCGATGGCCGCCTTCGTCTCGTCGAGCGGTCCCTGGCGGCGCGCGCAGATCGAGACGCTGGCGCCCTCCTGAGCAAACTCCATCGCAATCGCCTGGCCGAGGCCGAGGCTGGAGGCCGTCACGGCGGCCACCTTGCCGTTCAATCCGAGATCCATTGTCCGTTTCCTTTCATCGTGTTGTCCGTGGGTCGTATGCCGGCGAAATCGCCGGGCGGTGTCCGAAGCCGGCGCCTCAGCTAGAAGGCAGGGCTCAGCCGGTGCTTGGGATATTCCGCCCCGACGACGTGCTGGATGGTGATGGCGCGCACCATCTGGTAGGTCCGGATGCGGAAGGCCGGGTCGCAGGACATGCGGATGTAGGTGTCCTGCGGCTTGACGCCGTAGTCCTCGCTCAGCCAGTCGATCATGTTGGCGCAGGCGTCGTAGACGGCATGCTCCATCGGCAGGTTGATGCCGACCGCGACGATGCTCTCCGGCTTGTCGATCCGGACCGTGGGCTGGCGCTTGTTCTTGATGACGCTGCAGTTGAGCTGCACGGTCGCGCGCGTCTCATCGGCGATGCCGGTGAATTCCGTATCGCCCTGTCCGCCGTGGATGTCGCCGATGTAGAGCAAACCTCCCTCGTGGTAAGAATTGAGCAGGATCGTGTGGCCGGGCGCGACGTCCCGGCAGTCGATGTTGCCGCCGAACGGGCCCTGGCCCAGCAGCGAGGTGAAGACCTCGCGCTCGGGCGCAGTCGCCAGCGTCCCGCAGAACGGCTCCAGGTCCCAGGTCAGCTTGTCGGAATACTTGCCCTTGCCGTCCCGGGTCTTGCCGCTCGGTCCGGGCAGGTGCTCGATGACCTGGACCCGCGGCTCCGCGCACTGTCCGCCCCAGCGCGTCGACTCGCCATAGGGCCCAATGCCGGGCAGGATGCCCGAGAAGCCGTAGCGCCACGGATCGATGAATTCGAGATTCACCGCGAGGACGTCGCCGGCTTCGCAGCCTTCGACATAGATCGGGCCGACGACGGGGTTGTACTTCGGGGGCCATGCCGCGTTCAGCGCATCGACATGCGCATCGCCGACGAACTGGTGCACCTTCGGATTGTCGCTGTCATCCTCGATCAGGCCGGACAGCGCATCGTCGGTCTCGATCTGGAAGGACTCCTCCTGCTTGACGCGGAGCACGGGCTCGTCCCGCGCATCGAACGCGTATTTGGTCACCTCGCCACGCTTGATGATCTGCATTGTTCGGCCTCCTTGGGTTCGATGGATGGCCGGGCTGTCGTCCGGCCGGCACGTCGCGTGCCCTGTGCCCGCCAAACATTACGATACAAGGCGCATCGGGGGAAATCTCGCCTTGCGAGGCTCGAAACGCAGACGCATGGCGGGCCACCGGCGGTCCGTGCCCCGCGTCGGCAAGGCCCGCGCGGCGGCATAGGGTGCGTCCGTTCAGTCCGAAGGCGCTTCCTGCACGGCGTCCGCCTCGACGATCCTGCCCGTCACCTGACCGAACTTCAACAGGCTGCCGCCCGGGTCGTGGACATACAACTCGTCCATGCCCCACGGCGTTTCGGCGACGTCGCCCACTTCGATGCGCCCGGCGAAATCCGCGCGCAGCGCGTGAATGTCGTTCACGCGGACGTAGCAGGAGGTGTTTTCGGCGACGTGCCTGTCCGTGCACAGCCAGAAATGGATCTCGATATGCTCGCGGACGGCGATGCCATAGTTGCCGTCGCCGAAACCGTGTGTTTCGAAACCGAGCTTGGCGAAAAAGTCGAGCGAGGCCGCGATGTTCGGCGAAGCGAGCACGGGCATGGCGCGGTCGAACAGGGAGATCTTGCCCGGCATCGGCCGATTCCCTGCCTACCGGCGCATGAAGCGGGCGATATCCGGCGTCGGCATCGCGCTGTCGACATAGGAGAAGGTGCCCTTCTCCAGCGCTTCGGTTGCCGCTGCGGCCATCCCGGTCATCGCCGCGCGGTACAGCGAAGTCGCGAGGCTGATGCGCTTCGCCCCGGCGGCTGCGGCATCGGCCACGGGAAACGATCTGCCCCCGACGCCGACCATGAAGTTGACCGGTTTCGACACGGCTCGGCACACCGCGCCCAGCGCCGCGATGTCCGGCAGCGCGGGCGCCATCAGGACATCGGCCCCGGCGCGTTCGTAGGCCTGCAGCCGCGCGACGACCTCGTCGAGGTCCGGACGACCGCGGATGAAACACTCGGACCGCGCGGTCAGCGTGAAACGGAAGCCGACCGACCGGGCGGCTTCGGCCGCCGCGGCGATTCGTTCCGCAGCCAGAGTGGGTTCGTAGAACGGGTTGTCCGGGTCGCCGGTGTAGTCCTCGATCGAGCACCCGACCAGGCCCGCTTCGGCCGCCAGCGCCACGGTCTGCGCCGCGGCCTCGGGCTCGTGGCCGAAGCCGTTCTCCAGATCGCCCGAAACCGGCAGGTCGACCGCGTCCGCGACGGCGCGCGAATGGTCCAGGGCCTCCTCGCGTGTGACCTCGCCGTCGCACCGGCCCAGCGTGCCGGCAAAGCCGCCGCTGGTCGTCGCAAGCGCTTCGAACCCCAGGCCGGCCAGGATGCGGGCCGAGCCGGCATCGAACGCGTTGCCGAGGATGAAGGGTTCCGCACCGCGGTGCAGGGCATGGAACCGCTCGGCCTTTTCGGCCTGGGTGGGACGATCGTCGGCCATGGCTAAGGCGCTCTCTTCGGTTTCCAACCGATGCGATGGTGGGCGGGCCGGTACCCGTCTGTCAATGGACCGCGCCGGACCCGCCGGCGGCGCTGACAAAGCACCCGGCCTTCGATTATCCTCAAAGCTCGCAGGGCATTGGAATTGCCGGGACGATACAGCCAACGTTTCGTTCGACGACCCGCAATGCCGGTTCCCGGAGCTCGCGAATCGATGAACGGCATCGCGTCAGGACAAACGATGGCAGCGCCTTCAGGAAGCGTCCGGTGGCCGTTGGCCTGCAGACAATGGCAGGGCGCGCGCCCCTATCAGGAGGACTCGTTCGCAACGCTGGAAGTCGACACGGCGGAGGGCGGAGAGGCGGCTGCGCTTCTTATGATTCTTGCCGACGGCATGGGCGGCGCAGCGGGCGGGGCAATAGCGAGCCGCACCGCGGTCGACGCGTTCGCACGCGAATTTCCGGAGTCTTGCGGCTCGCCTGGCGCCCGGTTTCGCGAATGTCTGGCCACCGCCACCGCCACCTTGCGCGAACGGGAGATCGCCGAACCGCAGCTCAGCGGCATGGGCACAACCGTCGTCGCCGCACTCTACGACGGGCGCGGCCTGGAATGGCTGAGCGTGGGCGATTCGCCGATGTGGCTCTATTCCGCCGGAACGCTGGAACGGCTGAACGCGGATCATTCGATGGCGCCGGTCCTGGAGCGCCTCGTCCAGAGGGGCGACCTGTCGCCGGACGCCGCGCGGCGCGACTGGCGGCGCAACATGCTGCGCTCGGCGGTCACCGGCAGTCCGGCGGAATCGGTCGATTGCGCGTCCCGCCCCTGCCGCCTCGCGCCGGGTGACTATCTGCTGATCGCCAGCGACGGCCTCGAAACCCTCGCCGAGGAAGAGATCGCGCGCGCGCTCGGTGCGGCGGGCGGCAGCGTGGAAGCTGCGGCCGACGCCCTGGATTCCGCCGTACGCGCCGCTGCCTCTCCCGGCCAGGACAACGTGACCTTCCTGCTGCTGTCTGCCGGGACCGGCGCTCCCGGGGATCGCCCTGCTGCCTAGGCGCGTCTGCCGCTTGTTGCAACCGGCCGCCGCCGATCGGCGCGACGCTGTCTCCGCCTTAGCGCGGCAGCGACGACTCCCCCATCAGGAACTCGTCCACGGCCCAGGCGCATTGCCGGCCTTCGCGGATCGCCCAGACCACCAGCGACTGGCCCCGGCGCATGTCGCCCGCCGCAAACACGTTGGGCAACGACGTGGCGTATCTCTCGGTATCGGCGTGAACGTTGCCGCGCGCGTCGAGTTCGATTCCCAATTCCTCGATCATGCCCTCATGGACCGGATGGACGAACCCCATCGCCAGCAACACGAGTTCCGCCTTCAGTTCGAACTCGGTTCCGGGGACTTGCTTCAGATTCTCATCCAGCCGGACAGCGTGAAGCGTGGAGACCTCCCCGCCGGCGCCTGAAAGGCCCTTGGTGGCGACGCTCCAATCGCGCTGGGCGCCTTCCGCCTGCGACGAGGATGTGCGCAGCCGGAGCGGCCACAGGGGCCAGGTGACCGCCTTGTCGGGTTCCTCGGGCGGCATGGGCAGAATTTCGAGCTGCGTTACCGAGACCGCGCCCTGGCGGAACGACGTCCCGATGCAGTCCGAGCCGGTATCGCCGCCGCCGATCACCACGACATGCTTGCCGCGGGCCAGAATTTCCTCTCCGTCGCCAAGGGGCTCCCCGCTGATGCGCCGGTTCTGCTGCGGCAGGAAATCCATGGCGAATTCGACACCGCGCAAATCACTTCCCTTTACCGGCAGGTCGCGCGCCTTCTCCGCCCCGCCCGCCAGCACCACGGCGTCATAGTCGTGCGTGAGTTGCCCGGCCGGAATATCGACACCGACATTCACGCCATTGCGGAACGTGACGCCTTCAGCCTCCATCTGGCTGACGCGCCGGTCGATATAGTGCTTTTCCATCTTGAAATCGGGAATGCCGTATCGGAGCAATCCGCCCGGTTTGGCGTGCTTTTCAAACAGCGTAACGTCGTGGCCGGCACGGGCCAGTTGCTGCGCACAGGCCATCCCGGCGGGGCCCGATCCGACGATGGCGACTCGTTTGCCGGTCCCGGCCGCAGGGGGGTCCGGAACTATCCACCCTTCCTCCCAGCCGTGGTCGGCGATCGCGCACTCGATGGTCTTGATGGTTACCGGAGCGTCATCGATGTTGAGCGTGCACGCCTCCTCGCACGGCGCCGGGCAGATACGGCCGGTGAATTCGGGAAAATTGTTGGTCGAGTGCAGCACTTCCAGTGCTGTGTGCCACTGGTCGCGGTAAACGAGGTCGTTCCAGTCGGGGATGATGTTGTTGACCGGGCAGCCAGTGTGGCAATACGGGATGCCGCAATCCATGCAGCGCGCGCCTTGCTGCATCAACGTGTTCTTGTCCAGCGGAACCAGGAACTCGCGGAAATGCCGGATCCGGTCGCCGACCGGCGTATACCGCTGCTCGAGCCGGTCGATTTCCAGAAAGCCCGTAACCTTGCCCATGACTCAGCGGCTCTCCGCCACGAGGTCGGCGGAATCGGCAGGTTGCGCCAGCTCCATTTCCATGAGGGCGCGGTAATAGTCGACCGGCATCACCTTGACGAATTGCGGCAGATAGGCATCCCAGTTATCGAGAATCAGCCTGCCCCGCGCCGAGTTGGTGTAGTGGACGTGTTTCTCGATCAGCTGGTGCAGGCGTTCGGCATCGAAGCGGGTCATGTCGCGCATGACGTCGACCAGCCCGTGGGCTTCGAGGTCTCCGCCCTGGTGCGCCAGGCGTTCGAGCGAATCGTCCTCCGCCTTGATCGGTTCGAGTTCGACCATCGCCAGGTTGCAGCGGCGCTCGAAGTCGCCTTCCTCGTCCAGAACATAGGCGATACCGCCGCTCATCCCGGCGGCGAAGTTTCGCCCGGTATGCCCGAGGCACACGATGACGCCCCCGGTCATGTATTCGCAGCCATGGTCGCCGACGCCCTCGATCACCGCGACGGCGCCGGAATTGCGCACCGCGAAACGCTCGCCCGCGACCCCCCGGAAATAGCATTCTCCGGCGATCGCGCCGTAGAGCACGGTATTGCCGATGACGATGCTTTCCTCGGCGACGACCGCGCTGTCGGTCGGCGGATAAACCACCAGGCGGCCGCCCGACAGGCCCTTGCCGGTATAGTCGTTGGCTTCGCCGATCAGCTCGAACGAGATTCCGTGGGCGAGAAAGGCCCCGAAGCTCTGGCCGGCGGTGCCCCGGAAAGTCGCGCCGATCGTGTCCTCGGGCAGGCCGGCGTGGCCGTACTTCTTCGCGACCTCGCCCGACAGCATGGCGCCGACGGTGCGGTCGATATTGCGGATCGGCATGTCGATGCGAACCGGCTGGCGCCTGGCCAGCGCGGGCTGCGCCTGCTCGATCAGTTTGCGGTCGAGGACATTTTCCAGATTGTGGTTCTGGCGCTCGCTGTTATGGGTCGCGACGCCGGGCGCGGCTTGTGGCTTGGCGAGGATCCGCGACAGGTCGATACCCTTGGCCTTGTAGTGTTCGATCGCGCGGCGCTGGTCGAGCCGCTGCGATTCGCCGATCATATCGTGGAAGGTCCGATAGCCGATCTGCGCCATCAGCTCCCGCACCTCTTCGGCGACGAAGAAGAAATAGTTGATCACATGCTCCGGCGTGCCGGTGAAGCGCCGGCGCAACTCCGGATCCTGGGTTGCGACGCCCACGGGGCAGGTGTTGAGATGACACTTGCGCATCATGATGCAGCCCGCGGCGATCAGCGGCGCGGTGGAAAACCCGAATTCGTCTGCGCCCAGGAGCGCGCCGACGACGACGTCCCGGCCCGTCCGGATGCCGCCATCGACCTGGACCGCGATGCGGCCGCGCAGCCGGTTGAGCACGAGCGTCTGGTGCGTTTCCGCGAGCCCGATTTCCCACGGCGAACCGGCATGGGAGATCGATGTCAGCGGGCTGGCGCCGGTGCCGCCCTCGAATCCCGAAATGGTCACATGATCCGACCGCGCCTTGGAAACCCCCGCCGCCACTGTTCCGACCCCGACCTCCGAGACCAGTTTCACGGAAACGTCGGCTTCCGGATTGGTGTTTTTCAGGTCGAAGATGAGCTGGGCGAGATCCTCGATCGAGTAGATGTCGTGATGGGGCGGCGGCGAGATCAGGCCGACACCCGGCGTCGAATGGCGCACCTTGGCGATGACGGCATTCACCTTGTGACCCGGCAGCTGACCGCCCTCGCCGGGCTTCGCGCCCTGGGCCATCTTGATCTGCATCATGTCTGAATTGGCGAGATACTCGGCGGTCACGCCGAAGCGGCCCGAGGCGACCTGTTTGATGGCCGAACGCATCGAATCGCCGTTGGGCATTGGCCGGAACCGGTCCGGCTCCTCGCCGCCCTCGCCGGTGTTCGACTTGCCGCCGATCCGGTTCATGGCGATGGCGAGGGTCGAATGCGCCTCGCGCGAGATCGAGCCGAAGGACATCGCGCCCGTCGAGAAGCGTTTGACGATTTCGCTCGCCGGTTCGACCTCGTCGAGGGGCACCGGCGTTTCGGCCGGAATAAGTTCGAACAGGCCCCGGACGGTCATCATCCGGTGATCCTGATCGTTCACCTGCTTGGCGAAAGCGCGGTATTTTTCGGGCACCTCACCGCGCACGGCATGCTGCAGATTCATCACTGTTTCGGGCGTCCAGTAATGTTCTTCGCCGCGCAGGCGGTAGGCGTATTCGCCGCCGACATCGAGCGCATTGCGATAGACCGGCGCGTCGCCGTAGGCCAGCTTATGACGCTCGACGGTTTCGCGCGCGACCTCCGCCAGTCCGATTCCCCCGATGGTGCTCGCCGTGCCTGTGAAACACTGTTCGACGAAGTCTTCGGCCAAGCCGACCGCGTCGAAGATCTGCGCGCCGCAATAGGACTGGTAGGTCGAGATGCCCATCTTGGACATCACTTTCAGGATGCCCTTGTCGACCGCCTTGATGTAGCGCCGGTAAAGCTGGCGGTCGGTCAGTTTCTCCGGCAGGTCGTCGCGCATTGCCGAAAGGGTCTCAAAAGCGAGATAGGGATTGATCGCCTCGGCACCGTAGCCGGCCAGCGTGCAGAAATGATGGACTTCGCGCGCCTCGCCGGTCTCGACGACCAGTCCGAGGAGGGTCCGGAGCCCTTTTCTCACCAGATGATGGTGAGCCGCCGACGTGCCCAACAGCGCCGGTATGGCGATCCTGTCCTCGGAGATCGCACGGTCGCTCAGCACCAGGATGTTGTAGCCTTCCTGGCACGCCTTCTCGGCCTGTGCGCACACCGAATCGAGCGCAGGGCGCATGCCCTCGGCGCCGTGCTCGGCGGGATAGGTCAGATCGAGGGTAAGGGTCTTGAACGCATTATCCGCGATCTCGCCGATCGAGCGGATCTTCTCCAGGCCCTTGTTGGTCAGGACGGGCTGGCGGACTTCGAGACGCTTTTGCGGTGTCGTATCGTCGATACCGAGGAGGTTGGGCCGCGGGCCGATCAGCGACAGGAGCGACATCACCAGTTCCTCGCGGATCGGATCGATCGGCGGGTTGGTGACCTGGGCGAACACCTGTTTGAAATAGGAGTAGAGCAGCTTGGGACGTGACGACAAAGCCGATATCGGGATGTCGTTGCCCATCGAGCCGACGGCTTCCTGCCCGGTCGACGCCATCGGGGACATCAGGAATTTCAGGTCTTCCTGCGTATAGCCGAAGGCCTGCTGGCGATCGAGCAGCGTAAAGCGGTTGGGCAGCGCGACGGGGGCGTTCGTCGCGGGCAGATCCTCCAGCACGATCCGGGTGCGATCGAGCCATTCCTGATACGGCTGGACCGAAGACAACTCGGCCTTGATGTCGTCGTCGTCGAGGATGCAGCCCTGTTCGAGGTCGATCAGCAGCATCTTGCCCGGCTGCAGGCGCCACTTTTTGACGATGCGGCTCTCGTCGATCGGCAGGACGCCGACTTCGGACCCCATCACCACCACGTCGTCGTCGGTGATGACGTAGCGCGCGGGCCTCAGCCCGTTGCGGTCCAGGGTCGCGCCGATCTGCCGGCCGTCGGTAAACGCCACGGCCGCCGGCCCGTCCCACGGTTCCATGATCGCCGCGTGGTATTCGTAGAAGGCCCGGCGACGCTCGTCCATCAGCGGATTCCCGGTCCACGCCTCGGGAATGAGCATCATCATGGCGTGGGCCAGCGAGTAGCCGGACTGCACCAGGAGTTCGAGCGCGTTGTCGAAGCTCGCCGAATCGGACTGGCCTTCCGTGATCAGCGGCCAGAGTTTCTCCAGGTCGTCGCCAAGGAGCTTGGACTTCATCAGATGGCGGCGCGCCGCCATCCAGTTGATGTTGCCGCGCAGCGTATTGATCTCGCCGTTGTGGCAGATCATCCGGTAGGGGTGCGCCAGCCGCCAGGACGGGAAGGTATTGGTGGAAAACCGCTGGTGGACGAGGGCCAGCGCGGAAACCATCCTTTCGTCCTTGAGGTCGAGATAGAATTCGCCGACCTGGTGGGCCAGGAGCATCCCCTTGTAGACGATCGTGCGGGACGAAAAGGACGACATATAGAAATCGTCGCAAGCCTCGCCCAGGGCGTCGATCCGGTGCTCCGCCTGTTTGCGGATGACGAACTGCTTGCGCTCGAATGCATCCCGGTCGGCGCAGTTGTCGCCCCGGCGAACGAAAATCTGGCGCACGTACGGTTCGGTCGGGAGGACGCTCTCACCCAGTCCGGAATTGTCGACCGGCACGTCGCGCCAGCCCAGGACGTGTTGTCCTTCCGCCTCGACAAGCTCCTCGACGATCTGGACGCAGTCCGCCCGCGGCCTTTCGGCCTGCGGCATGAACAGCATGCCGACGCTGTATTCGCCCGGTTCCGGAAGATCGATCCCGATGTCGCCGCAAACCGCGCGCAGATGGGCGTCCGGCATTTGAATGAGGATGCCCGCGCCGTCGCCGGCCAGCGGATCGGCGCCAACCGCGCCGCGATGGGTAAGGTTCTTGAGAACCTGCAATCCCTGATCGATGATCCGGTGGCTCTTGCGATTCTTTATGTTCACGACACAGCCGATCCCGCACGCATCGTGTTCGTTGCGCGGGTCGTAGAGCCCGTGTTTCCCGGGCAGCCCCTTGTATCTGTGCCGTGCACGTTCGACCATACTTCCCCCATTTCCCCGCTTGTTTTCTACGGGATTGGCCCAACCGGATCCGTCTGCGATCTTGAATCGCCCGATCCGCCGGGCTCGCTAAAATAGGGTGTCCCGGCCTGTTCGGACAGTCTGGCTGTTGGCCGGTGCGCCAGTTCGACGCCGATCCGCAAGCCGGTGTGTCGATCCTGCCCGGCTACGGGGAGGCAACAACAAGCACCGGTCTACAACGGTTTGCCTGATGCATCCGTACCGGGTACGGCGCCGGCATCCGCTGGACGCAACCGTGCCGCCGCCCAAATAAACAACCGGACAAATCCTCGAAACGGAGAAGCATGAGCCGGACGGCCATCGGTCCCACCCTGCGCCCCTCCCTTCCGCTGGGCGAATTCATTCCGCTCGTCGCCCTCCTGATGGCGCTGGTTGCGCTCGCGATCGATGCGGTCCTGCCGGCGCTGCCCGCAATCGGCCGCGATCTCGCGGTGCCGCGCCGGAACGACCTTCAGTACGTCATCACCGCGCTCTTTCTCGGGCTCGGCATCGGCCAAATCCTGTTCGGTCCGCTGTCGGACGGCATCGGGCGCAAACCTGCGATTTACGCCGGTCTCGTCCTGTTCATGGGCGGATGTCTCACGAGCATCTTCGCCCCAAGTTTCGAGGCGATGATCGCCGGCCGCATCCTGCAGGGCATCGGAATCGCCGGCCCGCACACCGTGATTATCGCCCTGCTGCGCGATCGCTACGAAGGCCGCCAGATGGCCCGCCTCATGTCGTTCGCGATGGCCGTGTTCATTCTCGTTCCCACCGTCGCGCCGGCGCTCGGCCAGGGCATCCAGTGGCTCGGCGGCTGGCGCGCGATTTTCGTCGCCTTCCTGGCCATCGCGGCGATCGCGTTCGCCTGGTTCGGGCTTCGGCAGCCGGAAACCCTGCCCGCCGACCGCCGCCGGCCTCTGACCCCGGCGGCTATCGGCAGCGCCGTCCGAGAGGTCCTCAAGACCCGTACCGCGCTCGGGTTCATCCTCGCGGCCGGATGCATCTACGCGCCCTTCGTCGCCTATCTGAGTTCCGCCCAGCAGATCTTTCAGGAAGCCTACCGGACCGGTCCGCTGTTTCCGGCCTGTTTCGCCGTCCTGGCCTTGGCCCTGGGCGGCGCATCGCTCGTGAACGGCCGTCTCGTCATGAAGTTCGGGATGCGCCGGATCGCGGGCACGGCGGCGGTGTCCGTTATTCTGGTATCGGCCATCGCGTGGCCGGTGGCCTACGCCTTCGGGGGGCTGCCGCCCCTGTGGCTGTTCATGGCGTACATGATTCTCGTCTTTCTTGGCGTCGGATTGCTCTTCGGCAATCTCTACGCGCTCGCCATGGAGCCTCTCGGCCATATCGCCGGCGTGGGCGCGGCGGTGGTCGCTTCGGCTTCGACGATCATGTCTGTGCCCCTCGGCTCGATCGTGGGTCAGAGTTTCGACGGAACCATGTACGTCCTGATCGCCGCCTTCGCGGTCTTCGGCGCCGCCGCCTTTGCTGCAATGCGGTGGGCCGATACGGGCCGCGGCGCGCATCGCGGCCGGGAGCCTGCCGACCGGCCGTGATCGTCCATCGCCGGTGCGGTATCTCCTCGACGCTGGCGCGGAGGTTATCGGCGCAGCGCGGCGACGATGTCCGGCATGACCGCGCACAGGCGCAGCGCGATGAACGGCGCGCCCTGTTGGTCGGCGAAGGCGCCGTAGGTCAGCGGGCCGACGATCCGCAAGGATCCGGCCGGGCGGCCGTCGGCGCCGATCGCGCGGCATGTGCCGTCGACGCCGAACCCGATGCCCACCGGATGGGGCGCCGCATAACCGCGCGCCACCAGGTCCCTCGCGAGGGGATTTTCCGACCGGTCCGGCCTCATCCCGGGCCCGGTGCAGTTCACAACGGCGTCGAACCGTTCGCGGTGGCGCTCGCCGCCCCTGCGCCGAAGCGTGATGGAAAGAGCGTCGCCGTCGGGTGCGGCCGATACGCAGGAAGCAGCCTCGAAGGACAGCTGTCCGGCGGCTTCGGCTTCGACGATGCAGGCCTCGACCTGGGGCGGCAGCTGGAAGCGGTGGACATCGTACCAGACCCGCAGATGGCGCAGGAAGCGGCGCTTCTCCTCCAACGGCAGCGCGGGCCAGATATCCCAGACCGAATCCCGCAGGTCGCCGAAGGGCTCGAACCAGCTGCCGCCGCCGGCTTCGGCCCGGCGCGCCGCGGCGCGCATCGTCCGCAGCAGGCTGCGCACGCTCGCATGCCGGCCGTGCGCCTCCGTGAACAGGGAAACCGGGCGGGCAATGCGTTCCGCGATATCCGGCGGCGGGCCATAAGCCGCCGCCGGCTTTTCCCGGGGCTGCAGGCCATGGCGCGCGACTGCCGCGATCGGCCCGGAATGCCCGTTCTGCAACAGAACGGCGATTGCGTCCGACGCCGTTTGCGACATGCCGAGTACGAGAACCCTGGCATCGGACGGAATGTCCCGGATGCGTGCCGTATCCCACGGATCGGCGAGAAAACCCGGATGACCGGCGACCGCGCCGTCGAAGGGCGGCGGCGTCTGCGGCCGCTCGTAGCCGGCGGCAAGGACCGTCAGTCCGGCATCGAGCGTCTGCCCGCCGTTGAGGGTCAGCCGGTAGCCGCCGGGGGTTCGGAGCGCCGCGACGGCGCGCGACCGGATATGCCGGATCGTCGAGCCGGAGGCGTTGGCGGCGAAGTGGGCGCGAAGCTGCTCTTCGACATAGCGCCCGAAGTCGTCGCGCCGGATGTAGAGATTGCCGTCCGGATCCGGCGCCCCGGGGTCATGCGCCGGTCCGCCCCGTCCAGTATACCAGGCGTGCAGGTGATCCGGCGCATCGGGGTAGACGAAATGCACCGCCAGCGGCGCGTTGAGCCGATGATCCGGATCGGCGGTATCGTAGGCGACGCCGCGGCCGAGCCGGCTGCGCGGTTCGACGATGGCGATGTCGAGCGGCCGCTCGGCCATGCGCGCCAGGTGGATCGCGAAAACGGCGCCGGTGAAGCCGCCGCCGACGATGGCGACATCGGCCGCCGTCACCGACAATACTCAGGGGCGGGCGAGACGCCCGGCCTATGGGGAAAGGCTGTTCGGGCCCGCCGGCGCTTCGGCGTCGGCCCGAGCGGTTCCGGTTCCCGGTCGGCCGGATGGATGAACGCTTCTTCGCCTCGGCGTTTGTCGGTTTTCAATTCAACCTCGGGTGCGACGATGCCGCCCCGCCGACCGGGACTGCTGAAACGGTGCTTACACCGTTCCGGGAAATCGTGCATGGCGTAGAGGCGGCATGGCGGATGCGGCAGCGCCGGAAATGGCGGTATGCGGAGGCGCGCCGGCACTTTCCGGTTGACCGCGGGCGCCCGCCCGGTTTCGGATCGGCGGCATGAAGACCGTTCTCATCACCGGCTGCTCGTCCGGCATCGGCCTCGACGCGGCCAGGACGCTGCATCGCCGCGGCTGGCGTGTGCTGGCGACCTGCCGGCGTGAGGAGGATTGCGGCGCGCTGCGCGGCGAGGGGCTGGAGAGTTTTTGCCTCGACTATAGCGATCCGGCCTCGATCGACGCGGCGATGGCGGAAGCGCTCGACCGCTGCGGCGGCGCGCTCGATGCGCTGTTCAACAACGGCGCCCACGCGCTGCCCGGCGCGGCGGAGGATTTCAGCTACGACGCGCTGGAGGCGATCTTCCGGGCCAACCTGTTCGGGCCGCACGAGCTGGCGCGCCAGGCAATCCGCGCCATGCGGGAGCGGGGGCAGGGCCGGATCGTCAACTGCTCCTCGGTGCTGGGATTCGCCTATCTGCGCTTCCGCGGCGCCTACACGGCGACCAAGCACGCCATGGAAGGTCTGACCGACACGCTCCGGCTGGAATTGCGCGGTACGCCGATCGAGGTCTTGCTCATCCTGCCCGGCCCGATCCGCACCTCGATCCGCGAGAAATCGCGCCCGCACTACGAAAAATGGATCGACAGGGAAAACAGTGCTTGGCGCGACTTCTACGAGGCGGTGCTCGAACCCCGTCTCTACGATCCGGCGCCGCGCCGGGACCCGGGCGAACTCGGCCCGGAGGCCGTGACCGCGAAGCTGATCCATGCGCTCGAGAGCCCGAAGCCGAAGGCGCGCTACTATGTGACCCGCACGACGTATCTGGCGCGCCTGTTCCGCATTCTCGTGCCGGCCAGCGCCCGCGACCGGCTGCTCCAACGCTACTTCTGAGCGGGGGCGGCTACTGCCGCAACGAGCGGATCGTCAGAGTGTAACCGCTGCCGTTCGGCCGGATGAGCGATTCGAATGGATAGGCCGCCGCCCAGCGCGGCGCGAGAAAGCGCCAGGTCAGGCGGCGGCCATCCGCCGCCGGCGCGGAGACCACTTGCCCGCGCGCCACTGCCTTGTCCGGTTTGATGTAGACGGTGAACCGGCGGGCGGCCTGTGGCGCGCCGGGCGCGAGCGGCAGGGCGCCGTCCAGGCTGAGCGCCAGCCTTTGCCCTGCCGAGCTGTGCTGGTAGCCGACGAACGCGCCGGCAGCGTCCAGATCGACAGTGATCCGGTTGCGGTAGCCCGGCACGGGCGCCTGCAGACGCAAGCCGCCGTCCCGCGCTGCAGCCGTAAAGGAAATGCCGTCCGCCGGGGCGCTTAAACCGTTTTTGAGACGCGCGAAGGCCCAGCGGCCGAACGGAATGACCGCAACCTGGATGCCGGCGCTGTAGGCCGCCTTGAACCGGTGTTTACCCATCGGATCGCCGCCGGGGCGGAAGGAGTAGTCGCGGCCGCTGATCCGCACTTCGTTGCTGTGCGCAAGCGCATTGCGGTCTCGATAGAACAGAAGAACTATGGTGTCGGCGCCGTGGCCCGACTGGTCGGTCAGGCCGGCCCACTTCGCGGTCAGGGGCCGGTCGGCAAGATCGACGGCAATCTCGATGGACTCGTCGCCCTGGCCTTTCAGCGCAACCCGAACGCTCTGCGCCCGTCCGGGCGCGCCGGACCGCCGGTAGACGATCGGCCGGTAGTGGCTTCCTTCGAAGGCGTCGACGAGCCGCCGGTTGTCCAGAAAGTGTATCTGCCGCTTGTTGCCGGCGCGTTCGGTGAAGAACACCCATACGGCGCGAAAACCGCCGGCGGGCCTTTCGACCGACATGATCTCAACGCTTTCGTAGAGCGGGTGGCGCGGCAGCCAGACAAACCAGTGATGGTCCCAGGCCTGATGGTTGCTCACGAGCGGCACGACCGGCGATGCTGCGCCGGCCGGCGGGATCGGGCCGGCCAGGCACAACAAGGCGAGGGCGCCGGCGAACAGGCTGCGGATGGCGGTCATTGTCTTTCCTCCGGCTACTCGATGCTTCAGGCGCTTGCGCCGTCGCCTTCCAGAATCCCGCGCAGATAGGCGACATGGTCCTGGAAGGCGCGCCGCCCCGCGCCCGTGATGCCGGCGCGCGTCCGCGGCTTCTTGCCGGCGAAGTCCTTGACGATCTTCACGTATCCCGCCTTCTCCAGGGTCGTCAGATGCGCGCCGAGATTGCCGTCCGTGGCACCGGTGATCGCCTTGAGGCGTACGAATTCGAGCATTTCCCGGTGCGGCAGGGCGTTCAGCGCCGACAGCACCCTGAGGCGTGTCGTCTGGTGGACGATCTCGTCGGGACCGCTCATGCTGGCGCCACTTTTATCGGCGCCGCTCATCGGGTCCACCGCATCCACAGGCCGGCCAGAATCAGAGCGCCGCCGCCCAGGAGCGGCACGATGTAGGCCGCGGGGGCCGGCGCATAAAACAAGGCGCCGACGGCGAGGCCCGCGAGCGCCGCCCCGACGACCGCGAAGCGCAGTCCGAACCAGCAGCCGGCGAGCCCGTAGGCCGCTGCAACCAGCAGGACGATGAAGGTCTGAATTTCGACGCCGGATACCGGGGCGAAGACCGTCAGCGTCAACGTAATGAACGCCGCCAGGACGACGGCGGTGCCGAGAAAGCGGTATGTTCCGGTCCGGCCGCTATCCTTGCCGTAGCGGCGGGACTGGACGACGGCAAGCCAGGCGGTGCCGGCGAGCCCGACCGCGTCGGCGACGGCCCATCCGATGCCGGTGTTTTCGGGCGAGAGCGCCGAGACCGCGCCGGCGACGATCCACATGGCGCCCCAGAGCAGCAGGTAGGGGCCGCCCGCGGTGTACTGAAACAGTGTGAGGCTGTGCCGTTCCGCCTTGTCGATATCGTGCAGCGCCGAAGCGGCGTCGTCCCTGGTCACGCTCATGGCGTCCTCCGTCAGCCGGGTCTTCCGATGTCGGAGAATGTAGCGCAAATAAACTCTGATTTACAGAGTACTCTATTTCACAATTAGTTGATTTCGAAGCGGGCCGAAGACGCAGGCTTCAGGATTGGACGTTCATGCCTGCAAATCGCAGCCGGCCCGCGCCTTCCCTAAAATGGCACGCCCACCGCACGGGCCAGGAAGGCCATGAAGCCGGAGCCCGTGCGGGCGATGGCGGCGAAGCGGTCGGGGAAATCGGCTTCGCACGCATCGGTTTCTGAGAAGCGGGTGATGGCGACGAAGGACTTGCGCTTGAGATCGTCGATCAGCGGGTGATCGGGATCGTAGCCGCGCGGCGGCCGCTTGAGGGACTCGCCGGTCAGCTCGAACGTGCCCGTAAAATCGGCGGCGGTCGTGATGCGCCGCCATTCGTCCGCCCGCTCGACGATGGCGTCCCGGATGCCGGCGAGCGTCGGCCCGTCCGGATGCCAGACGCCGCAGCCGGCGAAACAGGCCTCCGGCTCCAGGTGGAGATAGAAGCCGGGCGCGTGGGCGTCCCGGCCGGCGGCGTGGCGGAAATGGGCGCCGACGTTGGTCTTGTAGGGCGTCTTGTTCTTGGAGAAGCGCGTGTCGCGGTAGATGCGGAACAACGAGCCGCCGTTGGCCCGCGGGTCGGCGCGGAAGTGCGGGCTGATTTCCGCCAGCGGTTCGGCGAAAGCAGCGATGAAATCGAGCATCGGATCGCGCACCTCGCTCAGATAGCGCGCCTTGTTCGCCTCGAACCAGGGCCGTTCGTTGTTGGCCTTGAGCTCGCGAAGAAAGTCGAAAAGCGCCGGTGATATCGGCAGTGTCGTCATCCGCAAATCCTCCGGGAACGGACCGGGCCGGACGCCCGATCCGTCATCGTTCCGCTGCCAGCGGCATTAGAGGGTTCCGCAGGGGATGACAATACCGGGCCCGGCCCGCCGCAGGCCACGCTCTCAGGCGATCTGCCGTTGGATCAAATTCCGGAACGCGCCTTCGGTATCGGCAAGGTCCTCGAAGGGCCCGCTCTGCACCACTCTCCCGGCTTGCATGACATAAATGCGGTCGGCCTGGCGCAGGGTGGACAGGCGGTGCGCGATAACGATCCGGGTCGAGGTCAGCGCGGCCAGATTATTCATGACCTTCGACTGGCTCTCGTTGTCGAGCCAGTTCGTCGCCTCGTCGAGCAGCAGGATGCGGGGGCTGCGGATCAGCGCCCGGGCGATCATGATGCGCTGGCTCTCGCCGCCTGACATTACGGCCGCGCTGGCGCCCACCGGGGTCAACATGCCCATCGGCATCGCCTTGATTTCGTCGTCGACGCCGGCAATCCCGGCCGCCAGCCACGCTTCCTCGGACGTCACCCCCTCGTGATGGGCAACGATATTGTCCCACAGGTCCTGCGGATGAAGCTGCACCGCCTGGGGAACCACGCCGATCTTGCGGCGTACCTGCTTGACGTTGAGGTGCCGCAAATCGCGCCCGTCGTAAAACACCGCGCCGCCGGACGGCTGATCCAGGCCGAGTGCGAGCCGGAACAGGGTGCTCTTGCCGGCCCCGGATTCGCCGGCAATGGCGATGAATTCGCCGGGTCGGGCATGGATCGTTACGTCGTCCAGAATCAGCGGGCCGTCGGGGTCGTAGCGGAACGAGACATGGTCGAACAGGATGTGGCCGCCAAGATGCTCGACGGATTCGCCTTCGGCGCTGGCTTCCGGGGTTTCGGCGAGGAAGGGCCGAAACTGCTCGAAGGCCGGCAGGGCGGCGGCGACCGCGCCGAAAGAATCCCCGAGGCGGGCCACGGCCGTCTGGAACACCATGAACACGGTATAGACGATCAGGAAATCGCCGACGCCGATGGCTGCCCGGCCCGGCAACGCGGCTGCAAAGAGCAGCGCTGCCCCGGCGAGAAACGGCAGCGCCGTGCAGAAGGCCTGCAGATGCTCTTCCAGATTGCCCAGTTCAAGTTCTGCCTGCTTCTGCGCACGGTAATCCTGCGCCCAAACGGCAAAGGCCGATCCTTCGGCGCAATCGACGCGCAGCTTGGTAATACCATTGACGATCTGGAAAAGCCGGCCGGCCACCCGGCGGACGGCGCCGATTATCCGGCCACGGGGCGAGACTTGCCGCAGTCCGAGGATCGCGGTCACGATCAGGAACAGAAGGCTGAAGGCCACGGCCACGCCGCCCAGCACGGCATCGTAGAAAAAGATAACCAGAAAAGCCGGCAGCAGGAAAAGAACCGACAGGATGGCATTGGCGACGACGCCCTGCACAGCATTGCGGAGATTCTGGAACGTCATGCCCCGCATCGCCAGATCGCCGGCCGGGTAGCGGTGCAGCATGCCCGGCGGCAGCCGGAGCAATCGGTCCCAGAATGCGGCTTCGAGCCGGGATGTCGTGCGCCCTTCCAGACGCATCAGCGCCATTCCCTGCAGGACGTGCAGCACCACCCCGATCAACGCCAGGGCCGCCAGCCCCGCGGTCGCCGCATAAAGCAGCCCGGTATCGCCGCCCGGAATGATGTCATCCACAACCAGGCCCAGCACCAGGGCCGGCAGCAGCATGATCAGGCCGCCGGGCAGGCCGGCCAGCACCAGGCGCGCCAGATCGGCTGTCAATCCCTTTCCCGCGATCCTGAACAGATCGGCGGGTTCGGCGCTGCCGGGCGGCAGCGGTCGATAGAACATCCAGGCGTCGGAGCGCAGCCTGCCGGCGCGTTCCGCCGTCACACGGGCGCTGCGCCGGCCGACGGGATCGACTTCCCGGTAGCGTCCCGACAGGCCGGGCACCAGCGCCACCGGGCGGTCGTCCTCCGCTCGAAAGGCCAGCATCGAATTACTGTCGCCGAACCACCACGCGTCTTCCCGTCTGAGCCGCACCTGCCGGGCGCGCACGCCGGACGCATCGAGAATATCGTCCAGGCCGATGGCGGATTCGGAACGGCTCGAAGGCGGCGGAATCTTGAACGCGATTCCTTCGCGCTGTCCGATGATCCGCAGCGCATCCGGCAGCGCCGAATCGCCGGCGTCGGCGCCGCCCTCTTTGGATATGTCATACAGGTTGAACAGGCGCCGCCGGGCGCCTTCCTCATCGCTGCGGCGGCTTGTTGCCCGCGCCCGCTCCAGATTTGCCTGGTCGACGACCGCCAGCTTCCGGTTGAGCCGCTCCAGGGCAAAGGCAGCGGCGTGGAATGACAACAGGGCGGGCAGCAACAGGCCTTCTTCGGCCAGAGTCACCGAAGCACGGGCGGCAGACGGCGCCGGTTCCAGCATGGCGACCCAGCTTGTCGACGTTAGCGGAATGGAAGTTGCGCCGTCGTCCGGTCCGTACTCCGCCGGGTCGATCAGGTCGAGGTACAGACTCGCTCCCGCAGTCAGATCGGTAACCCACACCACGCCCCGACGCGCCGAAAGCGTCCGCCGATCCGCCGGCAGAGCCTGTCCCGGCGCGAGGAGCGCGTCCGGCCGCGGCCGGTTCATGACGTCGCGGACCAGCATGGCCGAAAGGTCCGACAGCCAGGCATCGACCTGCGCCGCCAACTCGACCGGGCGGGCTGCGCCGAGATCGGCAACCGGCAATCGCCGGATCGCCGTGCCGGGCAAACCCTTTGCGATCAGGCTGAAGGTCGTTTCCCCGTCGTGCGGCGCGACGCCCGGCAACAGCCGGCCGGCGTCGGCGCGCAGCAGGTGCTGTGGCGCCGATTGCTGCACGCCGTCTCGCTTCTCGACCAGAAACAGGTCGACGGCGCCTCGGTCGACGAAACAGAAGAAATCCGGATCGTCCAGATCGACCGGCAGATTGCCGGCGCAGGCGACGGGCGGCCCGGCCCGGGCGGCGAGATCGGCGAGCGAACGGCGTTCGGGTGGCGTCATCGGGTCAACCTGCCCTCACCAGTTTGAAATAGGTGCCGTCCTCGTCGGAGATCAATTCCTCATGGGTGCCGCGCTGCACCTCCACACCCTTGTCGAGCACGATGATCTCATCGCAATCCCGAACCGTGCTCAGCCGGTGCGCAACGATCAGGCAGGTCACCCCCCGGCGCCGCAGTGCGTCGTCGACCAGTTCCTCGGTGGCGGCATCGAGGGCGCTGGTCGCTTCGTCCAGAACCAGCACGGTCGGGTTGCCGACTAGGGCTCGGGCAATCTCGAACCGTTGCCGCTGACCGCCGCTGAAATTCGCACCGCCTTCATCCACCGGCGTCGCATATCCGAGCGGCCGGCTGAGGATATCGTCGTGAATGCATGCGTCCCGCGCCGCCGAGATGATCGCTTCGTCGGGTATCGCCGGATTCCACAGGGTAATGTTCTCGCGCAGGGTCGCGGAGAAGAGCACGATTTCCTGGTCCACCATCGACACGGAGCGCCGCAGCACCTCCTCCGGAATTTCGTGGCGCGGATGGCCGTCGAACAGGATCTCGCCGGACCAAGGCTGGTAGACCCCTGAAACCAGGCGCGACAGGGTCGACTTTCCGGAGCCGCTCGGCCCGACCACCGCGACCCGCTGTCCCGGCCCGATCGTCAGGTTGAAATCCTCGATCAGGGGCTTCCGGCCCCGATTGTAACCGAATGTAACGCCGCGCAATTCCACCTGGCCGGCCAGCTGCAGCCGGCCGTTGAACGTAGGGATGGAATCCACCTCCGGGTTCCGGCGCGCGAAACCCGGATCTTCCGAAGACCTCGTGATGTCTTCCAGCCCCTGCATGTCGACTTCGAGCGCCTGATACTTGTCGGCGAACTCGACGAAACGCCCGACAGGCGCCAGGAACATTGCCGCTACGATGTAGAATCCGACCAGCACGCCGAGCGTGATTTCGCCCGCCATGACCTGGGTCGCCCCGATGGTCAGGACCGCTACGTTGCTCAAAATCGTGAGCAGGCCGGGCAGCGCCGTGTTGATGTAGCCCAGTTCGGAGTAGCGCTGGTAGGCGTCCAGTTCGCGAGCCTGGTGGCCGCCCCAGCGCGAGAAGAAGCGATCGTCCGCGGCGGTCATCCGCAACGTGTCGGCGTGCTGCAGCATCAACATGCCGACTCCGTGCAGAAGCCCCTGTTCGCGCCCCAGGGCATGGCCCTTTTCGATCCTGAGGCGCGCGATCGTGCGCACCAGTACGCCGTTGATCACCGCCAGAGCCAATACGATCAGGCCCAACACCGGATCGTAAACCAGCATGACGGCCAGAAAGACGGCGCTCATCACAAGCTCGACCAGGAGGCCGAGGAAATGGTCCGACAGGCTCCTGGCAATTCTGTCGATAGCGAGAATGCGGGTTGTCAGTTCGCCGACAAGCCGATGGCTGAAAAATTCGACCGGCAGCCGCAGCAATTGCGAGACGCACCGATTGCCGGCGGCGACGGAAATCCTGACAGCCAGACGCTTCAGACAACGCTGTTTGAGCCAGGTGAGGCCGTAGACCAGCACGGCCGCAGCAGCCAGCACACCGGCCACAAGCGCTCCCCAGGGTTCTTTGTCTTCGAGCACCCGGTCGACAAAAACGCTCAACGACGCCGGAAGCACCAGCGCGAGCAGGGCCAGCATCGCGCCGCAGGCAACCGTGTAGGCCAGCACGCCCCGGGCTCCGGCGAGCCAGAGCGGGAGCTGCCGGAGAATGCTGGGCCGGGCGCCGCCGCTCTGGAAGTCCGGCCCGGGATTGAATTGCAGCGCAATCGACGAAAAGCCTTCTGCAAACTCTTCGACCGTCAGTTTGCGACGCCCGGTGGCAGGATCGTTGAGATAGAAATGCCCGCGGTCGAAGCCTTCGAGGATGAGAAAGTGGTTGAATTCCCAGAACAGAACCAGCGGCAGCGGCAGCTTCCTGATCTGGTTGAGATCGACGCTCCGGCCCGTGCATTCGAGGCCGTAATGCCGGGCCGCCCGCAGAATGCCCGCGGCGGTCGAGCCGTCGCGGCTGACCTCGCATTTCTCGCGCAGCTCGGTGAGCGGCACCCAGCGCCCGAAATGGGCGAGCACGCTGCCGAGGCAGGCGGCGCCGCACTCCGTTACATGCATCTGCAGCAGGAGCGGCGTGGTCACCCGCCGTTCGGCGGGTTCCCCGGCAGGCTTCGTTCCCGATTTGGCAGACGCGTCCGGGGCGCGCGACGACATTCAGGACCGTCCGGGGTCGAGGAGCGAGATTGGCGCGCGTCTGCCGAGTTCAACCCGTATCCGGCAGATTGTGCCGTCCGGCACGGTGAGGTCCGACGCCCCGTCGAGGCGGATGTCGATCCGGCGCCGGGACGGCGGAACGGCGGGCTTCAGCCCTGCCAGCCAGCCCGGCAGCGGACTGGCGACCGCCCCGGCGACCGTGCCGTTCAGTCGGTGTGTCGCACCGTCGGGCAACGCAAATTCGACGGTAGCCGCCATGCCGGGCCGGATGCGCTGCGCCGTGGGCCGGTCGACCCGCAGCACCGCCTGAAGCGGCCGGTTCCCGGCTCGGCGAATTTGTGCGACGGCCGTGCCGGCCGGCAGAAAATCTCCGGCGGTCCTGGAAAGGACCATGACTTCGCCCGCGGTCCGGCTAACGATCGTCTGCCGCGCCGAGCGCCGGGCCTCCATCCGCAGCAACGCAACCCGGGTCGAGGCCAGCAGCGACCGCAGCGCGCTGCCGGTGCCGCCGGATCGCGCGATTTCCGCGCGCAACACGTCCACCCGCTCCCGAAGTGCGGTCGTTTCGCGTTCCAGATCGGGCACGGTCTGGCGCGCAACCGGCTGGCCTGCCCGGACGCGGTCGCCCGGCCGGACCAGATACTCGATCAGTTGACCGGGTTCAGCCGAAACCGCGGCATGGCGCTCTCCCGGCGCGATCAGCACGCCGTCGACCGTCACGCTCCTGACGACGCTGCCGAACAGCAGCCAGGCCACGAACGCCGCAACGACCAACCCGATGGCGGCGAGCGCCAGACGTTCGTGCGGCGCGGTTATTCTGAGAAGTCGGTCGAGCTGCTCGCGCTCGTTCTTGGCGTCGGCGGATAAATTGTGAAACGGGTTGTTGAACAAGGAGCGCTATTCCCGTTTACGCCATTCGCAGAAGGGAGCCGGCATGACCGTGTTCGACCCAGCTTCGCGACCGCACTCAAACACGGGACACGGCGTTGGGCAACCGCCGACGCGAAAGCCGGGACCGATCCGGCGTGAGAAAGGCCCAATTCTGTAAATGGTCGTATCCGGAGAAAGTGCAAATTCAAACGAATTGGCAGTACCGGGAAGCCTGTTTGAGACCTCCCTGCCGGCGAACCGGCGGCAAGATACCGGACCGATCGCGGACCTGAGGCAGAAATCAGCGGGCGGCCGCGGGGCGCAGGGCCGAGGACCCGCGCCGGCATTCCGGTCGATTGCTCCCAGATTTTATTATTTATATCAACAGGTTACCATCCGACTGCCCAGCCTGCGGAACACCGGTTTCCGGACGTTTTCCTGAAATTAGAAAATCTTATCAAGATAGCAAGAAAACAGTATTAGAAATTATTCGACACGAGGCTAGAATTCATCAAGTCCAGTCCCGGTCCTGCTGGACAGGATATTGAATTTCGCAAACAGGACTGACAACGAGGGAGACACATCATGCAATCAGCAGAGGACATGCGCGCCCATCTCACGAACAGGGCCGCCGAGGATTCGGCGTTCCGGGCGCAACTTGTCGCCGATCCGAAAAGCGTCATGAATCAGGAATTCGGAATTACGGTTCCGGATAACATCGATATCGTGGTGCACGAGAGCGACATGCGCACCGTCCATCTCGCGTTGCCGCCGGATCCCGTCATGGACGAGGAGCAGCTCGAAGCGATCTCCGCCGGGCTTTGCTGCTGCGGCATCTGAACGACGCCAGCCGCTTCCGGCCCGGCTGCCGGCCGGGCCGGGGCTATTCTGCAGTCTGGATTATTCGGGCGCGGCTATTGTACTAGCCTCTATGCGCCCGATTTTTTTTCAGCCGGCTGCAAATTCTCCGAGCGGGTTCCGCGATGAACGGAACCGTGCGGTTTTGGCTGCCTGACGCGTTCACGGCTCGTGGCTCCGACGATGGCAGACCAGCCCGGCAACCCGACGCGGCCGTTCGAGGCACGCTTTGCCGAGCGTGTGGTTGCGTTGCGCTGGCCGATCATTGCGGCCAGTCTCATCCTGGTGTTGATCGCTGGAGCCGGCGGCGCCTTTCTTCAATTTTCGACGAATTACCGGATCTTTTTCAGCCAGGATAATCCCGAGCTCTTAGCCTACGAAGCGCTGGAGAACACCTACGGGAAGACTGAAAACGTCCTCTTCATGATCGTGCCGGAGGCCGGCGACGCCAGCTCGGAACCGGCCCTCAAGGCCGCGGTCTGGCTGACCGAACGGGCCTGGCAGACGCCCTATTCCCGCCGGGTCGATTCGATCGCCAATTTCCAGCATACGACGGCGGTCGGCGACGATCTGGTGGTGCGCGACCTCGTCGATTCCGCAAAGCTGGGCGATCCGGAGGAACGGGCGCGGATCCGCGCCGCGGCCCTCGCCGACCCGCGGCTCAAGGGCAGCCTCCTGGCGCGGGACGGCCGCGTCAGCGCTGTCAACGTCACCGTCGAGTTGCCGGAGGAAGACCAGGCGATCCGGGTACCCGAGGTGGCCGGGTTCGCCCGCAAGCTCGCCGCCGAGGCGGAAAAGCGTTTTCCGGGCGTCGATGTCCGCGTCGTCGGGACGGTGATGATCAACCACACCTTCTCCCAGGCGTCGGTCGACAGCCAGAAAGTCTTCCTGCCCGCCAGCCTTGCGATCATGGCCCTGGTCCTCATCCTCCTGACCCGCGGCTTTGCAGGCGTCGCGGCGACCGGGCTGGTCATGGTCTTCTCCATCGTCGTGTCGATGGGGATGGGCGGATGGGTCGGCCTGCCGTTCACACCGCCGACGGCGCCGGCCCCGACCATCGTGCTGATGATCGTCGTCGCCAACTGCGTACATCTGCTGGTGACGTTGCAGCAGCGCCTGCGGGCCGGCGATTCGAAACGCGAGGCCATTGTCGAAGCCGTCAGGATCAACCTGCATCCGGTCTTTCTGGCCAGCGTGACGACGGCGCTCGGCTTCCTGACCATGAACTTCTCCGAAGTGCCGCCCTACCGGCATCTCGGGAATTTCGTGGCCTTCGGCATTGTCGCCTCCTTCCTGCTCTCGGTCACCTTTCTGCCGGCGCTGCTTTCGCTCCTCCCCCTGCGCGCGCGCGGCTCCGGACGGCAGGACGACCGGGCCATGGCGGCCCTCGCGGACTTCGTGGTGCGCCGCCGCACGGCCGTGCTGTGGGGCTCGGTGGCGGTCGTGCTCGCGCTGCTGGCCGCCATCCCGCGCAACGATCTGAACGACGTGCTGGTCCACTTCTTCGACGAGAGCACGGAGTTCCGGCAGGATACGGATTTCCTGGACGAACGGCTGAGCGGCAACACCCTGCTCGAATATTCGCTGCACGCGGCCGAACCGGGCGGCGTCACCGATCCCGCCTTTCTCGCCAATGTCTCGGCCTTCGCCGACTGGTACCGCAAACAGCCGGAAACGCGGCACGTCGACTCGATTACCGATACCTTCCGGCAACTCAACAAGAGCATGCATGGCGACGATCCGGCGACCTACCGGCTGCCGGCAAGCCGCGATCTCGCCGCGCAATACCTGCTGCTCTACGAGCTTTCCCTGCCCCAGGGCCTGGACCTGAACAACCGGATCGACACGGCCAAATCGGCAACGCGCCTGACCGTGACGACCAGGACGCTCTCTTCCGGGGACGTGCTGGCCCTGAATGCGCGTGCGCGAGCCTGGCTGAAGGGCAATGCGCCGAAAATTACACGGGTCGACAGTTCAGGACCGGCGCTGCTGTTCGCCCATATCGGGCAGCGCAACATCCGCGCCATGCTGCTCGGAACCGCGGTTGCGCTGCTCGGCATTTCGCTCATCCTGATTGCCGCCTTCCGTTCGCTCCGCCTCGGCTTCATGAGCCTCGTGCCCAATTTCGTGCCCGCCGTGATGGGATTCGGCGTTTGGGGGCTGATCGTCGGGCAGGTCGGCCTCGCCCTGTCGGTGGTGGTCGCCATGACAATCGGCATCGTCGTGGACGATACGGTGCACTTCCTCAGCAAATACCGCCGCGCGCGGCGCGAACTCGGCCATTCGTCGGAGGAGGCGGTTCGCTATGCCTTCCAGGCGGCCGGCCGGGCGCTCGTCACGACCACGGCCGTGCTGGTGGCGGGCTTCCTGATCCTCCTCCTGTCGCCGTTCATCCCGACGGCGCAGGTCGGCCTTCTCACCGCGATGATCATCGGCTTCGCGCTGGTCGCCGACCTGCTGCTCCTGCCGGCGTTGCTGCTTGCGATCGACCGCGGCGACCCGGCTTCCGGAAAGGCCGATACAGTCTCAGGCGACGCTGCCGCCTGAAGCCGCCGGGTTTCCGTCGAACGGCATGCCTTCGCCGCCGAAAACCCGGTTCGGGTCGAACTCGTTTTTCCAGCGGATGGCCGTTTCAAGCATGTCGCCATAGTGTTCCCGCCATTCGCCGGGTCCGTAACCCACGCGGCCCGACAGATAGGCTTTCCCGCCGAGTCCGATCAGCGTTCTGTCGATCCTCCGCAGCCGTTCCGCCAGTTCGTTTGCCCGTTCGAACTCGTCGAAAACGGCGAGGACCGAGTATGAGAACATCCGTTCGCCCGCGGGGTGCATGAAAAGCGGCGCGCCGATATCCTGCGTTGCGATCGGGTAAATGCCGATCCAGATGTCCGGCGTGCGCGGCACCCGGTCCGGGTCGAGCCACGGTTGGGCGAGCACCGTTCGAAGGGCCTCCCAGGGCATGAACCAGTCCCGCCAGGGGTGAAACATCCTCCGGCTGAACGCCCATCTCGGATACATTCCGGCGCGTCCGACGTCGGCTGAGTCCTTGGCGGAAACGATCTCGTCGTATCCCAAACCACTGAGCGTCCTGCCCTCGTCGTGATCTTCGTCATATTCGACGCCGGCGCTCATGACGATATCCCGGTCATGGACCCGGGTTTCCGCCCGAATATGGTCGAACCTGTCTTCGCGGACGGCTTGTTCGAAGTCGTTCGCGAACCGGTCGAAGTCACGGTAGCGGAGCTCGTATTGCCGGATCCGTTTGCCGGCCTTTCGAAGCCGGATCCAGGCGTCGGTTACGATGCCGAACTGGCCCTGACCGCCCCTGACTGCATCGAACAGGCCGGAATTCCTGCTGTTTGAGCACAAAACCTTCTCGCCGGTTCCGGTCACCACCTCGAGTTGCTCGACCTGCCCGGCCTGCACCCCGTGCCGATGGGACGTCGTTCCGAATCCTCCCGCAGACAGCGTGCCGCCCACGCTGACTTCCGCCGTGTCTACGAGAATCCGCGGGAGTCCGCTCGTTTCGCGCAGCGCGTCGACAATCGAGCCCCACTGCGCTCCCCCTTGCGCGCGCACCAGGTCCGGGCCGGCGGTTTCGACCCGACCGAGCCAGACCGTGTCGACCACCAGCCCGCCGTCGGTCAGGCTCTGGCCGCCCTGGGAGTGCCCGCCGCCGCGAATGGAAAGCCGAACGTCCTCTTTCGCCGCCCACCGGACAATGCCCGACACGTCCTCGACGCTCTTCGGCCGCGCCACCGCGCCCGGCGTCCGTTCGATCATTCTTCCGAAGTCGCGGGACCGCGGATCGAGGTCCACCTGTTCTCTGCTCAGGCCCGGAATGACACCTCGTTCGTTCATTGGCATCCACTTTCCACGCTCGTTGTCGATGTCTTCGGGGCCCGGCGTTTCGGAGGCCCCGATACCTATCGCAGCAAAGCCTTTCCGCAGGCAACTCCCTGCACCGCCCGGAAGTCTGCGTCCTTGTAAAGCGCTTTGGGTCTACCTACGCTGCCGCGCGATGAATCGAATTCAGCAACCGCCGGATACCGGGACCGAGATGGAAACCACTGTTTCCGAGCACTACGCCGACCTGACCGAGCGCATGGAAATGTTCGGCGGCGACCTGCTGGCCTGTCATTTCGGCCTTTGGGGCCCGGACACGACGACGGACCGGGAAGGCCTGCTGCGCGCCAACCGGACGCTCGTGCAGGGGTGCGACCTCGGACCGGGGCGGCACGTGCTGGATGCCGGCTGCGGCGTCGGCGGCACTGCGATTACGCTGGCCGAGACCTGCGGCGTACGCGTCACCGGCCTGACGATCTGCGAACCTCATATCGCCGTGGCGACGCAGCACGCGGAAGAGCGCGGAGTAGGCCACCTGGTCGACTTCCGTTACGGCGATTTCATGGATCTGCCGTTTCCCGATGCCAGTTTCGACGCTGTCCTGAATCACGAATCCTTCTGCTATGCGGAGGACAAGCTCGCCTATCTCCGGGGCGTGTACCGGGTGCTCAAGCCCGGCGGGCGCTGGCAGGCTCTCGAAGGGCTGCTGAGCGGTGCGCCCATGTCCGAAGAACAGGAAGCAAATCATGCCACCGCGCAGCGCGGCTGGCGCATGCCGCCGCTCGAGCGGTGGCGCGACGTGATTGCATTGCTCGACGAAGCCGGATTCGTCGACATTCGGGAGCGGGATCTTTCGTCGGAAGCGGCGCCGGCGACGAAACGGCTTCGCGACGGGTGGCTGTTGCTGACTTTCCTGAACCCCCGGTCCGGCGGGCTGAACAAGGCGTCCCAGGAATTTATGGAAGCGACTGTCGGCTACGATCAGGGTCTGCGCGAAGGCGTGTTCACCTATCATTTCCTGTCCGGGGCCAAGCCGGATCGGTGACCTGTCCGGTCGCGGAATCTGTAAATTCCGAACGCCCGAGGCCTGGATGGCGGCCGGACTATGCGGGTTTCTGTGCGCAATACCGCTTGAGCTCGAAGCTCCCGTTTTTCCAGGCTTCGTACAGCGTTCCGAACTGATCGATCAGCCCGCGGATCCCCGGCGTTTCGACTCCGGCAAACTGTAGCGTGGCAAGGAAATTGTAGCTGTTTCCGACAAGCCGCAGGTTATCCGAATCCTTGCCGTCGAATCCCTCGAACTCGAGAATTTCCAAACCCGCTTCGTGCAGTTTCTCCGTGTAGGTGGACTGGGTCTCCAGACCGTCCACGGCAAATGGCTTGCACAGCGGCACGATGTGCTTCTCGTAGACATCGGCCGCCAGGCCGTCGCGCGCCATCCAGTCCATTGCCGCGATCTTTCCCGAGGGCTTCAGTATCCGGCCCACTTCGAGAAGAAATTGCCTCCGGTCGCTGTAGTGGCAGGCGCTCTCTATGTTGACGACAGTATCGATCGAATCGTCGGCGAAGGGCAGACTCTGCGAGCAATCCGCATATTCGAAGGAAATCCGGTTATCCAGATCCGCATCTGCCGCTTTTCCGGCGGCAATTTCCAGCTGCATCCTGTTGATGTTGACGCCGGTGACGGTGCATCCCCTGGACCGGGCCAATAGAATGGCGGTTCCGCCGACGCCGCATCCCGCATCCACCACATGGTGGCGTTCCTCGATTCCGGCCGGCGCAACAATGGCCTCGACCATGCGCTCCACGGCCCGGGCGAGGCCCGGTGAATCGACGAGAGATTCGCCGGGTTCGGGACACTCCCCGGGCTCGAACAGTCCGAAATGGATATGGTCGCGGTTCCACCCGTTGAGGTAGATGCCGGGCGTGTTTTCGTCGTAGTAGCGTTCGGCCGCACTTTTCTCTTCTGACGCGGATGTCTCCGGACGTTCGTTCACTGTCATCGCCTCAGGATTGCGCTACCGTTCCGCAGGATGTCCGAACATAACATTTCCGCGGTCCCGGAGCGAGGGCCGGGCGTTCGTATCGGGATGTCGACCGACGATTATGAAGTCGGCGCGGCGATCAGCACCATGTAAACGTAGCCCTTGACCTGCCCGATGCCGTCGCCGTCCAACACGATCTTGAAGTGGTGAATGCCGCGCAGCAGCACAAACTGGCCGGACCTCGAAAACAGCGTCGTCGGCCCCGCCGTCCATCCTGACAGCGCGGACAATTTCTGCGGCACGCCAAGACCTTCCGTGCGCAGGCCGTCGACGAAGGTATTCCAAAGGCGGGGATCGTCCAGCCAATAGCGCGGATCCTTAGACACCCTTTCCTTGGCAATGAAACTCAGTCCGAGCGTTGGGCCCAGACCGCCGGACAAGACGTCGAAATGCGCCCCCAGGGCGACGAACCCGCCATGTTTTTCGAAGCGCGAGACAGCGGCCGCGGCGGCCGGGCGCTGTCCCGGCCAGCCCGCGCGTTCGAGGAATGCCGCCAGATCCTGCGAGTTCCGAAACCCCGTCACTGCAAGCCGGAGCGCTCGTTCCCGCGAAGGGAAGGCGCCAAAGGATTCGACTCGCGTGTCCGGCCTTTGCGCCAGGTAAATCCGCTCTGCATGCTGCCGCTCGGCGGCATCGGGGCTCCAACCAACGGCGGATACCAGCGCGTCGAGCACCGTACCGACATCGCCGAGGCATCGGCCGTCGCCCACCATCGGCCGTTCTGCCGGCCGGAGAAAGATGCCGGGATCCGCCGGCGCGTCGTCGGGTCTCGAAGCGACGTCGTATTCGAGCATCATCTTCCGTCCGACGACCTGGCAAAGCGGCGAATCGTCGGGCTCGGTTTGCTCCAGCAGTTGCGCGATGGCCGAAGCTGACGGAACCGGTTTGTCCAGCCGCGCCTGTTTTTCGAAATACGCCGCCGGTCCGGTGCCGCCGACAACCGAAACTCCGAGGTCGGCGCCCGGCCGGGTCTCGTGCAGCGGCAGTTCGAAGCCGAACGGGAAGGCGGCCACGGCCGCCGGCAGGTCCCGGGCGCGCTCCAGGACACTTTCCCACTCACGGTCACCGATCAGGACGGGCGATATCTGGCCCCTCAACCGTTCCAGCACTTCGGCCATGGAGCCGGCTTCGCCGGCGAGGCGCTCCTGGGTCACGGCCAGGCCTTCCTCAAAATTCATATCCGCTCCTCACGCGATAACCGGCACAGGATTGAGGTCGGCTTCCGGCAGCGGCGACTCGCGCCAGCCCATTTCGACCGGAACGTCGTACAGGCGCCCGGGCGCGAAACGCTCCCAGAAATGGCGCAGGCCGGGCACGATGACCCGCGCCACCGGCATGCCGATATCCGGCCGCGTCTGGTCGAGCACCAGAAATTCCATGTCCCTGGCCTCGACCAGCGCCCGGCACCGCTCGACCTCTTCGCGCGCGTCGGCTGTATCCGGGACAGGATAGTCCGCATTGCCGCGCGTGGGCGCCCCCGCCGCCGGCGCCAGCCAGGGATGGTCCGCCAGCGTCGCCGTCTTCCACCACCACAGCGCCAGCGGATCGTCGATCGCCGGGCCGCCGCCGCCCGGCCGCGGCAGCCAGGTCAGGCACTGGTTCAGCTCGCACACCGCGCGCAGGGCCGCGATGCGCGGGTCGGTATGCGCCCCGGCGCCGTAGATGATGTCCTCGGTTTCGCCGCCGATCTTGCGCGAGACGGCGACGAAGGCGGGAATGCCGAGGTCGGCGGTGACGTCGAGCACCCACATGTCGCGCTCATGCCGGCGGTAATAGTCCGGCGCCGAGGCCAAGTAATCGTCGCCGAAACTTTCCAGATCCACGCCCGGCACGCGCAACCGGTTGTACCACCAGATCGCGAAGGCGTCGCGTTCGACCAGTTCGAAGAAGCCCTGGAGGATCGCCTCTTCAAGGGTATTGCCGGCGGCGCAGCCGTTCGAATCCGCGATGAAATCGGCGCTGCCCCGTTGCTCGGCCGGCGTGCTGTAGAGCATCGATGTCGGCAGATGGCGGTGGCGATCCTGCGTCAGCGACCAGACCGGCGACCAGCTTATTTCGGCGTCCGGATCGAGCCGCTGCGGCACGATATTGTACGGATGGCCCCGGGCGTTGATTTCGTCCGCATTTTCCAGCTGGCGTTCGCTGAACAGCTGGACGTCGTTCGGGTGGATCGCCGCTGCATTGCCGGCTGCGCCCAAATCCACATACCGCCCGAGCCGGCGGATCTCGTCGCCGTGGAAGGCGCCGGAGTAGCGCTCGATCGCTTCGCACAAGGCGCTGGCCTCGGACTGCGCCCGCGTGCTGCCCTTGCCGGCGCTCTTGCTGCGCAGGCTACGCCTCAGCGAGCTCAATTTCCGGCTTCGCAGTCCGTAGTTGGTCCCCGCCCAGTAAACGTGGAGCCAGGAATCGGCCTCTTCCGTGGTGCGCGCCACCCAGGTCACGACGCCGCTGACCGGGCTGATCAGATTGCGGTATCGGGCCAGGGTCGCTTCGGGGGAGACTGCGCGCACGCCGCCGCTGTTGCTGATGCCGGTCGGGCTCGGCTGCAGGCGCACCGGAACCGGCGGCCGGTCGGCGCGGTACAGGCCCTCGTCGCCGCACGCGAAACATTGCGGCCGGCGCATGACCGGATGCCGCTCGCCGGCGAGACGGCCGACATCGAGCGAGATGGCCTGCGCATGGAGCGGTGCCGCTTCGTCCAGAACCAGCCATTTGGCGATCTCGGCCGCGATCAGGCCGTAGACCGCGTCCAGCACGGCGGGCTCTGCGGCGCCGGGCCGGAAGGCGGCCTCGTCGCCCGCGATGTTGCGCAGGAAGTTGTGGACCTCCCGGTGGCTGCGCATCCGGTAGGCGAGGCAGGCCCAGCACGGCCCCCGTTCCGCCGGCCGGAACACCGGGCCGAACAGCGGTTGCAGGCCCTTCGGCCGAACGAGCACCCACGGTGCGCCGGTTTCGATGCGCTTCCGGTTGATGGCGTCGCAGCGTTCTTCGAGATAATCGGCGCAGACGACCGCTGTGAGGGCGATATCCTCCCGGCCCGTCGCGACGCCCATCGCCTCGAGCCGCCGGGAAAACTGTCCGCCGTCGCCGTCGACCGCCACGCGCGCCGCCGCCAGGCGCTGTTCCGCCCAGCGCGGCGCGGCGCCGAGGGCAGACCAGTAGGCCGCCCGGCCCCGGTCCATCGAATGTTCGGCGGAAACGGCATAGCCCCTGGACGCTAGGCCGGCGAGCGCGGTGCGGATATCGGCAGCGGCATGGGCGCCGGCGAGTGCCGCAACGATGTCGCCCTGCGGCCGGCCGTCGAGCAGTGGCAGCAGATCGCGGTAGATCGGCCGGCGCAGCAGCGTATTGAAGGTTTCGGAAACCAGCAGGGTCTGCTGCCCGTCGACCGGATGAAAGTCGAGATGCGGCGTGAGCGTCGGCCGTTCGACAAGCCCCCGGTCCTCGGCCGAGACCCTTGTCAGGATTCCCGGCGGCGACGGTCTGGCCGGCGAAGCGGGCGCGTCTGTCTTGCTGTCCGGGGCCGGGGCGGCGGAACGGCGCGATGGACTGCCGTCGGGTCGATGCCTGTCAGTCATTCAACCGGTCCGTGGCGTATCGATGGCGCCGGGGCATCGCGCGCTTCCGCGGCGCCTGCAATCCACCCTTCTTGCGGCAGGGCCGGGCTCAGGACGGGCCGGCCGCGGCGTCCGCCGTCGCGTCCAGCGCGCCGATCACGGCGGCGGCGCGCGCCGCCGTTTCGCCGGCCGCGGCATCCAGCGCGTCGAAATCGTCCTGGCCGCAGGACTGCGCGAGCACGTCCCTGGCACTCGATCCCAGCGCCTCGGCCTGGACGCCATCGCCTGCGACGAGCCGCTGGGCGCCGTGCAGGTTCCGCCACAGCGCCGCGGCGTCCGCCAGGTCCGCCGCCGGACCGTCAGCGATCTTTCCCTGTGCGGCTGCGGCGCGAAAGACCGAAGCCGCGGCGGGTGCGGGATCGTCCGGGGCGTCCCCGGCAAGGACCAGTTGCAGGAGCCGTGCAGCGCGTTCGACATCAAAAAGGCCGCCGCGCATGTTTTCATACGCAGCAAGCCCGGTTCCGGCATCGCCGTTGCCGGCGGTGTGCAGTTCGGCGATCAACCTGCCGCGCGCGGCGCCCGCGGCCAGGGCTTCGCGCCGCGCCTGGTCGAACCGCTCTCCGATTCCGGCCGCGCCGTGTTCGAAAATGCAGCGCGCGCGGGTCAGTTCCAGAAGTTCGCTTGCCGGCGCGGCGGTCCGGCAGTGCTCCGCGAAACCGGTCAGGGACCGCACAGGGCGCCCTTTCCGGCTGCCGGGGATCGGCGCGAAAATCAGGCTGTCGCGCGACAGTTCCCTGAGCGCATCGTGGAAACGCCAGCACAGGCCATCGTAGCTGTCGTCGGAGCCGCCTTCGTAGACGAAGAGAATTTCGAGCGCAGCGCCGGGCGCCGTTTCCCGGCTCGCCGGATCGCCCAGGATTGCAGCGGCGACACCGCCCCCGCTCCCCGGCACGAGCCGGCCGGCGAATTGCTCGGCGACCGACGACAGGACGGCGGAAATCGAGGCTTCGGCCAGATTGGACAGGGCCGTCCCCGCCTCGATCGGCGTCAGGTTGCCCCGCAATGTGTGCATGCCGATCTGGAACGCCTTGTCGTTCGACCAGTTGCGCAGCGTCTCCACCGTGTCCCGAACGTCCTGGACCGGCGTTTCGGCGATGCGTTCCTTCATTTCGGCGACGCCGAATTCGTGCGTCCAGTAGAGGCGTGTCAGGCCCTGGCGGGCGATCGCCTCGGCCTCCGGGTCCGGGCCGAAGCCCTTGGGCAGGTCGAGATCGGTGAATTCCCTGTCCTGCAGGCTGTCGAGCAGTTCCGGATGCCGCTCGATCCATCCTGCGAGATGCGGCGCGGCGGCGAATATCTCGACGATGGCGTCGAACGCTTCCGGGCGCGCGGTCGAAACCGGGCTGTCGTAGGCGCTCCAGTCCTCGATCTCGGGATAGAACTGCGCGCGCCACCGGTCGACCAGCGGGTCCATGGTCTCGAACCATCGCTTGGGACGCACTGCCAGGTTGAACATCCTGGCGTAGCTGCCCGGCAGTTGCGGCGACTCGTCGGCGCCGCGATTCTGCAGCAGGGGATAGGGCCGGCTCGCCACGGCGTGGTGATCCGGGTGCCGCTGCATGTTGTAGAACATCCAGTTGCTGAACTTGTAGTTGGCGTTCCACGAGTGCCGGGGCCGGACCTTCTCGAACCGGCCGCTGCGCAGGCGGACCCGGCGCAATCCGTAGTGCTGCATGTAGTTGCTGATCTTCATCGAGAAGACGGTGCCGAGGCACAGGACGGCATAAGCCAGAACCGCCCACAGGCCGCCCATCCAATAGATAAGCGCATACCAGAAACCGGTTTCGATCCCGTACCGCCAGAACGGGTTGCAGTAGTGCCAGATCGGCAGGCGGCGGCGCGCCAGCCGCTCCCGCACGACCCGCCACGAGCCGGTAAGATTGCTCGCGACTTCCCGGGGAAAGTACTGCCAGAAGCTCTGGCCCCTGGGCGCGGAGCCGACGTCCAGCGGCGTGCCGACCAGGGCGTGGTGGATGTAGACATGCTCGGTGGCGTATTGCGGGTAGGAGGCGGACGCGAGCAGGAACTCGCCGAGCCGCCGCTCCCAGGTTGCGCGCCGGTGGATCAGTTCGTGGCCGACGATGAAGACCGCCTGGGCTTCGCCCGTGAGCACAACCGCCAGCAATATGCATTCCCAGACCGAGAACTGGCCGGCGGCAAGGATCTGCCAAAGCCCGAACACGAGAGTCGGCGGCCAGAGAAATGCCCAGAACCAGACCGGCAGGTTGTGCCAGAACAGCTTTCGTTCGGGAGTATTTGCGGGGTCCATGTTCCGCTCGTCGTCGCCGAAGGCGATGTCCAGCGGGCCCGCGAGCATGAAGAAGGCAAACGGCGCCGCAATCCACCAGCCGCCGTGGATTAGGGCGAGGATAATCAGCGGAAAAATTGCCAGCGGCAGGAAATGGGGCAGGGCGTTGCGGAACGAAGGTTCGATTGCCTTCGCTGCGCGGGTGTTTCCGGAGTTCAGACCGCCCGGTTCGACGATATTTTCCGCCATGGCGACCTCTTGCCTTTACCGGGGAGCGCGTTTCTCTTGAGCAGCCATTGTCTCCGCACGGGCGGCTTCGGTAAAGCGTTTCCGAAAGGCGGCCGCAGGCGCCGGGCAGCCTGTGTGACGTGGTTTTCCTGCGCGATCCGGGCAACTCGCCGGGCGTACGCATGCAATTTGCACGTACAATTGCAATAAGTACACACGTACGGAGCGCGCCGTGCAATGGCCGGCGGCGCAAAGACTGTCCGGCGGGCCTGTACGGCGCCTTCGCGGTCGGATTTCTCGCCCCGGTGTTCGGGGGCACGCGCTCCCAGACGTCCGGCCCCACGGCGCCGATGACCGTCGCCATGGCGGCCGTCCTCACCAGCCAGGCGGACAGCCTGACCGAAGCCTTGACCGTGGTCGTTCCGGCCGACGTGCCCGCGCACCGGACCGTCGGAACGTTGGACGAAGTGCGCCGGGCCGCCAGGGACATATTCGCGCCGGCAGGCAGGTGACGGGCTACTTCATCTCGCCCGGGCCGGCGCGCCCGGCAGGCCTCTTACCGCTCCCTCGCCCGGACCCTGCAGTTCCCGGAGGTCAATGAAACACCCGGTCGGTCTTCCAATTCTTCAATGATTCAACATCTGCGCAGGAATCTGCTAAAAGGGGTTCCGGCAGCGCTGCCGGCCAAAGGCCCACCCGAATTCCGGTCCGTCGAATACGCAGGGAATGGCGGGGCGATTTCAGCGCTCCACGACCGCGACAGGGGGGGGCCGCATGCGAAGGGTGACTAGGAGAGCGGTGCTCGGCGCAAGTGCCGGCGGCTTGCTCGTCCCACCTTGGTCCATGGCGCAAGGCGCATCCGCCAATCCATCCGGCCTGACCGACACGGAAATCATACTCGGGATGTCGGCCGCCTTTTCGGGCCCGTCCCGCGGTCTCGGCATTGAACTCTATCGCGGCGCCAGCGCCTATTTCACTCATGTCAATCGCGGCGGCGGCGTCGGGGGCCGCAAGATCGTCCTCAGGACCTACGACGACGGCTATCAGCCGAACCCTTCGGTGGAGAATACGGTCAAGCTGATCCTGAAGGATAAGGTGTTCGCCCTGTTCGGCTATGTCGGCACGCCGACTGTGACCCGGGTGCTGCCGCTCCTGAAGAAATTCCAGGACGAGAAGACGTTCCTTTTCTTCCCTTTCACCGGCGCCCAACCCCAGCGCCAGCCGCCCTATGGCGAATTCGCGTTCAACCTCCGCGCCTCCTACCGCCAGGAAACCGCCGGTCTGGTCGACAATTTCGTATCGATCGGCCGGAAGCGCATCGGCATGTTCTACCAGGCCGACGCTTACGGCCGCAGCGGCTGGGCCGGCGTGCGGCGCGCGCTCAGGAAATACGACCTGCGGATCGTCGGCGAGGCGACCTACCGGCGCGGCAGCAAGTTTACCAGCGTGATGCGCCGGCAGGCCCAGATCCTCAAGAACGCGAAGGCCGATGCCGTGATCTGCATCGGCGCCTACGCCGCCTGCGCCGCCTTCCTGCGCGATGCGGTCGATAACGGATTGCGCGTGCCGATCGCCAATCTTTCCTTCGTCGGCAGCGAAAACTTGCTGAAGCTGATTGCCGAGTCGCAGGACGAGCCGCGGCGCTATACCGAACTGCTGGTCAATTCGCAGGTCGTCCCGAGCTACGAGGACGCTTCGATCCCGGCTGTGCGCGAATATCGCGAGTTGATGCAGCGCTACGATCCGCAGCCGCCCAAAGAACTGCTCAAGGAAGCCTACACGCCCTTTTCCCACAGCTTCGTCAGCCTGGAGGGTTTTCTCGACGCCAAGCTGATGGTTGAAATCCTGCGCCGCATGGGCGACCGGCCGGATCGCAGCAGGCTGGAAAATGCCGTTTTCTCGGTCAGGGATTTCGATCTCGGCGTCGGCGTTCCGGTCTCGTTTTCCGCCAACCGCCGGCAAGGCCTGGACCGTGTCTACTACACCGTCGTCGACGGCGGCCGTTTCGTTCCCCTGCACGACTGGAAAGGCAGGCTTTAGCGATATGAAGATTCAAAAGCTGTTCCAGAAGACGCTGTTCGGCATGTTTATGCTGTTCGGCGTTATCGGCATCTCGACGTCGATGCTGGCCATCTACACCGTCGATTCCCAGTTGACCGAGGAATACGAGTCCAACGCCAAGGGCATCGCCAAGACGATCGCCGACTCCAGCGTCGATATCATCCTGAACCGGGACCTGTCGGCGCTGCAGTCCCTGATCGACCAGTTCGTCGAGATCCAGGGCATCAGCTATATCTACATCATCAACGATAACGGCGAATATCTCGCCCATACTTTCGTACCCGGCATACCCGAGGAAATCCTGCGCGGCGAGGGGCACGGCGCGGCGTCGGTCCGGCGCAGCCTGCCGGGCATGGGCGATTTCGTGGAAGTCAGCAGCCCGATTCTCGCTGGTGTGGCCGGCAAGGTTTACATCGGCATGGATACCGGGCTGGTCGCCCTGAAGATTCAGCGCGCGATCGGCCAGCAGGTCTATCTGTTCTCGACCATCTTCGTGATCGGCATCATCGCGGCGATCTGGCTGGTGAACCTCGCGGCACGGCCGGTCGCGAACTTGCTGGCCTACGCCGTTGATCTGGCGCGCGAACAATCCGGCGCCGAGGAAAACGGCGTCCTGGTCCGCGATGACGAGGTCGGCCAGCTCGCGCGGCTGTTCCAGTATTTTTCCGGAACGGGCGATCTTCCTGATCCCGAGCGGCCATCCCCGGCGGCCGGGACCTGAGTCCGGCTGGATCCGGACTCCCGGCAGGCAGAGCGCCGCCTTCCATGACGATACCCCGCGCCCTAACGCTCCTGCTCTGTACGGTGCTGCAGATCTGCCTCGGCACCGTATACGCATGGAGTTTTTTCCAGACGCTGCTCGTCCGGCAGCACGACTGGTCGTACACCGAAACCGCGATCGCCTTCAGCGTCACCATCTTTTCACTGGGCTGCTCGGCGGCCTGGGCCGGCGCGGCCCTGCCGCGGCTGGGCCCGCGCAAGCTCGCGATCATCGGCAGCCTGATGTTCTCCGGTGGCTATGTCATCGGCGGCTTCGCCCTGCAGATCGACTATATGCCGCTGTTCTACCTCGGCTACGGGGTGATCGGCGGAGCGGGAATCGGCCTGGGCTATGTCACCCCCGTGGCGACGGCCGCCAAGTGGTTTCCCGACCGCAAGGGGCTGGCGACCGGCATCGTCGTCATGGGTTTCGGCGTCGGCGCCTTCCTGTTGAGCAAGGTGCTGGCGCCCATTCTCATTCTGGCCACCGAGGGCAACCTGCCGTCCGTCTTCATCTGGCTCGGCGTCCTATTCGCCGTAATTCTGTTGCCGTCCAGCTTCCTGCTGCACGATCCGCCGACCGGATACCGGGTGACGGCCGCCGGCGTCATTTCCGGCGTGTTGGAAGAGGAGGAATCCGGCTCCGTTCGCCAGTGCATCGGTTCGCGCGAATTCGCCGTCATGTGGATCGTCTTCTTCTTCAACATCGCAGCCGGGATTTCGGTCATCAGCTTCCAGTCGTCGCTGCTCCAGGATGTCTGGGGGCTGGCCGATCCGACCGTCGAACCGGAGGTGCTGGCGCAATACGGCGCGACGCTGATTGCCGTGAGCTCGCTGTGCAACGGGGCGGGGCGGCTGTTCTGGGGCCTGCTGTCGGACCGGATTGGCCGGGTCCGCGTTTTCCGGATTCTTCTCGGCAGTCAGATGATCGTGTTCGGCATCCTGATGACCGAGAATAATCCGTGGGTGTTCTCCGCCCTGGTCTGCTATGTGCTGCTGTGTTTCGGCGGCGGCTTTGCGACCATGCCGTCATTCGTGCTCGACGTATTCGGCGCCAGGCGCATGTCGGTCATCTACGGCGCGCTGCTCACGGCCTGGGCGGCGGCCGGCATCTTCGGCCCGGTCTATGTCGGCTATATCAAGGACCAGTATCCGGATCGCGCGGTGATCTACTGCTTCCTGATCGGGGTTCTCATCCTCGGGCTCGGCTTTTCCTTCTCCTACCTGCTGAACGACGACAGGATTCGCCTCGGCAAGCCGACCCTCGAAGGCACCCTGCGCCGGTTCGGCATTCCGGTGCCGGCGCGGAAATAGCTGCGCAGCGGCAGAGCGCCGGAACATTTGCAGTTTGCCCGCACGCCCGCGAGGCCGCACATTGGCGGCACAGGCAACACGATCCGGAAGGCTGGCCATGCAAGGCGACAAACAGGTTATCGCCTACCTGAACAAGATCCTGCGCAACGAACTGACCGCCATCAACCAGTATTTCCTGCATTCGCGAATGCTGAAGGACTGGGGCCTGCACCGGCTGGGCAACTACGAATACGAAGAATCCGTCGACGAAATGAAGCATGCCGACCGGCTGATCGAGCGGATCCTGTTTCTGGAGGGGCTGCCGAACCTGCAGGATCTCGGCAAGCTGCTGATCGGGCAGGACGTTAAAGAGATCCTCGAATGCGATCTGAAGCTGGAAGAGTTGGCCATTCCGGACCTGCGCGAAGCGATCGCCCATTGCGAAAGCGTGCGGGACTATATCTCGCGCGAAATTCTCGAAGACATCCTCGAATCCGAGGAGGAACATGTCGACTGGCTGGAAACCAACCTCGAACTGATCGGCAGAGCCGGAATCGAGAACTATCAGCAATCCCAGATGGGTGAGAGCGGGAGTTCCTAGCCTCCCGGTTCCGTCCCGCAGCGCCTATTCGGCAGGGTGAATCGCTTCCGACGCCGGGTCTCCGGCTTCAACGCGCCGCTGCCTCTCGGCTGAAGGCGGTTCGGCGTCCGTGCTGGCCAACTCCAGTTTCTCGGCGCGTCTCTGGCTCATGCCGATACAGGCGTCGACAATCGTTTCGGCCTTGAGGTTTTTCCACAGCATCATGGCGCAGGCGCCCCGGCCTCGGGCGTTACTGAGCGTTTCATGGTCCGGTTGTGGTTTGGTGCGTCCGGGCCGGCGTCCGCCAGGATCGCTTCGGCATAGTCGACACACCGCCGACAGGCCGGGCTGCCGCCGAGTATCTCGTAGGCATGCTCGACGCACGCAACGCCGGACCGGGCGAGGGTCTCAAGCTGCTGGCTGGTATGGCCGTTGCACAGACAGACATACATGACGGGCGACCGTGAACGTCGATTTCATGCCTGATAATGAAAATGCAAGTCATTTGCAAATAGAAAATTTGCGGCAGATTTCAAGACGCCGATAGATGGCGGCCTAGTGCGATGCGATCGACGGGGCCCTGTCCGGACCGTGCCGGTATGCCTTGAGCGCTTCGTGCGACAGGAGCTCGGGCTGCCGGGTAAACCGGTAGCCTGCGCGGTCGAGAATCGTTGCGATCGCCGCGATCGGCTCGAAAGCGTGTCGGAGGCACGTTTGCGGCAGAAAATTTTCGAGACAGGCCACGGCGAACGGCCAGTTATCGCGTTGGGCTTCGGCGAGCACCCCGACCAGCAGTTGCTCGTCTTCGGAGATCCTGGCGCATTTCAGCGGCGCGAGAAGAAATTCCCGGGTCGCTGCGCCGCCGATCAGATAGTACAGCGTATAGAGATTCCGGCTGAGCGATTGCCCGGCCTCGACACCGAACGGGCCGCTGAGTTCGTTTTCGACGCGGTGCCACTCCGACCGGCCGCGCGACCAGGTCCGGACACTCCAGATGACGATATGGTCGGCCGTCGAAAACCGGCACAGACAACTCATCGGTTCGAACCTCGATAGAATCAGGAGTGACGCGTTGCGATCCCCGGGACCGGGTCCGCGGGCGGCGACGGCCGACCCGAAGGTCCGACCGTCGCCTTTGCCGCCGCGGTGGCTCTGGTTTGGGGGGCATCGCTGCCGCGGCGGCCTTGGGGCCATCGTCTCATGAGGCGCAATTTTCCACCGAGAATCGCGCCTGCCTCCCGCGATGGTCCCCGAAAACCGCTACCGCCAGCCGGCCCGGTCGGCCAGCCGAACCGCTTCCTTCTGGTATTTGGCCAGCTCGGACAGCGGCAGGGAATCGGCCTTGAACTCGCCGAAATCGGCGACGATCCTGCCGGGCTGGACATCCTTGCGCACCGGATATTCGTTGACGATGCGGGCGTAGATCTCCTGGGCTTCCCGGCTCGCCAGGAACTCGATCAGCTTGACGGCGTTGGCTCGGTTCTTCGAATGCTTCGCCACGCCGGCGCCGGAGATGTTGACATGGGCGCCCCGGCCCTTCTGATTTGGCCAGAACAGCCGGACCGCGGCAGCGGCCTTGCGGTCGCGCTCCTTCTTCGATTTGGCGAGGCCGGCAAAGTAATAGGTGTTGGCGATCGCGATGTCGCATTCCCCGGCCGCCACGGCGCGGATCTGGTCGCGGTCGCCGCCGGCCGGCTTGCGGGCGAAGTTTTTCACGAAGCCGTTGGCCCAGGCCTGCGCCTTCTCGACGCCGTTCGCCGCAATGATCGAGGCGATCAGCGACTGGTTATAGACGTTCGAGGAGGAGCGGATGCAGATGCGGCCCTTCCACTTGCCGTCGGCCAGCGCCTCGTAGGTCGACAACTCCGATGGCTTGACCTTTGCCGGGTTGTAGTAGATCGGCCGGCCGCGCGCCGTGAGGCCGAACCAGTGGCCCTTCGGATGGCGAAGATTCGCCGGCACCGCCGCCGTAAGCGCCGCGGAGTCGAGAGGCTGGAACGAACCCATCCGGTCGAGGCGGATTAGCCGGGAGGCGTCCACTGTCAGGATCACGTCCGCCGGACTGGCCGCCCCTTCGGCCTTGAGCCGGGCCATCATGCCCTTCTTGAGATAGACCACATTGGCCTTGATGCCGGTCTTTTCCTGGAACCGGTCGAGCAGCGGTTTCATCAGCACCGCCTGGCGGTAGGAATAGATATTGACGTCCTTGGCGGCGGCGGCCGTACCGGTCGCGGCCAGAGCCGCGGCGCCGGCGAGAAGAGGGAGGGTCTTGCGCATTGCTTACGGTTCCCGACTTGAAGTGCAACTGATAATCATTTGCATAATTATCCCTTCACCGGGCGTCGGCGCAATCGGGAAATTGCGAGCGATTCGCAACAAGGTGTCGCAGGTCTACAACCTGCCGCCGTAAAGGACGGCTGAAACGATGTCGTAGGGCTCCGGCCCCAGCTCTATGGGATGGACGCTTCCGGCGGGGTGGGCAGCGACCATGCGGCCCCTCGCCGTCAGCCCGATCGCGGCGACCGATCCGGTGACGCCGCGGCAGCGCTCCGGGTCGTAGGTCCGGACCAGGCCGCTCGCCCGTGCGGCGCGCACCGCTTTCGTGCCGAACTGGCGCGCGAGATCGTCTTCCGCGATCAGCCCGTCGGGCACGCCGTACATCGTCTCAAGATCCAGCAACAGGGACAGCATCGGAAGGCACTTATTGCGAATGATTATCATTAGCAATAAGTGCCTTCCGCGCGCTTTGCAAGATCGAAAGCAACGCATTGCGCGTTCATCTTCCGGCGCTTGTCACGAAACTCGGTCCGCGCGGAGAATTCGCAGGAGGGGGTTTCAAAGGGGATTATAAATTAAAGTGCCGAAAATTCCTTGAAGCCTCCGGTTTCGGCACTATATTATAACGACAAGGAGGCGGTCATGGCACAAAAAGCACCTGGAAAATCGCATCGCAAAGGGCTGACGCTG
>Ga0209544_1000363_pt1 | contig 65960 bp, 62 predicted proteins | sample MesohylPK_FD_187297 | JGI IMG/M metagenome (GOLD analysis project Ga0209544, IMG submission 187297) | Host-associated microbial community of the marine sponge Aplysina aerophoba from Gulf of Piran - sponge mesohyl, lysed by proteinase K... | ecosystem: Host-associated > Porifera > Sponge >... | reverse complement strand
ACCCGCACATACCAGCGCCGGGAGCCCTCCGGGCCGCGCTCCACCGCGGCGATGGCCTCCTTCGAGCCGGCCGCAGCCTCCAGCCACGAGTCGATGAGACGCTGCGTGGCGTCGAGCCCGGCGTCGGTGACCGGCGCGGCTCCGGTCAGCGGGTCGCCGCCGTCCGCCCCGGAGGGTTCCTGCCTGCTCATCGTCCTCAAGCGGTGCAGTCCAGCGGGACCCGCGCCGACAGGTCCTCGAAGATCCTGCGCAGGCGTCCTGCGGTGGCCGTCCAGGAGTACCGGCCGGCCATCTCGGCGCCGTGGCGGGCCATGGACGAGGCCAGCGCCGGATCATCGAGGATCGACCTCACCGCCGCGATGTACAGCGCCGGGTCGCGTTCGGCGATCCGGAAACCGTTGCGGCCGTCGTCGACCAGCGTGCGCAGCCCGCCCACATCGGCCGCGACCACCGGGACGCCGCAGGCCGAGGCCTCCAGCGCCACCAGGCCGAACGACTCCGACCGGCTGGGCACCAGGCAGACATCGGCAGCCCGGTAGTAGGTGGACAGCAGGTGGTGGGGTTGCGGGGCGACCATGCTGACGCGCCCCTGCAGGCCGTGGCGGCGCACCGCGTCATGGAGCCGTCGCAGTTCGCGCTCGCCGTCGGGGCCGGACGCGCCGCCCACCACCAGCAGCCGGGCGCCGCGGTAGCCGTCGCCCAGCCCTGCGAGGGTCTCGACGGCCACGCCCAGACCCTTCAGCGGCTGGATGCGACCCACGAACAGCAGCACCGGCTCGTCTCCCAGCCCCAGGGCGGCTCGGGCCCCGCGGCGGGACCCGGCCGAGAAGAAGGCCGGGTCCACGCCCGGCGCCACCACGTCTATGCGCCGGGGGTCGGCGCCGTAGAGCTTGGCCAGCTGCTGCACCTCGGCCACGGAGTTGGCGGTGATCACGTCGGAGCACGCGATCACCTCGGCCTCCGCCTCGATCCGGCGCTGAGGCTCGGGGTCGCCCGTGGTGGCCTTCACCCGGGCCAGGGTGTGGAACGTGGACACCAGCGGCAGGTCGAGCTCGTGCTTGAGCCGGTGCCCGGCCACGCCGGACAGCCAGTAGTTGGCGTGCAGCACGTCCACCGGATTCTCCTGCAACTGCGCGGCTACGCCTTGCGCGAACTCGCCGACCGACCCGGCCAGCGACTCCTTGGGCAACTCGGGCGGTCCCGCGTCGATGTGGACGACCCGGAATCCGGGCTCCACGTCCACGACCGCGGGCGCGTCGCTGTGGCGCCTCACGTACACGGTGGCGTCGATCCCGGCCTGAGCCATCGACGACGCCAGCTCGCGCACGTACACGTTCATCCCGCCGGCGTCGCCCCGGCCCGGCAGCACCAGCGGCGAGGTGTGTAGCGACAGGACAGCGACGCGGCTCACGGACGGTCGAGGATAACTGTCGTACGGGACGGAGCCGCTAGCGCCCCGCCGGTTTCCCGCTCTTGTTCGCTGCGCTCACGGGCCGCTCGGGCCACGGCCTCACAAGCTCGGCCTCTGGCCGCCCGAGACGGGAGGCAGCACCGCGATCTCGTCGTCGTCGCCCACCGGCATGTTGGGCGCGGTCGGCTCGCCGTTGCACCAGACCTGACAGGTTTCGAGCAGTCCGGCGAAGTCATGGCCGTAACGGCCGCATGCCTCCTCCAGCACCTCGCGCACGGTGGCGCCGGGAACGGTGTCACGGCCCTTCCCGGCAGCCTCGCGCGCCGATGCGAACAGCCGTAGACGAGCCACGGAGACATGGTAGCGGTGGCGCCGAGTCCGGCGCGGCCGAGACGCCGCGCCGGGCAGGCGGGCATCCGCGGCCGGGGCCCGCGGCCCGGTTACGGTCGCCCGCGATCATGGTCAATCTCCTTGTCGTTCGTCACGCCGAGTCCGTGTGGAATCTCGAGGGCCGCTGGCAGGGTCAGGCCGACCCCCCGCTCTCGGAACCGGGCGCGGCCCAGGCCCGTCTCGCGGCCAGGAGCATCGGCGATGTCGGCTGCATCGTGTCCAGCGACCTGCGCCGGGCCGCCTCCACAGCCGAGATCATCGCCGAGACCCTGGGCATCGGGCCCGTGACCATCGATGCGGGGTGGCGCGAGCGCGACGTCGGCCGGTGGCAGGGGCTGACCACCGCCCAGATCGAGAGCCAGTATCCCGGCGCCCTGGGCGCCGGCGACTACCCGCCGGGCTGGGAGAGCAACGAGTCGCTGCTCGACCGGGTGTCCGCGGCAATCCGGCGGACCGCGGCCCGGGTGGCGTCGGGCAATGTGCTGGTTGTGTCACACGCTGGCATCATCTATACACTTGAACAGCATTTCGGATGCGACTTCGAGCGCATCGGGAACCTCGGGGGCCGCCGCCTGCTCGTTCAGTCGGGCGAGGTGAGCCTGCGGGAGCGAATCGCGCTCAGCGTCGACAGCGAGCGCCTCAGGCCCGCGGCGACCAAGGAGCGACGATGAGCACAGGCGGCACCCCGGCTGCAGGATTCGACGGTGGGGAACACCGGAACCTTCCCCCCGTCCGGGTGATCCGCAGCCCCAGACGAAAGGAGTCGGTGTCGGCGCGGCTGTCCGACGGCGTTCTGATCGTGCGTATCCCGGACTTCTTCACAGAGGACGAGGAGCGGGTCATGGTCGGCAAGGTCCTGGACCGGTTCGAGGAGAAGTGGCGCTGCAGCCATGTGCCGCTGGAGCCCAGGGCCCGGGAGCTCGCGGCTCGATTCGGCCTCCCCGAGCCCCGCTCGATCCGGTGGTCCTCCCGCCAGCGGCTGCGCTGGGGGTCCTGCTCGGCCAACAGTGGAGACATCCGGATCTCGAGCCGGCTGGCCGACGCCCCGCCCTGGGTGCTCGACCATGTCATCATCCACGAGCTGGCCCACCTGGTGGTGGCCGACCACTCGCCGGAGTTCCATGCCCTCGTGAACCGCAACCCCAACGCGGAGCGGGCTGAGGGCTACCTGCTGGCCCTCAGCGACCTCGGCTCGAGGCCGCAGTCCTCAGAACAGGCCCTCGCCAGCTGACGGCGCGCCCGGCGGCGCTAACAGGCCGGGCCGGCCGGGCCGGCCGGTGCCTGCTCGCCGCCGCCCCGCTGATCGTCGTCGGGCGCCCCCGTGCCCGGCGAATCGAGTTCAGCGGCCAGCGCCTCGGCGGCATCGAGGTCGCCGGAGTCGAGCGCGGCCAGGGCCTCGTCGACGTTGTCCAGGTCCTGCTCGATGGCTTCGAGCGACGCCTCTTCGCGCGTGGCGGCGTCCTCGGAGGGAAGCGGCTCGCCGACGCCGGTCACGGGCCAAGAGTAACGGAGCAGCGCGCACGCTCCGAGAGGCCGAGCAAATTGGCAGGCGAATCCGGCCCATGCGGGCGAGGCCGTGGCCCGAGCGGCCCTCAGGTCGCAGCGAACAAGAGCGGGAACCACCACGCCGCGACGCGACGGACTCTCACCTATCCTCGCACGCTCTGCGGCGCGATCTGCGAGACTTGGCGCCATGGCCCGAAATGTGCTCGGTGGCGAGCTCCAACCCTGTTCCTTCGATCCGCTCACCGGCTGGTTCAGAGACGGCTGCTGCAACACCGACTCGGGCGACTACGGGGTCCACACCGTCTGCGTGGTGATGACCGCCGAGTTCCTCGCGTTCTCCAAGGCGGCCGGCAACGATCTCTCGACGCCGCAGCCCGCCATCGGCTTCGACGGCCTGGCGCCCGGCGACCATTGGTGCCTCTGTGCGTCGCGCTGGACCGAGGCTCTGGAGGCCGGCTCAGCCCCTGAAGTCGTGTTGGAGGCGACCCACGCCCGCACCCTGGAATGGGCCGACCTCAGCGACCTCAAGGCCCACCGCTTCACCGGCGACCCCGCCTGAGGCGAAGCCCCGGGCCCGAGCGGCCCGTGAGCGCAGCGAACAAGAGCGGGAGACACGGCCCGAGCGGCCCGTGAGCGCAGCGAACAAGAGCGGCATGCACGGCCCGAGCGGCCCGTGAACGCAGCGAACAAGAGCGGCATGCACGGCCCGAGCGGCCCGTGAGCGCAGCGAACAAGAGCGGGAGACACTGACCGCGCCGGCCGGGCCGTTGCCGCTGCCACAATGGAAGCGGGCCGCTAGCTCATCGGGTAGAGCAGGAGACTTTTAATCTCAAGGTGCCGGGTTCGAGCCCCGGGCGGCCCACCGAGCGGTCTTGAACACGGCCCGCGGCCGCGGCGCTCGAGGCGAATCGGCGTGGGCGGGCGACCCGGCCGGGCTTCACTATCGGACAGGGGTTGTTGGTAGCCTCCATGACCGTGGAGTGGAACCCGGAGCCCCAGGACCTGCCTCGGGACCAAGGGCCGTTCTGGCCCGGAGCCGCCGAGCGGCGCAGCCCCAGATGGGCAGCGATCCTGATCGCCGCGGCTGTCGTCATCCTGATCACCGGTGGAATCATCTGGTGGCTCGGCCGCAGCTCCGACGACACTACGGCGGGCGGGCCCACCGACAGCACCGAGGAACCGGCAGCAGCGACCGAATCCAGCGAGCCGGCCGCCACCGGCGACGGCGACAGCGACGGCGGCAGCGAGGACGGCCCGGAGGCCAGCGCCACGACCACCGACGAGACCACCACGACCACCGCCGCGACCACCACGACTGCCGGGCCTACCACCACGGTCGCGGCCACGACCACCACGATCACCACGGTCCCGCCCGACAACCCGGACCAGTACGGCCCGCCGACGCTGGGCAACGGGTCGACCGTGTCGACCGTCGGCCTCGACACGGTGACCTTCGGCATGACGGTGACGCAGGCCCAGCAAGCGGCCGGGACCGTGCTCGTGCCGGCCGGGCCGACGGGACGCTGCTACCACGTGGTTCCCCATGACGCCCCCGAGGGCATCGTCTTCCTCGTGTACGAGGGCACGATCGAGCGGGTCGACATCAACAGCGGACCCGTCACCACCCGCTCCGGCGTGGGCGTGGGATCGCCCGAGACCATGGTCACCGACCTCTTCGGCGACTCGATCGAGAGGCAGGTGCGAGTCGACGGCACCGTCGACCTGGTCCTCGTTCCCAGTGACCCGGGCGACCGGAACTACCGGGTCGTCTTCAACGTCTCCGAGGGAGAAGTGCGGGCCTACAAGTCGGGACGCTTCCCCCAGGTGATGCTCGACACCGGCTGCGAGAGCCAGTAGCGGTTGGCGCGCCCGTTCGCAGCGCGCCCCTCACGAATCGCTGCCTACCAACTCGGTCTCCTGATCAGGCAGCTCGTTGGAGTACTCGTAGCAGTGGATCTCGACTTCGCCGAATCCGGCCTCGGTGGCCGTGCCCGTCTCGAGGTCCAGGTCCCGCACGAAGCGGATGGCGGAGGCGCGGATCACGTCGTCCTGGACGTACAGGTCCAGCGGGCTCTCCAGCGACGGCTCGAAGAACGTCCCGTCCGCGAGGCGCAGGCCGATGTAGGGGTCGCCGAGGAACGCCTGCAGGTACAACTCGACGGCACCGCCCGAGCCGGGGTCCTCCCCCGATCCGATGACGATCACTTCGCCGGCTCCCAACTCTTGGCAAGTGACCGTGAACTGGTACCGGGTATCGCCGATCTCGACCGTCCCCTCCGACGCCGGTGGCCCCTCGGACGTGGTCGGCGGCTGGGACGTGGAACTCTCCGGCGGCACCGTGGACGTTGAGGCCGCCGCAGCCTCCTCGCCCACCAGCGGTCCGTCGTCGGTGCCCGCGCAGGCTGATGCGGCCGCGACAGCCGCGAAGACCCATCCCACCGCGCCGAGGCGTCGACGCGTCCGGGCAGGCGCGCCCCGACAGCAGATCGCCATTGCACCAAGGTAGGCGGGCCGGGTCCCAGCATGCGGGATCGGGGACTCTGCCGCGCCGCCCCGAATTTCACCACCGTGGTCCGGGCGTCGCCGGCAGCGCTCCGATGTATGGTTGGGCGGTGCCCTCCCAGAGCGAGGTTCGCAAGCGCCGGCTGCGCGCCGAGGCGCGGCCCGCGGCCGGCGGTCCGAGGCGCGGCTCTCGCCGGAACCGCCGACGCCGGCTCGTCGCGGTGGTCGCTGTGGTGGTGGCGGTGATGATGGTGGCCTCACTGCTGGTGGGGCTCGTGTCTGTCATCTAGCCGATGAGCACGCCGAAGCGGGAGCGCCAGCGCCTGAACCGCATGCAGCGCATCGCCGCCGACGAGGCCGCGGCCAAGAAGTACCGCACCAACCGGCGCATCAAGCGGATCGGCATCGGGGCGGTGGTGGTGGGGGCTGCCATCGCGGTGGTCGGCTACCTGCAGCGCGGCGACTCCGAGCCCGCGACCGCCCCTGAGCCGGCAGCCGAGGACGTCGCCACCGACGACCCGGCAACAGATGCCACCAACGACCCGGCACCCGACCCCGCGGACCCGGCACCCGATGCCGCCGACGGCCCGGTGCCCGACATCGCGGACCCGGCACCCGACGCCACCGACGACCCGGTGCCCGACCCCGCGAGCGTCGAGCCGGACTCAGGACCGGCCACAGGATGCCCGGCGGCCGACGGGTCGAGTCCGCGGACCATCGACTTCGACGGCCCCCAGCCCATGTGCATCGATCCGGAGGCCGGCTACGTCGCCGTCTTCGACACCAGCGAGGGCGAGATGCGCTTCGAGTTGACGGCCTCGGACACCCCGCTGACGGTGAACAACTTCGTGACGCTGGCCCGCTGGGGCTACTACGACGGCACCCTGCTGTTCCGCACCGACCCGTCCATCGACATCATCCAGGGCGGCTCGCCCCACACCGACAGCGCCTCGGACCCCGGTCCGGGATACACCATCCCGGACGAGCCTGCGTTCGAGGAGGACCCGGAGACCGGCCGGCTCACCGGGCCCTACCGCTACCAGCCGGGGCAACTCGTCATGGCCCGGTCGGCCGGGCGCGACTCCGCGAGCGCCCAGTTCTTCCTGACCACCGGACCCGACACCGCCCTGCTCGATACCCAGGGCACCTATGTGGTGTTCGGCCGAACCGACGACGCCGGGCTGGAGGTCGCCCAGTCGATCATCGCCCTGCACGAGCCGGGGGGATCGCTGGGAGGTGGCCCCTCACGCGACGTGACCGTGCACTCGGTGACTATAGAGGAGACGCCAGCAGGCGGCTAAGCGGCCGAGCGGGCCGGTCGCCCCGGCGGCTCTAGCCCCCCGACGAAGCCGCCAGGCTCACCGGGCTCCCGCCTTGGCGGGCCTCCACCGTGCCGCCGAGCACGGTCCAGTCCTCGGGTCGCGACGACGACGCCAACTCCTGGGGCGAGGCGGTCGACTGGACGGCCGCTCCCGACGGCAGCGCCATGAAGAGGGCCGAGTCACCGACCATGCCCTGCAGGCGGCGGCGCCGGTCCCGGGGCCAGGTCTCCCAACCGGCGGCCACCACGATCCCGCCGTACAGCCCCAGACCGACGGTGAGCGCGCCCCCGCGGTCGTCCACCATCGAAGTGCACACCGCGGCCGCGGTCGCCCCGGACCAGACCACGTCGGCGCCGCGGCGGTGGGCCTCCACGATGGCCTCCAGCAGCGGGGTGGCCTTGGCCGCGCCCACGAAATGAGCGGGGGATCCATCCAGCACGAGCACGCCGTCGCAGCCGGCGATCGGCTCGGCCACCGCCGGGTCCAGCGAGTCGGACCGGCGCACGGCCCTCACCACGGTGGGCTCCACCGAGAGTTCAGCGGCCCAGGCGCCGATCCGGGCGACGAGAGCGTCGGGACGCCGGTAGGCGGCGGCCAGCGTCACCACCGCGACCGAGCCGCAGCCGTCCAGTGCTCGACCCGCCGCGGTACCCGCATCCAGCTCTCGGCCCCCGGCCAGGACCACCCGCGTCATGGCCGCGACGACCTACAGGTCCGGCCGATGCGGGCCAGGTCCGGCCGATGCGGGCCGATGCTCAGCATTGCCGCCCCACCCCGCCGTGCACCCCCGGTCCCGCCCGGCGAACACGAGTCCATCTCCATCATTGCCGCCTATCCGCTCGGCTTCTGGGGCGTCTCGCGACGAGCGCGGATCTCCATGTAGCGCCGCCACCGCGCCGGGATCAACGCCGGCTCGCCGCGGTGGAGGTCGGTCACGGTGAAGCCTCCGGCTCGCAGAGCCGACACCACGTCGCGCCCACCGCCGTCGCGGGCCGACTGGCGGTGCCCGAGTCGCGACGGCAGCAGGCTGCGGAGCCGCCCGGCACCGAGTTCGGATGGCTCCACCATGAGGATCCATCCGCCATCGGCCAAGATCTGCTCCAACGCGGCGACGAAGCTGTCGAGGTCGGCCACCTGCGGGGTGCGCATGAACGACAGGATCGTGTCGTAGCGGGCGCCGCGGGCACATTCCGAGCGCACGGCCGACACGGCGTCTGCGGGCAGCTCGAACACCCGGCCCGCCGCCGAGTCTGCCAGTCGCTGCCAGCGCTCGCCGAGGGCGTCGACCACGGCCGGAGGGCACGCCGGCGAGCCCCGTTGCGTGATCGAGACACCGGTGACCATCGTTACAACCTACTCTCTGTGCGTGTCCGCCGAAGCGAGGCGCCCGCCTTGCGATGGTCCTCGCAGCGATCCACGCCAGCCACACGACGGGGGGCCCTCGGGCCTGCCCCGGTGCGGCTGGACCTTTCCCGATCCCTCGGCCGCCGACGAGGCCGGGATCGTGGCCGTGGGCGCCGACCTGGAGCCGTCCACGCTGATCGCGGCCTACAGCCGCGGGCTGTTCCCCATGCCGTTGAGGCCTGGCGGGCGGATCGGCTGGTGGTCCCCGCCGGAGCGGGGCGTCCTGGAGCCCGAGCGGCTTGTCGTCAGCCGGTCGCTGCGGCAGTCCTGCCGGCGCTACGAGATCCGGGTCGACACGGCCTTCGCCGAGGTCGTCGAGGGATGCGCCGACCCGGCCAGGCCCCATGGCTGGATCGACGACCAGATGCGGGCCGCGTATGTGCGGCTGCACCGCGAGGGCTTCGCACACAGCGTCGAAGCCTGGCGCGGCGGCGAACTGGCCGGCGGCCTCTACGGCGTGGCCATCGGCGGCCTGTTCGCGGGGGAGTCGATGTTCTACCGGTCCCGCGACGCCTCCAAGGTCGCGCTGGTGGCCCTCGCCGACGGCCTCCGCGACGGCCACCCGAGACTGATCGATGTCCAATGGGTGACGCCGCACCTGTGCTCGCTCGGCGCGAGCCCCGTACCGCGCCATCAATACCTGCGCCGGCTGCCGGAGTTGCTGGACTCCACACCCCCGACGCTGTTCACGCCCGCCCGCGACTGACCGGGGTCACACTGTCGGGTGGCTCACCATCCGGAGCTTGAGCGGGACCAGCCGCTCGTTGGGCGAGTCGACCGCCAGCATGAGCCCCTGCAGCGTGTAAGCCCCGAGCAGAGGCTCGATGTCGTCGTCGCCGAAGAGCACCAGAGTCGGCGCGGTGCGTTCATCGACAGTTGCCCCCGCGAGACCGACGTCGTAGTCGACGAGACGGCCGTCGGCCAGCTCGAGGGTGTAGGTGTCGAACGGTTCCACCTCCAGCTCTGTCAGCAGCCTGGCCGGCACCAGTGTGTAGAAGGAGCCCGTGTCGACCAGCGCCTCCACCTCCACTGAGCGCTCGCCGTCGATACTCGCTAGCCGCAGGGTCTTACTGAACACTCCCACCACAAACCTCCTACCCAGCGTGTACTGAAAGTTCATTATACTCCAATATCTTTCATTTCCACCCGCCGTAGCTTGGTCTGCGCTGCCAGGGCCGGCCCGCGTAGCGCCAGCGCGGTGAGGGTGACGGCGAGGCGGCGGCACTCAGACGCGGCCAGAGCTCGGACTGGAGAGCCTCGACGGCCGCGACGATCGCGGCCCGCTCGGAATCTGTCGGCTCCGGGGTGATGGACACGATCTCGAGGCTGCCCGGCGCGGTGGCGGGGGTCGGCGCGGCCGCAGCGCTCACAGCGGGACGTTGCCGTGCTTGCGCTCGGGCATCTCCTCGCGCTTCGACTCCAGCATCTGCAAGCCGGCCGCGATCTTGCGGCGAGTCTGCGACGGCTCGATCACCTCGTCCACGAAGCCCCGCTCGGCCGCGATGTAGGGATTGGCCAGACGCTGCGTGTAGTCGTCCACCAGCTCGTCGCGGCGCGCGGCGGGATCAGCGGCGTCGGCCAGCTCGCGCCGGTAGATGATCTCGACCGCGCCCTGAGGCCCCATGACCGCGATCTCCGCGGAGGGCCAGGCGAACGAGAGGTCCGAGCCGACGCCCTTGGAGTCCATCACCACGTAGGCGCCCCCGTAGGCCTTGCGGGTGATGACCGATATGCGGGGAACCGCGGCCTCGCAGTAGGCGTACAGCAGCTTGGCCCCGTGGCGGATGATGCCGCCGTGCTCCTGGTCCACCCCGGGAAGGAAGCCGGGCACGTCGACGAAGGTCACCAGCGGGATGTTGAAGGCGTCGCAGGTGCGCACGAAGCGGGCCGCCTTCTCGGCCGACTCGATGTCGAGCACCCCGGCCAGCACCATGGGCTGGTTGCCGACCACGCCCACGGAACGGCCGTCGACCCGGGCGAAGCCGCACACGATGCTGCGGGCCCAGGAGGCGTGGTACTCGAGGAAGTCGCCGTCGTCGACCACTTCGGCGATCACGTCCTTCATGTCGTAGGGGACGTTGGGGCTGTCGGGCAGCAGCGTGTCGAGGGCGGTGCACTCCCGGTCGGGATCGTCGGCCGACTTGTAGGTCGGGGGCTGCTCGAGGTTGTTGGAGGGCAGGAATGACAGCAGCGTCTTGACCTCGTCGAGCACATCTTGCTCGTCGGCTCCGACGAAGGTGGCGACGCCGGACTTGGTGCTGTGGCTGGTGGCCCCGCCGAGGTCCTCGAGGGTCACCGCCTCCCCGGTGACGGTCCTCACCACGTCGGGGCCGGTGATGAACATGTGGGACTTCTCGCGGACCATGAAGATGAAGTCGGTCATGGCCGGGCTGTAGACGGCGCCGCCCGCGCACGGCCCGAGGATCACGCTGATCTGCGGGATGACGCCGGAGGCCTGCACGTTGCGGTAGAAGATCCCGCCGTAGCCGTCGAGGGACACCACGCCCTCCTGGATGCGGGCTCCGGCCCCGTCGTTGAGCCCGATCATGGGGGCGCCCACCGAGATGGCCAGGTCCATCACCTTGTGGAGCTTCTCGGCGAACACCTCGCCCAGCGCGCCGCCCATCACCGTGAAGTCCTGGGCGAACACGAACACCTTGCGGCCGTCGATGGTGCCCCAGCCGGTGATCACGCCGTCGGTGTAGGGACGGTCGTCGAGCCCGGCGTCGTGGGCGCGGTGGCGGGCCAGCATGTCGAGCTCGTGGAACGATCCCTCGTCCAGCAGGTAGTCGAGCCGCTCCCGGGCCAGCAGCTTGCCCTTGTCGTGCTGGCGCTTCACCGCCCGTTCGGGACCGGCGGACAGCGCTTCGGACTTCCGGGTCCGCAGATCCTCGAGCTTGTCGTGCATGGGCGTACCAGCCACGAAGCGGAAGGCTACCGGCACCCCGGCACACGCCGAGAGCCTCCGCAACCGAACTGGCAGCAGAATGCACGCATACCGGGCAGAACGCTGCCAGTTCCTGCCGCAGGCCCGGGCTGTTGACCCGCCTTGGCCGAATGCTCGCCCGCCCCAGACGACAAGGCATCATCAGGGCACGGCACCATCAGTATGGCTGTCACACTCCTTCGATACTGTCCTCGCCCATGACTGTGCAGGCTGTCGACAACCTCAATGCAACGACGCCCCCCGCCAAACCCGCGCCGCAACGCTGGCGGCTCAACCGAGCCGGGATCATCAACGTCTACCAGTACGAGAACGAGGTGTTGGACTTCGCTGGAGGTCGGCTGCTGCTGCGGGGTGTCAACGGCTCGGGCAAGTCGACTGCGATGAACATGCTGCTGCCGTTCCTGCTGACCGCTCGCCCCGGCCGCATCGACGCGGCGGGCGAGCAGATCGGGATCCTCAAGTCTTGGATGCTCAGCGGCCGCGACGACCGCCAACCGGTGGGGTACCTGTGGATTGAGTTCGAGCAGCAGGGCGAGTATGTCGTGTGCGGCTGCGGCATCAAGGCCAACCGCCAGTCCGACACGGTGTCCACGTGGTGGTTTGTCACGTCGAAGCGGCCCGGAGTCGATGTCCACCTCGTCGCCGGCGACCAACCGCTGTCGGCTGACGCACTGCGGGCCGAACTCGACGGTGACGACGTGTTCGGCGACCGGCGCCGCTCCGACTACCGGCGCACCGTGCAGCAGCGCCTCTTCGGCGGCGCGCCAATCGACCAGCACGTGGGGCTCATCCATGTGGTTCGCAGCCCCCGGGTTGGCGACCGCATCGATGTCGAACTGCCGGAGCACCTCGTCGAGGCACTTCCGCAGCTGTCGGAGCAGGCGCTGGCCGAGGCCGCCCAGCCGCTCGACGATCTCGAGGAACATCGCCGCAACGTCACCGACCTTGAGCGCACATCCGAAGCAATCCGCGGCCTGTTGGGCGTCTACCGCTCCTATTGCGCCCACGAGATGAGGCAGCGAGCGGTTGAGGGACGCTCAACGCTGGCGGCTGAGCGAAGCCGGGGCCGCGACGAGAAGCACAAGCAGGAGGCCGCGCTCGCAGCCGAGGCCGAGGTCGTCCGCCTCGACGAGGAGATCGTTGAGCATGAGCGCACCGCCGACCGCCTGCGAAGCGAGATCTCGGCGCTGGAGGAATCGCGCGCCTATCGCGAGGGCCGGCAACTCGACGCACTGCGCGACTTTGTGGCCAACCTGGCCAGAGAGCGCGAGAGCGCCGCAGCGCGGGTGGCGCGGCGCGAAGAGCGCGTGGAGGCAACGGCCGAGGACCTTCTCAGAGCCCGGAACCGCGGCCGTGACGACTGCGCCGCGCTCAACATCGGGCTTGCCGCCGCGGCGGAGTTGGGCGAACACTGCCGGGTACCCCGCCGCCCGCCCGGACCGGTCGCGGTACCCGAGACTGAGCTCACCGAAGCCGAGGCGTCCCAGCCGACCGCCACTCTCGACGACGCCACAATCACCCGCGAACTCGCCGCGATGGGTGGGGCCGTCCTCGCGAGGCAAGCGGACGTCGACAGGGTCGATGAGTCACGCTCCGTGCTCGACACCGCTGAGGCCGCACTGAGCCGGGCCGAGTCGGTCCTCAAGGCTGCGTCCGGCGTTGCTGATCGCTGCTCGGCCCGCTTGGCCGAGCAGCAGCGCCGCCTCCTCGCGGCACGACGCGAATGGCACGACAAGACCCGCGTATGGGCGACGGAGGCCCACTCCCTGCTGCGGGAAGCAGGTCTGGACGCGCCCGGGGTCTCCGCCCTTGCCGCCCCACTGCCGGACGTCGGCGCACCGACCGACGACACATCCGGGGTGACGACGACCGCGCCGGCGGCGGGGGCTGAGGGTGCCGCGACTCTGCGGGCCGAACTCTCTCTGGATTGCGATGAGCTCATCGGGCACCGGCGGGACTCTGCCGCCGCAGTCGAGCACCGGCTGATCGGCGAGCGCGCCTCGGCCGGCGAGGCGCAGGCCCTCGTCGATTCACTGGCGGACCGCACGGAGCCTGAGCCTCCCAGACTCGGCTGGCAGGCTGCCCCGGAGTACTGCCTGGCCGATCTGATCGACTTCAAGGTTCATGTGGGAGAAGCAGAGCGCTGCGGTATCGAGGCCGCGCTCGAGTCCTCTGGCCTGCTCTCTGCCCGACTCGTCGAGGACGCCGCTCTCAAACTGCGCAGCGGCGAGTTGGTCGCAGCGACGGCGCGACCCGTCGACGACCCCCTCAGCGACTACCTCGAGGTGACCGTGCCGGACCGGCTCAGCAACCGGCTGGACCCGCAGGCGGTGGCCCGGCTGCTCGCCTCGATCTCGTTCGACATGTCGGGCAGCGCGGCCACCGCGGTGGCCGCCGACGGTTCCTTCCGGGTTGGCGCCCTTCACGGGCGCCACTGCAAGGACCAGGTCCAGTTCATCGGAGCAGCCGCTCGCCGGGAGGCGCTCGAACGCGAGAGGCTGGCGGCGTCGACCCGCTGGGATGAGGCTGCTGCCATCGTGCGTGACAGCGAGGCAGAACTGGCCCGGCACCGGTCGTCGCTCGAACGGGCCCTGAGAATCCGGGAGCGCCTGCCCTCCACCGCGGCGATCGTCGAGGCGGCTGCCTCCGTCGCGGCCGCAACCCAAGAGGCGGACTCGGCCGACGCCGACCGGGACACGGCCGCTGCCGATCACGGCGTGGCAGAACAAGCGGCGACTGGAGCCTCGAACGAGCTGCAACGGATCGCGGTGACGCTGCAGCTTCCGCAGGACCGCCCCGGCCTCGACGCGATCCGCGCCGAACTGCGCGACCTGGCGCCCAAGCTGGAGCGGTGCCAGTCTCTGCTGGAAGCGCTGAGACGGTCGATCAGCGAATGGAACGGGGCCGCGGCTCGCTGGCGAGCAGCCGACGACGACCTGCGCGCCGAGCGCGGCACCCTGTCCAGGATCGAGTCCGAGCACGACCAAGAGCGAGCCCGTCTTGCGACCATCGAGGACAGCATCGGTGCGGAATACGCGGAGGTGGTGGCCACTCGAGACGCGTGCCGGGCGGAACTGGCGCGGATCGAGGAACTCCTGCGGGCGAGCCGCGAGCAGCTGATCGGCGCGGTAGACGGCAGGGCCAAGGCCCGCGCCGCGGCCGAAGTCGCCGCCTCCGAGCGCGTCCGGGCGGTGGCGGCCTGCGACGAGGCGCGTCGGTCGCTCGTCGCCGCGCTGGCAACGCCAGGGCTGATCGAGGCCCTCACTCCGATCGGCGACGACTCGCCGGCGCCGATCGCAGCCGACTCCACCGGCCCCAAGGGTCTGCGCCAAGTGGTCCAAGCCGTCGAGCGGCTGCTGGCCGAGGCCGATGGCGACGCCGCTGCCGGAAGCGACGATGCGCTCCACGTGGCCGGCGAGGCCGGTGCCGACCGGTCGGCCGTTGCTCGCCCGCCCGACGCCGCGAGAATCACCGCCGACAGCGTCCGGCAATCGTTGAGACGGCGCCGCGACGCGCTGGGCGCGGGGTGGGATGCGGACGATCGCCAGCCAGACGACACGGCCATGCCTCTATGGGTGGAGGTGACGGGACCATCCGGGCGGGCACCGTTGGCAGCTTCGGTGCGGGCCGTGACCCAGCAACTCGACCATATGGTCGCTTTGCTCGACCACAAGCAGAGCGAGGCGCTCCGGGAGTTGCTGCAAGGCATGATCGCACGCGAGATCGCCGATCGAGTCCACCGCGCCGCGAGGCTGGTGGAGCGCATGAACGATCGGCTGGACGCAGTCACCACGGCCCACGATGTTGGCGTCCGCCTGCGGTGGCGGCGCTCCCGCGAGCTCGACCCGGCCACAGACGGCATGATCGACCTGCTCACGAAGTTGCCCGACCTCCGCACCGAGGACGACGAGAGCCGGCTACGCCGGGCGCTGTCGGACCACTTGCAAGAGGCCCGGGCCCTCCAGCCTGACGTCCCTTATCGCCAGCTGATCTCCGAGACGCTCGACTACAAGCGGTGGCACGAGATGGCGGTGATGGTGCGGCGCCCCGGCGACAAGGAGACGAGGCTGAGCCGCAGGACGCCGCTGTCGGAGGGCGAGAAGAAGCTCGTCACGTACCTCCCGCTGTTCGCGGCGGTGGCCGCGTCCTGCGACTCCATCGCCGAGCAGGCAGACGGGACCGAGGACGAAGCACAGGGAGTCGCCCGGTTCGTCGTGCTCGACGATGCGTTCGCGAAGGTGTCCGAGGACAACCACGCCAAGCTCTTCGGGCTGCTCGTCGATCTCGACCTTGATCTCATCGCCACCAGCGAGAGGCTGTGGGGCACCCACGCGAGCGTGCCCGAACTGGCCATCACCGAGGTCGTGCGGGACGCCAGACTTCGCACCATCCTACTCGAGCACTACCGATGGGACGGCGCCACGCTCGAGCGGCGTCAAGCGGCATGATTCCCGAGTCCCTGGGCGCAGCCTCCGCCTCCCGGGCCATGAACGGAGACGAATCGGGCCGCGGCAACGCGGCGTCCGCCCTTCGGCGGAGCGCCGACGACGGACCAGACCGCGCCCGGATGCTGTTCCGGTACCTCGCGGTACCCGAGTGGCGCGACTACCGAACGATCCTCGGCGTGTTCGCCGGCACATTCTTCGCCGAGTTCACGCCGGATGATGTCGCGGCCGAGCCCGCCGTCGTGGAGGCTGGAATCGATCCGGCCGTCGTTCCCGGCCGGCTGGAGAGCCTGCACGGCTGGGGGAATCTGACGGTCTCGTCGTCGGTCGGCAATCCGTCGAGCCTGGAGGACTACTACCGGCGCCGCAACCGGTACTTGATCACACGGACCGGTCAGGAGGTCTTCCAGACCGTCGAGGGCGTGCTTTCTGCGGTGGACGAGCACGCCGACCTCCAGGCGGGCCGTCTCCGCGACCTGGACCGCGCTCTGCGCGAGCTCGGCGAGCACGCCGCAGAGGATTTTGCACGGCTCCCGGCCGAGGAACTCGCCGACCGGGTCCGTGCCGTGTTCGACGTCCACGAGCGCTTCACGACCGAACTGACCCAGTTCTTCGCCGACCTCAACCTGTGGCAGAGCCGCTACGACCTCAACGCCGACGAGGTGCAGGTGTTCGCGGGCGTCCTCGTCACCTACGTCTCGGAGCAACTGGCCGAGATCGAGCGCATGACACGCCCGATCGCCCGCCGCCTGGAGACCATCCTGCCTCGGCGTGCGACGCTGACGGGAGCACTCAGATCCGGCCTCGCGGCCCGTGTCAACGACGCCGGGCTGACCGACAGCGTCGCGGTGCGCCACCTGCCGGGCACGGCGACCAGGGACTGGGACCACCTCGCGGAATGGTTCTTGGCACCAGCCGGACGGGTGTCGCGGCTCGATCAGCTGACACGACAGGCGGTGGCGGCGGTTCGCACTCTGACCGCGAACGTGACCCGGCTGTCGCGAGTCGGGTTGGGCGCGACGTCGCGGCGTTCCGACTTCTTGCGTCTGGCCGGCTTCTTCGACAACGCGGCCACCGCCGCCGAGGCGCACGAGATCGCGGCGGCCGCCTTCGGGCTCGGATCGAGCCGCCGCCTCGGGACGCCGGCCGCAGACTGCGACGACCCGGAGTCCTCGGCCACGGCCTGGTGCGACGCTCCCCGCGCCGTCGTGCCGGTGTCGTTGCGGAAGCACGGCGACCGCAATCAGCGCGGCAGGCCCACACCGGTGCGCGACCGGCGGCGCGAACGCGAGTTGATCGAGCGCGACCGCGAGCTCAGCCGCGCCGCAAGAGAGGCCACCACCGCCGAACTGCTCTCCTGCGCGGACTCTCGGGACCGCATCGACGGCGCGCGGATGTCAGTCGCATGCTTCTCGATGCTGCGCGACCTGATCAGCCGTTCAGGGCACGGCGACGACATGCACGCCGATACACGGACCGTGACCGAGCCCGGTATCCGGTTCACGGTGAGCCGGGTTCCGGGCGAGAGCACCGTCGTGGAGTGCCCCGACGGCCGCCTCGTGATGCGCGGCATCATCATCTCCGTTGCCAGTCCCGAGGCCGCGGGCGCCTCGTCGAACGGGTCGTCCGCCGGCGCGGCCGGACCCGTTGGTGACGACGGCGCCAACGGGCACACGGCCGAAGCCCGAGATCGCGAGTCTCAGGCCAACAACGGCATGAACGCCGATGAAGGCACGAACGCCGCCACCGGCGCGGCGCCGGAACGCCCAACTAGCGCCGGAGCGGACCGGGCCGATCCGGCATCATGGATCGTGCCCGCCACTGACGCGCGGCCCGACCCCGCCGAGGCGGCCGCAGTCGCGCCCGACCGGGAGCGGGCCGAGGTGCCGGACGGCGAGGCGTTGATCGGAGCGGCGACATGATCGCGTCCGCCCAGCTCGCTGCAGCCGCACCCAGCTCTGCCGATCCTCGTCGAGAACTCGACCTTCGAGCCGTTGCCCGCCACCTGGTCGCCCACCCGCTGGTGCTGGCCGAGACCGACCCCGACACGTTCCGCCTCGTCCGACGACACGAGCACACGCTGGACCGCTGGTTCACGCAGAGGTTCGGGTACCGCCTCCAAGTGGGCGCGGACACGGCCCGCCTGTTCAAGAACACTGTCGTGGCGCGCCGCCGGCCGCTGCGCACGGCCGCCGATCCGGGGCGTCCGTTCTCGACCCGCGAGTACACGATGCTCGCCCTCGCGCTCGCGGCCGTGGCCGCGGGACCGAACGTGATCAGCCTGCGCGACCTCCTGCACGAGATCCGCTCGGCCGCCACCGACGCGGGCGTGACCGTGACGGAGGCTCCCGCTGACCGCCGGGCGTTGGTCACGGCGCTCAAGTGGATGATGCGCCATGGCGCAGCCAGCGAGGCCCACGACCGGGTCGAGCGCTACGCGACCGACAGCGAGGCTGACGCCATGCTGCGGATCAGGCCCGACCGTGTCGCGCTGCTGCCGCTTCCCAACCTGGCCCGCTCTGAGACGGTCGCGGATCTGCTGGACCGTTCCGACCAGCGTCTGCCGTCACCGAGGCGCTGGATGCGCTCAGCCCTGCTGGAGGAGCCGGTGCTGTACCGCGACGATCTCACAGGCGACGAGTGGGGCGAGTTGAGACGCCGGCTCGGCGAGGAGTCCAGGATGCTCGACGAGATGTTCGGGCTGCGGCTCGAAGCCCGGGCCGAGGGCGTGGCTGCCATCGACCCCGAGGACAGCATGACGGACAGCCGGTTTCCTCGCACCGGCACCGTGGGCCACGCTGCCCTGCTGTTGATCGACCGGCTCACACAGGCCGGACCCGACCCGCTCGCGTTGACCGAGGTCGTCGACGCAGTGGCCGCGTTGGCCGAGGAGTACGGCCGCTACTGGTCGCGACTCGCCGACGACCCGGACGGACTCACGGCTGCAGCGCTCGAACTCCTTGAAGACCACCGGCTTGCAGAGGTCTCCGACGGGACTGTCCGGATCCTCCCCGCGGCCTGGCGCTATCGCGCTGAAGTCAATGAGAGTTGCGAGCAAGTGTCGCTACTGTGAGCAAGTGCGGCTCATCGGACCGGCACGCCCGTCCGGAAGCGTGAGCGGACGGCGCGACCACACCCGTGGGCAGCAGGCGGGACGCATGCCCGACTCTAGGCCGAGACCCGTCCCAGAATCGCTGTCACTGCGGAGCCTGCAGCCTCTTTGGGCTGCGGTGCGCCAACACCTCGACCGGTACGGGACCGACCGTCGAGGGACGATGGCGCGGCCGGACCTTCACTCCGACGGCGCCCTAGCACTCGAGTCGCTGCTGGGCAGACGGCTGTCCAAGCGGCTGGATCTCACGGCGGTCGAGGCCTCGCTATCAGCCCTGGGAGTCGGCGAGGACCTCGACGAGGCTCTGACCCTCCTCGGCCAGCCTCCATCGAAGGAGGCCGCCAGGCGGCGCGCTGACCGGACCCGGTCGGCTGCTGCACGCGCAGCACTTCGAGACTGCGTGGTGTCGTGGCCGGAGCCATGGGCAAGCGAATGGTCCGACGGCCTCATCAGCGCCGGCGGTCTCGGCGGACTCGACGGCGAGGAGGTCGCGCACCTGGTGTCGGGTGTCCGGCGCCTGCTCGATCAACTCGACCTGATCGAGCTCCCCGGCACCAGCCGCACAGAGTTGGCGGCCGGTCTGTTCGGGTCTTCCCACGCCCTCGACCCAGACACAAGGCTGGCGTCGTTCGCCGAGCGCGCCCTGAGCCACCGGGTGGAGCAGCCCCTCGAGGGGCGGGAACTGTGGGAGGCAGCCGGAGTGCTCTTCGACCGCGTCTCGCTGCCGGTGCTGGCTTGGTCGATCCCGGCCCGTGGCGATTCACCGCTCGACGTTCTGATCCGAGCGGCTGCGTCCGGTTCGCTTCCCTTGCACATCAGCCTCCTGGCGATGCAGCGACATCCGGTGGTGGTGCCCAGCGGAACGCGGGTCCTGGTCGTGGAGAATCCCCGCCTGGTGGAGGCCGCCGCCGAGCGGCGTCTCCCGGACTGCGTCGTGGCCACCAATGGCAACCCGACGACCGCGGTCACCACCTTGATGCGCCAGATGCAGCGGTCGGGTGCCCTCATCTGGTACCACGGCGACTTCGACGCGGCCGGGGTCTCCATCTGCCGCCGGATGCACGAGGCTGGATGCACACCGTGGATGATGGACGCCGGCCACTACGAGAGCGCAGTCCAACTCGCCGTGCGGAGCGGCGTGACACTGCCGCGCAGCACCAAGGGATGCGGCCCCACACCATGGGATCCCGGGCTCGAGTCAGCGTTCGACGACCACCGGCTGATCGTCCATGAGGAGTTCATGCTCGACGATGTGCTGGAGGCATTCTCCCAGATGTCGCCGTCCCGCTAGCAGAGACGCCCGGCCGGGTCGAGCCAGCATCCGGGGGTACTCTGGTGCCGTGCCGGACAACGGGTACACCGACGCGGAACTCGCCGCGATGATGGTCGACCTGGAATCGGACCTCGTCGAACGCAAGCGGTCATTGTCCACTTCGGCCTCCGAGAAGATCAGTCGGAGCATCTGCGCTCTTGCCAACGACCTACCGGGCCACGGAAGGCCGGGCGTGATGCACCGCAGCTATGAGGGAACGAACGCGCCGACGCGCCTGTACTGGTTCGCCGACCGGGTCTGGATCGAGAGCCCAGGCGGCCTGTACGGCAGAGTCACGCGAGAGACTCTGCTCAAGGGTGCGACCGACTACCGCAACGGACTGATCGCGGAGGTCATGCGCAACCTGGGTTTCGCCCAGCACTTCGGCTTGGGGATACCACTGGCCCGTGAAGCGCTGGCAGCCAACAGCAACCCAGAGCCCGAATTCGATGTGCAGCACACATGGGTGCGGGCGACAATCAGGCCGTCGAGGTCGGCGCGATGACCACGGTCGCCTTCTTCAACAACAAGGGGGGCGTTGGCAAGACATCGCTCGTCTATCACCTGGCCTGGATGTACGCCGATCTCGGAGTGTGTGCGGTAGCGGCGGACCTGGACCCGCAGGCCAACCTCACCGGAATGTTCCTCGATGACTATGACGCCGATGATCTGTGGTCACCCGATCCACCCCGTGCAACGATCCACGGCGCGCTGCTGCCGTTGCTGCGGGGCACGGGTGACATCGACCCGCCGAAGACGATGAGTCCATGGCCTCCTCTCGGGCTTGTGGCCGGCGATCTCGCCCTATCGGAGGCCGAGGACGAGTTCTCGAGCCAGTGGGCGCAGTGCCTCGACGGCAGCGAGCGCGCCTTCCGGGTGATCACCGCCCTCAGCCGGGCGCTGGGCCGGGCGCGGGAGGAAGCCGAGGCCGATCTCGTGCTCATCGATGTCGGGCCCAACCTCGGTGCCATCAACCGGGCCGCTCTGATCGCGGCCGACTTCGTGGTGGTGCCCCTCGCCCCCGACCTGTTCTCGCTTCAGGGACTCCGCAATCTCGGTCCGACGCTTCGCAGATGGCGCGGGCAGTGGGCATCGCGCCTGACACGAGCGGCGGAGCTCCCCGGCCTCGAGGGCCTGGACATGCCCAGCGGTGCAATGAAGCCGATCGGCTATGTGGTGCTCCAGCACGCGGTGAGGCTGGACCGACCGGTGAGGGCCTACGCGCGTTGGATGGACGAGATCCCGGGGGAATACCGCGAGTCGGTTCTAGACGAGGCCGCCGGCGCATCGGTCGACGTATCCGAGGACGAGAATTGCCTGGCCACGCTGAAGCACTACCGGAGCCTCATGCCCTACGCACAGGAGGCCCGGAAGCCCATGTTCAAGCTGACATCCGCCGACGGCGCCATCGGCGGGCACATCAACGCGGTGCAAGACTGCTACTGGGACTTCCGCCGCCTTGCGTGCGCAGTTGCGGAGCGCTGCGGAGTGACCTGCCCGCAACTCTGACCGGCCACGTAAGCAGCATGAACCCGACCCGACGCAGCACGTCGCGCAAACGTCTGTGTACCGCCCACTAGCTTCGGGGGTCGATGACAGCCGCGAGAGCCCGGGGCCGACTGCCGTGAGTGCCGGCGCGCCCTATCTGGAACCCGGCCGGATCGGGTCGCTGACGCTTCCCAACCGCTTGGTCAGGGCGTCCACCTCCGAGACGATGGCCGCGCCCGACGGTGCCGGAACCCCGGAGTTGGCCGACCTATACGGCACGCTGGCCGCCGGCGGGGCGGGGCTGATCCTCACCGGGCACATCTACGTGGAACCCCGCGGCCAGGCCAGCGCCAACCAGCCCGGCCTGCACGACGACCGGCTCGTCGAGTCGATGGTCCAGATCACCGACGCAGTGCACGCCAGCGGCGGCCGGATCTTCGCCGAGATCGGGCACGCCGGCAGCCAGACGATGATGCCCGACGTCGGACCGATCGCTCCGTCCCCGACAGCCAACGAGATGTACGGGCTGCAGCCCCGCGAGGCGACTCCCGACGACATCGAGGCGGTGATCGCCGCGTTCGGGCACGCGGCCCGCCGGGCCTCAGAGGCCGGGTTCGACGGCGTCCACATCCATGGCGGCAACGGCTACCTGATCTCGGAGTTCTCCTCCCCGATCACCAACGTGCGCACCGACGGATGGGGCGGCGACGCCGAACGCCGCAGCCGGTTCGTGCTGGCGGTGTACGACGCGGTGCGGGACGCGGTGGGCGACGACTTCTGCGTGACGGCCCGCATCGGGATCGGCGACTCCATACCCGGAGGCCTCGACGTCTCCGAGAGCGTGGAGCGGGTGCGTGTCCTTGCCGAGCGGGGTTTGGACGCGGTGGAAGTGTCCTACGGGATCATGAGGAGCTACCTCGAGAACATCCGCACCTACGTCGCGGTGGGTGCGGCCCAGGCGGCCCGCAACGGGCTCGTGCAGCGACTCGTCAAGCCGCAGGGGCCCGAGGCCTACTACCGCCACTTCGCCCGGGCCGTGAAGGATGCGGCGGACATCCCGGTCATCCTCGTAGGGGGGATCCGGACGACCGCGACGATGGCGGACGTCATCGGCTCGGGGGACGCGGACTTCCTCGCTATGTCCCGGCCGTTCATCCGCGAGCCCGACCTGGCCAACAAGCTGGCTGCGGGCCGCACCGGCACCGTCGAGTGCGTGTCCTGCAACATGTGCCTCGTCCACGACGGGTTCGATCCGCTGCGCTGCTGGCGCACCAGCCCCGCCGCGGTGGCCGCCCACGTCTACACCCACCATGTCCGCGGCCGGCTCCCCAAGAGGCCGAGCGGCTAGGCCGTGTCCGGTCGCCTGGCGGCCGGCGGTTCGCGTGGCAGCGCCTGCGCAGAATCTCGGGAGAGTTGTGTGCGCTGTGTACACAATTCTCGCACCGAGATTCTGGCGACTGCCGTCGATCCGACCGAGGCGGGCCTATTCGCACACGACGATGGTCTCGTCGTACTCCTCGTCGTAGATCTCCTCACACCCCTCGTAGGAGGGCTCGAACTCCTCGGAGGGCTCGAACTCCTCGGAGGTCGCGTAGTCGCCGTCGCCGACGAGCAGATCGGCGTCGACGATCGCTTCCGGCGGCGGCGCCTCCACGCTGATGTCGGCGCCGTAGTCGTAGAACTCCAGGGTCACCAGGCTCGAGGGAATCTCAGCGCCGGCGTCCTCGCCGGCGAGACCGGCGAACATCGAGGCCAGGTCGAAGGCCAGACGCCTGATCAGGGTCTCGTCGTCGATCCACACCTCCACCTCGAAACCGGCGTCCAAGAATCCGAAGATCTGCTCGATCCCCTCTGCGAACGGGTCCGAGGCGGTGTCGTCGAAGGCCCCGCCCCCGGAGGTCTCGCCGTCATCGGTCCCGATGCCCAAGGACTCTCCGGCCAGATCCATGAGAGACACCAGGAAGCGCACGCGCGTCGCCTCGGTGCCCCGCACGTCCTCGCGGCCGACGATCTCCGCCTCGCGAGCAGCCTCGATGATGGTGCGACTCTCACCCAGCGGGTCGCAGTCCTCGAAGACCTCGTCCATCGCCTGGGGGAAGATGCACATCACTCCAGCCGATCCGAGGGCCTGCTCCATCGGATCACGGTCCGAGGCCGGCTCGAACACGTACCATGCCTCGTCGAGGCCGAGCTCCGCCAGGGTCTCGGCCGTGGCCAGGGGCCGCAAGTAGGCCACCCCGCCCACGTACCGCATCTCGGCTTCAGCGCCGCCGGGGAAGTCCGGATCCATGCCGGGCGGCAGTTCGACGGTGGCCGCGAGGTCGCCGTCGGCGTCGGACTCGAAGCTCGTGGACAGCCCGAGCCCCGGTGCGAACTCCATGGCCGCCTCGCCGCGCACGGAGCGGCCGTCGAGCTGCGTGGTGGCCGACGCCAGGAGAGCCTCGGCGTCCGCGGGCGCTGCGTCGTCCGTCCCCTCCGGTTCCGATCCTGAGGCATCCTCCTCGACGGGCTCAGCGACGTCCGGATCGGCGGGATCGCCTGCCTCCGACGGCTCCGCCGCAGGGGCCTGAGTGGTGCTGGGCGCCTCCGCCTCGACCGGCGGATCGCCGACGGCGGCATCGTCGGATCCGCAGGCCGCGGCCAGCAGCGCCACCGTCAGCACCAGCGATCCGATCATTCGAACTCGCAACATCGTCGCCTCCGCGGTGAGGCGCCGGGCCACGAACTGTCCGCGCCGGGCTGCACTCATTGTCTCTGACACTACAGGCGCACGATTGCCACCAGGGGTTCCAAGATTTCGCCCAGTGTTAACCGAACGTCCGCCGGTGGAGACGACGGTCCAGCCCGCCATTGAGCAAGATTCTCACTGAGCAGTCCGGAGGATCAGATCCGGCCACCGACCAGCCGATCGAAGAGGCCCTCATGACCACCGAAGACAGAGCCCAGTCCGAGTCCCTGCAGCCGAGCGTCACGCTCACCACGGAGCAGCTCCTGCTGATCCGGCAGGCGTCGGTGCGGCTCCAGAAGAAGTTCGAGGGCACCTTCAACGCAGAGACCATCGAGCGCTACATCACCGACTCGCAGACCCGGATCGAGTCGCGGGCCCGGTTCGCCAACTGGCTGCCCATCCTCATCGAGCGCTTCACCCACGATCGGCTGCTGGCTCTGGCCCGCCTCGAGGTCGGGGCCCTGGACCGGCCCGGGGTGCTGTTCCTGTGCGTGCACAACGCGGGCCGCTCCCAGATGGCGGCCGGCTACTTGCGCCACATGGCCACCGGTCGCGTCGACATCTTCACCGGCGGTTCCGACCCCGGCCACGACATCAACCAGATGGTGGTGGCGGCGATGGCCGAGGAGGGCATCGACATCTCCGCCGAGTACCCCAAGCCGTGGACCGACGAGATCGCCCGGGCCGCCGATGTGATCGTCACGATGGGCTGCGGCGACGCCTGCCCCATCTACCCGGGCAAGCGCTACGAGGACTGGGTGCTGGAGGATCCCTCCGGCCAGCCGATGGAGGTTGTCCGGGTCATCCGGGACGAGATCAAGGGCAGGGTCGAGGCACTGCTGGCCACCCTGGAGCTCGCACCGGCGTAACGCACACCCGGCCACTGTCAGCCGAGCGTCTCGGGAAGTTCCCTGGAGTCTGTGGCCGCGTTCGTGGCCGGAGTCTCGGCGGTCCTCTCCGGATGGGTGGACGATCTGGGGGCCGAGGCCCGCAACAATTTGACGCTCGATGTCCGACCGCTGCAGGGCGCTGGCATCTCCGGCGTGCCAGTCCATAGAATGCCTCATAACGGCTAGGTCTCGGAGGATCCTTGGCCAACACCCTGGTTGCGCACACCAATTCGTTCCACACTCATCCCTTCGAGGCAGCCCTGTCTGGAATAGCCGAAGCGGGGTTCCAGCATGTGGAGCTGTCCGCTGTGCGGGGCTGGACCGAGCATGTGGACGTCGACGACGACCCCGCCCCGACAGTGGCGCTGCTGGAGCAGGCGGGACTGCAGGCCGTCGCCCTGAGCGGCCACTCGGATCTGACTACCGACGCCGGCGTCTCGCTCGCAGTCCGCGCCATCCAGTGGGCTGCTGCTGCGGGGCTCGACAGGATCACAACGGCCATCGGCGGGCACGCCGGCCAGCATGAGAACTTGAGCGACTTCCTGTCACGGGTCGCGGTGGTCGCGGAGTCAGCCGCCCGATCGGAGGTGGTTGTGGCGCTGGAGGTCCACGGTGACATCATGGCGACCGGCCTGAAGAGCCGCGAGCTCATCGAGCGCATCGGGTCGGACTGGGTCCGCATCAAGTACGACACCGCCAACGTCGAGTTCTACGGCGGGGTCAAGGCAGTGGATGACATACACCACGTGCTGCCCTATCTCGTCAATGTGGACGCCAAGGACAAGAGGGGCGGTGTCGGGGTCTGGGACTTCCCGCCGCCCGGCGAAGGGTCCATCGACTGGCCACGGCTGATCGGGATCCTGCGGGCCGGGGGATACGCGGGGCCGGTCACCGTCGAGATCGAGTTCCGGGGTGAGCCCTGGCCTTCGCCTCCCGAGGTCACCGAGGCGCTGCGCACTGCCCGCCGCACCCTCGAGCCGCTGCTGGCCTAGCGATGGTCTGTCTGGCGGTAGTCGGGTCCGGGTTCATGGCCCGCACGCACAGCGACGCTTACCTGCGTATCGGGAGCGCGCACGTCCGCTACGTTTGCGCTCCCGATCCCGATCGAGCGTCCGCGCTCGCTGGCCGGCTGCCGGGCGCCCGCGGCCTCGTCGACTTCGATCTGGTCCTCGGAGACGGCAACGTCGACGCGGTGGACCTGTGCGTCCCGACCAACCTCCATCGCCCCTATGCCGAGAGGGCGCTCGCCGCCGGCAAGCACGTGCTCGTCGAGAAGCCTCTGGCGCTCACGCTCGAGGATGCCGACGCGATCGTGGCCGCGGCCCGGGCCTGCGACCGTGTGGTGATGGTGGCCATGGTGCTGCGATTCTGGCCCGCCTACCGGGAGGCGCTCAAGGCGGTCAGGTCCGGCAGCATCGGCTCGCCGCAGGCCGTCTCGAGCATGCGGATGTCGCCGCCGCCGACGTGGAACAGCTGGATGCAGGATCACGCCGAGTCCGGCGGTCCCGTGGTTGATCTCATGATCCACGACCTCGACTTCACGACCGAGCTCGTCGGCAGCCCGGACGCGATCTGGGGCGGGTCCGCGGGGCTGGTCGACCATGCGGTGGTGACCACGCAGCACGGGGACGCGGTCGCGGTCCACGAGGCCTCCTGGGCCTTGCCGGCCTCGCGCCCGCTCCACAGCCGGCTCCACGTCGTCGGCACCGACGGAACGGTCGAGCACCGTTTCGGGCCCGGAGGGGAGTCTCTGGTGCTGGCCCGGCGCGACGGGCCGCAGGAGCCCGTCGAGTACGACCGCACCGACCCCTTCGAGGCGGAACTCGCCTACTTCGTCGACTGCGTGGAGAACGGCCGGGAGCCGCAGCGGGCCAGCGTCGAGGTGGGCCGTGACGCCCTCGCGGTGGCGCTTGCAGCCCGCGGCGCCGCCTGCGCCACACAACAAGGGCGGGAGTGACACCACCGCCTCAAAGGGCCACCCGTTGGGAGCCCCGCAGAGCCGAGCGACTGGCCGAGTGAAACCGCCGCCTCAGATCCGCTGCCATGGAGGCTTGTCGCGGTAGGCGGCACGGTAGTAGTCCGCGTGCCGGAGCCGGCTCGCGGCGAGGTCGTCGACGATGACGGTCACATGGGGATGCAGCTGCAGCGCCGAGGCCGGGACCATGGCGGTGACGGGGCCCTCCACCGCTCGTTCGATGGCGATGCTCTTGGAGGAACCGGAAGCCAGCAGGACGATGTGGCGGGCTTCGAGGATCGTCCCGATGCCCTGGGTGAGCGCATGGCGTGGGACCCCTTCGGCCACGTCGAAGAACCGGGCGTTGTCGCTTCGGGTGCGGTCGGTGAGCGTCTTGAGGCGCGTCCGGGAGGACAGCGACGAGGCGAGCTCGTTGAAGCCGATGTGCCCCTCGCTCCCGATGCCCAGGAGCTGCAGGTCGATGCCGCCCGCGTCGACGATCTGGGATTCGTATCGCACGCAGGCCGCCGCGAGGTCGGCTGCGTCGCCGTCGGGCCCGTGGACGGACTCCGGTCTGACGTCCACGTGGCCGCTGAACCGGTCCCGGATGAACGTCGCGAAGGACTGGGGATGGTCGCGGGCCAGGCCGGCGTACTCGTCGAGCAGGAACATGGTGGTGCCGGCGAAGCTGAGGCCGCGACTGCGGTGACGCTCGATCAGGTCGGTGTAGACGGGCAGGGGCGAGGATCCGGTCGCCAGTCCGAGCACCGGGAACTCCGTCGACTCGACGAGGTGCTCGACCGCGTCGGCGGCTATTCGCGCCATCTCTGCCTCGGACTCGACGACTATCACCTCCACGACACTGAACCGGCCCGCCTCAAGGCCCGGGGCGAGCCATCCGGGAACCGGGAGGGTCCGATTCTCTCATGGACGCTCCGGCGCGAGTGCGCCGGGGTCATAGGCGATCCGGCCGCCCACAACGGTGAGCGCGACGCGCAGATCGTCGTCGAGCAGGACGATGTCCGCATCCCGCCCTGCTGCGAGAACGCCCTTGGAGCCGGCGCCGACGACTCTGGCCGGCGTGGCGGTAGCCGCGGCGACGGCTTCGGAGATCTCGCATCCGGTGTACTCGACGAGGTTGCGGACGGCCTCGGGCATGGTGAGCACGCTCCCCGCGAGGGCGCCCTGCTCGTTGTGCACGGCGTTGCCCCGTCTGGTGAGCATGCTGCTGCCGAGCGACGGTCGCTCCGAACGGCTCCGGGTGGAGCCGGCGGAGGAGCTTCGCGTTGTCGGCGCGGCGTCATCCGAGTCGGGCGGACCGTCCTGCATCCCCTGGAGCGCGCACGCGTCGGTGATGAGCACGAGCCCGTCGCTGCCCTTGGCGTTCCAGGCAACCGCCACCGCGGTGGGATCGCTGTGCACGCCGTCGACGATGATGCCGGCCGTGACGTCGCGCCGGGCGAGAGTGAACCCCACCAGGCCCGGCTTGCGATGGTGCAGCGGAGACATGGCGTTGTAGAGATGGGTGACATGGCTGACCCCGGCCCGCACGGCCTCGACGGCCTCCTCGGCGGTCGCCTCCGAATGGCCTGCGGCGACGGTGACGCCGCGCCGGGCGAGAAGGCTGATGACCTCCAACGCCCCCGGCAACTCCGGGGCGATGGTCACCATCACGACGCCGTTCTCCGGGCACCAGTCGGCCACGAGGTGCGCCGAGGGCTCTCGCAGATGCTCAGCCGAGTGCGCGCCGCGGCGATCCGGGTTGAGCAGCGGCCCTTCCAGGTGCAGGCCCAGCGGCTCGGCAACCGCGCCGCCGCCCGCAGGGGGGGACGCGAGCGCTCGGCGCGCCGAGTGGACACTGTCGGGCGGGCTGCTGACGACCGTGGGCAGGAACGACGTCACGCCCTGCTCGGGCAGGCGCGCCGCCGCCTTCCATATCCCGGCGCCATCCTCGGTGAAGTCGACGCCGAAGGCGCCGTTGAGCTGAAGGTCGATGAATCCGGCAGCGACCAGCATCTGCCCCGCGTCGATCCTCGGGCCGGACCACTTCTTCGGCAGGCCGCCCACGGCGACTATGCGTCCGTCACAGATCACCAACTCGGCCTGCTCGACGCCGCCGGGGAGAACCAGCCTGCCGTTCACCACGGCCAGGTGGGCGCTCACTGCTCGGCGCGGGGGCGCGGAGCAGTGCCCTGCGGCAAGCGGCCGGCTGCCGCGACCGCCGCGCCGATGGCGCCGATGGGTTCATCGGCGCAGAGTCGGAGCCGTGCGGGGAGTTCGAGCGCGCGAACGAAGGCGGATCTACGCTCCAGCCGGCGCAGGCCGTCGTCGACGGCCTCGCGCAACGGCGTGCGGGCCTCGGCCACCCCGCCGCCGAGCACGACGCGCTCGGCGTCGTAGGTGACCGCGAGCAGCAGGATCGCGCCGGCGAGATGATCGGCGATCTCGCCGGCCACCCGGGCGGCGGCCTCGTCCCGGCGGGATGCGGCGAAGAGCTCGGTCGCCGAGTTGCGGCCCGCGGCCACGGGCCAGGCGCGCTCGATGGCGCGTCCTGACGCGACAGCCTCGAGGCAGCCGCGGAGTCCGCAGGCGCATTCCGGACCGCCGGCCGCGACCGGGAGGTGTCCGATCTCGCCGGCGACGCCTCGCCGGCCGCGGTGCAGCCGGCCGTTCAGCACGACGCCGGCCGCGATCCCGGTCCCTATCGACAGGTAGGCGAGATCATCGATCTCCTCGGAGGCCGACATCTGGACGTATGCGCCCAGAGCGCTCGCATTGACGTCGTTCTCGACGTTGGTGACCGTCCCGAAACGGTCCGCCAGCAGCGACCCGATCTCGAGCGGAACGTCGTTGATTCCGAGGTTCACGGCGTGGTTCACGGTGCCCCGCCGGTTGTCGACCAGTCCGGCAATGCCGATGCCGAGCGCGTCGAGCCTGAGGACCGAGCCGGCGGCGGCAAGCTCCTCGATCGCATGGGTGGTCGACTCGTAGACACCGCCGGGGCCGCTCGCGTCGGTGGGCACGCTCGTGACGGCCGCAAGCGCGCGATCCTCGCCCAGCAGCACGGCGCTGGTCTTGGTGCCGCCCACGTCGACTCCGGCGATGACGGTCACTCCGCGCCTCCCGTGGGCGATCGTGCGGCCACCGCTAGTACCGGTCCCGTTGCGTCACTTGATCGCTCCTTCGGTGAGGCCGCGCAGGAATTGTCGCGAGAAGATGACGTACAGCAGCAAGATCGGCACCATCGCCAGGGTCAGGGCGGCGAGAACCGCGTTCCAGTTGGAGGCGAACTGGCCCAGGAACTGCTGCGCGCCGAGCGTCACGGTCCGCTTGCTCTCGTCGGGCGCGAGGATGAGCGGGAACCAGAGGTCGTTCCAGACGGGGAGCATGGTGAACACCGCGACGGCGCCGAGGCCGGGTCTCACGAGGGGCAGGACCAGGCCGAACACCCGGTACTCGCTGGCGCCGTCGATGCGTGCCGACGCCTTGATGTCGCTGGGCACCTGTCTGAAGAACTGGCTGAGCAGGAACACTCCGAGCGGTATGCCCATGGCGGTGTACACCAGGATCAGCGCCCACAGTGTGTTGACGAGCCTGAGATCGACCATGAGCTCGAGCAGGCTCACGGTGCCGAGCCGGATCGGGATCATGATGCCGACCGCCAGGAAGAGGCCGAGAGCGGTGTTGCCCCGGAAGTCGTACTCGACCAGGGCGTGGGCGGCCATGGCCGACAGCAGTACCACGAGCACCACCGCCGAGGCCGTGACGATCAGACTGTTCAAGAAGTAGCGGTCGAAGCCGGCCTCCTCGATCACGGTCTCGTAGCCGATGAGATCGAACGTCGCGGCGGAGGGCAGCGAGAAGGGCGACTCGAACAGGGCGCGGCGGGATTTCATCGAATTGGCCACGATCAGGATGATGGGGCCGAGCGCGACTGCGCTGTACAGCAGGAGCATGGCATGAACGCCCCACGCGCCCCAGCGGGGCCCGCGAGACGCCGCTCGCCGGCGGCTCGGCTCGGGAAGGCCCCGCATGGCGGGCAAGGGCAGCGGCCTAGAACTCATAGGTCGCCACTCTCCGGTGCCAGCTGAACGTGTACACCAGCAGACCGACCAGGATGATGATGAACATGGCGGACGCCACCGTCGCTCCCATGGCCGCGTCGCCCAGAGCGAGCTGGTTGCCGAAGAAGGTCCTATAGAAGAAGGTGCCCATGATGTCTGAGGCGAAGTCGGGGCCGGCCAGCGCGCCCTTCACGGTGAAGATCAGGTCGAAGGCGTTGAAGTTGCCGATGAATGTGACGATGGTGATGATGCCCAACGTCGGCAGCATCAACGGCAGCGTGACGTTCCAGAACGCCCTCCAGCCCGAAGCCCCGTCGACCCGGGCGGCCTCTATCAGGTCGCGGGGTATCGATATGAGGACCGCGTAGAAGAAGATCATGGGGATCCCCACGTATTGCCAGACGGAGATCAGCGACAGCGTCGGCAGCACCGTGGAGGGCCAGCCGGCCCTCTTCGCCCGCCCAGTAGTTGGGTCCGATGTTCTGGAAGCCCATCGTCGCCGCCTCCCATTGGTCCGCGGTGCCGATGGCCAACGGCTCGTAGCTGCCGTCGTCGGCGACGGCCTGCAGCAGCTCGAAGAACTCCTCCTCGGTCTGGGGCTCGCTGAGACCCAGCTCGTCGAAGGCTGTCTTGTTGTAGATGAAGCCGTGGATGACCGACGCCATCGGAACGCAGAACGGGGTGGTCCCGTCATCGGTGATCCACGCGCTCTGAGCGACAGGACTGAATCCGCCGATGCCGGGCAGGTCCGTCAACGGTGCCAGGTCGCCGCGGTCGAACAACGCGAGAGACGCATCGAAGGGGCGGCAGGTGATGAGGTCGCCGGCGGTCCCGCCGACGAGGCGGGTGTCCAGCGCGGCGTTGTAGTCGGCGGGCGGCGTCGGGTTGAACTCGACGTTGATGTTGGGGAACTCGGCCTCGAACACCGGGATGATCTGGTCATCCCAGATCGCGGCGTCGTCCGTCCGCCAACTCTCGATCGTGATCGTCACGACCTCGTCGCCACCGTCATCGGCCGGCTCGGCAGCCGCACCGCTGTCATCCGCCGGCTCTGCAGCCGCACCGTCGTCATCGGCGGGTTCCGCAGCCGCACCATCGTCATCGGCCGGCTGTGCAGCCGCACCGCTGTCATCGGGGGCCGGCTGCGCGCCCTCATCGTCGTCGCCGCACGCGGCGGCGACGAGTCCGAGGGCCAGCAGTGCTGCAAGTAGCCTCATATGCTTGGTCATTCTGGGATCTCCTTCCCCTCCCAATCGGGAATCCATGGGTTTGTGGCGGGGTGGGAACCGGCCTCCGTGGCCCGTTCCCATCGCGCCTGCTGTCGAGGCAGCCGTCAGGCAACCCCCAGCTCTTGGCTGAGCACGAGGACGTTCGCGCCCAGCAGGACCACGTCGTCGCCCAGGTCCGACGGCCGCACCGCGACCGATTGGCCGAGGCTCGCCAGAGTGCGGGTCCGAAGTGAGCTCATGGCGGTCCGGCACAGCCCGTCCTGAAGGGGGAGTCCGGTATCCGCGACGACGACGTGTTGGATGTCGAGAACGCTCACAGGCCCGGCCAGAGCGAGCCCCAGGTTCTGACCGGCGGCGGCGACCACGCGCTCCGGATCCTCCCCGGCCTCCAGAGCGGCCCGCAGCAGGGGAACCGTCACGAAGGCTTCGAGACAGCCCCGATTGCCGCAGCGGCACACGGGACCGTCGTCCCTCACGACGATGTGGCCTATCTCGCCGGCGGCGAAGCGCTCCCCGAGGTACTGCTGGCCGTTGATGACCAGTCCCGCACCAATGCCGCTGCCGATCTTCACGACCATCAGGTTCTGACGGGCGGTACCGCCGGACGAGAACTCGGCGAGCGCCGCTGCGTTCGCATCGTTGGAGATCCTCACCGGAAGACCGAACGTGTCGGAGAGCCGCTGCGCGAGGTCGAGGTCGGCCCAACCCAGGTTGTGAGCCTCGACGACCACGCCCCCCGTGGTGACGATGCCCGGAGTTCCGACACCGACGCCTAGCAGCGGTCCGGGAGCGAGGGAGATCGCCTCGGTGATCGCCTGCTCGGTCAGAGCCACGGCGTTCTCGCCCGTGACACCGCGAAACTCGCGGTGGACACGATGGAGGACCTCGCCCTCAAGGTCCATCACTGCTGCTTTGAGGATGGAACTGTCACTCAGGTCGACCGCGATGATGCTGCGCGACTTCTCGTTGAGCTTCAGGAGTGTCGAGGGCTTGCCGACCTTGGCAGGGCCGCGCCCGAGTTCCTCCGCGAGCCCCTCGTCGAGCAGGTCCGCGACGAGATCGGACACCGTCGCGGGAGTAAGGCCAGTCTGGCGGGCGAGGTCGGCACGGCTGCGGCCCGCCGAACGGAACAACGACTGGAGCACGAGCCGGCGGTTGGTGGCCCGCGTGTCTCGATGCCCCGCCTTCGCATCTACTCGCAGCAACATGGGGTCCTTTACATTTGGTGACTAAACAAATATATTCTGCCCTGCCCGGCGATGCAAGTCGTTCCCGGGTAGCCGCCGACCTGTTGCGGTGATCGCATTGGGAGATGGCAAATGACGAGATGTGCGACAAGGTTGTGTCGGGCGGGCCTGGGCCGAGTTCTGTGACGCGCTCAAGGCCGCCGGCGACCTCGTGCAGGAACGGGCGACCTGCGACCTCGACCGGATCGAGGGCTACCGGTACCTGAGCAGGCTGGCCCGGGACGGCCTGTACAGCTCGATCGGCCTGCGCTGGAACCAGGCCGTCGAGGACGTCGAGCCCGAGGTCCGGGTGATCGCCGTCGGCACCTGACTTTCCCGGAACTGGCAGCAGAATGCACGCATACCGTGCAAAACGCTGCCAATTCCCGATCGTGGCCGACGCCTCACGCCAACTGGCAGCAGAATGCACGCATACCGTGCAAAACGCTGCCAATTCCTCGCCGGGCGAGCGAGTCTCCTAGCGCATCCAGGCGAAGGCGGAGCGCATCTCGGCCACGAACAGGTCGGGCTGCTCGAAGGCCGCGAAATGCCCACCGACCTCTGGCTCGTTCCAGTAGCGGATGTCGGTGTAGCGCTTCTCAGCCCACCGCCGGCTCGCCCGGAAGATCTCGTTGGGGAAGATGCTGCAGGCCGTGGGCACCGCGCACTCCCCTCCCGCGAAGTCGCCGAAGCTCTCCCAGTAGAGCCGACCCGACGACGCCCCCGTGGCCGTGAACCAGTACAGCGACACGTTGTCGAGCAGTTGGTCGCGGCTGTAGAAGTCCTCGGGGTGGGCGCTGCGGTCCGTCCACGACCAGAACTTCTCGAGGATCCAGGCGGCGAGGCCTGCGGGAGAGTCCACCAGGCTGTAGCCGATGGTCTGGGGCCGGCTCGACTGCTGCTTGGAGTATCCCGAGTCCCATTTGTCGTAGTAGCCCATCGACTCCAGCGCGGCCTGCTCCTTGGTGGTCAGGTCCGCCATCGACTCCTTGGACGGACCGGCCACCGGCATGTTGGTGTGGACGGCCCGGCAGCGACCGAGGTCCTGCATGCCGATCTGGGTGGTCACCGCCGACCCCCAGTCGCCGCCCTGGGCCACGTAGCTGTCGTAGCCGAGGCGGCCCATCAGCTCGTCCCACATCGCGGCGATGCGCTCGATCCCGGTGCCCGGCGCCGACGGCTTGGCGCTGAACCCGTAGCCGGGCAGCGACGGCAGCACCAGATGGAAGGCGTCGCCCGCTCCCCCGCCGTGGGCGGCCGGATCGACGAGCGGATCGATCACCTGGGTGAACTCCAGCACCGAGCCGGGCCAGCCGTGGGTGACGATCATCGGCAGCGCGCCGTCGTGGGCCGAGCGGATGTGCTGGAAGTGGATGTCGAGGCCGTCGATGGTGGTGATGAAGTTGGGCCGGGCGTTGATGGCGGCCTCGCAGCGGCGCCAGTCGTAGTCGCGGGCCCAGTACTCGCACACCTCCTGCAGGTACGCGAGGGGGATCCCCTGGGACCAGTCGTCGACGACCTCGGGCTCGGGCCAGCGGGTGCGGGTCAGCCGGTCCCGCAGGTCGGCGATGTCGGCGTCGTCGACCGCGACGGTGAAGGGACGGATTTCTTCGCTCATGGGTGCATCGTAGGCAGCCGTCGCCGCCGCAGGGCCCCGCACAGCCCGCAACGACAGCCCGTCGCCGCCGCCGAGCATCGGGCTGGGACCGCGGTCGAGCACCAGGGGCACCACGGCCACAAGCCGGAACGTAGGCTCAACGGCCACCAAGCGAGGCCGTGGCCCGAGCGGCCCGTGAGGGCACCACGGCCACAAGCCGGAACGTAGGCTCAACGGCTGTGGACCTGCCCGTGATGCCGCCGATCAGGCCGATGCTGGCCAAGGCCGTCGACGGCATCCCCGACGGCGACCTGGCCTTCGAGCCGAAATGGGACGGCTTCCGCTGCATCGTGTTCCGCGACGGCGACGAGATCGTGCTGGGCAGCCGCAACGAGCGGCCCCTGACCCGGTACTTCCCGGAGCTCATCGAGCCGCTAAAGGCTTCGCTGCCCGCCCGGGCGGTGGTGGACGGCGAGATCATCGTGCGAGTCGACGACCGCTTGGGCTTCGACGCCCTGCAGCAGCGGATCCATCCCGCCGAGAGCAGGATCAGTCGCCTGGCCGAAGAGACCCCGGCCGAGTTCGTGGCCTTCGATGTGCTGGCGCTGGCCGATGCCGACCTCATGACCGAGCCGTTCCGCGACCGGCGGGCCCTGCTGGAGACGGTGGCGGGCGCTTTCGGCGGGCCGGTGCATCTGGCTCCCTCCACGCTCGACCGGGAGCTGGCCCGCCGCTGGTACGAGCGCTTCGAGGGGGCCGGCCTCGACGGCCTGATCGCCAAGCCCCGAAACGGCGCCTACCTGCCCAACAAGCGGTCGCAGTTCAAGGTCAAGCACACCCGCACCGTGGATGTGGCTGTGGCCGGGTACCGGATGCACACCGACGGGCAGGGTGTGGGTTCGCTGGTGGTCGGGCTGCACGACACCGACGGCCGCCTGCACCATTGCGGGGTGACGACCAGCTTCACCGCCCAGCGTCGCCGGGAGCTGGTCGGAGAGCTGGCTCCCCACGTGCTGGCCGACCCGAGCGAGCATCCGTGGTCGGAATGGATGGACCCGGCCGCCCATGCCGGGGGCACGGTGATGCCGGGCACCCCGAACCGGTGGTCGGGCCAGCGCCAGCAGCAGCCGTGGGTGCCGCTGCGCCTCGCGCTGGTGGCCGAGGTCAAGTACGAGGCCATGCTCAACGGCCGCTTCCGGGGCACCACCCGCATGGTGCGCTGGCGCCCCGACCGCACCCCCGAGTCCTGCGGCTTCGACCAGGTCGAGACCGCCCCACCCATGGGCATCAGCGAGGTCCTCTCCTCCTAGCCGGGCGTCGCCTCCTGCGGCGCGGTGGCGCTAGCCGTCGGAGTCCGCCTCGGACTGCGACTGGGGCTCCTGCGGCCGGGGTTCCTGAAGCGCATCCCTCGACGCTTCCGGCGAATCCGCGGGCGTCGGGTGAGACGCCCTGAGGGCCGCGCCCGGAGCACGGTCCGCGACGGGCTCGGGCATCCCGATGCCGAGGAAGCCCTCGATGCGATCCAGCTTCCGGCTGTTGTGGACGATCGCGTCCCACAACTTGTTGTAGGCCGACGCCAGCCCGCTGTTGGCCTCCGTGAACTCGCGGCGCATCTCGCTGTTGGCCTCCGTGAACTCGCGGCGGAGCTTCTCGTTGTCCTTGCGGGCCTGCCGGGTCGCCTTGGCATGGAGCTTCAACAGGTGGTTGTGGTCGCCGCGGACCTCCTTGCGCAGTCTGTCCACTGTCCGGGTCTGATGCCAGACGAGCGTCAAGACCGCCACCAGCACGGTGGAGACCTGCAAGACGGCCGTAAGTACCATGAATTGCAGTATAGCACCTCCCGCTGATAAACAACGCTGTTTCATGAATTCTTGTATGACATTGCTGATCAGGGACTTCACCGCATCTGCGGTCAGTGCGCGGCCAACTCGCGGGCCCGAACGGCGAGGCGGGGGGCGTCCAGCGCAGCGCAGCGCTCGTCGAGGCCCGGCGTCGGGCCGCGCCATTCCATCTCGTCGACGGTGGCCGACACCGGGGCGCCCAGCTCGACGGTGGCGATGCGGCGGTACAGCAGGGCGTCCTCGAAACCGTCCCGCAGCGCCGCCGCGAGCTTGGCCGCGCCCCGCACCGGCACGTCCCACTCCGAGACGTCGAAGGGGATGGCGGTGATGTGGCCGTAGCGGGCCAGGAGGGCGGCCGCCGACTTGGCCCCCCATCCCGGCAGCCCCGGGAATCCGTCGGCGGAATCGCCCACCAGGCCCAGGTAGTCGGGGATCGACGCCGGAGGCACACCGAACTTGTCGATCACCCCGGCGTGGTCGTACAGGACGCCGCGGCGGCGGTCGTACTGCACCACCCGGCTGTCGGAAGTCACGCACTGGGCCAGGTCCTTGTCGGGCGTGCAGATCACGACCTGCTCCACCCGAGGGTCGCCGGCGGCCACCGCCGCGGCCGACGCCATCCCGTCGTCGGCCTCGTGCTCGATCTGGGGCCACACCGCGAAGCCGGCCAGCTCCAGCAGCTCCTCGACCTCCGGGAACTGCGCCTTGAGTTCGGGATCCACGCCGCTGCCGTCCTTGTAGCCGGCCAGCATGTCGTTGCGGAACGACTCGATCACATGGTCGGTGGCGATCCCGATGTGGGTGGCCCCGTCGGAGACCAGGTCGAGCATGGAGTTGAGCACGCCCCGCTGGGCGCCGCGCCGGGGGTCGCGGTTCGACTTGGCGTAGTGGAAACGGAACAGCTCGTAGGTGCCGTCGACTAGGTGTACGCGCACCGGGCCCGTCCCGCTATTCCTCAGAGGCCCCGCGGATCCGTGTCCGCGTCCGCGTCGAGAGGTTGTGTCTCCCGCTCTTGTTCGCTGCGCTCACGGGCCGCTCGGGCCACGGCCTCGCTCGGCGCCTCGCCGGAATCCTCATGCACCGCTCCCGACCCGCTCGGCCTCCTGGACCAGCTCGATCAGGGTGCCGAAGGCTCCCTTGGGGTGGACGAACGCGATGGTCGTGTTGCGGCTGCCCGGCCTCGGCGCCTTGTCGATGGGGGTCGCTCCGGCCTGCACCATCCGTTCGAGCGCGGCGGCGCAGTCGTCCACCCGGTAGCCGATGTGGTGCAGGCCCTCGCCCCGCTTCTGGAGGAACTTCGCCACCGGCGAGTCGTCGCGGGTGGCGGCGATCAGCTGGACGTAGCTGTCGGCCACGGCGAGCATGGCCTCCTCCACGCCGTCGTGCTCCGCCGTCTCGCGATGCTCGACCTCCGCGCCGAGAGCGTCCCGGTACCAGGCGATGGCGGCGTCCAGGTCATGCACGGCAATGGCCACATGATCGATCTCGGTGAGCATCGCGGCAATCTACTCCGGCGCTCCGGCCGCATCTCGGCGACCGCTAGGCCACATCTCGGCGCCCCGGCCGCATCTCGGCGACCGCTAGGCCACATCTCGGCGACCGCGAGGCCACGCCGGCCTGGGTCAGGCTTCCTCGAGCGACCGCCGGCCCTCGAAGGCCCGGCCCAGGGTGAGCTCGTCGGCGTACTCGAGGTCGCCGCCCACCGGGAGCCCGCTGGCGATGCGTGTCACCCGCACGCCCGCGGGCTTCAGGTACCGGTGGACCAGCATCGCGGTGGCCTCGCCCTCCAGGTTGGGGTTGGTGGCCACGATCACCTCCTCGATGTCCTCGTCGACCACCCGGCCCAGCAACTCCTTGATGCGGAGCTGATCGACGCCCACGCCGTCGATCGGGCTGAACGCCCCCTGCAGCACGTGGTAGCGGCCACCGAACTCGCCGGTGCGCTCGACGGCCACCACGTCCTGGGCGTCCTCGACCACGCAGACGGACCGCGACTCCCGCCTGGGATCCCGGCACACAGCGCACTCGCCGCCCTGTTCGGACAGGTTGAAGCAGCGGGGGCAGTACGACACCTTCTCCTTGGCGTCGGAGATGGCCCGGGCCAGGCGGTTGGCGTCCTCGGCCGGCACCTTCAGCAGGTGGAACGCCACCCGCTGGGCCGACTTGGGACCTATTCCGGGAAGTCGTCCGAGCTGATCGATCAGCTCCTGGACCGCGCTGGAGTAGCTCATCTGGGCGTCCGCACTACGTCTCGCTCCCGGGCTCGTCGTCGGGGTCGGGAAGCAGCTCGAACAGGGTGCCGGGGAAGGCCGACTTGATCTTCTGTTCGATGTCGTGGGCGTGGCTGGGGGCCTCGTCGAGGGCGTCGAGCTCCGCGAGGTCGAAGCTGTCGATGTCGTCGTCGAAGTCGGGCGGCTCGAGCCCGGCGTCCGGCTCGTTCGGCGGCCGCTCAGGCTCGGGCCGGTCCTGGGACGGCGCCACCGGCGAGTCCGGCTCGGCCGGAGGCACCGCAACGACCGGTGCCAGCGAAGACGACCCAGCCGACGGGGACCCCGGCGAAAGTGCCGACGAAGACGACCCAGCCGGAGGCGCCGCAACGACCGGTACCGACGAAGACGACCCAGCCGACGGGGACCCCGGGGAAAGTGCCGGCTCGGCCGCGCCAGCCGGAGGCGCCGCAACGACCGGTACCGACGAAGACGACCCAGCCGACGGCGACGCCGGAGAAGGTGCCGACGAAGACGACCCAGCCGGAGGCGCCGCAACGGCCGGTACCGACGAAGACGACCCAGCCGACGGCGACGCCGGGGAAAGTGCCAACGAAGACGACCCAGCCGACGGGGACGCCGGGGAAAGTGCCAGCGAAGGCGACCCAGCCGGAGGCGCCGCAACGGCCGGTACCGACGGAGGCGACCCAGCCGACGGCGACGCCGGGGAAGGTGCCGGCTCGGCGCCGGTCCTCGGCGCGTGCTCCAGTAGGTCCTGCCACAACGCCTGCAGCTGGGCCGGTTCGCGCCGGCGCTCCGGGTCGGGTTCCAACTCCTTGGCCCTTGCCACCACGAATAGCGGCTCCAGGGCCAGATGCCGGCGGGCCAGTTCGACGACCTCCGTCGGGCTGCGCGGCCGCATCGCGGCGAGATCAGGCACGGGCACCGGCGGCGGCGGCGTCGACGCGGGCCCACCGGCACCGACGGGAGCGGGCGCGGCCGGCACCGCAGGGGCCGATGCCCGCTGCTCCTCGAGAGCCCGGCGGGCCGCCGCGGCACGACCACCGGCGGATGCGGATGCGGCCGAGGGCCGGGCCGCCGGCTGGGGAGCCGCCCGCTGCTCCGAGAGCGCCCGACGGGCCGGGGCGGACAGGGATGACGCCGGAGCCCCGACCTGCTGCGGGGGCGGGGGCGCCGGCGGCGGCTCCGGGCGAGCCAGCACCGGGCCCGGGCCCGCGGGCGCGGCTCCGGGCGAGCCGTCGAGGCGGGCCTCCAGTTGCCGCACCCGCTGGGCCAGCGCTTCCAGGGACCGGTCCTCGTCGGGCTGGCAGAGCCGGACCAGGGCGACCTCGATGTCGACCCTGGGATCGGGCGCCTGCCGCATGTCGATGAGCGCCCGTCCCAGCGTCTCCAGCGCCCGGGTCATGGCTGCGGGCGCCATGCGGCCGGCGAGGTCCGCGGCTCTGGCCCGCTCGTGCTCGGACAGGCGGGCGGGCGGATCGGCCATCGCGGTCAGGAAGGCGTCGCGCAGCCCGGCCAGCGCCATCTCGCCGATGGTCCGGGGATCGCGGCCCCTGCCGATGGCGTCGCCGACGGCTGAGAGCGCGGCGGCCCGGTCACCCTCGGCGACGGCCGCGAGGATGGCGTCGGTCGAGGCGTCCAGGTCGGCCGTGCCGCCGCCGGCCACCACCCGCTCGAGGGCGGTGAGCGTGTCGCGCACCGAGCCGCCGCCGGCGGCCACGGCATGGTCGATGGCTTCGCTGTCGGCGTCCAGTCCGGCGTCGGCGACCACGTACCGGAGGTGCTCCGACATGATGTCGGAGGAGATCAGCCCCAGCTCGAAGACCTGGCAGCGGCTCCTGATGGTCTGCACCACCTTGTGGGGCTCGGTGGTGGCCAGCACCCAGGTCACGTGGGCGGGAGGCTCCTCGAGGGTCTTGAGCAGCGCGTTCTCGGCTCCGGAAGTGAGCATGTGGACCTCGTCGAGCAGGTACACCTTGGCCCGGCCCGGCGACGCCAGGTTGACCCGCTCCAGCAGCGATCGCATGTCGTCGACCTTGTTGTTGGAGGCGGCATCGAGCTCCTGGAGGTCGAAGGACCGGCCCTGCTGGATCGAGACGCAGGACTCGCAGACGCAGCAGGGCTCGCCGTCGTCGCCGAGGTCCGTGCAGTTCAGCGCCTTGGCCAGCACCCGGGCGGTGGAGGTCTTGCCGCTGCCCCGGGGTCCGTGCAGCAGATAGGCGTGGCCGACGGTGTTCTCGCGCACCGCGGTGTGAAGGGCCCGCACGACATGGTCCTGGCCCTTGATCTCGCTGAACTTCTGGGGCCGGTAGCGGCGGTAGAGGGACTGGTAGGCCACCGCCACCGACTCTAGACGTGGACTCTGACAACCCGCCGGTCCGCGGTGAACTCGTCGGGGCTCTCGGCCTGCTGGTGCCGGCGCGCCGGCGCCCGTTCCCGGGAGTGACGGCCAGGCGGTCTGCGGCACCCGAGCGGATCTGCTGAGAGCTGCTGCCTTCCGGCCCTGACCCGGTTCACAGGCACTCGTTGCACAGGACCCGGCCGCCACACCCCGAAACGGGCGCTGGAACGCACACGATACCCTCACGGGTCCGTACCCGCAGCGCTCGGATGGGACCCGCCGGTCTCAGCCCGATCGCACGGGGTCGGGGAGGGTTGCCAGAGCGGCCGAATGGGCACGCTTGGAAAGCGTGTGAGGCGAGAGCCTCCATGGGTTCAAATCCCATACCCTCCGCTCAACTGTCACCGGGCGGGATGAGCCTCTAGCCCTCCCATAGAGCCAGGGCAAAAGGATCAACCAGATTCTTGGAACTGGTGATATGGTAGTGGAAAACGAGTGGAAAACTCTGGGAGAGCACCGCCCCTTGCCCATGTTCCAAATCCCTGAGGCACCACGGTACCGCCTGGAGCGGGCGCCCCTGGTGCAGGCGCTCGCGCAGGTGCGGTACCCGCTCATCGCCGCGCTCGAGACGATGCCGGGCGTCGCACCCCTGCAGGAGGCGCTGCGGGAGGCTTTTCCGTACATGGCTCAGGAGCGGGTACAAGAGGTCTCGCTCGTGATCGGGCCTGCCGGACCCGCTGGCGGTGCCAGCGCCGCCTCGGTCACCTGGAACCTGACAAACGACGCCGGAACCCTGATTGTGATCGGCGCCGGTAGCGCCACGCTCTCAGCGGGTCCCTCCTATGAGACCGTCGAGCCGTTCTCGGACGACTTCGAGCGCATGTTGCGCGCTCTGGAGTCGGTGGGTGTGCCCCGCTGCGAACGTCTCGGGGTCCGTTACCTCTCGTTGTCCCCTGGTCTTCCTGGCGAAGACCGCTCGTGGCGGCGCTGGTTCAAGCCTGAGCTGCTTGGTTGGACGGGTTCCGAGGCTGTTGCTGAGGGAGCGCTTGAAACATCGATCAACCAAGTGATGTTGAGGCAGCCGCCCACCGGTGATTTGGCTGGACCTCCTGCCGACATCCAGGCCACCGTGCGTCACGGTGCGGTGCCAGCAGGGACCGACGTTCCGGGCATTCCGCCCCTTCAGGTGCCGGACCCGTCGTACCTTCTCGACCTGGACGTCTACGTGACGGGGCACCAGCCGTTTGATCCTGCGGAGATCCTCAAGCAGTTCGAGATGTTCCACGCGCAGATAGACCGCTTCTTCTATTGGGCCCTAACACCGGAGGGAGCAGAGCACTTTGGAATTGTTGACTAGTACCAGGCCGACCAGATCTGGCGGTTTTGATCCGGCGTCGACCGAAGCCCGTCCTTGGCGATTCACTACGAGCGACGCCACAGTTCTATTGATGCCGCTAGAAGAACGAGACGATCTATTCGACTGGTGGGTCGCGACACCGAAGAATGTGAGTCGACCGGCGCCCCAAGCGCAGCGGCTCACTCGGGAGCTTCTCGTGTGGACGGGCTGGTCTCACCGCGGCCTGGCCAACGTGCTAGCGATCTCGCATCCGACAGTGTCGGCTCTCGAGCAGGGCACATCGCCAGCGCGTGTCGGCGATCTATTTGACCGGCTTGTCGAAGCACATGAGGTCGTTAGGCGGGTGCACTTGATCGCGGATCGCGACCCTTCAAGGACCAGGTACCTCTTGAGCGCACCGTCGGCATCCGGCGCCAGCGCAGAGACCTTGCTCGCGGGACGGCAGCCAGCCGACGCATATCTGGCCGCCCTGGATGCTGAGCGCCCGCGTCGTGTTGGCCTCATGATGCAAAGCATCTGGCCAGCAAGGGCAGGTGATGCCACGATCGATCTGGCTGAAGATCCAGTGTGAGGCTTCGACGCGATGTCCGACCTTCACACCGAAGGGTGGAGACAAGGGAGCATTGTCTCCTGTGAGTTGACGGCAAGTCATCTGACGTCCGTCGAAGGGCGGATCCGAGAAGTCTCAACATCGTACGGCCGCTGGATCGTCTGCACCCAAGACTGCGATCTTCGATCAGCGAGGATCGACTCACATCTGCCAATGATCGAACTCAGGCCGGTTCTAAGCGAGGACCCCCCTTCCGACTGGGGCATCCGCAGTCGGCGCTTCCTGTTGGGCGAGGAAGCCTACGTCGATGCCGATGCACCTCGATGTGTCGTCACGCCGGCACTACTGAGCACGAGGCGCTCCGGCCGCGAGGCGGAGCTAGATGACGTTCGGTCCACAGCGTTCAAGACTTGGCTCGGACTCCGCTACGACAGGCCCGCAGTGCCCGAGCACCTTGTGGACCTGGCCCGAGAGATCGCACGGAGGTGTTCCGGCGGCCGCGGCCGGGCAATCGGCGAACAGGTTCATGACGTTCTGATGCAGTTCGATGATCGTGTCGAGCCGGTGCGAGTCGCACTGTTCGGTGTAGTCGCCGACGACGCCGCCCCAGAAGCCGTGCGCGCGTGGCTAGCCGACGTAGCAACACGCATCAAATTAGACCTTGGAGTCGTAGCCGCCATTGAAGTGGGGACACGCGCCCAAACTCCGCTGGAGTTGGTGGAGACGAGCTACGCGGCCGACCTTAGTCAACTCACATGGGGCCGAAACCGCCCGAACTGATCGCCATACCGAGTCTCAGGTGACCCCAACCAGCGGCGCCCCGACCACAAATGTAGTGGAAACACCCCACCGCCGCGCCCCCTCTGACCTCCCTAAACGGGCGCTTCGCGTTTGAGGTCGGAGTGAGCAGGGTGGGGGTCCGCGGCTGAACGCGAGGGATCCCCCAGAATCGGCGCTGCAAGCCAGCCGAGAACCTGGAGGATCCCTGTGGAAGTTGACCCTACGCGCGTCTGTGAGGTGTTGCTGGGCGACGTCGAGGTGCTCGGCGTCGAAGACGACGCGGGCGCGCCGCTGAGGGTGCACATCCGCCGGCAGGCACCGAGACCGGACTGCGACGGTTGTGGCGGGCCGTTGTGGTCCGACGGTGAGCGGCAGGTGGAGTTGGTGGACCTTCCGACCTTGGGAAGGGCTGTGCGGCTGGTGTGGCACATGCTGTGAGCGATCACACGAAGTCGCGATCTGTGATCACGCGAATTCGCGTTGGGTGATCGAGGCCCCTCCTGGCTTGACGACCATCCACCCGTGATCGGACAGAATGGCAGGACAACAACGACCGGTCGTGACGAGACCAGGCTGCGTGAGGCAGGTGGCCGGCCAATGCGGGACGCCCGTCAGGTCTGCGCTAGCCCGGTGTTGGCGATGGTGCGAAACGTGATCGAGACGCGTCGTTGGCGCTTGGTCTTTTGGCCGTTCCAAGTGTCGGAGTGCCGTTTCGCAATGCCGTGACGCCACTTGAAGCGGGCATCGCCGCGGAGAAGGACGAGGCTGCGCGGCAACAGGCGCTGCACATACTCGTCCCCAGTCGAATCGCAACAGAAGTCCATGTTGACCGCCGAGCCCAAGCTCACGGTCGCAACAATGGGGCCGAAGCAGTCCCTGTCGATGTGGGGTGCGATCCCCTGCCCAGGCAGGTACTCGTTGATGATCGCCTGCTCGAACGGCTGGTCAGGGTCGAGCGACTGCATCGCTGCCTCAGATGCAGCTTCACGCACCATGGTCACCAGTTGTGCCAGCCACTCGGGCAAACGCCCGATGCGAGCCGTTTCGTCAAGTCTGCGACTGGTGTAGTCGTACTTGTAGCCGAAGTGCATCACACGCCGGGAGAGGTCCGTGAGCCACTCAGCGTCGTCGATATGCGCAAGCAGCTCGCCCTCTTCGGAGGCAGTCAAGAAGTCGGGGTGGTACTCGAGCCCCATGGGCGCAGTGGCTGCTTCCGCGTCTATCAGCGATAGTTGCAGGCTCATGTGCGCAAGATCCAGTGCTCTGCTCGTACATCCCACAGTCGAGTGTGCTCGTCCCAGCTTATCGGGCCGTCACCACCGGTGGGACCTGGGAAACGCCGCCGCAGCCGAATATCAACGGGGTGTTGCTTCTTGAGGACGTTGGCCCCCTTGAGCATCCGCTCAAGGTCGAGATGCGCACCTTCGGGGAGGTTCGCGGTGGTGTAGATCAGCTCGACAGCCCGGTCCACCTCGCCGACGGCTCGCTTAATGACAGATGCCCACGACTCTATGTGAGCTGGCGCGACAGCTTCTTGGTGGGCCACATAGCTGAGCGTGAAGAGCAACCGATCAATGTCGGTGAAGTCAACATCTTCAAGCGACTCGATGTAGTCGGCTGATCTGAAGTTCGCACCAAGATGCCCAAGGATCTCCCGGCCGAGTTCTCGCATCGTTGGATTGGGGTCGAAGGCCCGGTAGTCGATCCGTTGGCGCTTGCTCCGCTTGAGAGCCTCGCCTAGCCCAACGGCCACCGTCGCCGCCCCGGCGCCGATGTCAACAACCAACAGGCGCTCGCCCTTCCTCGGTGGAGAGTGACGCGCCTTCCTGTACACCTCGCGGAAGACATCGGCATGACCCCGTTGATAGTGGAAGGCGTCATGCAGCGCATGGGAGTCAGGCGCATCCGGTGCCAGTTGTCCGTGGCGATTTGGGGACGCGGCTGCGTTCCGCTGCTCAGCTGGAGTCTCGCTCCACCGGGACACGATGACCTCGGCAAATGCTCTGTCGTAGTCCACCGCCATGTCGCATACTCCTAGCAGATCCGACTTGGACTTCCTGAACCTCCCCGGGCGCCGAGTACGGCGACGACCGCTAGCCCGAACAAGAAGATGCCGGGACCGCTCAGATCCGACTCTCGGGGCAGGACTATGCTCCCGCCGTGAGCAGTCACGAGGGCCCGTGCTCCGATAACGACAGCCATGTTGGCGCAGACGACGACATCGAACGCGAGTGGCCGTGGGTGGACATCCTGCCTGAGCGCGACCGGAGGCTGTTTGCTGAGGAGATGTCCCAGCTCATGGCGGAGGCGGCCGAGACCAACGATCTCGCGCCCGTCGAGCAGGCACTGCGGGAGTGGCGGGTGACAGCGGAGATCTACTTGGATCCCGAACTTGCCGAGCTGTTGACCGGGCCCCGCGTGGCGAACGGTCCGCGAGTACCCAAACCCGTCGTCTAGACCCAATGCCGCGCCGATGTGATCGGGTCGCTCCTCCGCCGCGCCCCGGTGAATGGGATATCCGTCAGGCAGCATCTCTGCCAACGCTTGCGGCCAGCCTGCGGCGGGCTGGGTCAGGCGGGGCCGTAGTCGAGGACCGACGACTGTCCTGCAATGGCTACGACCTGCACGAGCAACGACTTGCCGTCTGTGTCCGTCAAGTGCAGATCCTCCCCGGGGACGAAGGAGACCGGCTGCTGCTGTCCTCCGTTGATGGCGATGTCGGAGGCATAGAGGTACGTCCTATGGCTGGTGTCGAGAATCGGGTTGAGCCGGCCGGCAAGACCGGGCAGGTGGCCGGTCGACTCTGCGAACACGACCGAACCGCCCCCGGCCTTGGGGGCCAGCTCGACTGCGAGCGCTCGTTCCATCGACAACCAGCCGCGCTCGACGTGCGCCGCATAGCCCTCGCGGGCCACGAACACCGCCATGGGCAGGTGAACCGAGTGCAGGTCGAGGCGGGCCTCGCCCTCGGCGTCGGTGTGGCTCCGCTTCCAGGTGTTGTTCGGGAACAACGCCAGCACATCCGCGCCGGCGAGCGGTGATCCGCCGCTTCGCACCGTGACCACGACGGTGGCCGGGTCCGCGTGGACCTCCGCGGCGGGGAGAGTGACACTCGTGAAGCTACAAGGGACGCTCTCGGCGACCGGAATGCGCCTTGGGGGTCGCTAATCCCGAGCCTGTGAGCGGGTCCCCGGTGATCACGGGTCAAGCGCCGGTAGCCGGCGCAGAGGGCTCATGCCCGGTCGCCTAACCGGGTGGCTGTATCGGCGGGCCGCCACCCCCGCCACCCCCGCCGCCGACGATGATGCTGATGGCGCCACCCACGACCAGCACCAGGATCAGCACCACCCAGAAAGCGGTGCCTATCCAGCCGATGCTGTAGGCGGTCACCGCCAAGCCGCGATGGTCAGCGCCTGAGAATCCCTTTTGCATTGCTCTGCGGCCGAGGACCAACGCGACCGGGAACAACACGGGGAGCGCGAACCCCCCAAGGGCAATGCAGATGGCAATGATGGCGTCATCGTTGCGGCCCGGAGCCGCTTGGGGGTGTGCTGGGTCGGTCGTGGTGCACACCGTACTACCGCGGGCGGCACCACCGCTGACGCCTTGGCGTTTCGGTGTCTGCTGGATGCGCCGCGGTGCGCACCTGGTGTCGGTGCCGCTCAGTGGGGTGTCTGCGGGTGGGTGAGCGTCGGCGCGGCGTCAGGTTGTGGCGGCGACCACCAGATGGGGGGAGCTCTCCTGGGATGGGGCCAAGACGTCTAGCTTGCGGTCGCAGGGGACCGCAAGCTAGTTGAGGGCGGCTCGTCTGAGTTGGTTCATGTGTTCGAGGAACTCGGGTTCGAAGGTGTCGGGGGGATAGTGCCACGGGCATGCTCCCTGCAGCGGTACGGCGGTCATGCGCCACAGCGCGTCCGCTGCGGCCTCGACCAGCTCCGGTGAGGGCTCGCCGCCGTCCTCCACGATGAACTCCTCGGCCAGGGCCGCGGCTAGGGAGCGATCCCACACTGGATCCTCCACAGGGGTGTTGCAGGCCCGGTTCAGCCGGGCGGCCCACTCGTCCTCGTCGATGGTGGCCCTCAGCGCGGTGGCCTCCCACCAGATCTCACGAGTGCGGAACGGAAGCGGCGGCTCGACCCACCAGAATGTTCGGTCGGCCCACTCCTGGAGTTGCGCCACAACCTCATCGGTCATGTGCGTGTCGAATCCCGCAGGCAGGCCGCTGCTGGGGGCCGGTGCCGGACTCGGGCCGGCTGGGGGGCCCTTGTCGAGGAATTCGCGGGGCACCTGATCCCAGCACACGCTGGCTTCGTCGGGACCGGCCTTCTGCACGATCATGATCCACAGCGTCGTCACTGCGCCCCAGATGTGTTGCTCGCGCCATTCCGGCGGCAGGTCAGGTCGCAGGCCGTCGGCGTCGGCGAACTCCTGGGCCAGCGCCAGTGCAGCCTCCCAGTCCCACACCGGGGATTCGAGGTCTGGACCCAGCGCCGTCTTGCACACCCGGTCCAGCCGATCAGCCCAAACTGTTTCGCCCGCATACAGCGAGAGGCCTGTCTGGTTCCTCCACACATCCCACGTACCGGGCGGCAACGGCGGCTTCACGCACAGCCGTTCGGCGGCCTGCGCTGCTCCCCGCGCGTCGTCCAACCCGAATCCGTGACCCCGCCAAAACGGTCTGTCGGCGCCCACAGCAAGGCTGCCGTCGTCACGGATCTGGGTGACACCCCCGTTGGTGTTGAAATAGAAGACGCCCGGGTGATGGAACGGGCTGTCGGCTGCGCCGGCGAGCGCGTACACCAGGTAACGGGGGGCAGTGCCGTCAAGATTGCCGCGCTGTTCGATACCGGGCTGGATGATCCCGAAGGGCGCTCCCGTGACCCGGGAGCGGAAACTGCCGTCGGGGTTGACGGTGAGAGCCCGATACACCACCGTCACCTCACCGGGATCGTCGAGGTCGCCCAGCAACAGATCGTCCACTGTGAAGACCAGACCGTCAAAGACATCGCCGACGCGTGCCGGGTCGGGATCCTCAACGTCGGCAGGAACGGTCAACAACCCCTCGGTGTAGCCGGTTATGCGGCCCACGAAGGCGGCAACAGAAGCGCAACTGATCGACCTGAGATCGTCGTGTTTCGGCCAGTAGTCGCCGTGAAGGTCCTCGGCCGGGATCGTCTCATCCAGAACCGCGAGACCCGACCGATCATGCAGTTCGGACTCGGCTCCCCCGCTGCTGTCCGCGCCCTGGCGGTCAACGGAACCATCGCTGCAGGCCGCGGTCACCAGCGCCAAGACGGCAAACGACAGAGCCAACCTCGGCCAACGGGTCGCCATCGGCGCCTCCCCTTCAGGCGCTGACCCTACACCACTGCCCCAGACCGCCACCCGGGACGCTCCCGCAACAGTTCCGGACCGGGGCAGTACTTTTGATGACGGATGACGACAGATGGCGACGCAAGAGAAAAGGCCGGCATCGCGGGCACACCCTCCGCGCACCTGCACAGAAGCACTTGCAGTATGTATAATACGTACGTGCCTAACAAGACGATCAGCGTGCCCGACGATGTTGTGCCGATCATCGAGAGCCTCGATGTGCCCTTCTCGAGGTGGGTGACCGACCAGCTTCGCCGCCACTCGGCTCAGACGGCGACGACCTTCGCCCAGCAGCTTGTGGCCGACGCCGCGCTCGCAGCCGGCGAACCGTCGGCCGAGCGGGACGCGCTCGCCGTAGCTGAGCGGATGGAGCGATCCGCCCCGTGGTAGCGCGCGGCGCGGTGTACTGGATCAACCTCGACAGGCGTCGACCGTGTGTTGTCGTGTCGTCCCACGACGTCCTCGGAGTTGAGGTTTGGCAGACCCATGTCGTGCCGCTGACCTCGAACCTCGACAGAGCCGGCCTCGCCGGCAACGTGCTGCTCACCTCCGCGGCGACGGGTCTCTCCAAGGACTCTGTCGCGGTGCCTCTCGGGCTGGAGTTGATCGACCGGTCCTGGCTGACGGACCATGTGGGACAGCTGCCCCGCGCCCTCGCCGATGCCATCGACGACGGCCTCCGAGCCGTGCTGGGACTGTAGCGAGGGCATCCTCCCTGACCTTGGAGGCATCGTCTAGGGGGAGACGCCGTGCCCGAGATACAACGCTCTGACGGAGCCTCCTCCAGGGGGCGGAGCCGGTCGAGCATGTCGGAGCACGGCCAGGTGCCTCGACGCCTGACTCGGGAAGGCCCCGTTCCCCTTGCCGGGCTGCTCATCGCATCACATGCAACTACGGTGCCCGCATGCACGCGGCGCCGCTGGACGGCCGCGACGACACCGGCGGCGACGGCGGCGGCGACGGGCCGGACGGCCATGAGGACGGCGGCACCAGCGAGCACTCGCGCCGGCTGCCGGCCGCGGCCGGGCTGATCGGTGTGCTCGGCGCGCTCATTGCGGGGCTGTGGCTGCTGAGCCTCACCGGCGGTGGCGGAGGCAACACCGAAGGCGAGGGCTCGGACCCGCTGGACGAGGATCCTCTCGCAATTCCCACTACCAGCAGCCCTCTGCGAGAGCCCGAGAGCATGGTGGAGGCTGCCCCCGAGGCTGAGCAGCCTGCAAGCTCGACGCGCGCGAAGCCCTTCAGCGACCTGCACGGGTCGCTCGTCTATCTGAGCGGCAGCCACGTGGTACGCCTGGATCTGGGCACGGGAGCGGTGGAGCGTGTGCCCGTCGAGGCCAACGGGTCGATCCTGGCGCTCGCCGACCTGACGATCCTCACCGACGGAAAGCGCACGGTGGGACTGTCCCTCGCTGACGATCCGCCTACCGCGGTTCTTGTCGCATCTGATGCCCTGGTGGTGCCTTCGACCGAGCCGCTCGCGGACTTCTGGGTGATCAGCCGGCCCCACGGCCCCGACGGCGTGATCCGGCTGAATGCCTGGCAGGACTACGGGGTGCTGACCGGCGAGCTGCGGGCTCCTCCGGGCTCGGAGGTGTTGGTCATCGACGGTGCCGGTCCGATTGTCAATCCCCCGGTGGGCGGGACGTTCCGGCCGACATTCGCGGGCTTCCAAGCCGTGAGCGAGCACAGGCTGCTCGCTGGGAGCGGCGGGCTGCGGGTGGAGCAGCGCTGTGACGAGAGGCTCGCCTGCGCGATCGTGGCCGCCGACGCGGCCACCGATCAGGCCACCGAGCTGCCCCAGGAGTTGGTGGCCGAGGTGGCCGGGATGGCCGTGTCGCCCGACGGTCGGTGGCTGCTCAACGACACCAGCCCGGCGTGGCTCTTCGATCTCGACACGCAGGAGCTGCGCCTCCTGGACGTGGGCGGCTACGGCCGGCCGCAGTGGTCGGAAGACTCGGCCTCGGTGGCATGGCTGACCACCGACCGGACGCCGACACTGGTTGTCGCGCTCACAGAGCCGTCCGAACAGGAGAAGGGGTGGATGGTCGTCGAGCTGGCCGGTCTGGGCGCGGACCCCTCACCCGGAACGTCGTTCCTGCTCGACTCGACCCTCTGGAGCCCCACGGACAGGTGACGGCGCCTCGCTCTTGGGCGGTGCGCTTCCCGCTCCTGTCCGCTGCGCTCACGGGCCGCTCGGGCCACGGCCTCGCGCCGTATGGGCCGCGTTGTCCCGCCTATTCGCTCAGCCTCTCAGCCCGCGATGAGCTCGGCCGTCCCGAACACCACGCCGAAGCGCACGCACCAGATCGCCACTGTCGAGTAGCGGTCGAGGTCGAGTCCGGCGGGGATCTCGTAGTTCTGCGCGCCGACGTTGCCCTTGAGGTCGCCGAGGTCGACGAAGTCGTCGTCGAAGTCGCCCGCCGGCGCGTCACCGGGCGCGGCGGACAGGTACACGTTCAGGTCGGGGCCGTTGTCGGTGCGGAAGTCCTCGAAGCGCAGGAACCGCTGGCCGCTGCCGTCGCCGAGCACCGTGGCGCTGCCCTCGGTGGGATGTGAGCGGTCGATGAACGATCCAGCCGCCTCCACGATGATCCGGGGCTCGACGACCTCGGGCTGGGCGGGCTCCGGCTCGACGACCTCGGGCTCGACGACCTCCGGCTCGGTGCTCTCCGGCCCGGCGGGCTCCGGCTGGCTGCCCCCCGGCTCGGCGGCCTCTGACTCGACAGCCTCGGGCCGGGTCTCCCCGGCGGGCTGGGCCGGCTCGACGCTCCCGTCCGCCGACAGGCCCGCGGCGGTGCCCTCCATCTCGGGCATGGGCTCGTCGACCTCGTCGACCATCGGCATGTCCAACTCGGCCATCGCCTTGTTCATGGCGTCGGCCATCTCTGCCGTCGTCTCGTCGCCGGCCATGCCCGACGGGGCCGGGCCTGCGGTGAAGAACGGGAGCGCCTCGTCCACCTCGTCGTCTTGGAAGTAGGTCTGGAAGGCGAAGAAGCCGAACACCAGCCAGGCTCCCACCGCCGCCAGGACCACTCCGACCGGAAGCGCCCAGCGCCAGTGTCGTTTGATCCAGGATCTCATCACTCCAAGTATCGCCGCTCACGGCGGAGGATTTCAGGGCTTGGTCCCCGACAGCAGGTCCGGGGCCTGTCGATCCCGGATATGGCGGTAGTTTCGTGCCGATGAGCGCGCAAGCGGTGTGGCTGAACGGACGCATGGTCGAGCCTGAGGGTCCGCACCTGCGCGCCGACGACCACGGGGTGATCGTGGGCGACGGCGTGTTCGAGACCCTGCTCGTGGTGCGCCGCGACCAGGGGGTGGAGGCGTTCGCGGTGCGGCGCCATCTTGAGCGTCTGCGCCGCTCGGCCCGGGTCCTGCGCTTCGAGTGCCCCTACCGCGACGACGAGCTGCGGGCCGCCATCGCCCGGTGCCTCGACGCCGCCCCCTCCGCCGGGATCGTGCGGATCACCGCGACCAGCGGCGGGGGGCCCCTCGGGTCGGGGCGCAGTGGCGCTCAGGGCTCGGCCATAGTGATCGCCGGCAACCGCCCGCCGGACTACCCGCCGGGGACTGCGGTGGCGACCGTGCCGTTCTCCCGCAATGAGCGCGGCGCGATGGCCGGGGTCAAGACCACCTCCTACGCGGAGAACGTTCTGGCCCTCGACATGGCCCGCGAGCGGGGCGCGTCGGAGGCGATCTTCGCCGACACCCGGGGCCGGGTGAGCGAGGGCACCGGGTCGAACATCTTCTGGTCCGACGGCGAGCGGCTCCACACGTCGCCGCTGGACACCGGCTGTCTGGCCGGGGTCACCCGGGCCCTGCTGCTGGAGCGTCTCGACATCGCCGAGACGCACCTGGCCGTCGAGGACCTGCCGGGCGTGCCCGAGGCGTTCCTGGCATCGTCCACCCGCATCGTGCAGTCGATCGCCCGCATCGACGGAACCGAGTTGCCGGTGGTGGACGGCTCGCTGACCGCGAACGCCGCCAGGATGCTGACCGAGCTGATCGCCGCCGACATCGACCCGTGACCCTCACCGAACCCCGCCGGGCCGCGGCCGCGGGCACCGCCGCAGCGGTCCAGCCCTGGCTGCCACCCGACCCGTGACCGACGACGAGCACCGCCCGGCCGGGACCGCGGGCACCCCCGCAGCGACCCAGCACCGCCCGGCCAGCACCGCGGGCACCCCCGCAGCGACCCAGCACCGCCCCGCCGACACCACGGACACCCCCGCAGCGACCCAGCACCGCCCCGCCGACACCACGGACACCCCCGCAGCGACCCAGCACCGCCCCGCCGACACCGCGGGCACCCCCGCAGCGATCCAGCCCTGGCTGCCAACCGACCCGTGACCGACGACGAGCTGATGGAGTTGGCCCTGGCCGAGGCCCGGACCGCACCGCTGCATGGTGACGTGCCCGTGGGCGCGGTCGTCTGGCACGACGGCGAGGTGATCGCCCGGCGCCACAATGAGCGAGAGCGCACCGGTGACCCGACCGCCCACGCCGAGATCCTGGCCGTGCGCGACGCCGCCTCACGCCTGGGCGGCTGGCGCCTGGACGGAGCGACAGTGGCCGTGACGCTCGAACCGTGCGCAATGTGCGCGGGCGCCCTCCAACAGGCCCGGGTGGCGCGAGTCGTGTTCGGTGCCGACGACCCCAAGGCCGGCGCCCTCGGCTCGCTCTACAACCTGGGCGCCGACCCCCGGCTCAACCACGAGTTCGAGGTGGTGCCGTGGGTGCGGGCCGACGACTGCGCCGCCCTGCTGCACGACTTCTTCACGGACCTGCGAGGCTCCGGCGCTGGCCCAGCAGGCGAGCCGGAGGACCGCCGGTAGCCCAGATCTTTCAGTAGGCCTGTGCGGCGATGCCACAAATCGCCTCGCCGCCCTCGCCGCTCTCTCAATTTCCGGTGGTTTTGGGCGACTATCGACCCTAACCGCCGGAATATACGGCCGACGCCCCGCCCCCCGGCGCCTCACTCGCTCTCGACGTCGCCGGATGGGATCGTCGTGTGAGGGATGCACATCGGTGCCCCGGTCCAGGGGTCCTCCATCACCGAGGCCTCCACCCCGAAGCACTCCCGCAGCAGCCCCGGCGTCAGCACCTCGGCCGGTGTTCCGTCGGCTACAACCTCGCCGTCGAGGATCGCGATCATCCGATCAGCGAACCGGGCGGCGTGATTGAGATCATGCAGCACCATCACGACGGTGACCCCGTGTTCCCGGTTCAGGCGGGACACCAACCCCAGCAGGTCGAGCTGATGCCCGACATCGAGGAACGTGGTCGGCTCGTCGAGGAGCAGCAGGTCGGTCTTCTGGGCGAGGGCCAGCGCCATCCAGGCTCGCTGCTGCTCCCCACCCGAGAGGGTGTCCACCGAACGGTCCATCAGGTGCTCGAGACGGGTCAGCCGGATGGCTTCCCGGACGGCTTCGTCGTCCTGGTGGCGGAGCATCTTGAGCGCACCGACATGAGGGAATCGACCTTGCGATACCAGCTCCAGCACGGTGAGCTCGGGAGGCGCCTCGTGAACCTGGGGGAGAATCGCCATCCGGCGGGCGACCTCGCGGGTGGGAAGGCCGCTGATGTCCCGGCCGTTCAGATAGACCGCACCGGACAGCGGCTTGATGAGCCGGGCCAGGGTCTTGAGGATGGTGCTCTTGCCCGACCCGTTGGGACCCACCAGTGCTGTCCTGCTGCCTTGCTCGATGCTCAGGCTGAGACGCCGCGACACCTCGTGGCCCCGATAGCCGGCCGTGACGCGGGCTACCCCGACCGACGGATGATCGATGGTCGGCTCCCTGTCAGTCACGCTCGCGCCCTCAGCAGACAGATGAAGAAGGGCGCACCCACCAGGGCGGTGAAGGCACCTACCGGTATGCGGCTCCCGCTCTCGGTCTCCACATTGAGGAGCGGGATCCAATCGAGCGAGAACGTCCGGGCCATCAGATCGGCGGCGACCAGGATGATGGCGCCGACCAGGGCTGAACCAACCACCAGCCGACGGAGATCCGAGCCGACCAGGGTCCGAGCCAGGTGCGGTCCCATCATGCCCAGGAAGGCGATCCCCCCGACAACGGACACGGCACCGGCCGCCAGCACCACCGCGGCGGCGAGGACGCCGGCCCGGGCGAGTTCGGCCCGAAGGCCCAGACTCCCCGCCGTTGCGTCTCCCAGCTGGAGGACATTGCCCACCGGCACGGCAGCCACCACCAACGGGACGGCCAGCACCGCCACCGGAACCAGGAACCGCAGGTGCTCCCAGGTCCTGGTGCTGAGCGAGCCCACCAGCCACCTGATGATCGAGTCGGTATGGCTGCCGGACACGAGCACGAGAAACGAGGTCGCCGCCGACAGGGCCGCCGCCACAACGACCCCGGTGAGGATGAGCCGCAGGGGGTCGGCGCCCGCTCGCCGGTAGCTGAGCCCATACACCAGGCCCCCGGCCGCGAGGCCCCCCGCCATCGCAGCCAGAGGAACCAAGGTGTTGAGATCGTCGAGCGCGCCTTCGGAGCCGAAAGTGAGCACCAGCGCGAGGACGGCTCCCAGAACCGCTCCCTGGGTGATGCCGACCGTGGCCGGCGCCGCCAGCGGGTTCCTGAGCACCGACTGGAGCAGTGCTCCGGATGACGACAGCATCGCTCCGGCCACCGCTGCCATCAAGGCTCGCGGCAGGCGCACTTCCCGGACGGCTATGCGGTGCAGGGGCTCCTCGGGTCGACCGGCAAGGGCCTTGAGGACCAGGTCGGGAGAGAACAGCACCGGCCCCAACATCACGTAGAGCAGCATGAGAGCCACGAGCACGGCGGCCAGCACGGCGACCGCCAGGCGATAGCGGAGGGTTGAGCGGGCCACCCCCTCCCGTCGGGCGAGCCCGGCAGCTGTGGCGGTCATGCCGACGGCCCCCTGCGGAACACGCCCCGGTGCATCAACACCAGCAGCGCCGGGGCCCCGAACAGAGCAGTCCACAGTCCGACCGCCACCTCGTGGGGATGCAGGACGAGTCGAGCGGCTGTGTCGGCCGCCAGAACCAGCACCGCCCCCGTCACGGCAGCCACCGGCATCACCACTCGGGCGTCGGATGTTCGCAGCAGGCGGCGGACGATGTGGGGAGAGACCAACGCTATGAAGCCGATCGGGCCGGCGATGGCGACCACCGGCGCCACCAGGATGACCGCGGCAGCGAAGAGCACCGCCCGGGTGCGGCGCACGCCGACGCCCAGACCCTCGGCTACCTCGTCGCCGAACTTCAGGATGTTCAAGGGGCGCCCCGCCAGCAGGACTACCAGCGGAAGGGCGATCGTCCACGGTGTCGCCAGACGCACCTCGTCCCACTGGACATCCGAGAGGCTTCCCACCAGGAAGCGGTAGATGATGGAGACACCGCCGAAGTTGGGCGCCAGCGTTATCACCGCGATCACCAGCGAATTGATCAGCGCCGTGAGGGCCGCTCCCACCAGCAGCATGTGCATCGGGTTGGTCTTGAGGCTCACCAACGCAAGGATGAGTGTCCCCGTGATGAGCCCGGCCACCAGGGCGGCGACGGGTAGGGCGATCCCGGGAAACGGGAGCCGGAATGCGACGATGGTGGCCACCGCCAGGGAGGCCCCGGCCGACACCCCGATCAGTTCCGGCCCGGCCAGAGGATTGCGGAGCGTGTCTTGCATCACTGCGCCCGAGACGCCCAGCATCGCCCCAGCAAACGCTCCCCCGATGACGCGGGGAAGCCGGAGGTTTCGCACGATGAAGCGGTGGCTGTCCTCCACGCCCGCTGAACCGAACAGGGCGTCCACGACGTCCATTGCCGAGAGAGTGGGCGTTCCCCACGCCAGCGAGCAGAGCACCGCTCCTGCGGACAGGCAGGAGAGGACGATCACGACCGCGACCGCCTGCTTCCAACGACGGCTCCGGTACAGCGAGGTTCCCTCTCAACTCATGGAGGGCCGCCGTGATGGCGGCCCGGCGTCGTCGCGCCGGTTCTCGGGGTCGTTCAGTGGTCCTCTGGGAGCCACACAGCGAGGTCGCCCGGATGATCGTAGATGCTCGGCCATCCGGCGTTCAGGTAGCACTGGTAGGCCCACTGGAGCATCAGCAGTCCATGGCCGAAGGAACCTGCTGAGTCCTCATTGCAGATCCGGCCCTCCCGGTGGGCGGTGGTCTCGAACCACGCCTCCTCGGTCACCGAGTCGGCGCGGGCGCTCCCCGGCCAGGTGATCATCACCCAGACCTCAGGGTCGGCATCGACGACGAACTCCCAAGAGAACTCGCTGTCGGGCGAGCCGTACTCGGACTCGGGCTGCGCGGGAAAGACGCAAGTACCGGCGCCCGCACCGGCGAGGAATCCGCAGAATGAGGAGGAGTCCCAGATCATCCAGTTGGAGTCGCCGAACCCGACCGCCACTCTCGTGTCGGCGGCTCCGGCGGGGAGATCCTCGGAGAGGTGCTCGACGTTGTCCTCGAACCGGTGGATGGCCTCTTCCGCCTCGGCCTGCCTGCCGGTGAGGACGCCGATGTCTGTCCACCCTTCCTTGAGGGTCTGGACGCCGCTGATGTCGACCAGGTAGACTGGGGCAACCATCTCGAGAGCGTCGCGCACCTCTTCCTCGCCGACCCGGCCGATGATGAGATCGGGCTCGAAGGCGGCCACCTCTTCGACAGAGGTGCGATCGCCGAGCACCGGGATTTCGCCGGCGCCGGCGCCGTAGTAGGCAGCAGCGGTTCCCCAGTCACCGCCTCGATGCTGGGCGACCGGCACGATTCCCAGGTCCGCCGTCAGGTCGGTGCAGTTGTCCTGGACGCACACGATCCGCTCTGCGGGATGGTCGAGCGTTATCTCCCGCCCGCTGCCGTCCGTAACCGTCAGCGAAGGTGCCTCGGCGGTCGCGGGCGCGGCGGTCGCGGTCGGCGCCTCAGTCGCCGCGGGCACGGCGGTCGTGGTCGGCGCCTCAGTGACCGCGGGCGCAGAGGTCGTGGTCGGCGCCTCAGCGGTCTCAGTGTCCGACGCCCCTCCACAGGCGGCTAGCGCCACTAGGGCGACCACCAAGCCGGCACACTGGACCAACTTCCTGCGGTGGTTAAGAGGTGATGTTCGATACGCCATGCGGCGGGCCTCCTTCTCTTTGTGCGGCCGACACCGTATCAATAATGAGACTCATTCTCAACTTTAGCCTGCACGACTTCTTCTCGGACCTGCGAGGCTCCGACCCGGGCGCGGCAGGAGGGCCGGAGGACCGCCGCTAGCCTCTGCGGCGGAGAGTTGCCAGAGCGGACGAATGGGGCGGCCTCGAAAGCCGTTGTGGCCTCCGGGTCACCATGGGTTCGAATCCCATACTCTCCGCGCAGCATAGACCAAAATATGCCCTTTGACCTATTATTGTTCTAGAGTGTGTGCTGAGCTTCGCCGCCTCACGCTGCGTCTCGCAGCCGAGAATCCAACTTGGGCTACCGCCGCATCCACGGTGAACTCGCCAGGCTCGGCCACGGCCTCGCTGTCTGCTTACTGGAGTGGCCGGCGTCACCATCGCAACCATCCGCTGCATGCTCTGTCCTGCCACTCATCTGTCACCGTCGTCCTGTCGTACCCCAGTGATGAATTGATGCGCTCGCAACGGAATCGCAGAAGGAGGAATCCGTGTTCAATGGTGAGCGTTCGTTCGTCCGGGTGCTCGTCGGGGCACTGACGGCCTCTTGCGTCAGTGAGGGTGCTGTGCCGCTCGGTGGAGCTGCCCCGGAGGCAGTCGGACACTGCTCTGAGACGGGCACGAAGCCCGAGCGAGCCCCGGCGAGGCGGCGTCGCACCCTGCTGCCGCGGTGCGAGCAGCGCCAACGCTTTGCTACCGTCAGCGCCGTCCGTGCCGCTACCCGAGGTGATTCAGATGATCGCACCGCTCCTCCCTGAGGAACGCGATGGGTGCTTGAGCTTCAGCTTGGGCGGGGAGGTGACGCTCAAGCTGCTTCAGGACGCACTCGGACGGTTCTCGGGGGTTCTAGATGTGCTGCGTGAGAGCCACGACGTCAACATCGATTGGATGGTCGCTGGCCTCGACCACGGGAGCGTCTCGGCGGCAGTCCGAGCGGTCCCGCTTGATGACAGCGCAGCGTCGAGGGTTTCGACTCTGTGCCACGAGTACCTCGACGCCGCGACGTCCATACAACGCGGCCACGCCGACTTCACCTTTCCGCTGCATCGGCAAATGTACCAACTGGTCCAACTCGCGGATGAGGCTCACCCCCTGGTGATCGCGACGGATGGTCAGCAGGTGGACATCCGGGCACCTGTCAGTCTCAAGGGATTCGAAGGTCCCAAGCAGTACGTCACGTTCGGCACTCTACGCGGCCGGATTGAAACGCTCTCTAGGCACAAGAAGCTCAACTTCAGACTCTATGAGTCGGCGACGGGCGCTCCTGTCACCTGCCACATGAGCCCGGAAACCGAAGAGACCATGCGGGACGTGTGGGGCTACATCGCGGATGTGACTGGCACCATCAGCCGAGACTCCGATACCGACAGGCCCCGGTCGATGAGGAGCATCACCAACGTGGAACCTGTAGAGGAAGGAGGTCCCGGCGGGTGGCGCAGAGCGCGGGGCGCGCTGCGGAGCAACACGCCTGCGGAGGTACTGATCAGGCGCCTGCGGGATGACGGCTAACCCCCCTCGCATATACCTGGATGCCTGCGTCCTTCTCTCCTATGTGAACGACGCGCCCGACCGCGCCGACGTAGTCCAATCACTGTTGGAAGACGCCGAGGATGGCAAGGTTCACCTGCTTACGTCCAATCTCTCGATTGCCGAGGTCGCCTACATCGCGTCAGACCAAGAACCGAGCGACGGCACAGACGATGAAGCAACCATCGATGAACTCTGGACCCCGGACTCACCGGTCATGCTCGCAGAGTTCACTCGCCTTGTCGCACACAGGGCGCGGTCCATCATCCGGAAGGCACGCGACAACGAGACCGCGCGTGTTCGTTCCGCCGATGCCGTTCACTTGGCCACCGCTGAAATCAACGAGTGCGACCGCTTCTACACATACGAGGGCGAGAGCAGACGCAACGGCTGGGACCCTCTCATACAGGCCGATGTCTCAGAACCCTATGTGGACGCACCGCGCCTTCCCAGCGTCGACTACTGAGCAATGCAGTGCAGCCACACGTCCGCTTCAGTACCCGCGCGGCGGGACAACCCGCACCCAACTGGCCGACATTCTGCGGCTCTCATGTGAGCCGACAGTGGCCCGCGTCTGCCTGCGGCAAGACCTGGACCGCTCGCAGGTTCGCCCGAAGCGAGGCCCGCCTCGATCGTCGCGGCGATGTCTTCGGCCAGGCGGGGGGCGTCGGCGTAGGTGAGTGCGTAGGTGAGTGCGTAGGTGAGTGCGTAGGTGAGTGCGTAGGTGAGTGCGTAGGTGAGTGCGTAGGTGAGTGCGTAGGTGAGTGCGTGGGTGGCCGCGGTGGCCGTTGGGTGGGCGACGGCCTCAGCGTCGGAGCGCCGGCGGCGCTGGTCGTCGCGGTCGGCGTCGAGTAGGACAGAGAAGCGGTGGCCGCAGGCGCTTCATGGGAGGAGCGGGTTATTGTGGACGTGAATGTCCGCCCCGCTGCCCGACGACAAGACGACGGAAGCTCGGACCTGCGCCTGCCATAGTTCGCCGCTGCGATGACGATGGTCGTGTGCTCGCGGGCATGGCTTGCATCGCTGGCTGTTCTTGCCTCGGCCTGCAGCGCGGTGTCTGCTGCCGTGCCGCCGGCGCAGAACACAGTGGCGGGCACGGCCTCTGTCCTGGAGCACGTCTCGACCGCGGTGCTGGAGGGAACCCGACACGCCGGGCGTGGCTCGGCCTCGGCGCCAGAGCCGCGCCTGCCCGCGACCGGCGGAACGAACGATGCCCCCGGTGCGGAAGTCGCGCTGTCCGCCGCGGAGCCGGCCGGCGTCTCCTTGGACCCGACGCTCGACGGCGGCGGGGTGATCTCCTCGGGAGGCGGTCATGGCTGCGGCGTGCGAACGGACGGCTCCGTCATGTGCTGGGGAGACGACCTCTTCGGGGAGACCGACGCCCCGGCGGGGCGGTTCATCTCCGTCTCAGCAGCCGTCTGGGAGACTTGCGGGCTGCGCGTCGACCGGACCATCGAATGCTGGGGCTTGAGCAGTATCGACCGTCATGTCCCCGAGGGCCGGTACGCAGCAGTCTCAGTCGGCTACGACCAAGCCTGCGCGGTGCGCGTCGACGAGACCATCGAGTGCTGGGGCGACAACGGGCCTGGACGGACCGAGTCGCCCGACGGGCGGTTCGTTGCCGTGTCGGCTGGATTCGATCACGCTTGCGGGCTGCGTGCTGACGGCACCATCGAATGCTGGGGCAGCAACACCCACGGCCAGTCCGACCCGCCCGACGGCCGGTTCCTGGCTGTCACGGCCGGCTCGCAACACTCCTGCGGGCTGCGCATCGATCAGACCATCGGGTGCTGGGGCGACAACGGGCAGGGAAGGAGCGAACCGCCGGCGGGCAGGTTCATCTCGGTAGACGCAAGCGCCTTCTATGCGTGCGGCCTGAGAATCGATGGGGCGGTCTCCTGCTGGGGCCAGAAGCCTAATGTGGGGGGCCGCTTCGTTGCCGCGCATCGGATCGAGGGCCCCTTCGTGGCCGTGACCGCCGGGGGCAGCCCTTGTGGACTGAGACCGGACAACTCCCTGCGCTGTTGGGGGTTTGTCCATGCGGACCTCACAACCGCGCCGGAGGGCCACTTCGTCGAGTTGACCGCCAATGAGCTCCACACCTGCGGGCTGCGTCTCGACCGCAGCGTGGTTTGCTGGGGGCATCCCGCCACCAGCCTCGGAAGCCCCCCGGTGGGGGAGTTCAAAGATGTCTCTGCAGGGTCGCGTCACACCTGCGCGCTGCGCAGTGACGTCTGGGCAGTCTGCTGGGGATGGAACACCGACGGCCGATCCGACGCTCCGGGCGACGCGTTCGCAGCAGTGTCCGCAGGCGGGTCGTTCTCTTGCGGCCTGAGCGCCGACATCACCGTCACATGCTGGGGCAGCAACCTCGACGGTCAGCTCGACATGCCCTTGGGCCGGTTCATCAAGATCGCCGCCGGGCACTCTCACGTGTGCGGTATTCGAGTAGACCACACTGTCGCCTGCTGGGGACAGAACCGCGAGGGGCAAGCGGATCCGCCTGACGGCGACTTCCGGGAGCTCGCGGCCGGTGAGTTCCACACCTGCGGACTGCGCACCGACGGGACCGCCGAGTGCTGGGGATACCTGCTACCCGACGAATTGTCCCACGAAGGCGTCGTCGACGCTCCGGTCGGCAAGTTCGAGACGATCTCAACGAGCAACGAGCACACCTGCGGCGTCCGGCCCGACGGCACCGTCGACTGTTGGGGACCGAACGGCTTCCTGCAGTCGACGCCGCCCGAGGGAGCGTTCTCGATGGTCGCGGCCGGGAAGTCCCACACATGCGGGATCCGCACTGACATGACGGTGCAGTGCTGGGGCGGCTCGTATCCCGACGGTCCCTTCGGACCCGCCGGTCTGGCCGCCCCCGACCCGGCGGCCGGCACAGAGCCCGAGCCGGAACGGGAGCCTCTGCCCGACCCGCCCAGTCCTGTGAGCCCGGAGGTCGACGGGGGCGGCATCATCTCGGTCGGGGAGTACCACGCCTGCGGCGTGCGCGTCGACCGCAGCGTCGCCTGCTGGGGAGACAACACCTACGGCGAGACCGACGCCCCCCGGGGCCTGTTCGAGTCTGTGGCCGCCGGCGAGGGCCACACCTGCGGGCTGCGGATCGACAACACGGCAACCTGCTGGGGCGCCAACAGCCGGGGACAGTCGGACGCGCCCAACGGGCAGTTCCAGACACTGGTGGCCGGCAGGGACTACACGTGCGGGCTCGCGACCGACGCGACCGTGTCGTGCTGGGGCGACTTCGACACCTGGGGCGATTTCGACTCGAGGCTCGCGCCCGACGGCGAGTTCGCCAGCATCTCGGGCGGGTCCTACCACGCCTGTGGGGTCAGGATCGACGCCACGGTTGCCTGCTGGGGAGGCGGCCCGGCCGCAGCGCACACTGCGCCGCAGGGACGGTTCAAGTCGGTCAGCGCGGGAACCGGGCACACGTGCGGGGTGAGGATCGGCGGTGCCGTCGAGTGCTGGGGCCGCAACGACCACGGCGAGTCCGTGGTGGCCGCGGGCGAGTTCACCGCGGTCGCTGCGGGCGACAGGCGCTCATGCGGTTTGCGCGTCGACGGCACCATCACCTGCTGGGGCGTGGACTGGCACGGCGAGACCAAGGCTCCTTCGGGACAGTTCGTCGCGATCTCAGCCGGCGGGTTCTACAGCTGCGCGCTGCGGGCCGACGGGACCGTCACGTGCTGGGGCGGTGGCTACACGGGCAGAACCGACGCCCCCGACGGGGAATTCGAGTTCCTGGAGTTGGGCGTGTTCCATGCCTGCGCGCTCGACGCAGGCGGCCGCGTCTCATGCTGGGGCAGCGACTCTCTGGGACAGGCGAACCCTCCGGAGGGAGTGTTCGCAGCCCTCGACCTCAGCTTCGAGCATTCGTGCGGGTTGACCGTCAGCGGGAAGGTCGAGTGCTGGGGCAGCAGCGAATTCGGCATCCGCGGCACGCCGGACGGGCCATTCGAGGCCATCACAACCTCCCATTGGCATGGATGCGGGCTGCGGCACACCGGTTCGGTGGCCTGCTGGGGCAACAACACCCACGGGCAGTCCGATCCGCCGGCCGGCGAGTTCAGCGCCCTTTCCGCCGCCCTGGAGTACACCTGCGGTCTGCGGGACGACGACCGCACCGTGGCCTGCTGGGGCGGGAAGTGGCATCTGGGGCCCGATCGGCCCGCGGGGTCGTTCAGCGCCATCGCCACCAGCCGCTTCTACGGATGCGGGCTCACGTTCGGCGTCGTGAGGTGCTGGGGCCGCCTCTCACACGGCCAGACCGACGCCCCGGTCGGTCCGTTCGAGGCGTTCGCGCTCGGCGACCGCCATGTCTGCGGGCTGCGCGACGACGCCACGGTGGCCTGCTGGGGCAACAACACCTACGGCCAGACCGACGCCCCCGACGGCGCCTTCGGCATGATCGCCGCCGACGCCCATTACACCTGCGGGATCCGCTTCGACGGCACCGTCGAATGCTGGGGCCGGGGCTGGTACGGCGAGACTGACCCGCCCGGCGGGGAGTTCCGCTCGATCACCGCCGACTTCGCCTACGCGTGCGGACTGCGGACCGACAACACGATCGCGTGCTGGGGCAACAACGTGCCCACCGACCGGTTCGGCCCCCACCTCGCGCCGGACGCGACCGGGCCCTCGACCGTGGAGACTGCCGCGGAGCCCCCGAAACCGGACCCGACGCTCGACGGCGGCGGCTTCATCTCCGCGGGCTCTGCCTTCACGTGCGGGCTCAGAGCCGGCGGCACCGTCGAATGCTGGGGCGACAGCAGCCACGGCCGCACCGCGGCGCCCGACGGCCGGTTCAGGGTGGTGTCGGCGGGTGACCGCCACGCCTGCGGTCTGCGCCTCGACGACGGCACCGTTGCCTGTTGGGGCGACGACAGCCACGGCCAGACGCAACCACCCGACACATATGACCCGCTTCCACCAGCGGACGCATATGAAGCGCTTCCACCAGCGGACGCATATGGAGGCGACAACAGCAACGGCCAGACCCACACACCATTCAGCACTGTCAGCGCCGGCGGCAACCACACCTGCGCGATCAGAACCGACAACAGCACCGTCACCTGCTGGGGCGACAACAGCAACGGCCAAACCAACCCGCCCGACGGCCAGTTCACCGCCGTCACCGCCGGCGGCAACCACACCTGCGGCCTGCGAGTCTTCGAGAGGGTCTCCTGCTGGGGCGACAACACCCACGGCCAGACCCAGGCGCCCGACGGCCAGTTCACCGCCGTCACCGCCGGCCGCGACCACACCTGCGCACTGCGGCTCG
>Ga0209544_1000355_pt1 | contig 66412 bp, 63 predicted proteins | sample MesohylPK_FD_187297 | JGI IMG/M metagenome (GOLD analysis project Ga0209544, IMG submission 187297) | Host-associated microbial community of the marine sponge Aplysina aerophoba from Gulf of Piran - sponge mesohyl, lysed by proteinase K... | ecosystem: Host-associated > Porifera > Sponge >... | reverse complement strand
CGGACATCGAGACCACGCGGACATCAATGCGGCAAAGGTCATCCTGCGTCGGAACACGGCGTTCATGCTCGTGGAGGAAAGGCATTGGCCCTCCGGTGAAGCGAGAACTATCGGTGGAGCGACAAGCCCTGCCGGAAATCTCCAGCCTTCAGGCCGGGGAAGATGTTAACCGCACATCGTGAGCGCCGCATGCGCGACGGCGCGCGCCGTGACCATCAATTCACTGACCTCGACACGCTCATCCGGCGCCGGCCACTCCGGATAGACCTTGATGTCGCCGGGGCCGTACTGGATCGACGGAATGCCGGCGGCGGCCAGTACATTCCCGTCCCCGTAGTTTCCGATGCGTTCGACGCTGCCGAGTTGAGCGGGCTTGCCGCTTGCAAGCTCCTGCCCCTCCGCGAGCGCCCTGACCAGCGGATGGTCGTGGGCGATCTCCATCGGTTCCATGTGATAGGGGTCGTCGGGACCGTTGGCGGGCACGGTCAGCCTGTAGTCCAGGTTCGGCAAATCGTTGATGCCGTCAAGCACCCGCTGGACATCCTCGCGGACCGTTTCGGCCGTCATTCCGGGAACCGTGCGCACCTGGAACATGAGGTCGCACTCGCGGCCGTAATGGTCCTTGTGGATCGTGTCGTAGCGGATCATCGGGAAATCGGCGAGCTCCGGGTGGGGCGCATGGCTCAACCAGTCGTTGGGCAGCCGGTTGGTCAGACTCGGTCCGAAGTGGCGGATCAGCTCCGCCTGAAGCTCGATGGCGTTGGTGTATTTCGACCGTGCCTCGGGTGTGAAGCGGAAGAACAGGCCAGGCGTCGTCGTCGCGATCTTGACACGCACGGATCCCGTTACGACCGTTCCGAGCGTGTTCGCCGCATGCTCGATGTTGATGCAGCAGTCGGCCCTGACTCCATTCCTGAGCGCCGCGCGCGTACCTGTGCCGCCGAGTTTGTGTGCCGCGACTGGGCAGACGACGATATCGCCTCTGAGTTCGACACCGGCATCGACGATGGCGGCAACGCCGGCAATGGCTGCGGCGAGGCCCCCCTTGTCGTCCTGCGCGCCGAGCCCCCACAGCCAGCCGTCCTCCAGCTTTCCCTCATAGGGGTCCACCGTCCAGCCTGACATCAGCACGTTGGTGTCGGTGTGGCCGTTGATCATCAGGCTCTTGCCGCCACCCGAGCCCCTCAGTGTCGCGATGGGCTGGCGCGTGGTCCTGCCTTTCTCCCAGGGATGCTCGACCTCCATCATTTCGACTTCGAGGCCGAGGTTCGCAAGATATCCGGCCAGGAAGTCCGCCACTTCCTGCTCCTCGAAGAAAAAGCTCGGGATGCGGATCATGCGCCGGGCGAGATCGACCAGGCGTTCCTCCGAGACGGTCTTGAACACGGTGCGGGACAGTTCGGATTGGGGCATCGGATCGGACCTAGTAGCCGCGTTCGATGTTGGCGCGGGTCGGCAGGGTATCCCCGGCCAGGTCGGCGCGAAGATTGTCAAACAGGAGGTCGAGCGTGAGCGGGGAATACTGTTCCCGGTCGATGCAGGAGGTATGCGGCGTGATGACAAGGTTCGGCAGCGTCCACCACGGGGACTCGGGCGGTACCGGCTCCGGTTCGAAATTGTCCAGCACCGCCCCTGAGAGGTGTCCGGAGGTCAGCGCCTCGGCAAGGGCATCGAAATCGAAGACCGGTGTAGGTGCCGTCGCAACCAGGCCCGCGCCTTTCTTCATCATGGCGAAGACGTTTCGGTCGATGGAGCCCCTGGTCTCCTCGGTGCTGGGCAGCGCCACCAGCACGAAGTCAGCCCGGCGCAGCACTCCCTCCAGTTCTCCCGGCCCGACCGTCTCGTGGCAGGCTTCATGAGGTTCGCCGGATCTGCGTACGCCAAGCACGTGCATGCCGAGACCGCGCGCGCGCGCCGCGCCGGCGCCGCCGACATGCCCGGCCCCGACGACGGCCAGCGTCTTGCCTTCGATGCTGGTCTCGATTTGTGGCGTCCAGCGCCGTTCCTCCTTCGCCGTGGCGAAGAAGGGAATGCGGCAGTTGAGCATCAGCAGCGATGCCGCGATGAATTCGCCCGCCTTCCTGGCGTGGATGCCGCTGTTGTGGACGAGCAAGGCGCCGGGCTTCAGCCAGCCCGAGACCGGCAACAGCTTGTGGAACGAGGCCGAGGTGACCATCGCCCAGCGCAGTTCCGGCCCTCTCACCGGAGCCTGCTCCAGAAGTTGCTGGGTCGTTGCGACGATGACCTGCGCATCGACCATGCCCGCCTCATATTCCCCCCGTGTTTCGCCGAAGCTGACATCGACCGCAGCCGCAACGTCGGGATGACGTCGGCAGGCTTCGTCGTACTGCGCGCGGGTTATGGCGAAGGCGGGATTTGACTTGCGCACCGGATATCCCGGCGGCGCCTTCTCGGGCGACGGCGGGTTCTGGATATGGAGTCGGATGCGGGGGTCAGTTTCCGGCATGACTTGGTCCCTTACCTGGGCGCTACGGCGACGGGGATCGTCGCCGCTCGCCTGCGTCCTCAGGCGGCCTCGGCCACCTCGCTGCGCACCGTGCCATATGCCGGAATGTCGCCTTCAAGCGTCGTGCGGAGCATGTGGCGCTCGTGTTTCTCGTCGTCGTAGGGGATGGCGCAATGCTGGCTGCAGCGGTTGTCCCAGAGCACGACATCACCCACCCGCCAGCGATGGCGATAGACAAACTGCGGTTGGACCGCGAATTCGGAGAGTTCCCGGATCAACGCCTTGCCCTCGTCCTTTCCGAACCCTTCGATCTCGACGGTCCAGCGTCCGACATAGAGGGACTTCCGGCCGGTTTCCGAGTGGATGCGCACCAGCGGGTGCCAGACATCGGGCCGGTCCCGCTTTTCCTGCTCGGTAAGCGGCGGCAGGTGCGGATAGTTGACCGGGTGCAGTTCGGCCCGGCTGAATCGGGCGCGCCGGCCCTCGATTGCGTCGCGCAGGCGGTCCGGCAGGGCGTCGTAGGCCGCGTACATGTTCGAGAAGGCTGTATCCCCGCCCTTCGGCGGAACGATGACGGCATAGAGCATGGAGCCCATATTGGGCACCAGCTTGTCCTCTCCGTCCGAGTGCCATCCCCATCCGGCCCGGCGCACGCCAACAGGTTTGCCCTCTCGCACCAGATTGGAAACGATGAAGACTTCCGGGTGGTCCGGCAGGGTCACGGGCGCTTCGTTGGCGAGCCGGGGCATGATGTGGAGCGGACCGAACCGGCGGGTGAAGGCCACGTGCTGGGCCGGCGTCCAGGAGACGTTCCGGAACAGCAGCACGTTGTGGTCGAGCCATGCCTGCCTGATTTCGGCGATCGTGTCGTCATCAATGTCGCCCGCTGGATCAATGCCCTGGATTTCCGCACCGATGACGTTACTGAGTGGGCGCACCTTGATGGCCATCAGTCGTCTCCCCATCCGGTTGCCGTGGTCCGCCAGCCTGGAGGCCCACGCCCGATCATCCTAAACGCGCGGGATCATGTTTCAAGACCGGGGCAGCGAAATGCGCGCTCCGTCGCCCGCCCTGCGCATTGCCCTGCGGGATCATGCCTGCGCCCTTTTCGGTGGTCATGATGGTCGGAGCGTTGAAATTGCCGGTGGTGACGGTCGGGGTGACCGAGGCATCCATCGCGCGGAGCCCGGCCAGCCCGTGGGCGCGCAGTCGCGAACCACCCACGCATAAGGACCGTGTCGCCGTCGATCACCCGGGCCGGACAGGGCTTTGCCGGTGTGCCCGTCTGCCAGTGCCAGTGCCAGTGCAGACCGACAGCGCGATGACGCCGGCCAGTGCCAGGCGTGACAGCGGACCTGTAGGGAGAAGTGACTTCATCCTGCCAGGCTTCGGTCATATGACCGTGGACTCCATCGCCGTCGAGCACGTCAAGGACTGGTTCGCCTCCACGGCCGAAAGGCCCGGCAGCGCCAACCGCCCCATGCTGGTCCTGTCCACCGGGATGCGCGCGGCCGAGCTTTGGGGATACCGCCGGCACAACTCCAATCCGTGCAAGAACGCCAAGTGATACCGGATGGAGTCGAAGGCACAGTTCCTTACCGCTGAAGACATGGCCCGGCTCAATGTCGTGCTCCTGTCGTTCATCGTCTCGAAGATCGTGTAGGCGTCGTCGTCGGAGAACGCCGTGATCTCCACCAGCATGACCTTCTCGGTCAACCAGTCGAGGAAGTATGGGAGGGCATTGCACCGAAGGTTCTCGGGAAAGATATCGGCGATGTCATTGTAACGGTTGATCAGATTCTGGACGGAAGATGGCTCGCCCGTCGGATCGAGGCTCTCACCGCTGATCAGCGCCTGAAGGCAAGCGTTACGTTCCTGGACATCCAGGTTGAAGGACTTGCTGCCGTATTGGGTTGAGTAGATAAGATTGGCAATCTCGGCCCGGTATTCGGCAGAGTTATCTTCCTGGAGGCCATCAAGATAGGTAAGGAGGAGGGTGAGCGAGGTCAGTCGTTGCTGCCCATCAACGATAAAGCGGTCGCCATCCTTGTTCGAAATGATTACCGAGCCAAGGAAGTGCTGCCGATAGTGGGCAACGGCTTTGCGCGTGACTGGACCGGTAGTCCAGCAGGAAGCCGTTAGTCAGGTCCTCAATGAGTTCCCTGACTTGCTTGCTCTCCCACTTGTAATCTCGCTGGTAGTAGCCGATCCGGAACTTTTGCCCCAGCAGCGACTTCACCGATCTGTCTTCGCCTCGAATTCTGCTCATTTGGGAGTATTCGCTTGAATTCCCTATCTTGGATACACACGGCGCTCCGCGTCGCAGTCGGCCCTCGCAGCGTCACGACTGTGGGTCCGCATTCACTGTACCCGTCAGTCTCTTCCCGGCTCTGAACATCCACGACGCAGAGGCTCTTGTCGAGTACCCTGCACCTGCGGTCAAGAATGGCGGCCACAAGACTTTGACCTGCATTCCATAGATAGCATAATTTGCTTGCAAGTTACTGTATGAGCAGGCTGTCGACCCTGCCGGAGCCGCCGACATGAGCACAAGCATTACCGTCCGCGACATCGATCCCGGAGACAAGTCCTGGCTCCGGCGCGAAGCCCGCCATATTGGCGTGTCAATGGAAGATCTGGTCCGCCGTCTCATCCATGAGAAGCGTACCAGGACCGAGCGCCGTCTGAAACCGTCCGAGGCCTTCGCACGGCATTGCGGGGAGGAGCACGGCGTCGAGCTTCCGCCTTCGGTCCGTCGCGGCTATCAGCCACTGTTGTTCTCACGTAAGGACGAGGAATGACCGCATCGCTCCGTGGCTTATAGACACGAACGTCGTCTGCGAAATGATGCGACCGCGGCCTGAGCCGCGGGTCGGGGCTTTTCTCGATTCGATTGCCGACGAGGGCCTGGGTCTCGCCTCCATGGCATGCCAATTGGGAGCACATTTCGTTTCCTGAACTCGGGCCTGGCGTGTGCGCTCTGGTGACCGTGTCGAAGTCCAGTATCGATGACCTTCGACGACTCATAAGGGCACATCTAGGACGCTGGACAAGAGTCCGACAAACTGCTCGATCATCCCCTTACGGAGAATATGGGGTGAAATCCGAAGTCTTGTGCTCCCAGTTCTTGCTGTCTTGTGGCCGCCTGCAAATCGGCGTGGTATATCGCCGCTCGACCAAGTACCGGAGCGGTCTCTTTAACATTGTTTGCGGTCGAACCGGCCTATGCCCGGGATGCAGTTCGACACTCGCTCATACTTCTGCCTGTTCTGATACCCCCGGCTTCCAGAGCCGCGCATGGCGCTCGAACACGATTTCGGCGACCGCCTCGAACAGCGTCTCCTCGGGACGATGCAGCGCCTCCCCGCCCCGACGGATCGCGGCAAGCATTTCGGCCACCGCAGCCCGCGCGTCGGCGATACTCTCGACTTCGGCATCGCCGACGATCTTCCAGATGCGCTCGCCGCGATGCTGGCACAGGATGAAGAACCGCTTTCTGCCGGTGGCCGTCACCCGGACGCCGAAGCCCCTGAGCCTGGCGTTACGGATGTCACGGGTTGTCTTGCGGGGCCTGCCTCGATACGGGCCGCGGTCAGGGTAGTCCTGGGCACGTCGCTCTCCCGGTTCCGGTTGCAGCCGGGGAAGCGGTCTGTTCCCCGACTGCAGAGTTGCGGGAGAAAAAGCGACGCTATGTCAGATAGTTAGCACCGTCAGGTGCGGGTATGGTGTATTGGTGTATCGCGTCGGCAGTGATGGCGTGCGTGGCCAGTCCTCCGGCCGTGACTGGCGCATGCCTTTCGATGCGCTATTCCCGGCTCCGGGTCTCGATTACCACCAGGGGTTCCTCGGCCGGGTTGGACAGGGTGGCCGTCTGGCCGGGCCCGATGGCGACCGTATCCCGTGTGGCAACGGGTGTCGTCCTGCCCTCCCGGGGCCACCCGGCAAGCCTGCCGGCACCGGACAGCACCGTCACCGTCCGGTCGGGCCCGAGCAACAGTTCAGCCCCCGGGTCAACGACGAGACGTGCCACCCGGTACCCGGGCCCGCGGTCGAGCTCGACAGACCGTCCCCAGGGATGCCGTGCTTCCGGATGGTGGGCTGCCTCGGATCTGCCCGCCGCTGCAAGCGCCCCGGCAATCCGTCCCGTCTCCTGGGCGCGTGCGAGCGGCAGCACAAGCACCGCGTCCGGGGTCTCGATGATCGCGACATCCCGCATGCCGTGCACGACCACCAGACGTGAGCCGGCGCGGACGAGGCTTGACTCGACGTCGTCCACGACGACATCGCCCGCGACCGCGTTTCCTGCCTCGTCCCGGCCCGCCGCCTCCCACAGCGACAGCCACGATCCGGCATCGTGCCATCCGGCCTCGAACGGGATCACCGCAGTGTTGTCCGAACGCTCGATGACGGCGCGGTCAACCGAATTCGACGGACAGCGGGAAAACGACATCCTGTCAGGGCGGAGTATCCGTCCATCGACACCGTCGAGCGCTTCCCGGCACCGGTGGGCGATCCCTGGAGCGAGGCGCGAGACTTCCTCCAGCCAGGAATCGGCCCGGAACAGGAAGACGCCGCTGTTCCACAGCCAGTCGCCCGAACGGCTCCACTCCGCTGCCGTCGGGGCGTCGGGTTTTTCGACGAACCGGCTGACGCGGTGGCACGCGGGGTGTCCGGGAACCGGTTCCCCGGGAAGGATGTAGCCGTAGCCGGTTTCCGCGCGATGGGGGCGGACACCGAAGGTGACAAGGTGACCCGAACCGGCGGCCGAACCGGCCCTGGTGACCGCATCGACCAGCCTGTCGGGCCTGTGCACCACGTGGTCGGACGGCAGGACCAGCATCCGGTCATCGGGCGCGCGGTCCTCGAGGCACAGCGCGGCCAAAGTCACGGCAGGCGCAGTGCCGCGGCCATCGGGCTCGACCACGATCCGCTCCGCCTCGACCCCGATCAACACGAGCTGGCGGCGAATCTCGTCCACATGCGCCTGGTGGCACAGGATCAGCGGCGGGGTGAAGACGGCCGCATCGGCGCAGCGCAGGACTGCCGACTGGAACAGGCTCGGCATCCCGGCCCGGGCTTGCAGCTGCTTGGGAAACCCGCTACGGGACTCCGGCCACAGGCGTGTTCCCGAACCGCCTGCCAGAATGACCGGGTGGATCCTTACCATCTGCAATCCGCCTGGCAATGGCCGGGCGGGTCGGCCAGGAGGCGATGCCAATGATCGTGGTCTTCGGGTCGATCAACGTCGACCTGTTCTTCGGGGTGGCGACGCTGCCGCGACCGGGCGAGACCGTGCTGTGCGCGGAGTACGTGACCTGGCCGGGCGGCAAGGGTGCAAACCAGGCGGTCGCTGCCGCCCGCGCCGGAGCCGAGGTCAGGATGATCGGTGCGGTCGGAACCGATCCCCATGCAGGCCCCGTCCTCGAGGCGATCGATGCGACCGGGGTCGATACTTCGCACGTGGTCAGGGTCCCGGGAGTGACCGGAACGGCGGTCGTCATGGTCGAGGAAAGTGCGGAGAACCAGATCGTGGTCGCAAGCGGCGCCAACCTGCAGGCCCGCGCCGAACATGTTCCCGATCGGGTGCTCGGGCCCGCGACCACTCTGGTGGTCCAGCTCGAAGTCCCGATCGCGGAAATCCACGTGGTGCTCGAACGGTCGAAACGGTCCGGCAGCCGAACGGTGCTGAACGCCGCTCCGGCGCAGACCCTGCCGCGGGGCATGCTGGAGGCGTGCGACGTGATCGTGGCCAACCGCGGCGAGGCGGACGTGCTCGCCGGAGCCGCACGCGACGCGCTGGCCCAGGTTCGCACGCTGGCGGACCGGTACGGGTGCGACTGCATCATCACTCTGGGAGACGAGGGTGCGGTACTGGCGAGCGGGGGCGGCCTGTTTCGACTGGGCAGCCTCGACATTCGTCCTGTCGACACCGTCGGTGCCGGCGACGCGTTCGTCGGCGTTCTTGCGGCGCGGCTTGACGCCGGCGACCCGCTGCTGGACGCGGCACGGTATGCGAGTGTTGCCGCGGGGCTGGCGTGCCTGGAGGAAGGGGCGCAGATGCGGGTTCCGGCAGCCGACATCGAGCAGGCTCTCGGGCGGCTCGCCCCGGCGCAGCCCGTCTGACCCCGTCACGGCGACCCCGCGGCGGCCCGGGGATCGAGAGCGGCCTGGAGGCCGTCGCCGAGCAGGTTGAAGGCGATCACGGTGACGAAGATCAGCAGACCCGGCCAGACCGCAAGCAGCGGCGCCTGGTGCATGAGTTCCTGGGCGCCGTTCAGCATGTTGCCCCAGCTCGGGACCGGTGGATGGATGCCGAGGCCGAGGAAGCTCAGGACGCTCTCGAACAGGATCACGTTGCCGACAGCGAGTGTGGTGGCGACCAGCAGCGGAGACGCGGCATTGGGCAGGATGTGCCGGAACATGATCCGGGCCGGTCCGAGCCCGAGTGCGTGCGCGACCTGGACGAATTCCCGTTCCCGCAGGCTGAGCGTGGTTCCGCGAACCAGCCGTGCCACCCCTGGCCAGCCGACGATCGCGATGATGGCGATGATGCGGTAGAGGCTGAAGCTCGCCGAATTGCCCACGCCTTCCGGTAGCCCGAGCTTCGCCGGATCCACCGCCGCGAGCACGATCAGCAGCGGTAGCAGCGGCAGTGAAATCAGCGCATCGGCACAGCGCATGATCACATCGTCGACCCGCCCGCCGACAAAACCGGACACGAGCCCGAGAACCGCGCCGATCACGGCGGTGCACAGGGCTGCCGACAGCCCGACCAGCAGGGAGACCCGCCCGCCGTGGAGCAGCCTCAGCAGCAGGTCCCTGCCGAGTTCGTCGGTCCCGAGCCAGTGAACAGGGCCGGGGGGTGCGAGCCGGTTGAACAGGTCGACGCGGGCCGCGTCCAGCGCGAGCATGGCCTCGAGCAGGGGGGCAGCGACGACCAGCAATCCGAGACCGGCCAGAATGATCAGGCTGGCCACTGCCGAGGGGTAGGCGCGCAGGCGCCGCCACGCCTGGCCGGTGCGGGTTGCCGGACGTCTCATCCGTGCGCTCTGCTGCGGTAGGTGATGCGCGGATCGAGCCAGGCGTAGGCGATGTCGGCGAGGATGTTGGCGAGAAGGGTGACGAGTGTTGCCAGCAGCAGGCCGACCAGGGCCAGGTTGTAGTCGTTGCCCATGACCGCGTCGTAGATCGTCTTGCCCATGCCGAGCCAGCCGAACATGGTCTCGGTGATCAGTGCGCCGGAGAACAGGCCTCCGACATCGAGCGCAGCGATCGTCACCACGGGGATCAGCGCATTGCGCAGCGCGTGGCGCCGCACGACGTGCCTTTCCGCAACGCCCTTGGCCCGGGCGGTGCGAATGTACTCCTCCCGCATCACCTCGATCATGGCCGAGCGCACGTGGCGCGTGTAGCCGGCCACGGCGGCGGCCGAGAGCGTGAGCACAGGGAGGACCATGTAGCGCAGGCGCTCCAGCACCCCGTCGCCCTCGTGTCCCATGCCGCCCGCCGGCAGCAGTCCGAGGACGACGGCGAAGAGCAGGATCAGCAGCAGGGCGAACCAGAACGGCGGGATCGACACGCCGGCAAAGCAGCAGAGGTTGATCGCCTGGTCACTCCACGATCCGGGCCGCAGCGCGGCATGGATGCCGGCGGGAACCGCGATGGCGACGGCGATTGCGAGCGAGACCGCCATCAGCAGCAGCGAGTTGCCGAGCCGCGGGGCAAGAACCTCGAGCACCGGCTCGTTCAGCAGCCGCGAGTACCCGAATTCGCCCGCAAGGGCGTTCCGGAGCCACGCGAGGTAGCGGTCGATCAACGGCTGGTCGAGGCCGTGCAGCGCCTTCAGCCGCGCGATGTCGTCCGACGTGATGTCCGGGTCTGCCGCAAACATCAGGTCGATCGGGTCACCGGGCATCAGGCCGAGCAGGACGTAGGTTGCGAACGACATCGCGAGCAGCACGATCGCGGACTGGCCGAGACGTGCGAGCAGGAACCTCAGCATGGCCTGGCGCCGGCCGGCGCTACTCGACGCTCCATTCCTCGATCCAGTTGGTGGTCGGAGCCAGGTGGCCTGTCGGCCGGATGCCTTTCAGCCAGCGGGGAATGATGTAGGCATCGGACCGGAAATAGAGCGGTAGCACCGGAAGCTGTTCGGCATAGATCCTCTGGACCCGTTTCCACAGCCCGGCGCGACGGGTCCGGTCGAGCTCGAGCTCGATTTCGTCGATCAGCCGGTCCATGTCTTTGTTGCGAAACCCGGTGTAGTTCTGGCCGCTCCAGTTGTTGCCGGCAGCGGGAATGCTGTTCGAGTGCAACGTGGTGCGCGGCAGGCTTTCCGGCGCCGACAGCCACGCGAACATGGCAAGGGCGCTGAAGGCGCGGTTTGAGATGGTCTGCCCGAACAGCACGCGTGCCGGTTCGTTGCGGATCGTGACCTCGACGCCGACCTCGCGCCAGTAGCTCTGCAGGACTTGCTGGACCAGTTCCCGGACCCGGTTGCCGGCGGTGGTCATGAATTCGAGCGCAAGACGGGTTCCGTTCGCGTCATGGCGGATGCCATTGCGGATCGTGGACCAGCCGGCATCGTCCAGCAGTGCCCTGGCCCGGTCGGGATCATGCGGATAGGTGCGCACGTCGTCCGTGTGGATCCAGTCGAGCGGGTTGACCATGGTGTGTGCGACCGGCTGCTTGCCCTCGAACAGCCGGGCGTTGACCGCTTCCCGATCGATTGCGTGCAGGAGTGCCCGCCTCACGCGCAGGTCAGCCAGGATCGGGTTGTCGAGCATCAGATCGATGTGCTCGTAGATCAGCCCCGGCTTGTAGACGACATCGAACCGGTTGCCGTGGCGCTTCTCGAAGGACAGGGCCTGGTCCAGCGTCAGGCCCATCTCGCCGGGAATGTAGTCGATGGCGCCCGACAGCAGGTGGGCCTCGAGGGCAGCGGTCTTCTCGATGGTGCGCACCTCGATGCGGTCGAATGCGGGGGACTGCCCCTTCCAGTGCGCGTTGCGCTCCAGCACCACCGTGGCGCCCGGCGAGACTGCCGTGATCCGGTACGGGCCGTTGTACAGGCCGGGATTGGTCGGATCGGTCTGGTAGAGGGTGCGGTGACGGTAGTTCCCTGGCTCGGCGAATGCGGCTTCTTCCAGATGTGCGGGCAGAAGCAACCCGAACGAGGCCTGGTAGAGGTAGTCGAGCTTGCTGCTGACGACGCTGAAGGTCTTCTCGTCGTGCACCTCGATCCGGGTGACGTCCAGGAACGACTGGCGGTCCGGCACACCGGTGTCGGGATGTCGTCCCACCTTCCAGGTAAACACCACGTCCTTCGTGGTGACCGGAACACCGTCGCCCCAGTAGACGTCGTCGCGCAGCGTGACCCTGGAAATCACTCCGCGCCTGCCGGTGGGTGTCCCGTCCGCGTCCACGGCGTCGGTGGCCACCGCCCGGCCGTTCTCGAAGGTGGCGAGTTCCGTGCACATCCGGCAGGTCACGTTCCAGTCGTGGTCGAACATGCTGACCGGCCGGTGCGCCATCGCGAGGATGTATGACTTGGCCAGCATCGAGTCGATCAGCGGGTTCAGCGTCGAGGGAAACTGCGTGATGCCGATGGCGAGCTGATCGCGGGCGTCAGCCCTCGCCGGCAGCAGGCAGGCAATCGCAACCAGCCCGGCCGCGACGAAGGGTCGCAGCCGGCCGGGCAGGCATCCGGTCATCGCCCGGCCCTCCGTGCTTCAGGTCAAGGGGATGTCCAGCACCGTGGTCCTGAACGCGGGCCGCTCGCAGATCCGCGCGTACCAGCCTTCCAGGTTGGCCATCGCCGGGCGGTCGTCGATCAGCGCGAACCAGCGGTAGGTCATGACGCCGAGCGGAATGTCGGCCATGGTGAGCCCGTCGCCGACCATGAAGCTCTTCCCGGAGAGATGGCGGTCCATGATCTGCATCAACGGGATCATGCCGAGCCGTCCGGCCTCGATGGCCGCCGGATCGCGGTCGGGCTCGGGGGTCCGAACCAGGTTCCAGAAGATGGGTGTGATCTGAGGGGCGACGGTCGTCTGCTGCCAGTCCATCCACCGGTCGGCGTCCGCGCGTGCCTGCGGGTCCTCCGGACAGAGGATCCCGGACCCGTGCCTGCCGGCCAGGTAGCGGACGATCGCGTTGGACTCCCACAGGACGAACCCGTCCTCCTCCATGGTCGGAACCCGGGAGTTGGGGTTCATCGCCTTGTACTCCGGCGTGTCGACCACCCCGAACGCGCCGCCCGCGTCCCGTCTCTCGAATGTCACGTCCAGTTCTCTCAGTGCCCACAGGACCTTCTGAACGTTGGACGAATTGTTGCGGCCATGGATGGTGAGCATGGTGCGATCTCCTCGTGAAACGGAACCGGCAGGGGCGCTGCCTCGGCAGGTTGTACGAACCGGCCCGATCCCTGTCGAGCAAAGAAGCGCCGGCCGCCACGTTACCGGGGGGCGTGCTGCTCGCTCATGGCCAGGCCGGCGGCAAGGCACAGGCCGGCCCCGGAGACGGCCAGCATGACCCACCAGGATGCCGCCCATCCCCCGAGACCGGCGACAGCGGCGGCGAGTACCGGGGGCCCGAGCAGGCTGCCCAGCGCCGCGCCCTGAACCACGGATCCACTGGCGGTCGCGACGAGGGCCGCTCGCGTTGCCCCGGCCGCCGCCCCGGCCAGGGCTGCTGCCGGCAGCAGACCGCCGACGGCGCTGAAGACGAGGGCAAGCGGGACCCGCAGCACGTCGGGCGTGGCGGCGAGGAAGATGCCGGCACCGGCTCCTCCCATGGCGACGTACGCAACGGCAACCAGGATCCAGCGTGGAACCCGGCGGTGCATGGCCCAGGCGGCAGCAAGGTTGCCGCAGGCATTCACCGCGACCACCAGCGCGGCCCAGGCCGCCGCCGCCGCGGTTTCGTGACCCTGGTCCTCGATCAGGAAGGTCGGGAGCCAGGCCATGATGGCGAACCACTGCAGCGTGTAGAGTGCAAAGCCGAGGCTGAACAGCCAGAGCGGCAGGCTGGAAAGCGTCGCGCGCACGCCGGGCCAGTCGATGGCGCGCGAGGGAAACGGCTGCGGCCAGCTGCTCGGGCGCAGGCGCCATCCGAGAAAAACCGCAAAACCGGCAACAAGTGCGCCGCTGACCAGCCAGAACGTGCGCCAGCCGGCCATGTCGGCGATCGCCGGGGCCCCCAGCATGGCAATCGCCATGCCGATCGGCATGTAGGCGCCCCAGATTCCGAATACCAGGCCGTAGTTGCGTGGGTGTGTCGCGACCGCGAGCAGGCGCGGTGCGGTGACCGTGACGGCGACGAAACCCATGCCCTCGAGAAAGCGCGAGACCAGAAGGCCGGAGCCCGTATCGGCGAGGCCTCCCAGGAGGCTGCCGGCCGCGAGCAGGACCATGCCGGCAAGAACCAGGCGCCGGGGGCCGGCACGGTCGGTGACCATCCCGGTTGCCACGGCAAGTACCGCGCTGGTTGCGTAGCACAGCGAGGTCAGCCAGCCGGCGGTGATCAGGTCGAGACCGAGGTCGGACCGCAATTCGGGAAGCACCGGCGAGACCTTGCCGACCTGGAACCCGGCAAGGATCCCGGCACCGAGCGCTGCCAGCACAATGTCCCAGCGTGTGGTCATGGCCTGCCGGAGTTGCGGGAAGACACGAACCCCCGGTGCGCGCCGCCGCCCGGGATCTGCGGGCTCCGGCCGCGGACATCCTGCGCCGCCCGCGCCAACCGCCACGGCCGGGACCCTACAAGGCGGACGGAAGCGAGACAACCGCGCGTGCCGGGCCCGGTCCGACACCCGGCGAGCCGGGGCCTTCGGCTTGACGGAAGGCGCGGTTCGACGTATATGCCGCGCCTGTTGGGCGCAGAGCAGCCCGGCTTCAGGCTGCAGCAGGAATACCGCGGAGGACGTGACCATGGCCCGACGCTGTTCGATGACCGGCAAGGGTGTCCAGGCTGGCAACAATGTCAGTCACGCCAACAATCGAACCCGGCGCCGGTTTCTTCCGAACCTGCAGCGCACGTCGCTGATGAGCGAAGTCCTCGGCCAGCCGGTGCGCCTGCGCCTCAGCACCTCGGCCATCCGGACCATCGAGCACAAGGGCGGCCTCGATGCTTTCCTGCGCTCGACCCGGGCCGACCGTCTCGGTCCCGAGGCGCGCAGGCTGAAGCGGCGCATCGAGAAAGTGGCGGCACGGAGCTGATCGGGCGGCAGGGCCGTTTCGAAGGACTGCTATGATCGATCAGGCCGATTACCGGGTCGCCGACATCATGCTCGCCGAGTGGGGCCGGCGCGAGATCGCGATCGCCGAAACCGAAATGCCGGGCCTGATGGCCCTGCGCCAAGAGTACGCGGAACGCCGTCCGCTGGAAGGAGCCCGGATTGCCGGGTGCCTTCACATGACGATCCAGACCGCGGTACTGATCGGAACCCTGCGTCGGCTCGGCGCGGAGGTCCGCTGGTCGTCGTGCAACATCTTCTCGACCCAGGATCATGCCGCCGCCGCAATGGCCGCGGAGGGCGTGCCGGTCTTTGCCTGGAAGGGCGAAACCGAGGCGGAATACGACTGGTGCATCCGGCGCACGATCGAGGGACCGGACGGCTGGACCCCGAACATGCTGCTCGACGATGGCGGCGACCTGACCCGGATCATGCATGACGACTATCCGCAGCTGGTGCAGCGCGTGCGCGGGATCTCGGAGGAGACCACCACCGGGGTGCTGCGTTTGCAGCAGATGGCGATCGACGGAACGCTGAAGGCGCCGGCGTTCAACGTCAATGACAGCGTGACCAAGTCGAAGTTCGACAACCTGTACGGGTGCCGGGAGAGCCTGACCGACGGCATCCGCCGGGCGACCGACATCATGCTCTCGGGCAAGACTGCGGTGGTGAACGGCTACGGCGACGTGGGCAAGGGATCGGCTGCAAGCCTGCGCAACGGCGGGGCCCGGGTCATTGTGGCCGAGATCGATCCGATCTGCGCCCTGCAGGCGGCCATGGAGGGCTACGAAGTCTCCACCATGGAAGCCTGGGCCCCGAAGGCGGACATTTTCGTGACCGCCACCGGGAACCGGGACGTCATTACCATTGACCACATGCGCCAGATGAAGGACCGGGCCATCGTCTGCAACATCGGGCACTTCGATACCGAGGTACAGGTCGACGCGCTCAGGAACTACCCGTGGCACAACGTCAAGCCGCAGGTGGACGAGATCGAGTTTCCCGACGGCAAGCGGGTGATCCTGCTGGCCGAGGGCCGGCTGGTCAACCTGGGCTGTGCCACCGGGCACCCCAGCTTCGTGATGAGTGCCTCGTTTACCAACCAGGTCCTGGCGCAGGTCGAACTGTGGACGGGCAGCTACCCGGTCGGCGTTCACCTGTTGCCGAAGGTGCTCGACGAGAAGGTGGCCATGCTGCACCTCGCACGTGTCGGCGCCGTGCTCACCCGGATGAACAACGAGCAGGCAACCTATATCGGGGTCTCGCCCGACGGCCCGTTCAAGCGCGACGACTACCGCTACTGACGGGCGGTCTGGCATCCGTGCCGGGCCGCTGGCATTCTGTGCCTGGAATTCTGGCCATCAGCCCGGAGCACAGGCATGTCGGTTCTCGTACATGGCGCGGCCGAGAGGTTCATCTCGAGGAACTCGGGACTCGAGATCGCGCGGGTGATCGCCCAGGGAAACGGTGCGGCCGCCTGCGAACTGTGGGAACAGCCGCTTCGGCCCGGCGATGTCATCCCCATGCACTATCACCTGGTCGAGGAAACCGTCACCTTCATGCAGGGCAGGATCAGCGTGATCCTCGACGGTACCGAGCACCGGATCGATGCCGATGCCGACGGAACCTGCTCGTTACTGTTGCCGGCGCGGCTTCACCACGAGATCCGCAACATCGGCGAGACTGCGACCAGCATGCTGGCGTTCTTCCCGACGGTCGCGCCGGAGATCTTTCCGGTCAGGTGAACGGACGCTCCCGCTCAGGGTCCTGACAGGTGCGGTGTGCCGCGGTAGGCATCGTGCAGCCGCGAGACGTGCCGTTCGGCGATGCGGGCAATCCGGTCGGGCCGGAAGTTGGCCTGGGAAAGCGCGATCGCGATATCGAATACCTCGCCGTAGTGCGCGATCAGCCCGTCGCGCAGGCGGAACCGGCTCATCCCTTCCCAGACCACCCGCGTGCCCCGCGCGTCCGGCAGGAGCGAGGTAAAGCTGAAGGTCCAGCCGGCATAGCCGATGTCGCCCGTGACCACCGGCTCCCGCATCTCCCAGCGATACCGCTCGCCGTGTTCGTAAAACAGCTCGTCCATCATGCGTGCGATCGCGTCGCGGCCCTGGAACGGGCCGTAGAACACGTCATGGTAGATCCCGTCCTCGCTGAACAATGCCGCGAGCGCGGTACCGCCTTCCCCCTCGACAGCGGCGGTAAACCGTCCGAGCACTGCCTCGAATTCGCCGATCTCCATCCTTCCCTCTCCCGTTGCCGGCCGCCGCGAAACCCTGTCGCGCCGGTCCATGGTGCGCGGCCGTGACCGGGCTGCGCAAGCGTTCGGTCATGGTCTCGGGCCATGCGACCAGCGTGTCGCTGGAGCAGGAGTTCTGGGAAGAGCTGCAGGTTATCGCGCGCGCGAAGGGCGTTTCTCTCAACCGGCTGGTCTCCGAGGTGGACCGGACCCGCACTGGCAACCTCTCGAGCGCCCTGCGGGTGTTCGTGCTGGCGGCACTGCGCCGCGCCGGCCGTGATGACTGAGGCCGCAACGAGCCGCCGGCGTCCGGAACCCGGGGCCGAGCCCGCCGTTCCTGTGTGCCCGGAACTCGCGGCGAACGGTGCGGGCTCCTGTCCCGCCTTTCTGTCCCTTGACCTCGAAGTCGACCCGCAGGACGGGCGCATTCATGCCGTGGGCGCGGTGCGTTCGGATACCGGCCGGCGCCTCAGCCATTCCGGCCGCGGCCTGTCCGGAGCGCTCGACAGGCTCGACGCCCTTGCCGACGGCGTCGCCTTCGTGCTCGGTCACAACCTGGTCGTCCATGACCTGCCCCATCTGGCCGCCGCAAGGCCGGGGCTGCGGTTACTCCAGCTGCCCGCGGTGGACACGCTGCGCCTCAGTCCCCTGGCCTTCCCGGCCAATCCCTACCATCGTCTCGTCAAGCACTACCGGGATGCCGGTCTGGTGCGCGGGCGCCGCAACGATCCCCTGCTTGACGCCGGGCTTGCGCTCGACGTGTTCGGCGAACAGCGCGAGGCGCTGGCAAGGGCCGCACCGGAGCTGCTTGCCGCGTGGCACTGGCTGTGCACCCCGGAGCCGGCGGGTGTCGATCGAGGCCTCGATGCCGTCTTCCGCGGCCTGCGCCAGGCTCACCGTCCTTCCCGCGCACAGGCCGGCGCCGCCATCGCCCAGCTGCTCGAAGGAGCCGGCTGCACCGTTCAGTCGCGCAGGTTCCTGGCGGATGCGGGTGCGCACGGCTGGTCACTTGCCTATGCCCTGGCATGGCTGTCGGTGGCCGGCGCCAACTCGGTGATGCCGCCGTGGGTGCGCTACCAGTTTCCCGAAGCCGCGTGTCTGGTACGCCGTTTCAGGGACACCGCCTGCACCGATCCGGGCTGCGACTGGTGCCGGGAGCGCCACGACGCGGGCAGGGAACTCAGACGCTGGTTCGGTTACGACGGCTTTCGTCCCGAGCCGGCGGGAGCCGACGGCAGGCCAATGCAGCAGGCCATTGTCGAGGCGATGCTGGCGGGACGGCACGCGCTCGGGATTCTGCCCACCGGGACAGGCAAGTCCCTTTGCTACCAGATCCCCGCACTGTCGCGCTACGACAAGACCGGCGCGCTGACGGTGGTGATATCGCCCCTGGTCGCACTGATGGCGGACCAGGTCGTCGGGCTGGAGCAGCGCGGCATAGCCTGCTGCGTGACGATCAACGGGCTGTTGTCCATGCCCGAGCGCGCCGACGCCCTCGACCGCGTCCGGCTGGGGGATGCCGGGATCCTGCTGATCTCGCCGGAGCAGCTGCGTTCGCGAACCCTGCGCCGGGCGCTCGAGCAGCGCGAGATCGGCGGCTGGGTGCTGGACGAGGCCCACTGCCTGTCGCGCTGGGGGCACGACTTCCGGCCCGACTACCGCTACGTGGGCCGCTTCATCCGGGAACGGGCAGGCGACGGGTCGATCCCGCCGGTCCTGTGCCTGACCGCGACCGCCAGGCCGGACGTCATCGCGGACATATCCCGGCACTTTCGCGACCGGCTCGGTGTCGAACTGAAGGTGTTCAACGGCGGTGCGGAGCGACCCAACCTCGCCTTTGAGGTGATGCCAACAACGAGCGGTGAGAAGTTTTCCGACATCCACCAGGTCCTGATGTCCCACCTGCCACCCGACGTGCCTGGCGGCGCCATCGTCTACTGCGCAACGCGGCAGCAGGCCGAGGATATCGCGGGATATCTCCAGCTCAAGGAAGTCGCTTCGGACCGGTTCCATGCGGGTCTGCCCCCGGAGACGAAGAAGGAAGTGCAGCGGCGCTTCATCGCCGGTGATCTGCGGGCGATCGCGGCCACCAACGCCTTCGGCATGGGGATCGACAAGCCCGACGTGCGGCTGGTCATCCATGCCGACATACCGGGGTCGCTGGAAAACTACCTGCAGGAAGCCGGCCGTGCCGGGCGTGATCGCGGCCCGGCGCGCTGCGTGTTGCTCTATTCGACGGACGATGTCGAACGCCAGTTCGGCATGTCGGCGCGTTCGCGGCTGACCCGCGAGGAGATTCACGGGATCCTGAGGGCCCTGTGGAATCTCGACCGGAAGAATCGCTTCAACGGCGAGGTCGTGGCGACTGCGGGCGAAATCCTGGGCGAGGACGAGGAGGGTGCGTTCGAACGCGACTCCGCGACCGACGACACCAGGGTGCGCACCGCCGTCGCCTGGCTGGAGGAATCCCGGCTGCTGAGCAGGGAGGAGAACTTCGTCCGGGTGTTCCCGTCGTCGCTGCGGGTGGGATCGATCGAGGAGGCCGGCCGCCGGCTGGCCGGGGCCGGGATCACCGATGTCTACCGCGGTCAACTGCTGCGGATCGCGGCGACGCTCATCGGCGCGGATGCCGACGAGGGGATCAGCACGGACGAACTTATGGCGGTCTCGGGGCTCGGTTCCGAAGCGGTTCGCCACGCGCTGAATGACCTGGAACGGGTCGGCATCGCCAGCAATGACACCGCGCTGACCGCGTTCGTGCACACCGGCGTGGAACGCTCGTCGCGCAGGCGCTTCGAGGAATCGGCTGCGCTGGAGACCGCCCTCATCGCCCACATGCGCGAGACCGCTCCCGATCTCGGCAGGGGAGACAGTTCGTCGCTTCACCTGCGTATCGCCGCCCAGGTCCTGCGGGACCAGGGGCTGATCGATCCAATTCCCGAACGCCTGCTCCGCATTGTCCGCGGCATTGCCCATGACGGGCGTGGCGAGGATGACGGCGCGCCAGGCAGCCTCACGGTCCGCACCCGGGACCTGGAGACCGTGGGCATCACGCTGCGGCGCGAGTGGGACACGCTGGAGGAGACCGCTGGCCTGCGTCGCGACGGAGCCGCCCGCCTGCTGGAGTACCTGCTCGGCTGCCTGCCGTCGAGAGTTCGCGGCACCGATCTGCTGGCGGAGACCACGCTCGGCGAACTCCTGCAGGCAATCGAGTCCGACCTGGTCCTGAAAGCCAGGATCCGGAACCCGGCCAGGCTGCTGGACCGCGCACTGCTGTGGCTGCACGAACAGGAGGTGATCCGCCTGAACAAGGGACTGGCGGTGTTCCGACCGGCAATGACGATCCGGCTCGAGCAGCGGGACCGGCGCGGTTTCACCAGGGCGGACTTCGAGCCCCTTGCGCTCCACTACAGGGGCCAGGTGCTGCAGGTCCACGTCATGGTGGCGTTCGCCGAACGCGGGCTCGTGGCCATGAGCGAGGCGCTGCGCCTGATCATGGACTACTTCTCGCTCAAGCAGGACGCGTTTCTCGCCCGCTGGCTGCCCGGACGGGAACGGGAGATCGGCCGGCAGGCGACGCCGGCGTCATGGCGGGCCATCGTGGAAAGCTTGGGAAACCCGGTGCAGCAGCGCATCGTCGCCGACGGGCGGGCGCGGACCAACGTCCTGGTCCTGGCCGGTCCGGGTTCGGGCAAGACGCGGGTCATCGTCCACCGCATCGCCTGGCTGGTCCGGGTCCGCCGCGAAAATGCCCGCAGCATCATCGCACTTGCCTACAACCGGCACGCCGCCGTCGACATCCGCCACCGCCTCGCCCGGCTGATCGGCGATGATGCCCGCGGTGTCACGGTGATGACCTGCCACGCGCTGGCGATGCGGCTTGCGGGCGCGAGCTTTACCGGCCGGGTGGAGCAGCCCGACCGGGAGGTGTTCGACGAGGTGTTGCAGCTTGCAACCAGGGTCCTGCACGGCGAGGGACTGATACCCGAGGAGGCGGACGAGCAGCGGGCACGCCTGCTCGCGGGGTTTCGGTGGATCCTCGTCGACGAGTACCAGGATGTCGCGCGTGAGCATTACGAACTGATTTCGGCGCTCGCCGGCCGGACGCAGGAGGACGAGGCGGGCAGGTTGACCCTGTTCGCGGTCGGCGACGACGATCAGAACATCTACGCCTTCAACGGCGCGTCGGTGGAGTACATCCGCCGCTTCCAGCGGGACTACGGGCCCAGGCCGATCTACCTGACCGCCAACTACCGCTCCACGACCCATATCGTGGCAGCCGCGAACGCGATCATCGCGCCCGCGCGCGAACGGATGAAGGCGGACCACCCGATCCATGTCGATCATGCCCGCGAGAACCGGCCGCCGGGCGGGAAATGGACGGGGCTCGACCCGGTCTCGCGCGGGCGGGTGCAGATCCTGCCGGCGGGCGTCGAGCGGGTCGAGCAGGCGCGGAACGTCATGGCGGAACTGCTGCGCCTGTCCGGGCTCGCAGCGGACTGGGACTGGTCACGCTGTGCGGTGATCGCGCGCGAATGGAAGGACCTGATGCCGGTCCGCGCGTTCTGCGAGGCGCACGGGCACGCCGAACGCATCCGCGTGCAGGTGGCGAACGAGGAGATCCCGGGGTTCTGGAGGTTGCGGGAGACGCGGCAATTCGTCGACTGGCTGCGCCGGCGTGAACCCCGGGTGATCGACATGCCGGTCCTGCGGGGCTGGGTGCGGCGGCGCCCGGCCGGTCCCTGGAACGACCTGCTGCGCCAGGCGGTGGAGGAGCACGCGCTGGAACTGGGCGACGCGGAAGCGCCGACCGACCAGTTCATCGAGTGGCTGGCGGAATGGGGCCGGGACGTGCGTCGCCGCCAGCACGGACTGCTGCTGCTCACCGCCCATCGGGCCAAGGGGCTGGAATTCGATCACGTGGCGGTGCTTGACGGCGGCTGGCGGCGCCGGGGCGAGGGCGAGGATCCCGATGCGCCGCGCCGGTTGTACTACGTAGCCATGACCCGTGCCCGCCACACCCTTACCCTGGCGCGGATGGACCGGTCCCAGGGCTTCCAGGAAGAGCTGTGCGGCCATGACGCGACGGTCATGCGCAAGGCAGCCGAGCTGCCCCCGTGCCCGGTCGAGGTCGGGTACCTGCATGTTCGTCCGCCACTGCAGGATGTCGATCTGGGCTTTGCCGGTCGCAGTAATCCTGGCTCGTCGGTCCATGCCGCCATCTCCGCGCTCGCACCGGGTGACCCGCTCGACGTCCGGGTCGCAGCGAACGGCCGCTGGATCTGTGTCGACCGGGAGGGCCGGGCCGTGGGACGTCTCGCCCGGTCCTTCGAGCCTCCACGCGGAATGAGCGTCAGGTCGGCGGAGGTCCACGCGGTGGTGGGCCGCAGCCGGGAGGACTCGGAACCGAAGTACCGGGCCGCCGTCCGATGCGGGGAATGGGAGGTGATCGTGCCCGGGATCGTGTTCGAACCGGACCGGTAGAGCCCTGCGGCCGCGGGACAGGATCACGCCGGCCCGCCTACTCCAGCAGGCCCTCGAGGATGGACTGGAAATCGCGCCGCTTGCCGGTCGCCCCGGATTTCCCATTGTCGGGATCGGGCGGTGAGCTCTCTGGCCGGGTCGTGGAACTCCCGGGTCCGGTTGTGGTGGGTTCTGGCTCCGTCGTGGCGGTTTCCGGCTTCGGCGTGGTGGATTTCGGCTCCGGCGCGGCGGTTTCCGGCTCCGGTACGGTGCCGTTCGACCGCGGTCCGGCTGCCTGCGGTTCGCGGCTCGGGGTCCCGGGCTCCGCGTCCCCGGCATCCGGTCCGGGTCCGGCGTCCTTCGGCGCAGATCCCGCGTCCTCCGGTTCGGGCTTCGCGGGGTCCGGGTCAGTCCTGCCGGTCCCGGGACCGGGTTTCGAATTCCCTGACTGTTGCCCGTCCGCGGCCGGTGCCGCCTCGGGTTGCGTGGCGAGGCGCTGCAGCACGCCGGTGCGTTTCATGCGCTGGAGCACGAGTTGCTGCATGCGCTCGACATCGAGTTCGACGCGTGGTGCGGTCATCGGCCCGACCAGGCGTACCCCGAGTGGTGGCGCCTGCGGGAGGTCCGTCAGCCACAACTCGGACCGGATGTCGAGTTCCCGGACCGGGAGATCGAGCACCATCACGGCGGTTCCCGAAGTTGAGGGTGCTTCCATGATCAGGTCGCGGGAAGTCAGGATGCCGTTGCGGACCGTGAAGCTGCCGGCAATCCGCCCGAAGGGGGTCGCGCCGCCGCTCGTGGCCTCCTGGAGCATGGTGAGCAGGTCGGCCGTTCGCTCGATCTCCGGCAACCGGGCGCTGGCAGCAGGAAGGTCGATCCCGTTGATGATGCCTTCGGTCAGCACCGCGGTTCCCTGACCCTGCAGGCCGGAGACGAGTTCGAACTGCGATCGTCCCTGCCCCGACAGGCTGACGGAGTACTCCAGCAGGCCGGATACGGGGAGGTGTTCGCCTTCGGGCACGTGGTCGAGCCGCGTGCCGGTGACCCGGACCTCCAGTTCCAGCTCGGGTATCCCGCCTGTCACAAGCTGCGCCCGGCCCTCCACCGTCCCGTCCCGCAACCGGCCCCGCAGCCGTGTGACTTCCACGGTACCGTCGAGCAGGGTTGCCGCCAGCACCAGATCCTCGATGACGGAGGCGCCGTATTGGGCCCGCTGCGCTTCGAGGTCGAGCGCAAGATCGAGGACGCGAAGGGCACCGAAATCCCAGGGCTCGTGTGACCAGCCGCCGCGATCGGGCGCCAGCGGTGCAATGGCGCCCGATTCTTCGGGTTCGCGCTCGGGCAGCCAGGCGTCGAGGTCGAGCGGGCCCGATGCCAGCGCAAGCGTAACTGAAGGCCGGGGACCGGTCCGGTCTATCCGTCCGGTCCCCCTGATCCCGGCATTCCCGACGCGCGCATCGATGTCGCGGACCTCAAGCCCGGAACCAGTCCCTTCCAGGTGTGCGGTGATGTCCAGCGCGCCGGGCCCTTCGTGCGCCGGGGCGAACCCGGGGTCGGCAATCCGGATCAGTTCGGCCAGGTCGGAATGGGAGAACTGCACCCGGACATCCAGGGCCGGGTCGGGGGCAAACGGGTCCGCCGTGCCGTCGAGCGCCAGGCGTGCGGCGCCAAGGTGCAGCACCGACTGGATATCGACCCCCCGGTCGATGCGGCTTGCAAGGGTGATGTTGGCGGTTCCCTGACCCAGGTGCTCTGGCGGGGCATGCGAGCGGCCGGTCAGGCGGTGAAGCAGAGCGCCGGCGTCGGGATGGTCCGCCTTCAGCTTCAGCAGGAATTCCGGCGGTGACCCGGGGACGATTCTGCCCGCAGCCGTGACGGTCCCGCCGGCAGAGGTGGCCGTGCCCTTGACATCGAGCCCCGTGGTGGTGCCGGTCATGGTCGAACTGATCGCGAACCTGTCGAGTGCGGCCAGTTCCTTTGCCAGGGGAATGTCAAGCAGCCGGACCAGCCCGGGTATCGATCCGTTCCGCACCTCGAGCCTGACGTCGACCGCGTCGGGTGTCGTCTTGCCCAGCGTGCCACTCAGCGAGTAGCTCCCCCCGTCGGTATTGCCCACCGACAGGTCGCGCAGGTCGACCCGCCCGTGATCGATCCCCGCGTCCAGGCGCACCTTCTCCAGCACGGTGCCGCGCACGGTCGCCTCGTTGACCTCGACCAGCAGGTTGGCGTCGAAGCGTTCGAGCGCTTCGGCCACGCGTTCCCGACGACCGTCATCAGCCGCATTGGTTCCGGCGGCGGCATGCAGGATGGGCAGGTACGGGTCGAGGTTGATCCGGTCGGCGAACAGGCCAAGACCGAACGCCGGGCGTGGACCGAACAGGGCCGAGAGGCCTCCGTCCACGCGGGTGGCATCGAGCCCGATGCGCCACGCTGGCAGATCGAGCCGGTCGGGCGTGACATCGATTTCGGAGCGAAAGGTCCCGGTACGCAACCGGTCGGGAGGTACGGCGTCGACCGGCAGGTCCAGCCAGCCGAACAGCGTCCGCAGTTTGTCGGACGCAACATCGATCTCGCCCACGAAGCGGGGCCTGCCGGCGACGGCGTGCAACGTGCCCGCCACCCTCGTCAGCGTGCCGCCGGGCAGCTCCGCCGTGAAGTGCCGGACGGTGAATGCTCCCCCGTCCAGTACGCCCTCGAGCCGCAGATGCCGGACCAGGCTGCCCCCGACGTCGACCGCGTCGGAGGCCAGGGTCAGCGTCGCACCCATGTCGTGGGGTAGCGAAAACCCCTGCGCGCTGTCGAACAGGGCACCGGCGATCGCCTCGCCGGCCCGGGTCACGTCCTCCAGGCTGCCGAGGTTCACCCGTGCGAGCGCAAGGTTGAGCCCGACCTCGAAGTCGGGCGCGGGGGTGACACGCGCGTCACCCTCCAGACGCGTGCTGCCGAACTCGAGCGCGAGGCCGGTCGCCTCGGCGCCGTCGGGCCCCGCCGAGAGGCTGGCGGACAGGCGCAACGGGCGCGGGTCCGCCCCGGTGTCCGCGGCATCGGTCGCGTCCAGGCCCGCAAGGAACCGCAGGTCCCCGATCGCGTTCCCGGACGTCACGGCAAGAGCACCGCGAAACACCGGGGCGGGACCGAGATGAACCCGCCCGGAAATCTCCGCGGTACTGCCGGTGCCGGCCAGCCCGATCCCGGCGTCGAGCTGCGCCGTCCCTCGCGCGTCCAACTCCCCGAGGCTCGCATCGATCTCCAGCGGCCGGTCCCGCCAGGCGAGGGTGCCGGTCAACCGGTGCGGACCGCGCGGGTCATCGGAGCGCAGTGTTGCGTTCAGCCGCTCGATGCGGTGTTCGTCGCCCGACAGCATGTCGCGGTAGACGATGGTGCCGTCCCTGATGGCTGCCTCGCTGATGGTGAACGGCCGTTCGGCCCAGGGAGCGAGGCCGGCGACAACGCCGATGAAGTCCCGGTCGAACCGCTCGACGGTGAGCACCGGACCGAGCAGCGAGACGGCGTTGACGTGGGTGCGGCCGACCAGCAGCGCCCAGCTGTCGAGGCTGATGTCGAGCGTGCGGATCGTAAGCAGGTCGGTTCCGTGCTCTCCTGCCGGATCAGACAGCGTGATGTCGGAGGCAACGTACCTGGGCGAGGGGAGGAACCGGAAGTCGACTTCGCCCGCGATGCTGACCGTGGTCCCGGTCAGCTGCTCGATCGTCGCCGCAATCCGGGCGCGGTTCGGCGTCCAGTCGACGAGCCCGGGAGCGAACAGCAGGCCGACGCCGACGAGCGCAACGGCGATGACGGCGCTGATGATGATGAGCCGCGCCTTCACCCGTTCCTCCAGGTCACGGGGCTGCCGGGCCGGTCAAGGCGGCGCTGCGGAGCGGTGGCCGACTTGGGCCCGGGGAGCCCGCAGTTCAAAGGATGGTGCAGATCTCGTCAAATTCGAATCGGGGGGAGCGGGGAAACAGGCCGGTGTCGTCACCGTAGCCGAGGTTGCACAGGAAATTGGACCGAATGCGGGTCCCGGAAAAGAACATCCGGTCGACCGCATCGTTGTCGAAACCCGACATCGGTCCGCAGTCGAGACCGACCGCGCGCGCAGCGAGGATGAAGTAGCCGCCCTGCAGCGATCCGTTGCGGAATGCCGCCACCTCGGCCATGGCCGGGTCTTCGCGGAACATCCCGGTCATGTCCTTGTGCGGAAACAGCTGGGGCAGGTGGGTCCAGAAATCGAGGTCATGGCCGATGATCGCACAGACCGGCGCGCTCATGGTCTTCTCGACATTGCCCGGCGCCAGTGCCGGTCGCAGCCGCTCCCGGGCTTCCCGGCTGCGCAGGAACAGGATCCGCGCCGGGCTCATGTTGGCGCTTGTCGGCCCCATCTTCATCAGGGCGTGGAGGGCGCGCAGGGTCTCGTCCGCAACCGGCCTGTCGGTCCAGATGTTGTGGGTGCGCGCTTCCCGAAACAGCTGGTCCATGGCATCATCGGCCAGGGCTTGAGCCCGGTCGGCAGCACGGGTGTTCATCCGTTCGTCTTCCCTGTTCCGGCCGTGACGGGTTGCCCGGAGGTGTAGCGGTCAGGGGACCGCCTGTCACGCAAATTCGCTCCCGGCGCCGGCCATGGAAGAGGGGACGGGGATGGAACTGTTGCCGGTCGGATTCGGCGCCGTGGAAGCGGCTGCGTTCATCGCCTTCAGCTACCTGACCTCGGCGGTGACAGCCGCCTTCGGGTTGGGTGGCGGGGTCATGATGCTGATCGCCATGGCATCGGTTCTGCCGCCGCTTGCGGTGATCCCGGTGCACGGGGCGGTGCAGATGGGCTCGAACGGTGGCCGCGCCTGGGTGATGCGGTCACACGTGAGCCGGGAGATCTTCGGCTATTTCGTGATCGGCTCGCTGATCGGGGCGGCCGTGGCGTCCCAGGTCGTGGTCGCCCTGCCCACGGACATGCTGCGCCTGGTGCTCGGGCTGTTCGTGCTCTGGGTGGTGTGGGCTCCGAAGCTGACCCGGCGCGATGCCGGGCCGCGAAGCTTCGTACCGATCGGGATCGGCACCACCTTTGCCAGCATGTTCGTGGGCGCAACCGGTCTCCTGATCGGAGCGTTCCTCTCGCCCGAGAGGCTCGGGCGCATGACCACGGTCAGTACCCATGCTATGTGCGCAATGTTCCAGCACGCGCTGAAGATCGTGGTGTTCGGCTTTCTCGGGTTCGCCTTCTGGGAGTGGATCCCGTTGATCATCGCCATGGTGGCGAGCGGTTTCCTGGGAACCGTGTCCGGCAAGGTGCTGCTGGAGCGGTTGTCCGAGAGGGTCTTCGGCTGGGCCTTCAAGGCGCTGCTGACCCTGCTGGCGGTCCGCCTCATCGCGCTCTCGGCCGTCGACCTGCTGGCGCCGGCCTGACGGGCGCAGCTACGCGCCCCACACCTCCTCGAGGAAGGCAAGCCAGTTCCGGCCGAGCACCCTGCTGATCCGGGTCTGCGACCAGCCGGCCCGTTCCATTGCGGGGACAAAGTTGCCGAAGTCGCCCAGGGTCTCCAGTCCCTTCGGCATTCGCGGTACCCGGCTCTGTGGCGTGGCTGTCGGCCGCCCGCGGCCCTTGTCGCGCGAGAGGTAGTGGAAGAACTCGAGATCCTGGTCCTGGACCCAGTCGGTCCCGATACCCACCCGTTCCTCGCCGACCAGGTTGATCAGGTAGTCCATGGCCGCGACGCAGTCTTCGACGGTGCTGTCCTCGCCGCGCGGCAGGAACGGCGTGTAGCTCGCAAACCCGACGAACCCGCCCGCGTCGGCAATGGTTCGCAGCTGCTCGTCGGTCTTGTTGCGCGGGTGCTGCTTGAGCATCGGGCAGCAGTGGGTGTAGGCGACCGGCGCGCGCGAGTGGCGGATCGCCTCGTCGCTGGTCTTCGGGCCGACATGCGACAGGTCGATCAGGATCCCCAGCCGGTTCATTTCCTCGATCGCATGACGTCCGAAGTCCGACAGCCCGCCGTCCTCACTCTCCCAGCAGCCGGAACCGACCAGGTTCTGCGAGTTGTAGGTGAGCTGCACGATCCGCACGCCGAGGTCGCGGAACAGCACCAGCGAGCTGATGTCGTTCTCGATCGCGCTGGTGTTCTGCCAGCCGAGGATGATCCCCACCCGGCCTTCCCGCTTAGCACGCAGGATGTCGGCTGTGCCGTGGACCTGGGTGATCAGTGATTCATGTTCGGCGAACCAGTGCTTCCACCGTGCGATCTCCGCCATGGTTTCGCGAAAGTCGTGCCAGACCGAACAGGTGCAGTTGGCCGCGGTGATGCCGCCGCGCGCCATGTCCTCGAAGACCTCGCGCGAGAACCTGGCGATCACCAGGCCGTCGATGCGGATCGCGTCATCCAGTTCGGTCATGCACTCCTCCGGATTGCCGCCTTGCGGCCCGTTCGGCTCCGTGCGCACCATTCCACGCGGGCCCGGGAAGGCGCAACCGCTCAGGGAGAGTCCGGTGACATCAAGACCGACCGTGTACCTTGCAAATCCCTACGGGTTCTCGCAGCAACTGCGCGCAGGCCCCCTGCGCGAGCTCGTGGCCGCCCTCGAGGCCATCGGGTGCGAGGTGTGGGAGCCGTTCGAACGCAACAACCAGATCGACCGCACCGCCGACGGGTGGGCCCACGCGATCGCGCGGGCCGACATGCGCGACGTGCGCGACGCCGATGCCCTGTTCGCGGTGGTCAACGGCTGTCCGCCGGACGAGGGGGTGATGGTCGAACTGGGTATGGCGATCGCCTGGAACAAGCCGGTCTTCCTGTTTCGCGACGACTTTCGTCGCTGCACCGACTGCGAGGCCTACCCGCTGAATCTGATGGTGTTTGCCGGCCTGCCGGAAACCGGCTGGGAAGCCTCGTGGTACGAATCCCTCGGCGAGATCGCGGATCCGGACAAGGCGCTGGTCCGCTGGCTCTCCGCAGGCACCCCGGGCCGGGCCGGGTAGCCCGCGGTCGCCGGCAGCGACGCCGCCGCACGGTCGCGGTCGGGCACCGGGGCACAACGGGCCGACAGCCCGGATACCGCGAGGGACTCCAGGTTCCCGCACCACCGGGCGGGGCACGTTCCTTCTGTCTCCACGAAGCTGATTCCGGAAGCGCGCGCCAGATCGTTCCGGCAGCGTTCCCCGGACAATCGCACGCCGTCACGTTTCCGGGGGTAGTCTTCATCGCGGGAGCCGGGCGGTCCGTGGCGGACGGTACCCCCGGCGGCGACATTGCCGGGGCTGCGCCTTTCGTCTATCGCTGGGTCGGGAAGGAACCGGAGAACCCATGGAAGTCCTGCTGCCTGTCCTGAGCGCGCTGCTTGCGGGCGCGGCACTCGTCTGGTTCGTCTTCGCCGCGCCGGCCCGCAGCCGGGCGGAGAGAGCGGAGGCGCGGCTCGAGGAAATCGACAGGACGGCCGGAAGCCGCTTCGCGGAGCTTGCCTCCGGCGTGCTCAAGAGCAACAGCGACTCCTTCCTGCAGCTGGTGAGCGAGCGCTTCCAGTCGCACAGGGTGGAGGCGGAGAAAGACCTGGAGGCGCGCGAGAAGGCCGTCGAGGTGCTCGTTGCGCCGATCCGCGACGAGTTGAAAAAGGTCGAGGAGCGCGCGCAGCAGCTGGAGAGGTCGCGCGTCGACGCCTACCGCTCGGTCACGGAGCAGGTCCGCCAGATGGCCCAGGCCCAGTCCGAACTGCGATCCGAGACCGGCCGCCTCGTCCAGGCGCTTCGCCGCCCACAGGGCGCCGGCAGGTGGGGTGAACACCAGCTTCGCAATGTGCTCGAGATCGCGGGCATGGTGGAGCATGTCGATTTCGAGGAACAGCCCACCCTGTCGGGCGAGGACGGTATGCTCAGGCCCGACGTGGTTGTCCGTCTGCCCGGCGGAAAGTCGGTCGCGGTCGATGCGAAGACGCCCCTGCAGGCCTATCTCGATGCGGTGGAAGCGAAGACGGATGACGAGCGCGCCGGCCACCTCGACGTGCTCGCGGGCAACGTGCGTTCGCACGTCCGGCAACTGGCGGGGAAGAAGTACTGGGACGGGCTGGCCGGAGGGACGGAGTTCGTCGTCATGTTCATTCCTGGCGATGCGTTCCTGGCCGCCGCGCTGGAGCGCGACCCGGGCCTGTTCGAGGACGCGGTGAGGAACCGGGTGCTTATCGCAACGCCGATCACGCTGATCGCGCTCGTCAGGGCCGTGGCCTACGGCTGGCAACAGGAACGGCTGGCCGAGAACGCTCGGGCCGTGGCGGAGACCGGGCGGGAACTGTACGAACGCGTCAAGCGGTTCGGCGGTCGCATGGAGGATATCGGAAAGTCGCTGCGCCGGGCCGTTGACCACTACAACAGGGGTGTGGGCACGCTTGAACGGCAGGTGTTGCCGTCGGCGCGAAAGCTGGAGGGGCTGAGCGTGGTTTCGGCCGGAGAGTCGATCCCGCCGCTGGAACAGCTGGAGACGGAGCCGAGAACCCTGCAGGCCGCGGAACTGACGGAGCCGGCGGAGAAGGCGGAAAGCGGCTAGGTCGCGGCCCCGCTCGCCTGCGCCCCCTCCTGGCCGAAACTCTCGCCGCCGGCCGCCATGTGCGCCTCTTCCTCCGCCGTGCTCGGGCGTCCGAGCACGCCGTTGCGGTGGGGGAACCGGCCGAAGCGGGCGACGATGTCGCGATGCCGGGTCCACCCCTGGATACTCCGGTCCACGTAGGCCCGCCAAGCCGGGTCGGCCTTCCGCCCGAGAGCCCGCAGCAGGTCGAGGCCGCGGTCCTGTTCGGCGCGGTCCTCGGAATGGTGGAAGGGGTGGTAGAGCCAGATACTGGCCACCGGATGCAGCGCGGTGTCCAGCCCGTGGTCGATGGCGTGTTCGACGATCTCGAAAGCCCGGGCGTCGCCGTCATAGGCCCGGACCGTGCCGCGATGGATGTTCCGCGTGAACTGGTCCAGCAGCAGGACGAGAGCCAGTGCGCCATCCGGTGTTTCCTGCCAGTCCGCCAGCTTCGGATCGCGGGCGCAGGCGCGCGTGACCAGAGGGCCGAAACGCGCACTGATCTCGCTGTCGACCCCGGGACCGCCCCTGTACCACCAGTCGCGACGGGCCGCCGCGCGCTCCGGGCCATCCCGGCTGTCCGCGAGCCAGAAATCGATGATCTCGGCAATCAAGCCGGAACGGTGCCTTCCCGTATGCGGTCCCGGGTTCACGAGGGTGTCTGTCATGGCGCCTTTCACCGTCAGTCAAGCGTGCCGGCAGACTGTCACCGCACGCCCCGGCAGTCCATGGCGAACCGCCAAGGGCCACACGCCCGGCATGCGCCCCGGGCGGGATCACCAGGGTTGACAGCACGGGCAGGTCCATGTACGCACCGGTCCAAGCGCCGATTTGAGCACCAGCTTGCGGGCGCGTTAGAAATGCAGCTAAAGCGGCGGAAGACGGGCCCCGTCCTCTGTTGCCGTGGCGGGAGAGCGAGTCTTCCGGCCATGGTCTCCGGGCCTGATCCCTTCTTCCCGATCGTTTGGCGGCATGAACCTCACGAGCCGGCTGTCGCCGGCCATTCGGGAAGGAGAGTGTCGATATGACCTCGAATGCAGCTCATCCGCAGACCCTGGCGTTGCACGCCGGATACCGCGCCGACCCCGCGACCGGATCGGTCGCGGTGCCGATCTACCAGACGACCTCCTACCAGTTCCAGAGCACCGAGCATGCCTCGAACCTGTTTGCGCTCAAGGAACTGGGGAATATCTATACCCGCATCATGAATCCCACCTGCGCCGTGCTCGAGGACCGCATCACCGCGCTCGAGGGCGGTTCGGGCGCGCTTGCGGTCGCATCGGGACAGGCGGCGTCGGCGATATCCCTGCAAAACCTGGCGCGCGTCGGTGACAATGTCGTCAGCTCCACCGACCTGTACGGTGGTACCTGGAACCTGTTCGCCAACACCCTGAAGGACCAGGGAATCGAGGTGCGTTTCGTCGATCCGGCCGATCCGGAGGCGTTCGCACGGGCCACCGACGACCGCACCCGCGCCTACTACGCCGAGACTCTGCCCAATCCCAAGCTCCAGGTGTTTCCGATCGCCGAGGTCGCGGCGATCGGCCGGTCGTTCGGCATCCCGCTCATCGTCGACAACACGGCGGCACCGCTGCTGTGCCGCCCGTTCGACCACGGGGCAGCCGTGATCGTGTACTCGACCACCAAATACATTGGCGGTCACGGAACCTCGATCGGGGGTCTCATCGTCGACGGCGGCAACTTCCCGTGGGCGGAGTTCCCGGAGCGCCAGCCCGCACTCAACACGCCCGACCCGTCCTACCACGGTGCTGTCTGGGTCGAGGCCGTGGAGCCGATCGGACCGGTGGCGTACATCATCAAGGCCCGGACCACGCTCCAGCGGGACCTCGGAGCCGCGTTCTCGCCGTTCAACGCCTTCCAGGTGATCCAGGGCCTCGAGACCCTGCCGCTGCGCATCTTCGAGCACTCCCGCAACGCGGCCGCGGTGGCGGATTTCCTGTCCTCCCATCCCGCGGTCGATACGGTCATCTACCCGGGACTGCAGGATGGCGAGGTGCGCCGGCGTGCCGATACCTACCTGTCGGGTGGATACGGCGGCCTCGTGGGCTTCGAGCTCACCGGCGGGCGGGGCGCCGGGCGCGCCTTCATCGATGCTCTGGAACTGTTCTACCATGTGGCCAACATCGGGGATGCGCGGTCGCTCGCCATTCATCCCGCCACCACGACCCACAGCCAGCTTTCGCCGGAGGACCAGCAGCTGACCGGTGTATCGGACGGATACGTCCGCCTGTCGGTCGGCATCGAGCATATTGACGACATCCTGGCCGACCTCGGCCGGGCGCTCGACCGCGCAACTGGAGCCAGTCTCGCGGCCGAGTAACGAGGTCCGGATCCGGTCCCGGGGGAGGGTTCGAATCTCCCCTTCCGGGGCCGGTCCGCTCCCTGTCTGCCGGTGCCCGGATACCGGTTGAAGGCGCTTTGCAATTTGCGACGCCCTCTAGTATTAAGGCCTGCCCGCCCACACGCACGGACATGCCGGTGCGGACCGCGCTTCTGCATGGGACGACTGTGGCCGGCGGCAGCCCCGGGACTGGCAAAAGGCAGACGTGATGGCTGAGACTCACGACGGTGCGACCAGGCGCGACTTCATCCATGTCGCCAGTGCGACGATGGGTGTCGTGGGCGGGGCCTGCGTTGCGTGGCCGTTCATCCACCAGATGAACCCGGCAGCCGATACCCTGGCGCTCGCGTCGACCGAATTCGACACCGCCGGGGTCGCGGAGGGCATGGCAGTCACGGTGCTGTGGCGCGGCAAGCCGGTGTTCGTGCGCCACCGCACCGCCGCGGAGATCGAGGCGGCGGGCGCGGTCGACCTCGACAGCCTGCCGGATCCCCAGGCCGATGCCGACAGGTCGGAACGCCCGGAAATGCTGGTCCTGGTCGGTGTCTGTACCCACCTCGGCTGCGTTCCGCTGGGGCAGAAGGCGACGGATCCCCGCGGCGAGTGGGGAGGCTGGTTCTGCCCGTGCCACGGATCGCACTACGATACCTCCGGGCGCATCCGCAAGGGCCCGGCGCCCGAGAATCTCGAGGTCCCGCCCTACACCTACATTACGGATACGGTCATCAGGATCGGGTGAGGAGCTGAAGGATGAGCGGCCCGAATTTCTCCAACCCGGTGGTACGGTGGATCGAGCACCGGTTGCCGGTCTTCTCGTTCATGCACCACGAACTGCATGAATACCCGACGCCGAAGAACCTGAACTACTGGTGGAATTTCGGGTCCCTGGCGGGAATGGTGCTGGTCATCATGCTGGTCACCGGCATCGTGCTTGCCATGCATTACACGCCGCATGTCGACTATGCCTTCGCGTCTGTCGAACGCATCATGCGCGACGTCAACTACGGCTGGCTGATCCGATACATACATTCGAACGGCGCCAGTTTCTTCTTCATCGTCGTCTACATCCACATCTTCCGCGGCCTCTACTACGGTTCGTACAAGGCGCCGCGCGAGCTGCTGTGGATCCTCGGCGTCGTGATCCTGCTGCTGATGATGGCGACGGCCTTCATGGGCTACGTCCTGCCGTGGGGCCAGATGAGCTTCTGGGGCGCGACGGTGATCACCAACCTGTTCTCGGCCATTCCCGGCATCGGCGACTGGATCGTCACCCTGCTGTGGGGCGGTTTCGCGGTCGACAACCCGACGCTGAACCGGTTCTATTCCCTGCACTACCTGCTGCCATTCGTGATCGTCGGCGTGGTGGTGCTGCACGTGATCGCGTTGCACCGCTTCGGATCGAACAATCCGCTCGGTATCGATATCCGCGGTCAGCAGGATTCGATCCCGTTCCATCCCTACTACACGGTCAAGGACATGTTCGGTCTCGGCGTGTTCCTGATCTTCTTCTCGGCCGTGGTCTTCTTCCTGCCGAACGCCATGGGGCACGCGGACAACTACATTCCGGCCGATCCGCTGGTCACGCCGGCCCACATCGTGCCCGAGTGGTACTTCCTGCCGTTCTACGCCATCCTGCGCGCCATTCCCGACAAGCTGCTCGGCGTCATCGCGATGTTCGCGTCGATCGGCGTGCTGTTCATCCTGCCCTGGCTCGATCGCTCGCCGGTGCGCAGCGCGAGTTTCCGGCCGATCTTCAAGATCTTCTTCTGGGTCCTGCTGGCCGACTGCGTTCTGCTCACCTATCTGGGCGCCAAGCCGCCGGAGGGGATCTACGTCGTGCTGGCCCGGTTCGGCACGGCCTACTACTTCATCCACTTCCTGCTCCTGCTGCCCGCGCTGTCGATCTTCGAGACACCGCGTCCGTTGCCGCGCAGCATCAGTCGGCCGGTTCTCGATCCAGCCGGTTCCGTGGCCGCTCCGGCTGCAGTGTCGAAGGAGGCACCGTGATGCGTGCGCCCGCTCTCCTGGTTGCGGTCGCAACCGCCGTTGCCCTGGTGACGGGCCCCGTCTCGCCGGCCGGGGCGGCCGGCAGCGGCGCCGAACCGCCGGCACAGGACTGGTCGTTTTCCGGCGTGTTCGGGACCTACGACCGTGCGGAACTGCAGCGCGGCTTTCAGGTCTATGCGGAGGTCTGTGCCGCCTGCCATTCACTGGATTACATCGCGTTCCGCAACCTGACCGATCTCGGATTCTCCGAGACCGAGGTCAAGGCGATCGCCGCCGAGTACGAGGTTCCCGCCGCACCCGACGAGAACGGAGAGGTGTTTCCGCGCCCGGCCACTCCGGCGGACCGGTTCCCGGCGCCGTTCGAGAACGCGAATGCGGCGCGTGCGAGCAACAACGGCGCCCTTCCCCCGGACCTGTCCCTGATCGTCGAGGCGCGTGCCGGGGGTGCGGACTACATCAACGCCGTGCTGGTCGGCTATGCCGATCCGCCATCCGACACCGACATGGCGGATGGCATGAGCTACAACAGCCACTTTCCCGGCGGCCAGATCGCCATGCCACCGCCCCTGTTCGAGGAGGGGGTCACCTACGCCGACGGGACGGCCGCAACGGTCGTGCAGCAGGCACGCGATGTGACAGCCTTCCTCGCCTGGGCCAGCGAGCCCAACATGGAGGAACGCAAGCGCATGGGCGTGATGACCATGATCTTCCTGGTGGTCATGACCGGCCTGCTGTACGTCAGCAAGCGAAGGATCTGGTCCGACGTGCACTGACCGGTTCCGGTGACCGCACTGCAAGGACCGGCGGGAGGAAGCGGCACATGGCGCGAGCGGTGCTCGGGATCATCGGCGGCAGCGGCCTGTACGAGTTCGAGGCACTGACCGACAGGCGTTGGGAAACCGTCTCCTCGCCGTTCGGCGAGCCATCGGACCAGTTGCTGTTCGGCACCTTCGGGGAGCAGCAGCTGGTGTTCCTGCCCCGCCACGGTCGCGGCCACGTCCTGCCGCCGAGCGAAATCAACTACCGCGCCAACATCGACGCGCTGAAGCGGGCCGGCGTCACCGACGTCCTGTCACTCAGTGCGGTCGGCTCGTTTCGCGACGACCTTGCCCCGGGGCATTTCGTGCTGGTCGACCAGTTCGTCGACCGCACATTCGCACGCCACAAGTCGTTCTTCGGCGCGGGCTGCGTCGCCCACGTCACCTTTTCCCACCCGGTGTCGGCGCGCCTGCAGGATGCGCTGGAGGAGGCGGGCAGGTCGCTCGGGCTGGTGATGCACCGGGGCGGTGTCTACCTGTGCATGGAGGGTCCACAGTTTTCCACCTACGCCGAGAGCGTGCTGTACCAGTCCTGGGGCTGCGATGTGATCGGCATGACCAACATGCCCGAAGCGAAACTGGCCCGGGAGGCCGAGCTGCCCTACGCCACCGTGGCAATGGTCACCGACTACGATTGTTGGCACCCCGATCACGACAGCGTGTCGGTGGAGGCGATCATCGGTGTCATGACCGCCAATGCCGACAATGCGAGAGCACTGGTCACGGAGGTGGCGCCGCGGCTGGCCGAGCGTCCCGAGGTTGACCGGGAAGGCGGTGACCGGGCGCTCGATACCGCGATCGTCACCCACCCGGACATGCGTGATCCGGAATTGCTGGCGAAACTCGATGCCGTGGCGGGGCGCGTGCTGGGCTGAGCGCGGACTGCCCCGGGCGGAGGCAGGGATAGGGAAATGTCCGAGACAGCGCAACGCGAGGCAATCGCCAGACTGGCCCGGTCGATTTTCGAACGTGGTCTGACCTGCGGTAGTTCCGGAAACATCAGCGTCAGACTCGAGGATGGCTGGCTGATGACGCCCACCGGCACCAGCATGGGCGAGCTCGACCCCGCCCGCCTGTCCCGACTCGATGCCGAGGGCAGGCTGGTATCCGGAGATGCTCCCACCAAGGAGAGCTTCCTGCACCTGGCGATGTACGAGCAGCGTCCGTCCGCTGGCGCCGTCGTGCACCTGCACTCGACGCACTCGGTGGCCGTGAGCTGTCTTGCCGACGTCGATCCGGCCAACGTGCTGCCGCCGATTACCGCCTACTACGTGATGAGGATCGGCGTGCTGCCGCTGGTGCCGTACTATCCGCCGGGCGACCTTGATCTCGCCCGCGCGGTCCGGGAAATGGCGTCGGCCCATCACGCGGTCCTGCTGGCCAATCATGGACCGGTGGTGGCGGGAACGTCGCTCGAGGACGCGGTCTACGCCACCGAGGAGCTGGAGGAGGCTGCGCGGCTGTTCCTGATGCTGCGCTCGATGAACACACGGTTCCTGACCCCGGCGCAGGTTGCGGAGCTGAAGACGCGACGCGCCTGACTGCCCGGTCACAGGCTCCAGTAGGTGATGTCGCCTGCCAGCGTGGCCGGGTCGAGTGCGGACTTGATGTCGATCAGCACCCGGGCTCCGTCGGGCCGCAGCAGTCCGGTCAGCCGGGCAGGGGAGTCCTCGAGATAGACCGAGTGCGGAACCGCGAGGACAAGGGCGTCGAGCCCGGTGGGCCGGTCGAGCCCGCAGGTCTCGATCCCGGTTGCCTCGGCAAGTGCGACGGCATTGGCATGCGGGTCGTGCGCCAGCACCTCGGCACCGTAGTCACGCAGTGCGTGCACGATGGCGGGCGACTGGCTGTTGCGGAAGTCGGAGACGTTCTCCTTGAAGGTCATCCCGAGCACCCCGATCCGGGCTGATTGCGGGGTGCAGGCCGCGCCGGAGAGCAGGGTGAGGATGCGCCGGACGACGAAGCCGGGCAGTTCGCCGTTAAGCCGCCGCGCGGCACGGATCACCTCGGGGTAGTAGCCCAGGCTCTCGGCCCTGGAAATCAGGTAGTGCGGATCAACCCCAATACAGTGGCCGCCGACCAGGCCCGGGGTGAAGCGCTGGAAGTTCCACTTGGTCGCCGCCGCCTCGAGCACTTCAGTCGTGCGCAGTCCCAGGCGGTCGAAGATCATCGCCAGTTCGTTCATCAGGGCGATATTGAGATCGCGCTGCACGTTCTCGACGATCTTGGCGGCTTCCGCCACCTGGATCGACGCCGCCCGGTGCAGGCCGCCGGAGATTACCGGGCCGTACAGTGCCGCCATGCGCTCGAGCGTCGGGTTGTCTTGGCCGGCAATGATCCTGGTCACCGATTCGAGCGTGCGGTGCCCGTCACCCGGACTGATGCGTTCCGGCGAGTAGCCGAGCGCGAAGTCGATGCCGGCCCGCAGGCCTGACACCTCGGCGATCAGCGGTCCGCACACCTCCTCGGTGGCGCCAGGATACAGTGTCGATTCCACGATCACGAGGTCGCCGGGCGCGATCGAGGCGGCAATGGTGCGGCAGGCGCTGCGGACAAGACTGAGATCGGGCCTGCGGTCGCTGCTGATCGGGGTGGGCACAGTGACGATGTAGACGCTCGCACACGCGATGTCCCCGGGCTCGCTGGTCAGGACCAGGGAAGCCGGAATCTCGAGTGCAGCTTCGCCAATGGCGTTCCGGTCCGTCCCCGACCGGAGCTCGGCAATCCGGGCGTGGTCCGTATCGAACCCCACCACGCGCGGATGATGACGTGCGAGCGCCAGTGAGAGCGGCAGTCCGACATAGCCGATTCCGAGCACGGCGATGGCTTGTTCGGGCACGGGTCGTGCGTTCTCCTGTCGGGTTGCGCAGTTGCTCTATCGGGCCCGGGTGTGGCTGTCAATCGGGACCCGAATGGGCGGCAGCATCACGCTGCGTGCCCGTGATCGGTTTCGCGGGCTCACGGGCCAGGCAACCCCGCCGCTCCCCGCGCCGCAGGCCCGGAGCCGGAATGCCCACTGCCGGGTTCAGGCCGGTGTGACCGGCGCACGGCTTCGAATTTCCTGTGTCAGATGCGGGCAGGGACCGCGCCGTCACCGGTCTCGACCCGGCCCGCGCCCGTCTCGACAGTGCGCGCCTGTTCTGGCAGATACGGAGACCGCAGACGCTGACCCCGGGCCCGACCGGCCTTCCGGAGACATGAATGACCCCACAGCTCCGGGAAACCGACCGCACTCCCGGGCTCGGAGAGGCGTTCGCGGTCTGGCTTCGCGTCGGGATCCTGAGTTTCGGCGGGCCGGCCGGACAGATTGCGCTGATGCACCGCATGGTGGTCGAGGAGCGGCGCTGGATCGACGAGACGCGGTTCCTGCACGCCCTCAACTACTGCATGCTGTTGCCAGGACCTGAAGCGCAGCAGCTCGCGACCTACATCGGCTGGCTCATCCACCGGACCGCCGGCGGCCTGATTGCCGGGCTGTTGTTCATCCTGCCGGGCGCCCTTGTCATGCTCGCCCTGAGCGTCGCCTACCTGCTCTGGGCCGACCTTCCCCTGGTCACTGCCGCCTTCGAGGGGATCAAGGCGGCGGTCCTGGTCATCGTGGTCGAGGCGGTGGTCCGGATTGCCCGCCGGGCACTGGTCGATGCGGTGATGGTCGCGATCTCGATTGCCGCCTTCATTGCGATATTCGTGCTCGCGGTCCCCTTCCCGGCGATCGTTGCCTGTGCCGCCTTCGCAGGACTGCTTTCCGGCCTGTTGCGCACCGGCCCGGCCCTCGGCGAGACGGTCGGTCGCGACGGCGACGGCGAGACGGTGATCGCGCGACTGGAGGCGTCGGGACGGCTGGACCATACCCGGCCCGATGCCCGGCGTGCCGTGATGCTGGTCGCGGTCTTCGCGGTGCTCTGGGCGGCACCGGTCGTCCTGCTGCTCGGTCTGCTCGGTTCCGAGCACGTGCTGGCCCGCCAGTCGGTGTTCTTCAGCAAGCTGGCGGTGGTGACCTTCGGCGGGGCCTATGCGGTTCTGGCCTACATGGCCCAGCAGGCAGTCGAGGCGTTCGGCTGGCTCACGCCGCAGGAGATGCTGGACGGGCTCGGACTCGCCGAGACCACGCCGGGTCCCCTGATACTGGTCACCCAGTTCGTCGGCTTCCTCGGAGCAGCGCGCCTCGCCGGAGGAGATGCGATCTGGTCCGGCGTACTCGGTACCGTCGTGACCCTGTGGGTGACCTTCACCCCGTGCTTCCTGTGGATCTTCCTCGGCGCGCCGTGGGTCGAGCGGCTTCGCGGCAACCGGGCGATCTCTTCAGCACTGTCGGGGATCACCGCCGCCGTGGTCGGGGTGGTGCTGAACCTGGCGGTCTGGTTCGGACTGCACGTGAGCTTCTTGGAACTGGTGCCGAGCGGCCTCGCTTGGGTGGCCTTCGAGATCCCGGTGCCGGACAGCATCCGCCCGTCCAGTCTGGCGCTGACCGCCCTCGCCGTGCTGCTGCTCCCGGTGCTTCGCCAGGGCGTGTTGCGAACACTTGCCGGATGCGCCGCGGCAGGCATGATGCTTGCGGTGCTGTAGCAGGCGGGACAGGGATACCGGACATGACCGACCATGAACGCAGGATCGTGCAAACCGCGAGGGGTCCGGTGTCGTACCGCGAAGCCGGGAGCGGACCCGCACTGCTGCTGCTGCACGGCATCGGCGGCAACAGCCGGTCGTGGCGCTGCCAGCTGGAGGACTTGTCCTGCGACTGGCGTGTCGTCGCCTGGGATGCGCCGGGCTACGGCGAGACGGTTGCGGCGGATCCCGACCTCAAGAGTTACGCGGCGGTTGCCGCCGCCCTGCTCTCGGCACTCGACATCGACCGTGCCCAGGTGCTCGGTCACTCGATGGGCGGTGTCATTGCCCAGGGACTCGCCGGGCTGTTCGGGGAACGGGTCGATCGGCTGATCCTGTCCGGCACCTGGACCGGTGACGGTGCGGAGGGACCGCTGGGCCCGCGCTGGACCGCGAGACTCGATGACCGGCGCCGGATGGGTCCCGAGGCCTACGGCCGCACACGGGCTACGGCCATGGCGGCGGCGGGGGCGTCGAGCGACGTCGTGGACGAACTCGCCGGGATCGCGTCGGAAGTCCCGCTCGCCGGCCTGGAACCGGCCTGCCTGGTGCTCCACCACGCCGATACGCGGCCGCTCGCGCGGGGTTTCGCGATGCCGGTCCTGGTGCTGTCGGGAGCAGGAGACGGGATCATCGCACCGGAGCGCAGCGAAGAACTCACCGCGATCATCCCCGATGCCCGCTCGATTCGCATCCCCGGCGCGGGTCATGCGGCCTACCTGGAGAACCCCGACGCCTACAACGCCGAGGTTCGCGGGTTCCTTGCGCCCTGAACGGGCGCTCCTTCACACGGTGAAGCGCCAGGCCTCGGGTACCATCCGCCAGCCGCTGCCGTTCCGGACCATGTGGCAGAAGCCCGGGAAGTGCAGGTGCATGCCCGCAACCAGCATCCGGTCGGTGGCTGTCATGTCGAAGGCCCGCCTGCGGGCCTGGATCGCGGCGTCGGGATCGACATCGAACACCATGGTCACTTCAGGCTGACGGACCTGGATGTCGGGAACGTGGCAGATGTCGCCCCAGATCAGCAGGGTGTCACCGCCCGACGCGACCAGGTAGCCGGTATGCCCTGGCGTGTGTCCGGCAAGCGGCACCGCGGTGACGTTCGGAAACGGCTCGCCGCCCGGTGATGCCAGGCGGTCCCGGTACGGAGCGGCCTGGGTCCGTGCCGCGTCGAAGTAGCGCGCCCGGGCGGTCTCGTCGGCACGCGAGCGCGCGGTGTCGTCGTGCCAGTGCGCCAGTTCCTTCTCGTCGACGACCAGTTGTGCCTCGGGAAACAGCCTCGTGCCGTCGGCATCGGCAAGGCCGTTGGAATGGTCGGGATGCATGTGGGTAAGAAGAATGGTGTCGACATCGCCGGCAGCAATGCCGAGACGGGCAAGAAGACCATGGAGCCTGCCCAGCGTCGGCCCCATGCTGTCGCCCGAACCGGTGTCGACCAGGGCGGTACGGGTCCCGCTTTGCAGCAGGTAGCAGTTGACCGAGATTCGTGGCGGAGCCGGCCGGAAGTTCTCGCGCAGCACCGTTTCGGCCCCGGCGGCGTCGATGCCGCGCAGCACCTCGAAGGTGGCGTCGAGATAGCCGTCGGAGATCGCGGTTACGAGAACATCACCGATCCGGCACCGGTACAGTCCCGGAACCTGGTTGCTGTCATGTTGGGTCACTGCTCTGTACTCCAGGGTCGATGGATCGCGGTGATCACACCATCCCGGGCGACGGCCGCCAACCCCCGGGTGCCAACGGCTTGAACCCGCCCCACGCGGAGTGGCAGGGTGCGGGCCCGCACGGCACTGCCAGCAGAGGCGAATCGGCATGACACTGCACCAGGCCTACGAGCCTGAACTGCTTCCCGACGGCGTGACCTCGCGCCACCTGGACAATCGCAACGGGCTGGTCATGCACCTGCTCGAGGCCGGAGACCCAGGCCGCCCGGCGCTGTTGCTTCTGCACGGGTTCCCGGAACTGGCCTACAGCTGGCGCAAGGTGATGCCTGCGCTTGCCGGGGCCGGGTACCACGTTCTCGCTCCCGATCTGCGGGGTTACGGACGCACACTGGGCTGGGGCCCGGTGGACTGGGATGCCCCGCTTGACCAGTTCAGGCTGCTTAACACCGTACGCGACGCCGTCGGTCTGCTGGCAGCTTGCGGGCACGACCGCGCGACGGCGGTGATTGGTCACGACTATGGCTCTGCGGTCGCAGCCTGGTCGGCGCTGACCCGCCCGGATGTCTTCGCGTCCTGCATCCTGATGAGCGCACCGTTCGACGGCCCGCCACCGCTGGCGGCACCGCCCCCGGCAAGGCCCGACATCCACGCCGAACTGGCAGCACTCGAGCGACCGCGCAAGCACTACAACTGGTACTACTCGACCCGGGCCGCCAACTCGCACATGGTCGATCCGCCGGGAGGGCTGCACGCGTTCCTGCGAGCCTACTATCACATGAAGAGCGCCGACTGGTCCGGAAACCGCCCGCACCGGCTCGAGGCCTGGCGGGCCGACCAGCTGGCGCTGATGCCCACCTACTACATCATGGACCTGGCCGATACCATGCCGGCCGCCGTGGCCGGGGCGATGCCGGGCGCGGATGAAATCGCACGTGCAACCTGGCTGACCGATGCCGAACTCGCAGTCTACACCGGCGAGTACGCGAGAAACGGCTTCCAGGGCGGGCTCAACCTGTACCGGCGGGCCACCGGCGAATTCGACCGCGACGAGCTGCGGACCTTTGCCGGGCGGACCATCGACCAGCCGTCCCTGTTCATATCCGGCGTGAGTGACTGGGGTGTGTTCCAGAAACCGGGTGCCGCCGAGCGCATGAACGGGAAGATCTGCACCGACATGCGCGGACTCGTGCTGGTCGAGGGCGCCGGCCACTGGGTGCAGCAGGAACAGCCGGAGGAAACCTCGCGGCTGATTCTCGAATTCCTGGCCGGCCTCAGCGACCGGCGCAGGTGTTCATGAACCGGGCGAGGGTGATGTCCAGTCCGGTGACACCGCCCGCATCGTGGGTCGCCAGCGTGACCTCGACCCGGTTGTAGACGTTGAACCATTCCGGGTGATGGTCCATCTGCTCCGCGCGCAGCGCCACCCGGGTCATGAAGGCAAAGGCCTCGCCGAAGTCGGCGAACCTGAAGTTGCTCTCGATGGCCTCGCGCCCTTCGGTCGCCGACCAGCCGGGCAGTCCGGCAAGTGCTTCCTCGCGTTCCTGCCCCGTCAACCTGTCAGCCATGATGCGCTCCCTGTCAGCCGGCCGGAGAACGCGGAACGATGGGAACCTTCCCCGACAGTCCCGCCTCCTCCTCGTAGAGTGCTGCGGCCGACAGCAGCGCCGCCTCGCCGCGCGGTCCACCGACCAGCTGCAGCCCGACTGGCAGGCCGGAGGCGGTGAAGCCGGCCGGCACGCTCATCGCCGGGTGGCCGGTCATGGTGATTGCGTAGGCGATGGTCAGCCACTCGACGTAGTTCGAGAACTCGTGGTCTCCGAGACGTTCCACGTAGCGCTGCTCCACCGGGTACGGCGGCACGACGGTTGCCGGGCACACCAGCAGGTCATAGGTCTCGAAGAAGGCCCGGGCCCTTTCGATGTAGCGGCCGCGGGCGAGCTCGACCCGGGCGAAGTCGTCGACCGAGATGTCAGAGGCCCGCTCGATGTTCCAGATCACTTCCGGCTTGAGCTCGGAGCGGCGGGTCTCCAGCAGCGTTCGCTTGCCGGTGTAGAACAGCAGCGCGCGCCAAGTCTGGAAGATATCCTGGATGTCGGAAAAGTCCGGGTGCGCCTCCTCGACGGTGCAGCCAAGGGCGGAGAACCTCCGGCAGGCGGCTTCGCAGATCTCCGCGACCTCGGGATCGACCGGCGTGACGCCGAGGTCGCGCGAGAACGCAACCCGGCGCGGCAGGGTCCGGGCGGCGACCGCGTCGACGTAGCGTCCCGCCTCACGCGGCAGCGAGATCGGGTCGGCCGGATGGAACCCGGTCATGGCGTCGAGCATCAGCGCGACGTCGGGCACGGTCCGGGCCATCGGGCCGGCGACGCCGAACGGCTGGCCCGGGATTCCGAACAGATCGTCGGGTGCGGCTCCTGGGCCCGCGGGTCCCGCCGCCACCCGGCCCGGGCTTGGCCGGAAGCCGATCACCGAACAGAAACTCGCCGGGTTGCGCAGCGATCCGCCGAGATCCGACCCGCTGGCGAGCCAGGCCTGTCCCGTCGCGAGCGCGACCGCCGATCCGCCGGATGACCCTGCGCAGCTGCGCGAGGTGTCCCACGGGTTCACCGTTGCTCCGAAGACTTCGTTGAAGGTGTTCGCGCCAGCGCCGAATTCCGGCGTGTTGGTCTTCGCGTAGATGACGGCGCCCTCGGCCTCGAGGATCTCCACCAGGCAGTCGGACCGGGCCGGAACGAAATCGGCGTAGATCGGGGAACCCCAGGTGGTGCGAACACCGGCAACCGGATTGAGATCCTTGATGGCCACCGGCATGCCCGCGAGCCGGCCGCGTTCGCCGACAGGACGCGCCATGATGCGCCCGGCGTCTCGTCGCGCACGGTCGAAGCAGAGCGTGACCATGGCATTGACCGCGCCGTCCACCTCGGCGATGCGCGCCTCGAGCGTGTCGAGCAGGTCAAGCGGGCTGATCTCTTCGGACCGCAGCAGGGCGACGATTTCGGTCGCAGTCCGCGGTATGAGACTGTTGTCGGCGGTCATCGGGGTTCTCCGGGGGCAGGCGGCGGCCTGGTCAGTAGGTTGCCCGCCCGCCCGAAATGTCAAACACGGCACCGGTGCTGAAGGAGCACTCCTCCGACGCCAGCCAGGCCACCAGGCTCGCCATCTCCTCGACCAGGCCAAACCGGCCGATCGGGATCTTCGAGAGCATGTAGTCGATGTGGAACTGGCTGACCTGGTCGAAGATCTCGGTGCGGACCGCGGCCGGCGTGATGCAGTTGACCGTGATCGGGGTCGACGCCAGCTCCTTGCCCAGCGACTTGGTCAGGCCGATCACTCCGGCCTTCGCCGCGCTGTAGGCCGACGCGTTCGGATTGCCTTCCTTGCCCGCAATCGAGGCGATGTTGACGATCCGGCCGTAGTTGCGTTCCCGCATTCCCGGAACAACGGCGCGGCAGCACAGGAAGGTGCCGTTCAGGTCGATGTCGATGACCCGTTGCCATTCCTCGACCGGATACTCCCAGGTTGTGTGGTTGGGACCGGCGATCCCGGCGCTGTTGACCAGGATGTCAACCGCCCCGATTGCGGCCTGGGTTGTCTCGGCTGCGGCGGTGACCGATGCGGGGTCGGTGATGTCGACGGTGCGGCAGTCGACACCGTCGGGAAACCGGCCGGCGACCTCGGCCATGCGCTCGCCGTCGAGGTCCCACAACGAGACCCGGGCGCCTCCCGTTGCCAGTCGCAGCGCGATGGCGAGACCGATGCCCCGCGCACCCCCGGTTACCACGGCGCCGCGGCCGGAGAAGTCATGTGTGACGGTCATGTCGTTCCTCCGTCCTGGGCGGCCTGCTCACGCCGCCGCAGACATCTCCACCAACTCGGTGATGGTCCGTTCGAAATGCTGCAGCGCCGGCTCGTTGCGTCCGTAGACGATCTCGCGCTGGGCACCGGACGTCATGCCGGCCTGGATACCCTCGCCGGTGGGGAAATCCTCCTGCTCGATGGTCCGGATCGTCAGGTCGAGATTGCGCCGCCAGTGCTCGACCGCCTTCTCGGTGGTCGCCGGTTCGGGGATGTAGAACTCGAAGTACACCAGCGTCTCGTCGACCCTGCCGCCAGCCGGGTACAGCCGGAAGATCTCGAGGTGGTCGATCTGCGAGATCACGACCACGTTGGGGACCAGGACATAGACGATCGCCGTTTCCCGGATCAGGTCCCACCGGGACTCGGGCTGGTCGCGCATGTCCACGATGGACCGGCGCGCCAGAACCTCGCGCAGGTTGCGGCCGAAGACGTCGACCAGGCACAGGTTCGGCAGGAAGATCGGAGCGACCGTATCCCGGTGCAGGGCCGGAAAGTGATAGGGCTCGAGGAAGGTGTCGACCGCCACCTTCCAGTTCATCTTCCAGGATCTCACCCGGGTTTCGTAGTGGTGGTAGCTGGCGAAGTCGTAGCTTGCGAACTCGTCATCCAGGCCGTCGAGACACCTGTCCAGGTCAATCGCGCCGTCGGGCCGGGCGCGCACCCAGATCATGCCGTGGCGCTCTTCGCACGGCAGTTCGCGCAACCCGCGCGACGCGGTATCGATTTCTCCGAAACTCCCGCGCTGCGGCACCGACACCAGCCGCCCCGCCGTGTCGTAGCTCCAGGCATGGTAGGGGCAGACGAAGGCCCGCTTGCCGCGGCCGCAGCCCTCGACGAGCCGGGCGCCGCGGTGCCGGCAGACGTTGAGGAACGCGCGTGCCGTCCCCTCCCGGTCCCGGGTCACCAGGATCGGAACCCCGAGATCGTCGTTGGTGAAGTAGTCACCGGGATCGCGGATCTGGCAGGACAGACCCAGGTACTGCGGGTGATCGAGGAACAGCGTTCGCCATTCCCGTTCCAGCCGGTCCGGGCAGGTAAAGGCGTCGACGCTGTTGTAGGCGACATCGGGCGCCATGTCGGTGGTCCGGGCGTCGATATGATCGAACAAGCGCCGGGCAAGCGAAACCTGGGTGCCGTGTTGCATGGTCAAACTCCGTTCCGGATGCGGGGCCGCGGGTCGATCGATACCCGCGAGGTGTAGCCGATGTGTCCCGCGATTTCCACTCCCGGCCGGTCCGCGATCACAGGAAGACCGTGCCGCCGTCGACCATGATGGTCTGGCCGGTCACGAAGCGCGAGGCATCGCTTGCCAGCCACAGCACGGTTCCGGCCAGATCCTCGATTTGGAGCGAACGCTTCAGCGTCTGGCCGTCAGCGATGACGGTGGTGGCGCGGTCGAGCTTGTCACCGAAGAACTCGGCGGTCCCTTCGGTCATCACCGCCGAGGGCGCAATGGCGTTGACACGGATCCAGTTGCGACCGAGTTCGCGGGCCAGCGAGCGGGTCAGTCCGATCACCGCGGCCTTCGACGTGGCGTAGTGCAGTCCGTACGGCAGCCCGGCTACCGCGGCCAGCGAGGAGATGTTGATGATCGACCCGCCCTCGCGCGCCTTCATCTCCGGGACCACCGCCTTGCAGCACCGCCAGATGCCGCCGACATTGACATCCATGCAGTCGTTCCAGTCGGCTTCGGGCAGCGTCTCGAACCGGCCGCCGCGAAGCGATCCGTAGAGTGCTGCGTTGTTGACCAGGATGTCGATATTCCCGAACCGCGCGCGCGTCGCCTCGGCGACCTCCTCGCAACTCTCGTAGGAACGCACGTCAAGGTGACACGCGATCGCGGTCCCGCCCCGGGCCTCGATGGTCGAGACGGTTTCGGCGCAGTCGATGATGTCCGCCGCCACGACCGAGGCGCCGGCCAGCGCCAGCTTCTCCGCGTATTCACGCCCGAGGCCTCGTCCGCCACCGGTCACGATTGCCACCTTGCCTGCAAGATCATCTGTCATCTTTCGCTCCGTAGTTCCTTCAGTTCCTCGAGAATGTCCGCCCGGTCGGCATCGAGGTCGGGCGCCTTGCGCGACGGGGCCGAGGCCAGGCCGTCGATGTGAAGCGGGCTTGCGACCGAAAGCATGCGTCCGCCGTGCCCGTCGTCCATCCAGCGGATCATGCCGCGCGCGATCAGGTTCGGGTCCTGCACAACCTCCGCGAGGTGCCTGACCTCGCCGCACGGAACCCGCCCGGTGTTGAGCAGGGCCATGATCTCGGCCCGGTCGCGCTGCATTGACCACTGCGAGATCAGTTCCGTCACCGCGGGGAGGTGACGCACCCGGTCGGCCATGGTCCGGAACCGGTCGTCGCTGGTCAGGTCGTCCCGGCCCAGAATACCGAGCAGCCGGTGCCAGTGCGTGTCGTTGTTGCACATGATCGAGACGTGCCCGTCTCGCGCTGGATAGACGCCGTAGGGGGCAATGGAAAGCCCGCCGTGCAGGTTGCCGGTTCGGCCCGGAAGCGAGCCGGAATCGTCATCGAAGAACAGCCCGAGGTTCGAGGCGAAGGTCGGGAAGACCGATTCCTGCATCGACACGTCGATATATCCGCCTTCCCCGGTGCGATGGCGGCGAACCAGCGCAGTCATTGCGCCGGCGTAGAGATGGATGCCGGCAAGGAAGTCGCACAGCGCGACCCCCGCCTTGACCGGGGGATTCTCGGGGAAGCCGGTGACACTCATTACCCCGGCCATCGCCTGAACGGCTATGTCCATGGCCTGGTAGCCGCGATAGGGGCCGTCCTGACCATACCCGCTGCCCGAGGCATAGATGATGTCGGGCCTCACCGCACGCACGGCCTCGTAACCGACGCCGAGCCGGTCGACGACGCCTGGTGCGAAGTTCTCCACCACCAGGTCAACGGTAGCCGCCAGCTCGAGGAACGTCGCCCGGTCCTGTTCCTGTTTCAGGTCCAGCATGATGCTGCGCTTGTCCGGGTTCAGCATCAGGAACGGATAGACCGCGTTGCCCCGCGCATTGCGCCGGCGCAGGTGCTCGCCGCCCGGCGGCTCGACCTTGATGACGTCGGCACCGGCCATTGCCATCAGGAAGGTGCAGTACGGCCCGTTGTAGATCTGGGTCAGGTCCAGGACACGGGTGCCGGCAAGCGGCAGGGTGGCTGCGGTCATGGCGGGATCCAGCCGTACGGTTCCGGGAGGGAGGACAGTGGTCAGGTACGGTCATTCGTGGGGTATAGTGGGGATTATGTCAATCGATTGACAGACATTTTCATCCTGCTTGTTCGCCTTATATTCATGTATAAGACCGATTTTGTTCAAAGGATGGCGCATGTCGCACGGAACGAAACCGGAGGTCGAACACCGCCGGGTCACGTACCGGGTTCTGTTCGACAGCCCGGCGCCTGGCCGCGGTTGCCGGTGCGTGCCGGTTCGTCTGGAACCGGATGCCGGACCGCCAGCAACAGCTGGCCGATAAGGCGCGCCTGGACGGCGCGCCGCCGCCGGCACCCACATTCTTCGCACCGGGCCGCGAGTTCACCCGGCTGCGCCGGGACTGGCCCTGGCTGCGGGAGATGCCGTTCCATCCCGTCCGCTATACCCTCAGGTACCAGGCCAACGTCTGGCAGCGGTTCCTCGAGGGCAAGGCCGGGCACCCGCGCTTCAGGCGGCGCGGGACCGATTCCGTCACGATCCCGCAGGATGTGCGCATCCGGGACGACCGCCTGCACTTCCCGAGGCTGGGCTGGCTCACGGCTCGCGTCGGCGTGGCGGGTCTCCCGACGGGGTGGCGAAGAAGGTGGTGCTCCGGCGCGAGGGCGAAAAGTGGATGGCCCCGGTCTGCCACGAGATCGTAGCCCTGGTGTGCAAGGACAACGACCGCGCGATCGGCATCGACATGAACACCGGCCAGGTCGCCGTCAGCGACGGGCAGCAGGCCCGCCTGCTGCCGACGCCGGATACCCGCCGGCTCGAGGCGCGGAAACGGCGCCACCAGCGGCGGCTGGCGCGGCACAAGCGCGGCCCGCGCCGGCGTGAGCGCGCCCCCGGCGGCGAATGGCGAGGACCGCGCGGCGGATCGCCATGGTGCGCCGGAACTGGCAACACCACGCGAGCCGGCAGCCTGCGAACGGGGCCGGCACCATCGTCATCGAGGACCTGGAGACGTCTCGCATGACGCTGAGCGCGAGGGGAACGGCCGAAAGGCCGGGACGCAACGTGAGGGCAAAGGCCGGGCTGAACCGGGAGATCCCCGCCACCGGTCGGGGGAACCTGCGCCGCATGCCGGAGTACAAGGCGCTCCGGGTGATCGCGGTCGATCCCCGCCACACCAGCCGGACCTGTGCGGCCTGCGGGCATGTCGATGCCCGCTCACAGCGCGCCCGGGCATTCGAGTGCGTGGCCTGCGGCCTCGCGGATCACGCGGACCTGAACGCGGTCCGCAACATAGGGCGTCGGGGACCGGCGCTGCTGCACGGCGAGGAGCGTTCGGGCCTGCCGACTCCCGCGACCCGCGAAAAGGGGCGGAGGCCGGCGGCATGACGCTGTCAACTTTTCGATAATAGCCCCATATAGTGTGATCGACCTGTCTGCAACGGAGGATGACGCCGGTGGCCGTTGACATCGAATTCAGTGACCTGTTCCGTCCCGAGCTGCCGGTGCCGGCCGCGCGCTGGTCGGGTTTTCCCCGCTACAATTTCGTCGGCGGGCACAACGACAGCGCCAGCGTTCCGGTTGATGACATGATCCGCGCGGTCTCGGACGTGCTGGGTCGCGAAGGCCATACCCTTGCCACCTACGGTCTGCAGAGCGGCCCGCTCGGCTACCGGCCGCTGCGCGAGTTCGTCGTGCGCAAGCTGGCCGAACGCTGCGGCATGTCGGTCTCTGCCGACGCGGTGCTGATCACCTCGGGATCGAACCAGGCGCTGGAACTCGTCAACACCGTGCTCTGCGCTCCGGGCGACACGGTTCTGCTCGAGGAATTCAGCTATGGCGGGGCCATTTCCCGTCTGCGCGGCAGGGGTGTCACCCTCGCCGGGGTTCCGATCGATTCGCACGGCATGAGGATGGACGCCCTCGCCTCGATGCTGGCCGATCACGCCGCCCGGGGCTCCAGGGTCAAGTACATCTACGTGATACCCACGGTCCAGAACCCCGGCGGCAGCGTCATGCCGCTCGACCGGCGTCTCGACTTGCTGCGGTTGTCGGCCGAGTACGGAGTGCCGATTGTCGAGGACGAGTGCTATGCCGATCTCACCTGGGACCAGCAACGCCCGCACGCAATCGCGTCGCTCGACGGCGCCGGGAACCGGGTGATCCACGTCGGATCGTTCTCGAAGACGATCGCGCCGGCGCTCAGGGTCGGCTACGTGACCGCGGAGCAGCCCGTGATCGCGCAGATGGTGGCCTGCAAGAGCGACGGCGGGACCGGTGCGCTGGAACAGATGATGCTGGCCGAATACTGCAACTCCCGGTTCGACACCCATGTCGAAACCCTGGTGCGCACGCTCGAGGTCAAGCTCGACACCCTGATCGACGCGCTTGGCGAGGAGTTCGGAGCGACGGCCGAGTTCGAACGTCCGACCGGGGGCATCTTCCTGTGGGTCACCCTGCCTGACATCGTGGACACCCGGGTGCTGGCGACGGAGGCGGCGGCGGCAGGGGTTGCGCTCAACCCGGGTCCGGAATGGTCGGCTGATCCCGAGGCCGCGCGCTCCAGGTTGCGGCTGTGCTTCGGACACCCGGAGGCGGCGGAGATCCGCGAGGGAGTGTGCATCCTCGCCGACATCTGCCACCGTACCTTCGGAGTGCCGGTGCGCAGTGGCAATGTCGCCCGCGGCTGACAGGTGGCCCTAGCTTCGGGCGACGTGATCGCGAAGGGGACCTTTCGCCGGATCGTCTGGCCGTTCGCCGTTGTCGAGACCCTGGTCTGGGCCTGCTACTACTACTCCTTCCCGGCGCTGCTGCCGACCTGGGAGGCCGAGCTCGGATTCTCCAAGGCGGTCCTGACCGGCGCCTTCACCCTTTCGCTCACTGTATCGGCGGTTCTCGCACCGGTGGCCGGGCGCCTGATCGACCGCGGACACAGCCGGGTGGTGTTCGCCGGCGGCGCCGCGCTCGCGGCAGTCCTGCTGCTGCTGCTCTCCCAGGTCCGGGAGGTGTGGCAGTTCTACGTGATCTGGTTGGGCCTCGGCGTGGCCATGTCGGGCACGCTGTACGAGGCCTGTTTCACGATCCTGACCCATTGCCTGGGCGCACGCGCGCGCCGCGCCATCACCATGGTCTCGCTTGCCGCCGGCTTTGCCGGAACGGTCTCGTTTCCGAGCGCGCATTTCCTCACGCAGTTCCTGGGCTGGCGCGGTGCGATCGTGATCTTTGCCGGGGTGGTGGTCGTGGTTTGCATTCCGCTCATCCTCTACGGGTGTCACCATGCCGCGCGGGTCGCACCCGCAATCGCCCGCCCGCCGAGCGCCAATCCGCGCGCCGCGGCGCGCGCGGCGCGCACCGTGACCTTCTGGCTGCTCGCACTGAGCTTCACCAGCATCGCACTGGATCACACCCTGCTGGTGAGCCACCTGCTGCCGATCATGGCCGACCGGGGTCTGGCCGTCGGAACCGCAGTGGCGGCGGCCTCGATGATGGGTCCGATGCAGGTTGCCGGGCGGCTCCTGATGCTGTCGGTCGAGCACCGGGTCTCGACCCAGATGATCTGCTGCGTCTGTTTCGTGTCCATGGGCCTGGCGGGCACGGCGCTCTATCTCGCCGGGATGGCGCCGGGCCTGGTCATCGTCTTCGTTGCCCTGCAGGGGTCGGGCGCAGGCGTGCTCAGCGTCATCCGTCCGACCGCGGTGGCCGAATTGCTCGGGCGCACCGACTTCGGGGTGACGGCGGGACTGCTTGCGATCGGCTTCGTCGGCGGATCGGCCGTCGCACCCATCCTCGCATCCCTGATCTGGCAGGTCGGCGGCTACGACCTCGTGCTCATCCTCACCATGATCGTGCCCGTGGTCGGACTGGCCGCCGCGCTGGCGGCCTGGAGGTTCCGCCCGCGTGACGCGGTACTGACAGGCTGATCAGGACACCGTGTTGCGCGGGATGTCGCGGAACGGCCTGTCGGTGTCGAACCGTGTCTCCTTGGGCATGCCGAGCACCCGCTCGGAGATGATGTTCTTCTGGATCTCGTCCGTTCCCCCGGCGATGGACGCGGCGGGAAACGAGACCAGGATCTCGGCGATGGTGCCGTCACACGGTCCCTCCGGTCCCGCGAGCATCGCATCCGCGCCTGAAACCATGGTGTGAACCCGTGCCGCGAGCCGCGCGACATTGCTCGACGCAAGCTTGCCGAGCGATCCCTCCGGTCCCTGGGGTCGTCCGCGCTGCTGCGCGGTCCGTGCCCGCATGGCCGTCCATTCGGCGGACTTGTGCATGATGAGCAGACGCGCGATCTCCTGGCGGATCACCGGATCGCGGATGGCTCCGGTCTCGTGCGCGCGCGGCATCACCAGGTCGACCCTGCCGGCGCGTTGCGGATACCAGGAATAGGGCGCCATGGCAGTGCGGATTTCTTCCTGCGCCTCCTCGTAGATGCGGCCGGTTCCGGGTTGACCGGCGCTGCCCCAGCTGCGAAGTGAATCGGCGGCGCGGCGTTCGTGCATGAGCGTGGTGGTGGCGACGTTCCATCCCTCGCCGCTGGCCGCGACCTGGAATTCCGGCAACACCTCGGCATCGGTCAGGAACACCTGGTTGAACGAGGCGTGTCCGTTCATCTGCCTGAGCGGGTGCGCCTCCACGCCGGGTTGCTGCATGTCGAGGATGAAGTAGGACAGTCCAGCATGCTTGGGGACATCCACGTCGGTCCGGGCCAGCAACAGGCCCCAGTGCGCCTTGTGGGCGCTGGTGGTCCACACCTTCTGGCCGTTCACCACCCACTTGTTGCCGACCATGACGGCACGCGTGGTCGCACCCGCGAGATCCGAGCCGCTGCCCGGTTCGCTGAACAGCTGGCACCAGACATCCTCGCCGGTGATGATCCGGCGCAGGAACTTCTGCCGATGCAGGTCGGAACCGTGTTCCAGGATCGTGGCGGCCGCCAGCATGCGGATCCCGCTGCGGGTGACCTGTAAGGCTCCGAACCTGTCAAACTCGGCATCGACCAGGGGGGTGAAGCCGGCCGGGAGGTCGCGCCCGTACCATTCCCGCGGCCAGTGCGGCATGCCCCAGCCGGAGTCGGCGAGCATGGACCGCCATTCGACCAGTCCGCGTTCCGGGTCCCAGTTGTCGGCCAGCCACCCGCGCAGTTCCTCCAGGGTTTCCTGCTCACGAAGGTCGGTCATGCCGGATCTCCCATCAGTCCCGCCAGTATGCCACCAGCCGCTCACGGTGTTCGGCCGATGTTCCGAGAAACACCTCCGATACCTTGGCCCGCTTGAACCACAGGTGGGTGTCGTTGTCCCAGGTGAACCCGATGCCGCCGTGCATCTGGACGGCATGGATCGCGGTCTGCATGTAGGCCTCTCCGGCGCCGGCCTTGGCCAGCGACGCAAGCGCGACCACCCCGTCGTCAGCCTCGTCGTGGGCGGCTGCGGCGTAGTATGCCGCCGACCGCGCCAGTTCGACGTCGAGCAGCATGTCCGCCGCCTTGTGCTTGGTCACCTGGAACGACGCGATTGACCTGCCGAACTGCATGCGCATGCCGACGTAGTCGAGGGCGTCGGCACGCAGCCGCTCGGCACCACCGACCATCTCGTTGGCGAGGCAGATCGCGGCGCGCGCGAGCACCCGTTCCATCACCGGCGCGGTCGCCCCCGGCAGCGGTTCGGCCTCGACCCCGTCAAAGGCGAGGCGCGCGATCCTGCGGGTCTCGTCGATCGACTGCAGCGCCCGACGCTCCAGTCCCGGGGCGTCGCCGCGCACCAGGTGCAGGGACAGACCGTCGGTTCCGGTGGTCCCGGGTGCGCGGGCCAGGACCACGACAAGGTCGGCAGCCTGTCCGTCGAGCACGTAGCTCTTGGTGCCGTGGAGCGTGCCGTCACCGCGGGCCTCGAGGGCGACGCCTTTGACGTCCCAGCTTCCGCCATCCTCGCAGAAGGCCAGGGTGGCGACCGTTTCGCCCGACGCGATGCCCGGCAGCAGGGCCAGTTTCTGCTGTTCGGACCCCGCGAGCTCGATCGCCGATGCCGCGAGGACGGCGGTGGCGAAGTAGGGAGAGCAGACCAGCGCGCGTCCCATTTCCTCCAGCGCGATGCACTGTTCGGCAAGACCGAAGCCCTGGCCGCCGTAGGCCTCGGGGATCGCGATCGCGGCCAGGCCGAGTTCGCTGTTCATCCGGTTCCAGCCCTCGCGTTCCCAGCCCTGGTCGGTGGCCATGAGGCGGCGGACCTCGGTGGTTGGCGAGCGGTCCTCGAAATATCGCCGCAGTACGTCGCGGAACGCCTCCTGCTCCTCGGAAAACCCGAATTTCATGCGTCCACCTCGCAGCAAGCCCCGTCCGTCGTGACAGGGAGGAATGTGGTGCCGGCTGTTTCATGCATGGGCGCTTACTCCATGTTCCGGGCCAAGCCGGGCGGGACCGTCGCCGGGCCGGATGATGCGGCAGTGACTGCGGGAGACGCCCTGAACGCTGCCGCTTGCATTCCGGACAGTGAAGAAGCCGGAGGCGCGCTCCACGACGCGCCCGTCATGAACGTCCTGCCGCCTTCCCACCGGGATGGCCGCGCCCGCGACGGGTCCTTCCTGACCGACTTCCCCGTCGTTACGGAGCCAACCGGAAGTCCGAACCGGTTGACCCGTGTCCGCGGGCACGGGCCGGGCCCGTCCAGTGAGCGCCGGCGAGTCTCCCATGCGGGCTTCGTCAAGGGCGCGGGTCTGTACCTCATGTCCAGGGTGGAGTGGACGGTGGTCTCCTCATGTGTGCCGGTCAGCATGGGTTCCCGGAGTGTCCGCTCCCCATGCCACTCCCTGCAGGAAGTGATCACCGGCGCGTCGCCTCCTCGCTGTCGCCTGCACCGGACCGCTACGGGCCTGCGGACCATCGATCCGGCATTCATGCCTCAGCCTTTCCGCAGTCGTGCCCACCATCGCCTCCAGCACTGCCGTCCGAACAGCCTGCAACACCTCCGTCAGGCGCTCCAGGTCAACAGCCGGACGGGGCGCGAGAATATATTCGGCGATCTGGCGCCGCAACTCCGGGGCCCCGGCCCGACCCTTCGCAATTGTCTTCATGTGCGCCGCCTCCCGCCTGGCCGGGGCGATGGAACCGGATCCCGGTACCGGGTGCCGTGAAGGCATCCGTCGGCTACTGATCCCCGAACGGCGCGATCACGCGACGGGAGTCGGACAGGGGCACCCGGACCGATTCTCGTGTGATATGAACAGCCTGGCGGAGGACGCGTCCGATCTGCCGTCCCCGGGATCCTCGGAGCCCGGCTTTCTTGCATCGGTCGCGCCGCGTGATCATCGACTCTCACCGGACCGCCCCGGACCGGGCCACCCTTGCGACAGGAGCCCCGCAACAGGGAATGCACGCTCCCTCGCGCAACCGAGCGATCAAGCCGGATTGACGCGACGCCTTTCTGCCGCCGGCAGTGCACAAGCGGTGTCGGGAGCCTTGATGGGACTGACCAGGAAATCGTTAACCGTGCCTGCCGTTTCGTCATAGTGTGCCGCCTCACGCATGCGAGGAGGGACCGGCCCATGCAGAGTGACAGCGAGTTCATCGCCTCGATCGACGCCCTCGCTCCCCATGTCGGGAGCAGGAGGCTGGTGGAGGACGAGATCGGGCTTTCCTCGGTGCGGCGAATAGCCAGCATGCTGGACGAGGACCCGGACAGCTACCGGGCCGGGTCGGAACTGCCGCCGCACTGGTTCGGCATGTTCTTTGCCAACGTTGTGCGCCAGTCCGCGATTGGTCCCGACGGTCATCCGTCGCCCGGCGTGGTGCTACCGCCGATTCCGTTGCCCCGTCGCATGGGAGCCGGCCGACGGGTCAGGGTGTCCGGCAGCCTCCGGGTCGGGGTTCCGGCAACCAAGACCATCGAGGTGGTCCAGATCACCCCGAAGATCGCCCGTACCGGCCGGATCGCGATCCTCACGCTGCGCGATACCGTCGAGAGTGACGGACAGGTTGTCGCCGTTGACGAGAACGATGCCGTCTACCGGGAAATGCCGCCGCCGGGCCAGCAGAGCCGGGTCACTCCGCCGGTGCCGGCGCCGGCTGACCCCGAGTGGTCGGAGACGGTGACGCTCACCGAGGCACTGGTGTTCAGGTTCTCCGCGGTGACGTGGAACGCACACCGGATCCACTACGACGCCGACTATTCGAGGCAGGTCGAGGGATACCCGGCGACGGTGCAGAACGGCGGGCTGACCATGACGCTGATGGCGGGTGCCGGAGTGCGTCACGCACCGGGCCGGCTTGCGGGGTTCACGACGCGGCTGACCCGCCCGATCCACGTCGGGGACACGGTGCAGATCCAGGGCAGGGGTGCGGACGAAAACGGCATGTCGGTGTGGGTGGCCGACGCCGACGGCGCCCAGTGCGGTGTCATGGACATGGAATTCGCCTGATGGGCCCACTTGAGGGGGTACGGGTCATCGACCAGACCACGGTGGTGGTCGGGCCGATCTGCAGCCGCACCCTCGCGGATCACGGGGCCGAGGTCATCAAGGTGGAAGCGCCGGGCGGCGACCTGCTGCGGACCATGGCCCACGGCAGCCGTTCGCCGGGAATGTCGGGCAAGTTCCTGAACTTCAACCGCAACAAGCGCTCGATCTGTCTGGATCTCAAGCACCCGGACGGGCTCGACGCCATGCGGCGGCTGATTGCCGGAGCCGACGTGTTTGTGACCAATGTCCGTCCGCAGGGGCTGGAGCGCGCCGGCCTCGACCCGGCCGGCCTTGGCGGCGTCAATCCCCGCCTCGTCCATTGCATGATCGTCGGGTTCGGCAGGGGTGGGCGCTACTACAACACGCCGGCCTACGACCCGGTTATCCAGAGCGCCTCGGGGGTGGCCGCCACCCTGCACCGCGCCACCGGCGAGCCGCGGTTCGTACCCATGGTGATGACGGACCACATCACCGGGCTGATTGCCGCCCAGGCGATCGGCTTTGCGCTCTACCGGCGCGAGCGGACCGGCCGCGGCGAGGCGATCGAGGTCCCGATGTTCGAGAACATGGCGGGATTTGTCACGGCAGAACACATGGGTGCGGCAACCTTCCTGCCGCCGGTGGGGCCGACGGGTGACGGACGCCTGCTCAGTCCGCACTACCGTCCGTTGCCGACCCGCGACGGCTACATCACGGTCGGGCCCAACACGGACGACCAGGCCTTCGCCTTCTTCGAGGAGATCGGCCGGCCGGAACTGCGGGAGGATCCGCGGTTCGCCAGTGCTGCTGCGCGAACGGCGCATGCCGAGGAGTATTTCCAGGTCCGCAGGGAGGGACTGGCGACCAGGACGACGGCCGAATGGCTGGAGATCTGCCGGCTGCGGGACATTCCGGCGACACCCTACAACACGCTGGAGGACCTGCTGGACGATCCGCATCTCCACGATGTCGGGTTCTTCCGCGAACTCGATCATCCGAGCGAGGGGCGGGTGCGCACCACGCGGGCTGCCAACAGTTTCTCAGGCGGCATGCCCGGCGCGTACCGGCACGCGCCACGGCTGGGCGAGCACACGGCCGAGATCCTGGCCGAGATCGGCTACGGGTCAGCGCAGATCGAGCGCATGGCCGAGGCCGGGGCGGTCCATCAGGCCGCCCCGGGCGGCGAGCGTCAGCTGGCGTAGTCGGGTTCCTTGCGGTCGAGGATGCGCTTGAGTGCATCGAAATGCCATTCGGCATTCGACTTCTCGCCGTACTTCATGGTTGTGCCCTGATAGGTGCTGTAGGTCTTCTCGATCACGTCATCCGCCAGCGGCCGCAGCGGACGCCCGGTCCACATGGCATAGAGCTGCACCTGGGCGACCCGCTCGAGGTAGTAGAGCCGGTCATAGGCCTCGGCCACGGTGTTGCCGAGGGTGAGTGCACCGTGGTTGGCCATCAGGAGCACGCTGTGATTGCCGCACACCGTGACCAGCCGTTCGCCTTCCTCGAAGTTGACTGCCGGGCCGGTATAGGTGTCGTCGTAGCCGGTCCGCATCATTGTGCCGAGCTCGGTCTGGCCGATCGGAAGGATGGTCTGGTCCTCGAGCCGGGTGAGCGCACTCGCGTGCGGCATGTGGGTATGGAACACGGCAGCTGCCTGCGGCGTGGCACGGTGCAGCGGGGCGTGGATGCAGTAGGCGGACCGCTCGACGATACCGTCGCCGCGCTTGACCTCGCCGTCGTACCCCACCTCCATGAAGCAGCTCGCCGTCACCTCTGACCAGTGCAGGCCGAACGGGATCTGGTAGTAGCGATCCTCGTGACCCGGAACACGCAGGGTCAGGTGGTTGAAGATGCCTTCGTGCAGGTCATGCATGACGGCGCAGCGATGGGCGGCGGCCAGGTCGACTCGCGCCTGCCATTGTTCGGCCGTATGGCCGAGTGCTTCGGCCTGCAGTCGCATTTCGTTCATTGTGAAGTCCTTTCGTGGGCGGGAGCGGCGACAGTGTCTCCCGCTTCGTGCGGCCGGTCAATCTCCCGGTGTCTTGAGCGACAGCGCACGCGCGATCTCGCGGTAGCTCGCGATCCGGGCGCGGGGGTCGTGGGCCCAGGTCACGACCGCGACTTCCCGGACCTGGAGTTCGCTTGCGAGCGCGGTGATGCGTTCGGCCACCTCGGCTCCGGTTCCGACCATCGACGTCTTGCGCAGCTGCTCGATCCGCGCCGCCTCGCTCTCGTTCAGCGGGGCGGCGAGCGCGGTGTCCGGATCCTCGAACGGCAGGTGGAGGCCGCGGTCGCGGAACAGCTGCCAGCGTGCCCGGGAACTGAAGTGGTACTGCGCTTCCTCGCGGGTTTCCGCCGCGAGCGCCCAGACACAGATCCCCGCCTGCGGCTCCGGGTGGCGTTGGCTCGGCCGGTACCCGTCCCGGTAGAGCGCGAGGGCCTGGGCACCGCCGCGCCCGTCGGTGAAGAACCACGCGAAGGAGTATGGCAGCCCGAAATGCGCCGACACCCGCGCACCGTAATCCGAGCTGCCGAGGATCCAGATCTCGGGCGCGGTGGCGCCCTGCGGTCGGGCCTGGAGCCGTGCGAAGGGGTGCCCTTCGGCCAGCGGCTCGTCGTGCAGCCAGGCGTCGAGATCGACGATGTCGCGCGGAAACTCGACCGGCCGTTCATTGGCCCGCGGGTTCAGCGCAAAGGCGGTCATCGGGTCGGAACCCGGAGCCCGGCCGAGTCCGAGGTCGATCCGGCCCGGCGCCAGGGCGTCGAGCACCCGGAACTGTTCGGCCACCTTGAAGGGCGCATAGTGCGGCAGCATCACCCCGGCGCTGCCGACGCGGATCCGGGTGGTCGACACCGCGATTGCCGCTACGAGAATTTCCGGCGCGGTTCCCACGATGACCGGGTGGTTGTGGTGTTCCGATACCCAGAACCGGTGGTACCCCAACGCCTCGCAGCGCCGCGCCAGCTCCACGGTTTCGCGAATGGCGTCACCCTGCGGTCGACCCGCGACGGCAATCGACTGGTCAAGGACAGAAAAACGGGGCACCGGATGGTTCACGACGGCCGGATCAGTTCGGGTCGTCCTCCGGTTCCTGGGTTGCGACCAGATGCCAGTTCGGATCGGGCGAACGGACGTCGCGGGAGAATACCCACAGGTCGGTCAGGGTCTCGATGCGGTGCGGATCCCCCTCGATGACCGTGTCCGTGCTGTCACGGACCACCTTGACCTGGTCGGTAATGAACTCGACGGTGATGGCGGCGACGGTGCCTTCGAGGCGTACGTCGTGAATCGAAGCCGACTTGATGGAGGCGACGGTGGTCTCGAGTGTTTCGCCCGCCTGTTCGCGCTGCGCGATCGCCGCTTCGAAATCCTTGTACAGCGATGGGCCGAGCAGGCCGCGCAGCGTATCGCGGTCGCCACGCGCGAACGCCGTGACGATCCACTCGAAGGCAGCCTTCGCACCCTGGACGAAGGTGCGCGGATCGAAATCCGGATCCTCGGCGCTCAGCCGGGTCTGGCCGCTCAGCTCCTCATCCTCGCTGTCGCCGGAGGGGAGGTAGGCCGTGGTCTGCTCTCCGCCAACGGCATCAACGGCATCAACGGCATCATTGTCGTTGTCGGCAGCATCCTGCTGCTTGCGCGCGAAGGCGTTCGGACGACGCTGCTGGTGTCCGGTTCGCCTGCCAAGGACCCTTCGCAGCTGGAAGACAAGGTAACCCGCCAGCATCGCGAAGATGATCAGATCGAAGAATGCGAAGCCTTCACCCATCCTGCGCGTCCGGCTGTGAGGGCTGTGAGGGATCGCCAAACTGCTTGAACCTTCACCCTGCTGTATCCTACTTAAGCCATTCTCATGCAAGGGGCAACCATGCCGGTCCTGCTCGTTCTTCTCGCGGTGGCGGGTCTGCCCCTGCTCGAGATCCTGGTCTTCGTCGAGGTCGGCAGCGAGATCGGGGCGTTCACCACCATCGCGCTCACGGTCATCACCGCTGCCTCGGGCCTGATTCTGGCCCGCATCCAGGGCATGAACACCCTCGTGCGGGCCCGCGCGGCGCTGGAACGCGGCGATCTCCCTGTCGCTGACCTGTTCGGCGGACTGGGCATCCTTGCCGGGGCGGTGCTGTTGCTGATCCCCGGGTTCGTGTCGGATACCGCCGGACTGCTTCTGCTCCTGCCGCCGGTCCGCGCGCTGCTGCTGCCGGGGCTGGTCGGCTGGGTGGCATCGCGCCACGCCCGGCAGCGCCCGGACGGCCCGGTCATCATCGATGCCGAGTTCAGCGACCTTGACAGGCCCGGAAACGGGACAACACTCGTTGACGGGACATCAAGAGACCGGGATGACGCCGGGCCGGTGACGGGGTCGTCACCACCGGAACCCGGCGAGCACAGGTAGTCGGATCATGGCACGAATTCCCCTGTTCAACTCCCCGCTGATGCTCGGCTTCGAGCAGTTCGAGCGCACACTCGACCGGGTCAGCAAGTCCGCCGCCGACGGCTATCCGCCCTACAACATCGAACAGACCTCGGACGAAAGCCTCAGGATCACGCTTGCGGTTGCCGGGTTTGCCGAGAGCGACCTGTCGATCCGGCTCGAGGACAACCAGCTCGTGATCCAAGGCCGGCAGACCGAAGACGATGACCGGGTCTACCTGCACCGCGGCATTGCGGGCAGACAGTTCCAGCGCACCTTCGTGCTTGCCGAGGGAATCGAGGTGATCGGGGCGGAGACCAATAACGGCCTGTTGCACATCGAGCTCAGGCAGCGTCCGCCGAAGACGCAGGTCCGCACCATCGAGATCGGCTCGCGCCAGTCCGCCCGGAAGTAATGACGGGCGGCCCTGCGGCGGCCTGTACCGCACCACCCCCATATCTTATTGATGGGGGCTCACGTTGCGAACGGAGACCTCATGCGCTTTGGATGGCTCACCCTTGCCATGTCGCCGGCACCCGACCAGGACCACGCCCGCATCCACGAGATCATTGCCCAGGTCGAGGAGGCGGAACGGCTCGGGTTTGCCGACGTCTGGTTGACCGAGCACTATTTCACCGGCGAGAGCGTCTACAACGATGCGTTGCTGTTTGCAGGCGCGCTCGCGATGCGCACCGGGACCATTCGCCTCGGTTTCGCCGTCCTGCAGATGCCGTTCCACCATCCGGTCCGGCTTGCAACCCAGCTTGCCCTGCTCGACAACCTGTCAGGGGGCCGGGTCGATGTCGGCATCGGCCGCGGCACCATCTACAACGAGTACGAGTTCATCGGGCACGGACTGCGCAGCGACGACAGCCGGGAACGAATGGAAGAGGCGGTCGAAATCCTGCAGCAGGCGTGGACCGGTGGTCCGCTTTCCTACCGGGGCCGGTTTCACAGCCTCGAGGCCCCGGCAATCCGGCCCCGGCCGGTGCAGCGTCCGGGCCCGCCGCTCTGGCGCAGCGCGATCTCGCCCGACTCGTTCCGAACCTGCGGCCGGCTGGGCATACCGGTCCTGGCTGCCCGTCTGCCGGTGCCCCAGATCCGACAACGCTGGGCGCTGTACCGCGACGGCCTCGACGAGGGCGGGCACGATCCGGCGGTGCGGGAACGGCTGCTGGAGCAGACCGCGCTGTGGCGCTACATCCATGTTGCCGAGAGTGACGCGCAGGCGCGCGAGGAGCTCGAGCACTACCTGGTGCGAACACGCGAACACATGATGCACATGCGCAGTGCCTTCAACCCGCCGGACTTCGCCCCCGACCCGGCAATGCTCAATGCGTGGTCCGATCCTGCGGTCAGCCATGCCGAAGGGGTCGCCATGGTGATGGAGACCGGGTCGCTGTTCGGCAGTCCGTCGACGGTCCGCGACGGTGTCGCGGAACTTCGGGATGCGGGGGTGCGTCACCTGCTGTGCCAAACCGGCTTCGGCGACATGGACCACGACGCCAACCTGGCCTCGATGCGCCGCTTTGCGGCCGAGGTCATGCCGGCGTTCGGCTGATGGCGGGGCGAATCCGATGAACGGGGGTGGCCGCCGCGCCGGGTTCGCTGCCCTGATCGGCGCGCCGAACGCCGGAAAGTCGACACTGCTCAACCGCCTGGTCGGCGCCAAGCTCGCGATCGTGACCCACAAGGTGCAGACCACCCGCACCCGGATCCGCGGCGTGTGCATCTGCGGCGATGCCCAGGTGGTGTTCGTCGACACCCCCGGCATCTTCCAGCCGCGGCGCCGGCTCGACCGGGCCATGGTCAACGCCGCCTGGAGGAGTGCTGCCGATGCCGATGTCGTGGTCGTGGTGCACGACGTCGCCCGCGGCGCCCGCGATGCCGAGAGCGTGCGGATCCTTGACGGGGTACGGCGCGAGAACCGCCCTGTGGTGCTGGCGCTCAACAAGATTGATCTGATCCGCACCGAGGCCCTGCTGCCCCTTGCCGCCGAGTTTGCCGGCGAGGGCGTGTTCGAGGAGGTGTTCATGATCTCGGCCCGGTCCGGGGACGGTTGCGACCGGCTGGTTGCGCACCTGGCCGATCGGATGCCGTCCGGACCCTGGCTCTATCCCGAGGACGAGATCAGCGACCTGCCGGAGCGGCTGTTCGCGGCCGAACTTACCCGGGAGCAGGTCCTCCTGCGCCTGCACCAGGAGTTGCCGTACCAGGCGACGGTGGAGACCGAGCAGTGGACCGAGCGCGATGATGGCGCCCTGGTGATCAACCAGGTGATTTACGTGCGTCGGCAAGGACACCGCAAGATCGTACTGGGACGCGGCGGCCGGATGATCCGGGCGATCGGATCGGCGGCCCGCCTCGGCATGCAGGAGGCGCTCGAGAGGACCGTGCACCTGTTCCTGTTCGTGAAGGTGCGCGAGAACTGGATGGATGATCCCGGTCGCTACGTCCTGTGGGGACTCGACCCGGATGCCTGACCGCGGCCATGCAGTGGATTGACAGTGGCGTGGTGCTCTCGGCGCGGCCGTTCGGCGACAGCGCGGCAGTCGTCACACTGCTGACCGAACACAATGGCCGCCACGCCGGGCTGGTGCACGGTGCGCGCACGGCGGCCAGGCGCGGGTTCCTGCAGTGCGGCACCCTGGTGTCCGCGCGCTGGTCGGCGCGGCTTGCCGATCACCTGGGACGGTTCGATCTCGAGCCGCAGCGCGCCATCGCCGCCGCCCTGTTCGACGATGCCGACCGGCTGGCGGGACTGACCTCTGCGGCCGCGGTAGCGGAACGCGCGCTCGCCGAACGCCAGCACTACCCCGGCGTCTACGACGGTCTGCGCGCGCTCATCGACAGCCTCGCCGTGCCGGAGCTCGGAGACACCTGGTTGGCGGTCTACCTGCGCTGGGAACTCAACCTGCTGCAGGTGCTGGGCTACGGGCTCGACCTGTCGCGGTGCGCGGTGACCGGGGAGCGGACCGGCCTTGCCTGGGTCAGTCCGCGCACCGGCCGCGCGGTGACCGGGCAGGGAGCTGGCGAGTGGACGCCGAGGCTGTTGCGGCTGCCGGAGTTCCTGGCCGGCGAGGGCACGGTGGATGCGAGCGTGCCCAGGGCCGATCTGGCCGCCGGACTCGATCTTACCGGGCACTTTCTCGCGAGGCACGTCTTTGCTCCGGCAGGACAACCGCTACCGCCCGGCCGCGCGCGGCTGGCGGCACGGTTTGCCGGCTGAACGGTGCGATTCTCTGCGAGCAGAATGACGAACGGTCTGTCCGGAGGGCCGGAGACACGACACCGGAACCGATCGCTCCCGCGAGCTGAACCGCACCTGAAAGGCTGCCCGGCGCAGCAGGCCCGGAGCCCCGGCCCTCACCCGCCGGGCGGACAGGCTGTTCACCGAGGGGGAGCGGCGCGCACTGATCGACCATCTGGCCGAGAACCCGCTGACAGGCGACGGGATACCGGGAACCGGCGGCGTCCGGAAGTTACGTTTTGCGGTGTCGGGCCGGGGCAAGCGGGGCGGTGCGCGGGTGATCTGCTTCTGCGGAGGGGAGGACATACCCGTCCACGCGCTCCCCGCCTATGCGAAGTCTGCCAGAACGGACTTGAACCCGGCAGAGCGGCGCGCAGTGGCCGGGATCGTCGCGGCGATCAGGGGCGCCGGAAAGGAGAAGCCGTGAGCGCGTTCGGAGAAGATCTGGTCCAGTCCCTCAACGAGGCCCTTGCCCATGCCAGGGGCGAAGGTCCCGCCATGGTTCATACGCCCTTGACCCCGCGCGAAGTTCGCAAGCAGGCGAAGCTCACCCACGCGCAGATGGCCCCCTGATGGGCATGAGCCTGTCCGGTTACCGCAAGTGGGAACAGGGAGTCCGTCGAGTCAGCGGCCCGGCGGAGACACTGCTACAGGTTATCCAGAAGGAACCCGAAGCGGTCAGGCGCGCACTCCTGGCGTCGTGATGCTGTCTAGTCCCGACAGAGTATGTTGGAAGCGATTCTAGCCGGATCTTCATCGAGGGGGTTGGACAGGAATCCGTAGCGATTCAAGGGTGCGACGGCGGGTTCCGGCGGTTTCGCCCTGCCGCTTACATGGCAACATCCGGGATCGCGTCGATTTCCAGCAGTTCGAACGCTCGGGCCTGCAGCTCCGTCGGCTTCGCC
>Ga0209544_1000351_pt1 | contig 67052 bp, 63 predicted proteins | sample MesohylPK_FD_187297 | JGI IMG/M metagenome (GOLD analysis project Ga0209544, IMG submission 187297) | Host-associated microbial community of the marine sponge Aplysina aerophoba from Gulf of Piran - sponge mesohyl, lysed by proteinase K... | ecosystem: Host-associated > Porifera > Sponge >... | reverse complement strand
CCATCGACACGACGGACGGGGAGATCGGCGGCACGCCGACGGCGGCGGGAGCTGCGTCGACGGTGACGGTGACGGTGACGGACGACGCGGGCAACGCCACGGACGTGACGATCACGCTTCCGGAGGTTCAGAAGGGGAATCAGTCGCTTGCGGGCTTTGGCTACGGATCGGCGTCGATGGTTTTCGGGGATACGCCGCCTGCCGTGACGCCGCCGAGCGCGGCGGTGACGACGCCGAGCTACGCGGCGGTGCCGGCGACGGTGTGCAGCGTGAACGCGGAGTCGGGGGCCCTGATGATCGTGGGTGTGGGGCAGTGCGTGATCACGGTGACGGCGGAAGGGACGGACGACTACAACCAGGCCACGGTCACCTTCACGGTGAACGTGGTTCCCGCGGGGACGCTCGTGCTGAACGTGGACGCGGTGGCCGGGGACGGCGTGGTGAACGTCGCGGAGCGGGCCGCGGGGTTCGCGCTTGGCGGCGACACGGGGACGGAGGACGGGGTTACGGTCACCGTGCGGTTGGGGGCGGGGAGCCTGGGAGCCAGTTCCAGCGGCGGCGGTTCGTGGTCGGTGGACGTGCCGGCGGCGGCGGCGTACCTGGTGGAAGAGAGTGTGGAGTTGACGGTGAGCGCGCGGAAGACCGGGCTTGATCCGCCCGCGGACGTGGAGCGGACGGTGCGGGTGGACCTGACGGCGCCGGACGTGAGCTACACGCCGCCGGGGACGCTTCAGGTGGGGGTGGAGCCGGCGTCCATGAGTCCGTCCACGACGCAGACCGACTTGGCGTCATACGCGGCCGCGGGTCTGCCGGCGGGTCTGGCGATCGCCGCGAACACGGGTGTCATCAGCGGGGCGCCCACCAGCGCGGGCGCGGCGGCCACGGCGACGGTGACGGTGACGGACAACGCGGGCAACGAAACCGCCGTGTCCGTTGAGTTTCCCGGGGTGGCGAAGGGCGACCAGGATCTCACGGGGTTCGGCTACGCCACGGCCACGGCGGTGTTCGGGCAGGCGCCGCCGGGGGTAAGGCCGCCGAGCGGGGCAGTGACGACGCCGAGCTACACGGCGGAGCCGGCGGCGATTTGCGGCGTGGACTCCGTCACGGGCGCGCTGACGCTGCTGGCCGTGGGCGTGTGTAGGGTGACGGTCACCGCGGCCGAGTCGGCGGACTGGAACGAGGCCACGGCGACGTTTGCAGTGACGGTGTCGCCCGCGGGGACGCTGGTACTGAACGTGGATGCGGTGACGGGAGACAACGTGGTGAACGTCGCCGAGCGCGCGGCGGGGTTCACCATCGGGGGGGATACGGGAAGCGAGGACGCGGTGGACGTGACGGTACGGCTCGGCAGCCAGAGCCAGCAAACGACCTCCGCGGGCGGCGGTTCCTGGGCGGTGACGGTTCCGGACGGGGCGAGCTACGTGACCGAGCCGGGCGTGGCACTGACGGTGAGTGCGAGCAAGACCGGGTACAATGCGGCGGCGGACGTGGTGCGTACGGTGGTGGTGGATCTGACGGCGCCCGTGGTGAGCTACAGCGGGCCGGCGTCGTTGCAGTTGGGGGCGAGCGCGGGGCCCGTCGTGCCGGCAACCACCAGCGAAGACATCGTGTCGTACGCGGCGGCGGGCCTGCCGGCGGGGCTGGAGATCGACGCGAGCACGGGGGTGATCGGCGGCACGCCGGTTTCGGCGAGTGCCGCCGCCGTGACGGCGACGGTGACCGTGACCGACGCGGCGGGCAACCCGGCCCGGGTGCCGGTGGCGTTCCCGGCGGTGGCCAAGGGGGACCAGACGCTGAGCGGCTTCGCCTACGGCGGCGACACGGCGGTATTCGGCCAGGCGCCGCCGGCGGTGACACCGCCGAGCGGAGCGGCGACGGCGCTGAGCTACGCGGCGCGGCCGGCGGAGGTGTGCCGCGTGGAAGCGGCGACCGGAGAGCTGACGCTGGTGGGACCGGGGGAATGCGTGATCACGGCGACGGCGGCGGACACGGCGGACTACAACGGGGCCGAGGCGAGCTATGCGGTGAGGGTGCTGGCGGCGGGGGCGCTGGTGCTGAACCTGCGCGCGGTGACGGGCGACGACGTGGTGAACGTCGCGGAGCGGACGGCGGGGTTTGCGCTCGAAGGCGACACCGGCGGCGAGGGCGGGGCGACGGTGACGGTTTTGGTGGGCGGGGAGACGCTGAGCACGGCGTCGGACGCCGGCGGGCAGTGGACGGCGACGGTGGCGGCGGAGGCGGCGTACCTGAGCGAGCCGTTGGTGGTGCTGACGGTGCGGGCGGGCAAGGCGGGTTTCACGGCGGCGGCGGACGTGGTGCGCACGGTGGTGGTGGATCTGACGGCGCCCGTGGTGAGCTACACGGTGCCGTCGTCCCTCGATGCGGGTACGGTGCTGCCGGACCTGATCCCGGCAACCACGAACGAAGACATCGCGTCGTACACGGCGGCGGGCCTGCCGGCGGGGCTGGAGATCGACGGGAGCACGGGGGTGATCGGCGGCACGCCGGCGGCGGCGGGTGCGGCGGCCACGGCGACGGTGACCGTGACCGACGCGGCGGGCAACCCGGCCCGGGTGCCTGTGGCGTTCCCGGCGGTGACGCCGGCGGCGGGGAGCGATGCGCCCACGGTGGCGGTGGCGCCGTCGCCGGGCAATGACGGCTGGCAGACCGGGGAAGCGGTGACGGTGACGGCTGTCTTCGACCGGGTGGTGATCGTGGACACGTCGGCGGGGACGCCGTGGCTGCGGGTGGTGCTGTCCGGCGGGAGCGGATCGCCGGCGGCGGTGGAGCGGCGCGCTTTTTACGTGCGCGGTTCGGGCACGCGGGTGCTGACGTTCGAGTATGAGTTGGTGGTGGCGGACGGCGCGGTGAGCGGAGTGACGGTGCCGGCGAATGCGCTGGAACTCGGTGGCGGAGCGATCCGTGACGAAGCCGGGGAGGAGGTGGAGATCGGGCACGAGGCCACGAGCCGCACGGAGCAACCGCCGGAGGAACCGCCCGAGGAACCGCCCGAGGAACCGCGGGAAGAATCGAGGTTGCGCGTGGCGGCGGCGCGGGCGCCGGAGGGCGGGAAGCTGACGTTCCGGGTCACCCTGGCGCCGGCGGCGCGGGCGGCGGTGACGGTGGAGTGGGCGACGCGGCCGGGCACGGCTTCTCCGGGGACGGACTACGAGGCGGGTTCGGGGATGCTGGAGTTCGCGCCTGGAGAGACGGAGAAGGCCGTGTCGGTGTCGGTGCTGGCGGACGATGCGACGGAACCGGTGGAGACGCTGACGCTGGTGCTGTCGAACGCCGTCGGGGCGGTGATCGCGCAAGGGGAAGCGACCGGAACGATTCCGGGCCAGGGTGGGGCGCCGCGCGGGTGGGCCGGGCGTTTCGGCCGGACGGTGGCGGAGCAGGTGATGGAGGTGGTGGAACGCCAACTCACGGCGCCGCGGAGCCCGGGTCTTGACGGCCGGATCGCGGGCCAGTCGATCACCGTGACGCCGAGGGATGACGGCGGCCGCGAAGCACCGGGGGGAGTGTCGTGGCGCACGGTGACGGAACGCGACCTGCTGACGGGCACGTCATTCGCGGTCACGGGCGGCGCGCGCGGCGGGGTCGGCTCCCTGTGGGGCCAGGGCGCGTTCTCGCGTTTCGAGGGGGTGGCGGCGGACGGGACGGCTCTGGACGGCGAGATCAACAGCGGCATGCTGGGGGCCGACTGGTCCAAGAGTGACTGGACGGCGGGTGTGCTGCTTTCCCACGCGCGCGGCGCCGGCGACTACCGCTCGCCGCAAGGGGACGGCACGGTGGAGGGCACGCTCACCGGGCTTTACCCGTACGGGCGCTACCGCCTGGGCCCAGGCCGAACGGTGTGGGGGGTGGTCGGGCACGGCACCGGCCGGATGCGTCTCACGGCCCGGCGGGCGGCCGCGATCGAGACCGGCATGAATCTGACCCTGGCGGCGGCGGGCGGCAGCGGCGTCGTGCTGGCGCCGGGCGTGATCGGCGGGCTGGAGCTCGCGGTGAAGGTGCGGGCCATGGCCGTGCGTACGAAGGTCGAAGCGGTGCGCGACGTGCTCGCGGCCGAGGATGCCCGCGTTTCGCGGCTGGGCGTGGCGCTCTCGGGAGCGTGGCGCGGCCTCGAGCTCAACGGCGTCCGGCTGACGCCTACGCTGGAGACAGGGGCGCGGTACGACGAGGGCGACGCCGAGAGCGGCTACGGGCTCGACGTGGGCGCGGGGTTCGCCTGGGCGGACCCGCGACACGGACTCGGGGTGGAGATCCGCGGCCGCGGGTTGCTGGTGCACCAGGACGCCGAGTTGCGCGCTACCGGCTGGGTGGCTTCGCTGACCTGGGACCGGGACCCCACCTCGGACCTCGGCCCATCGCTCGCGCTGCGTCAGACCATGGGGGCGCCGGAGGACAGCGATGCCGGCGCACTGCTTTCGCGCGCGACCCTGGCCGGGTTCACTTCCGCCGGTGAGGCGGGCCGCGTTTTCGAGACCCGCCTCGGCTACGGCCTCGCCACCCTGGGGGGCCGCTTCAGCGGCACACCGGAGCTGGGCTTCGCGCTGTCCGACACCTACCGCGACCACAGCCTCGGCTGGCGCCTGTCGTCCCGCCGGAGCCATGGCGAAACCTTCGCGCTCCACCTCGGAGGAACCAGGCGCGAGACGCGCGGCCGCGGCCACCGACCCGAGCATCGTGTCGAGTTCACGTTGCGGCTGCGTTGGTAGGAAGGGAAAGCCACCCGCCGGGTCAGCTCCGCGACCACTTGGTCCTGGGGATCTCCAGCCGCTCGCCGTCCACGTGGATGGCGTCTACCCGCTCGTTGAAGAAGCACATCAAGTCCTTGATCCTGGGGCATTCGGGGATGGTCTCCTCGTAGCTCCAGACGGTGTCCTTGAAGATATCGTCCCCCACCCGAACCGACCAGTAGCGGGCTTTGCCCTTGTAGGGGCATTGGGACCGGGTGTCGCTGGGTTCCAGCATGTCCGCGCGCACGTGCTCCCGGGGCAAGTAGTAGCGGATCAGGTGCCCGGTCTCCAGGACGATCCGGGGGCTTGTGGAATCGGCCACCACTTCGCCACCCACGGTCACTTGGACGTGCCGAGAGGCTTGTAGCACGTCCACCCGCTTGTACGGGTCCCGAGCGTGGACGAAGATCTCGTCCTCCTCCTCGTACCAGCCGTCCATCCGGTTCCAGTAGAAGGAGAGGTACCCCGCGATGTCACGGGACCGGGGCTCGGGGTCCAGGTAGCTCCAGGCCGCGGACTCGGCCGTCTCGTTTCCGGCGGTGATGTCCCAGTAGGAGGCCTCGCCCTTCACGGAGCAGCGGCTGTGGTGGTCGTTGGGCGTCAGGAATTCCATGCGCACGTCTTCTTGCGGGAAGTAGTAGACCGGGACGTGGCCCGCTTCCCGCAGCAGCATGGCGCGCCTGGTGTCCGCCAGGGTCTCGCCGCCGAACTTGACGCGGACCCGCCGGGGGCTTTCCTCGAAATCGAGCCAGTGATCGGTATGCTCGCCGTAGCTCCGGGGCTTGTGTACGATTTCCATGAGGCTCCTCCGTTTGAATGTTCCCATCGGGATGGGACACGCGGATTCTGCTATTCCCGACGCGAAGGTGTCAAGGCGCGCTCTGTGCGCCGGGCCGGCTTGGCACCGGGCATCCCGCGTTGTAGAAACATCGGGAACATCCGACGGGAGGCATGTCATCCATGAAACACAAGCCCGGTGACGCGGCGCCGGACTTCCGGTTGCCCGACCAGGAAGGCAATCCCCACGGGCTCTCCGACTACAGGGGGAAGTGGGTATTGCTGTTCTTTTATCCCAAGGACGCCACCCCCGGCTGAACGACGGAGGCCCGCAGTATGCGGGACCACATCGGCGCCTTCGACAAGGCCAAGGCCACCGTGTTGGGGATCAGCGTGGATCCGGTCAAGAGCCATGCCAGGTTCGCCGCGAAGCACGAGCTTCCCTACTCGTTGCTGGCGGACGAAGAGAAGGAAGTCGTGCGGCTGTACGACGTCTGGGGCAAGAAGAAGTTCTTGGGAAGGGAGTACGAGGGAACCTACCGGATGTCCTTCCTCATCGATCCCGACGGCAGGATCGCGAGGATCTACGAGAAGGTGAAGCCCGCACGGCACGCGCGCGAGGTGCTCGATGATCTGGCGGAGCTGGCATAGGCGAAGGTTCCCGGCGCGTGGGCGTTGACGCCGGAGCCATCGCGGGAACCGACCCACTCGTGGAGAATCCCATGGCCTGCGAGGCGTCGCGGAAGGCGGACGAAGCGTTCATGGCGCTGGCTCTCGCCGAGGCCGAGGCGGCGCGTCAGGAGGCGGAGGTGCCCGTGGGTGCCGTGGTGGTCCGCGACGGCGGCGTGATCGGGCGGGGCCACAACCGCCGCGAGTCTCGGGCGGACCCCACGAGCCATGCGGAGATCACCGCCATCCGGGAGGCGGCGCGAGAGCGGGCGTCCTGGCGGCTCGACGACTGCACTCTCTACGTCACCCTGGAACCTTGCGTCATGTGCGCCGGCGCCATCGTCCAGGCGCGCGTCCGGCGGCTGGTGTTCGGCTGCCTTGATCCCAAGGGCGGCGCCGTGAGGTCGCTCTACCAGGTCTGCGACGATCCGCGTCTCAACCACCAAGTCACCGTCACCGACGGGGTGCTGGCCGAAGAGTGCGGCTCACTACTCAAGGAGTTCTTCATCGCGTTGCGGCGCGCCACCTGATTGCATGGATGCCACCACGAAATTCCTCAGTGCCTATGCCGCCTCCCTGATGTACGGGGACCTTCCGGCCGGCACCGTCCACGAGGCTCGTCGCCGGATACTCGACTCCGTGGGTTGCGCGCTGGGGGCTTTTGACGCGGCTCCGTGCCGCATCGCCCGGGAACTGGCGCCCGTGGTACAGGGCAGCGGCGCGGCGCGAATCCTGGGAAGCGGTCGGAGCACCTCGCCGGAATCGGCGGCCTTCGCCAACACCGCCATGATCCGCTATCTGGACTGCAACGACAGCTTCGTCTCGCCGGGCGGCGGCCATCCCAGCGACATGCTGCCCGCGGTGCTGGCCGCGGCCGAGGCGGCGGGCGCGCCGGGCCGCGCCGTGATCACCGCGCTGGTGCTGGCCTACGAGCTTTACGGACAGTTCGCCGACCGCTTCGCCACCCGCGAAAAGGGCTGGGACCAGGGGCTCTTCATCGGCCTGGCCAGTGCCTGCGCCGCGGGGAAGGTGCTGGGCCTCCCGGAAGATCGGCTTGCGCATGCCATCGCCATGACCGCGGTGTCCCAGGTGCCGCTGGGCCAGACCCGCGTGGGCGAGCTGTCCATGTGGAAGGGCTGCGCCACGGCCATGGCCGTGCGCAACGGCTTGTTCGCCGCGCTTCTCGCCCGGGGCGGCATGGACGGTCCGCCCGAGCCCTTTGAGGGCCGCTCGGGCCTCTTCGAGCAGGTGACCGGTCCTCTGCAACTGGCCGGCTTCGGCGACGCCAGCGCGGGCGTGCCCTTCAAGCTCACTCACACCAGCATCAAGTATTTCCCGGCGCAGATACACACCCAGGCCGGCGCCGGCATGGCGCTGGAACTGAGGGACGAGTTCGATCTCGAAGACCTGGAGCGTATCCGCATCGCCACCTACCGCGTGGCCGTGCGCAACGCCGCCGGCGAGCCTGAGAAATGGGACCCACAAACCCGCGAGACCGCGGACCACAGCCTCCCTTACGTCGTCGCGGTGGCCCTCGCCGACGGTGCGCTCACCCCGGCCAGTTTCGCCGAGGAGCGCATCGCCGATCCGCTCCTCCGTCCGCTCATGCGCAAGGTCGAGGTCAGCGAGGACCCCGAGGCGACCCGCGGCTACCCGGCGCAGCAACGCGCCCGCATGGAGGTGGATCTGCGTTCCGGAGGCCGGCTCACCCGTGCCACGGACTATCCCAAGGGTCACGGCCGCAACCCGCTGTCCGATGCGGAGCTGGAACAGAAATTCCACGGACTCACCGCCGGGGTGTTGCCGGAGAGCCGGCGCGCGACGCTGCTGGAACTCTTGTGGCGATTCGACGCGCTTGAAAATCTCGACCCGTTGTTCGAAGCTGCGCGCGTGGAATAGAACCCGCTCTCAGCGGAAGGCACGGGTTCTCTTGGAAGAGGGATGGGTCCGGGATCCCTCGCAACAAATGGAGGTTGGCCATGTCCGAGCTGACGCAATTTCGTTCGTGGAACTTTAACGCCGAGGACCTGGAACAGACGGTGAGTTTCTACCAGGAGGTGCTGGGCGCGACCGTGCGCAAGAAGCACAAGGTCGCGGGCGTGGACGTCGTCCGGCTCAATCTCGGCGGCGCCGTCCTGGGCGTCTTCGATTCCTCCAAGGACCGCCACCCACGGGTGCCGCATCACACTTTCGAGATCGATGCCCGTGGCGAGCCCGAGGACTTCGTCAAGGAGATCGAGGCGCGGGGCGCCAAGGTGAGCGAGGTCCGGCGCCACGACGACGGCAAGGGCTACTCGGTCTACGTCGTCGACCCGAGCGGCAACCGCCTGGAGCTTTCCACTTCATCGGGTTGACTTCTTTCGTCAAGCGTCGGTAACTACCAAACAGGAAACCGATGTATGGCGTGTCCCTTTCAAGCCACTGTGCTTGGCCGGAGTGGCCGATGGGACGCTTGGGAGACGAAAGGAGTCACGAATGCTAACTCGCACAAATCCGCGAAGGTCCCCGAAGTATTTCTCCAGGTGGGCGTTTCTCGCGACGTGGGGGCTGGGCGTTTGCCTCGCAAGTACGGGCGCATGGGCGGCGAATCCGATCGAGGCCACGCTCGTGAACGCTCCCAACGTGCCCCCGCCCATTACGCGCACCGAGCCGGCCCACGTCATCATCAACCTGCAGACCGAGGAAAAGGTCGGCGAACTGTCCGAAGGGGTCCAGTACGAGTTCTGGACCTACAACGGCAAGGTTCCCGGTCCGTTCATAAGGCTGCGCCAGGGCGATACGTTCGAGGTGCGGTTGGACAACTCCAAGGGCAAGCTCACCCATACCGTGGACTTCCACGCCGTCACCGGCCCCGGGGGCCGGGCGAACGCCTTGATGGCGGACCCGGGCAAGAAGGCCGTGGCGGTCTTCAAGGCCCTCAACGCGGGCTTCTTCGTCTACCACTGCGCGGCCCCGCCGATTCCCGCGCACATCTCGAACGGCCTCTATGGCGTGATTCTGGTGGAGCCCGCCGGCGGCATGCCCAAGGTGGACCGCGAATACTACGTGATGCAAAGCGAGTTCTACACCGAGGGCGAGGTGGGCGACGAAGGCTTGCAGACCTTTTCCTCGGCCAAGGGTTCCGCCGAGACACCGGAATACATCGTCTTCAACGGCCATACGCAGTCCCTGATGGGCGAGGGCGCGCTCAAGGCCAACGTGGGCGAGTCGGTTCGTCTCTACGTGGGCAACATCGGTCCGAACAAGATCTCGTCGTTCCACGTCATCGGCGAGATCTTCGACGCGGTGTATCGGGAAGGATCGGTGAGCGATCCTGACAAGGATGTTCAGACCACCCTGATCCCGAGCGGTTCGGCTTCCATCGTCGACTTCAAGGTGGACGTCCCGGGCAACTACCTGCTGGTGGACCATGCCATCTTCCGCATCCTGCGGGGAGCCGTTGGCGTGCTGGCGGTTGCCGGGGCGGAGCAGCCCGACATCTACGCCGTCAAGCAGAAGGGTTCGGGGGCAGCGAGCGGCCACTGAAACGGACTGTCCGCCGCCGTGAACGGGACGGCGGCGGCGTTGGCTGAGTGAAAGGCGCCGGCGGTTTCAAACCGCCGGCGCCTTCTTTTTCCGACTCGCGGAATGCCTTCCCTTGACCAGCCGGTTTGTGCCTCGATCCGTTCAGGGTCTATATCATTGGCGGTCTTTCAGGATTCCGAAAGCATGATTTGCGGCATGAGAAACTCCCTTGGCGCATTCTGCGCCGTTCTGGCGCTGTTCCTGTTCACGGAAGTGCAACCCGCGGTGGCGGATCAAGTCCTCATCGCCAAACGCGAGTCCGTGTACAACAACATCTATATTTTCAAGGAAGGGCCGATCGTCACCATGACGTTCGGGCACAACCGGGCGCTCTACACGGAGACGGTGTACGACACACGCGACGAGCTGGCGCTCCCTTCCCGATACACGCGGTACATGACCGCCGTCCTCGCCTACGCGGGAGACGTGGACCGGGTCCTCGAAATCGGCTTCGGCGGGGGTCGGACCGCGTGGTACCTGCACAAGACCATGCCCGACCTTCAGGTCACCTCGGTGGAGCTCGACCCGGAGGTGTTCGAGCTGGCCAAGCGTTACTTCGGGGTCCGGCTCGAACCGAATTTCAATGTCTCCATAGAGGACGGCCGCCGGTACATCCAGCGGCGGAGAACACAGTGGCCGGTCATCCTGATCGACGCCTATCGCAGCGCCTTCGTGCCCTTCCATCTGCTCACGACGGAGTTCTACCGGCTCGTCAAGACCCGCGTCCGGCCCGGCGGCGCGGTGGTGCAGAACGTCGAGCCCAACACCATGATGTTCGACGCCGCCCTGGTCACCATCGGCAAGGTGTTCGACCACGTGGACCTGTACGACGCGGGCGGCAACGTGGTGATGGTCGCCTATGATGGACCCCGGCGCGAACAGGCCGAGTTGGCATCAACGGCGGCCAAACTGGACGACAGGTTCGGGTTCAAGTACCCGCTGAGCGAAATGGTCGCCCAGAGGCGCAGCGTCAAGCGCCTGCCGGACACCGACACGCTCACCGACGATTTCGCGCCGGTGGAAGCGCTGCGCGCCATCGAGAGGCACAACCGTAAGCTGGACGAGTTCCTGAAAGGAAAGTGGTGATGGGACGTGCGATCGGTTCGCTGTGGCTGTTCCTGCTGATCTTTCTTTCGGGTTTCGCCCTCATGGGCTTCGAGATGCTGGGGAGCCGGTACCTGAACCCCTATTTCGGCAGCGGCATCACGACCTGGGCTTGCCTGATCGCCGTCGTGCTCTTCGCCATGATGGTGGGCTACACCGCGGGCGGCATCGTCGCCGACCGTTCCCGGGAAATCTGGATCGTATCGGCCGTGCTCTCCACCGTCGGCGTCTACCTGATCCTCGTGGCGTTCCTGGCAAACCGCGTCATGGAGGCCATCATGCTGTCCGCCGGCTACGACTTCTGGGGCACCATGGTCGCCGCCGTGGCCTTGACCTTCCTCCCCGTGGCGCTGCTCGCGGCCCTCTCGCCGTTCTTCGTGCGCCTGCTGCTCAAGGAGTTGTCGTACGGCGGCCGCATCACCGGCGCCGTCTACGGCGTCTCCACCATGGGCAACGTGCTCGGCACCCTTGTGACCGTGTTCGTCTTCATCCCCAACGTGGGAACCAGCAAGATCACCGTGGTATTCGGATGTGTCCTGATCGCGTGCGGCGTGGCGTCCCTGATCCTGAGTCGCTCCGGCGCCATCCGGGACGTCTGATGAGTGGACCCGTGCCGAGCTGCGTCGGTCGGAGGCCCCAACATGGCTTGTGCCGGGAGCCTTTCAGGGTCTAGATTATTTGGTGAGGATTCAACATGAAGCGGTCCGGACATAGTCAGAGCAGGACGGCCATGCGAAACGCTGCCGGCTGCGACACGATCAGAGAAACAATCGCGTTGGTCAAACTCCTCGCGCTCGGCGACGGTCAGATCGAAGCGGGGCATGTGCAGCCCGCTGCCGATGTCATTGCGCGACTTCGGGAACGGCGATCCTGAAGCATTTTGGCGGAGCGGTTTGGGTCGTAAACGTCAGGACTTCTGGACGACACATGTCTTTAGTCGCAGAGAAGAGGTGATCCATGCCCACCACCGACATCAGACAGGAAGCACAGCGTCTGATCGAAAAGCTCCCGGCAAGCGCCACTTGGGACGATTTGATGTACGAGATCTACGTACGGCAAGCGATTGAGGCAGGTTTGGCCGACAGCGACGCGGGCCGGACTATGGACGTCAAGGAGGTGCGGGCCAAGTTTGGTTTGGCGACGTGAAGACGCACTGGACGAGGACAGCGGTTGAGCACCTTTTGGCCATCTATGAACACATCGCTCAGGACGCACCTCTGTATGCGCAACGCGTAGTGGATCGCATTACACGGCGTTCGGAGCAGATTGCCCAGTTTCCGGAATCTGGTCGCATAGTCCCGGAATATGAGGCGCCGGATGTCCGCGAAGTCATCGAAAGGCCTTATCGCATCATCTACCGGGTCAAAGCCGAGCGAGTTGAAGTACTGGCTGTACTGCACGGCGCTCAGCGGTTGCCGTCCACCCTTTAGAGTCACCCCGCCCGTGCCGCCTGGATCGTCCGCTCCACGTACACCCGCGCCAGGTGTGCGCGGTAGACGGGGGTGGCGTTGACGTCTTCGATGGGGTCGACGCCGTCCGTGACCAGGGCGGCGGCGCTGGCGATGGCGCCGTCGTCGAGCTTCTGGCCGCGTAGCGCCTCTTCCACCTTCTCCGCGCGGTAGGCGATATCGCCCACGCCGGTGACGCCGATGGCGATGTCCTCGCAGGTGCCGTCGGCGGACTCCTTCAGACATGCGGCCACGCCCACGATGGCGAAGCCGGCGGCCTGCCGGGAGGCCTTCTGGTAGGACGACTTGTAGCCGTCCCGGGCGGGGACGCGGATCTCGGTAAGCAGCTCCTCGGGCATCAGGCTGGTGGTGAGCATGGTGATGAAGAACTCGCCGGCGGAGATCCAGCGCTCGCCGTCGGGCCCGACCGCCTTGACCTCGGCGTCCAGGGCCAGGATGGCGGCCGGCAGGTCCTCGGCGGGGTCGGCGTGGGCCAGTCCGCCGCCGACGGTGCCGCGGTTCCGTACCTGTACGTCGCCCACCACCACGGCAGCCTGGGCCAGCAGCGGGCAGCGGTTCTGGATCAGCTCGGACTCGGCCAGGTCGGTGTAGGTGGCCAGAGCGCCGATGGTGATGTGGTCGCCGTCTTCGCGAATGAAGTTCAGGTCCGGCAGGCCGCCAATGTCGATGATGACCTCGGGCTTGGCGAGCCGGAGCTTCATGAGCGGCAACAGACTCTGGCCGCCGGCCAGGACCTTGGCGTCGTCCAGGTTGGCGGACAAGAGCGACAGGGCCTCCTCCAGGGAAGCGGGTGCGTGGTAGTCGAACGCGCCGGGGATCATGCCTGGGCCTCCTGAATCAATTGCCATACCCGCTCGGGTGTGAGCGGCAGATGCCGGATCTTGACGCCGAAGGGCTCCAGGGCGTTCTCCACCGCGCTGGCGATGGCGGCGGGGGAGGGGATGGCCGCGCCTTCGCCGGCGGCCTTCTGTCCCAGCGGCGTGAACTTCGAGGGCGATGGCGCGTGCTCCACCTCGACGTGGGGGGTCTCGGCGGTGGAACACTTGCCGTAGTCGGTCAACGTAATGGTGAGGAGTTGTCCCTCGTCGTCGTAGACGAACCCTTCGCCCAGGGCCACGGCGATGCCGTGGGCGGCGGAGCCGTAGATCTGTCCATCCACCACGCCGGGGTTGATGATGGTGCCGTTGTCGCCCACGATGAGGTAGCGCAGCACCTCGACCTTGCCGGTGCGCGGGTCCACCTCCACGACGGCCACGTGGGCGCCGGCGCCGAAGGTAAACTGGGCGCGGACGCGGCGGTCCTTGCCCGGCACCATGTTCGGCTGGGCGTGGGGGAACGTGTAGTAGAACGTGGTCTGCAGCCCCGCGTCGATGCCTTCGGGCAGCAGCGACTGGTTGTTGTAGGCCGCCTTGCCCAGTTCGGCGAAGGTGAGCTTGCGCCTCGGGTACCCGGGAACGGTCACCACGCCGTCGGCGATCTCCAGGTCCGCGGGCTCGGCGTCGAGGATGTGGCCGGCCACCTTGAGGACCTTCTCCCGGAGCTGCGTGGCCGCGCCGATGATGGAGCCGATGTCGTAGAGGTGGAAGTTGTTGCCGCTGTTGGCGGCGGCCACGCCCCAGGGCGCGACATCGCTGTCGAAGGGCGTGGTGGTGCTGATGACGTCCGGGCTTACGCCGAGAATACCGGCGGCCACCTGGGCGGTGGTGGTCTCGTGGGCCTGCCCGCAGTTGGGGGAACCCAGGTAGAGGGCGATGGTGCCGTTCTTCTCGAGTTTGACGGTGGCACCGTTGATGCCGCCGGACCCGGGGGTTTCCTTCATCTCGGGGAAGATGGCCATGTCCCGGGCGGCGTTGCGGCCGCCGGGTTCCACCCCGATGACCACGCCGATGCCGAGATAGCGGCCCTTTTCGCGCTCCCGCGCCTGCTCGTCCTTGAGTGCCGGGTAGTCCACCTTCTCCAGCGCCCGCTTGAGCAGGCCGGGGTAGTCGCCGCTGTCGTAGATGTTGCCGTTGGGGGTGGTGTAGGGCATCTGCTCCGGCTGCACCAGGTTCTTGAAGCGCACCTCGGAGGGGTCCATGTCCAGGTCCTGGGCCACCCGGTCGATGATGCGCTCCCAGATGTAGCACATGGCGGGCTTGCCGATGCCGCGGTTGGGGATCACCGGACAGCGGTTGGTGACCACCGAGTAGCCGTCGGCGCGGATGTTCTGCACCTTGTAGGTGTTGCTCAGGTTGTTGAGCTTGTTGGTGAAGTGGATGGTGAGCGTGCTGATGGAGCCGCCCACGTCGTCGATCTCCTTGAAGCGCAGCCCGTCCACCGTGCCGTCGTTCTTCACCGCGGCTTCGACGTCGAAGTGCTGCTCGCACGCGTGGCCCGCGGCCATCATGTGCTCGTTGCGGTCCTCGATCCACTTGACGGGCCGGCCCGACTTGATGGCCAGCAGCGCCACGATGACCACGTACTTGCGGATCAGGTGGATCTTCTGGCCGAAGCCGCCGCCGATGTCCGGGATGATGACCCGGATGTCGTCGATCTCGAGGGCGTCCCGGAGCGCGTCGTAGATGTTTTCCGGCACCTGGGTGTTGGTGCGCACCGTGAGCTTGCGGCTGAAGCGGTCGTAGGAGGCGATGCACGCCAGCGGCTCCAGCGGTGTCGAGCTGTAGCGGTGGATCTTGAGGTCCTCCCGCACCACCCGGTCCGCCTCCCGGAACGCCTTCTCGGTGTCGCCGTATTCCAGGGTACCCTGCCAGGCCAGGTTGGCACCCAGCTCTTCGTAGATGACCGAGGCGTCCTCGCCGGCCATGGCCTTGTGGACGTCGGTGTTGGCCGGGAGGATCTCGTAATCCACGGCGATGGATTCGAGAACGTCCTCCGCGATGCTCCGGTCCTTGGCCGCCACCGCCCCCACGGGCTCGCCCACGTAGCGCACCTTGTCCACCGCGCCGGCGTATTCCGCGATGGGCTTCTTGAGGCCCGCGGCGTAGCGGCCGGGGCGGAAGGGCTTGGTGTCCCGCTTGATGTCCTCGGGGGTGACCACCGCGAACACGTCCGAGCGGCTCAGGGCCGCCTGGGCGTCCACCCCGACGATGCGCGCGTGCGCGTGGGGGCTCCGCAGGAACACCGCCTGCAACATGCCGGGCTCGGTGAAGTCGTCGGTGTACCGACCCTTCCCGCTGACGAGCCGCGGCCCTTCCTTGCTGCGCGCGGCAAGGCCCACGTATTGGTTCGGATTCGCGCTAGCCATTGTTCACCTGCCCCGCGGCTTCCTTCACCGCCGCTACGATCTGGACGTATCCCGTGCACATGCACAGATTGCCCGCCAGACCTTCGCGAATCTCCTCTTCGCTGGGATTCGGGTTCTTCTTCAACAGAGAGTCCGCCGCCAGGATCATACCCGGCGTGCAGTACCCGCACTGGAAGCCGTAGTTGTTGATGAAGGCCTCCTGCACCGGGTGCAGCACGTCGCCTTCCGCCAACCCTTCGATGGTGGTGATCTCCTTGCCGTTGGCCTGCACCGCGAACATCAGGCAAGACTTCACCAGAGTCCCGTTCACCTGCACCGTGCACGCGCCGCACTCGCCGATGATGCAGCCGATGTGCGTGCCGGTGAGGCCGATGGTCTCCCGCAGAAAGTAGGAGAGGAGCTGGCGCGGCTCCACGTCCTCTTCGTACAACCGTCCGTTGACAGTCACCCGAACCGTCTGTTTCATGGCGTGATCGTGGCTCCTAATCTGTTCGGATCGAGTTCCCGGCGCGTTCCGGGATGCTGCTCGCCGTCCATAATCGAAGGCGCGGCCGAAGCGCCGGCCGCGCCCTGGAATCGCACAAAGGAGGGTTTATAACGGGGCGCCCGCGGGCCTGTCAAATTACGGCCGGGACGCGCGCTTCTTCGCCCACGGCGCGTTGCGCCAAATCGCGAGGCGGTAGCCCAGCAACACGGCGAGAACGCCGGCGTAGATGAGCGGTTCCCGCAGGTCGGCCTTCACGAGCCACAGGAAGTGGATGACCCCGGCCGCGGCGGAAAAGTAGACCAGGCGGTGGAGCTGTTGCCAGCGGCGCCCGCCGAGCCTGCGGATCATTCCCGCGGTGGAGGTGGCGGCCAGCGGGACCATCAGCAGGAAGCCCACGGAACCGGCGGTGATGTACGGCCGCTTGAACACGTCCTGAAGGATCGCGGCGGGGTCGAAGAAGTGGTCCAGCACCACGAACGTGGACAGGTGCACGCAGGTGTAGAAGAAGGCGAATAGCCCCAGCATGCGCCGCAGCCGGATGAGGCTGGCGTACCCGGTGAGGCGCCGGAGCGGCGTCACCGCCAGCGTGAGCATCAGGAACACCAGGGCGAACGTGCCGGTGGTGTGCGTGATGTACTCCACCGGGTTGGCGCCGAGCCCGCCGCTGAAGAGCCCGATCACCAGCCGCGCCGCCGGAATCAGCGAGGCCGCGAAGACCAGAACCTTGAACCAGGTGAAGGGTTTGCCCCAGGTGGAAGCCTTCATGGATTGTGCGTCAGGCGGCGATGTCCCTTTCCCCGGACCCGGCCGCGACCTTCCGGCCGGGCCGGTCCGCGGAACGGCTCGCGGCTCAGTAGAGTTTCTTCAGGTCCATCCCCTTGTAGAGATGCGCCACCTGCTCCTCGTAGCCGTTGAACATGAGTGTCTTGCGCCGGAAGAAATCGCCGATGCGGCGCTCGCTCGCCTGGCTCCAGCGCGGGTGGTTCACCGTGGGATTCACATTGGAGTAGAAGCCGTACTCCTGGGGGGCGGCCATGTTCCATGACGTGGGCGGCTCCTCCTCCACGAAGCGGATCTTGACGATGGACTTGCCGCTCTTGAACCCGTATTTCCACGGCACCACCAGGCGGATGGGCGCGCCGTTCTGGTTGGGCATCACCTCGCCGTAGAGTCCCACGCCCATGATCGTCAGCGGATTCATGGCCTCGTCCATGCGCAACCCCTCGGTGTACGGCCAGTCGAGGATGCCCCGGCGCTGACCGGGCATCTGCTCGGCATCGTAAAGGGTGACGAACTGGATGTACTTGGCGTTGTTGGTGGGCTCCACCGCCTTGATCAGGTGGCTCAGCTCGAACCCGATCCACGGGATCACCATGGACCACGCCTCCACGCAGCGCATCCGGTAGACGCGCTCCTCCAGCGGCATCTTCAGCAGTTCCTCGATGTCGAAGGTCCCGGGCTTGTGCACTTCGCCTTCGACTTCCACCGTCCACGGCCGGGTCTTGAGGCTCCCGGAATGCCGCTTCGGGTCCCCCTTGTCCGTGCCGAACTCGTAGAAGTTGTTGTAGCTCGTGATGTCCTTGAGCGGCGTCTGCGGCTCGTCGGTGGCGTAGTTGCCCTTGGTGACGTTCTCGAGCTTGGTGGCGCCCCAGGCCGTGCCCACGGAACCGAGCAGGCCGGGAGCCAGAAGCCCCGTGCCCAGGCCCGCCGCTCCCAACGACGCGGTTCGAATGAACTGGCGGCGGTTGAGATACAGCTCCTTGTCCGTGATCTCACTGCTCTTGATGTCCGCGGGCCTCTTGATCAGCATGAGTGCTTCCTTTCCTCGTCAAGCACGGTGAGTGGTGTGGTGTAACATTTACTTCAATGTGGCACGAGCACGTCACATGTCAAACCGACAATGCTCAAAGATCGTCATTCCCGCACTGACTTCCGATTCGTCATTCCCGCACCGACTTCCGATTCGTCATTCCCGCACCGACTTCCGATTCGTCATTCCCGCGGAAGCGGGAATCCAGGGGTGGGGAGGGGCGGAAATGGACCGTGCGGCCGTTTCGTAGTAGATTCCCTCATTCCCTTTGATTTTGGATGGAGGCAACGTGATGCATGAGAAGATCGTCTATCTGAACGGCAGCTTCGTGCCCGAAAGCGAGGCCAAGGTGTCGGTGCTCGACATGGGGTTCCACGCCGGCGACGGCGTCTACGACGTGACCCGCACGTTCCGGCACCAGCCGTTCAAGCTGAAGGAGCACAACGACCGGCTGTTCCGCTCGTTGAAGTACACGCGCATCGACTGCGGCATGACCCAGGACGAGATGGAAGCCGCGGCGCTGGAAGTGATCGAGCGCAACAAGGACCTCCTGGGTCCGGACGACGACTATGCCGTGTGGCAGGTGGTGAGCAGGGGAGAGCGGTCTTCGAAGGGTGGACGGGCCAAGGGGAATGCCACCGTTGCGATCTACTGCCACGATGTGGACTTCACCGGGTTCTGCCGCCACTACGTCGAGGGCGTCCCCATCATCGTGCCCGCCACCCGGCGCATTCCGCCCCAGTGCCTGGAGTCCAAGGCCAAGATCACCAACAAGATGAACCACATCATCGCCACCTTCGAGGCCCGGCAGGCGGACCCCAAGGCCATCCCGCTGATGCTGGACCTCGACGGCAACATCGCCGAGAGCAACGCCCACAACTTCTTCGCGGTCATCGGCGGGAAGGTCTACACCCCCGGCTCCAAGAACGTCCTGGGCGGCATCACCCGGGCCGTGCTCGGGGAGTTGGCGGGACCGCTGGACCTGGAGGTGGAGGAGGCCAACCTGACTCCCTATGATTGTCTGAACGCCGATGAGGCGTTTCTGACCAGCACCAGCCCCACCATCGTGCCCATCAAGAGCATCAACGGCGTCGGCTTTCCGTATGACGCCCCCGGCCCCGTGACCGTGCGCCTCCTCAAGGGGTGGTCCAATCTCGTGGGCGTGGACATCGTCGCTCAGGCCATCGACCACATGGAGGAGGAGAAGGACGAGTTGATGGCGGCATGGAACGAGAAGCAGGCGGCGCTGGGGCTGTAGCGGCAGCGTGGCCGCCACCAACCGCCCGGCCCGCGGGCTGAAACATTATCTCTACGTTGCCTTCTCCGGCCTGACCATGGGCGCCGCCGACGTCGTCCCCGGCGTCTCCGGCGGCACCATGGCGTTCATCATGGGCGTCTACGAGGAACTCGTGGACGCCCTCAAGACGTTCAACTGGCGGCTGCTGCTCATGCTGGTGCGCCTGCGCTTCCGCGAGGCGGTGGCCGCCGTTCCCTGGCGTTTCCTGGCGGTGCTCGGCGCCGGCATCGCCGCCGCCGTCCTGGTCCTGGCCGGGCCCGTGGGCTGGCTGCTGGACCACCATCCGGTGCCGCTGTTCGCCTTCTTCCTGGGAATGGTCCTGGCCAGCATGGCGACCGTGGCCGCGCGGTTGCGCTGGTCCGCGACCGCCGTGCTGTGCCTGCTGCTGGGCACCGCGGCCGCCTGGTGGCTGGTGGGGCTTGTCCCCAGGGAGATGCCCCACGACGCCGTGACCCTCTTCCTGAGCGGGGCCGCCGCCATCACCGCGATGATGCTGCCCGGAATCTCCGGCTCCTTCATCCTCCTGATCCTGGGCCAGTACGAGTTCACCATCGACGCCGTCCGTGACCGGGACTTTCTCGCCATCCTGCCGCTGGTCAAGGGCGCCATCTGCGGCATCCTGCCGTTCGTGCGTATCCTGAGCTGGCTCCTGCGCCGCCACTACCAGATCACCATCGCGCTCCTCATCGGCTTCATGGCCGGCTCGCTGCGGAAGATCTGGCCCTTCAAGGGGGCGGTGCCGGGGCAGGGCGAGGGATCGGCCTTCCGGGAAATCAACGTGCTGCCGGCGGTGGACGGTGCCTTCTGGCTGGCGGCGGGTCTGTGTGTCCTTGGGTTTCTGTTGGTGCTCGGCTTGAACCGGATGGCTCAGACAAAAGGGCTGGACCTTGACCGGAAAATCAGCTAATAAGATTATCTGATTGTCTGCGGAGGTATCGGAGGTATCATGGCACAAACACTCACTGTGACCGAGGTTGCTCGTAACTTTGCAGAGTACATTAACCGCGTTTCTTATCGGGGCGAAAATTTCGTACTTGTACGCGGCAACAAGCCGGTGGCCGAACTGCGTCCGGTGCCCGCTGGTAAAAGACTCGCGGAACTTCCCTCGCTGTTGGCGTCGCTACCGCATCTTTCGCCGGCTGAAGCCGCGCAACTGTCTGATGACCTCGCGGCAGCCCGCGAGGAATTGGCCCATGTCAAGGTCCGTGACCCGTGGGAGTCTTGATCGATACGAGCGTCCTGATCGAATTCGAGCGGGGCCGTCTCAACCTGGAACCCTACCTTAGCGGGCGCGGACAGGAAGAGTTCTTCCTCTCAATGATCACGGCCAGCGAGCTTCTCCACGGCGTCCATCGCGCCGTAGATTCACAGATTCGCATGAAACGGTCTGTGTTTGTCGAAGCGTTGCTGGAGCGGTTTCCGTTGCTGCCTGTAGATCTGGCGATCGCACGAACACACGCCCAGGTTTGGGCAGATCTGGCCGGAGCAGGGAAGATGATCGGCCCGAATGATCTTTGGATAGCTGCTACGGCGCTGGCGCACGGCCTGACGATGGTCACGGCCGATGTCCGCGAGTTCGACCGGGTACCGGGTTTGGTCGTCGAGGAGTGCAGATGAGTCACCGTCGTGAGAAAGCCACTAGACCCACGGTTCCTAAAGGGAAACCCCTACTCGGGTTCGAAGGCGGCGATGATCGCGGCGCCCTCGCTGCCGGCGGCTTTCGCCCACTCGGCCGCCATGGTGGCGCCAATGGCCGCGAGGTCGGCGGCGAGCCGCTTGCCCGGTGCCTTTACGCTCATGCCGTTGGCCGTGAGTTGCGCCAGATACCAGTCGGTAAGCTCGCGGGCACGCGTCGTTCCCGCCGCCTCCGCCAGCAGCGCCGTCGCCCGCAGGCAGTTCCGGGCGCCTGCGGCGAGCGCCGCGAAGGCGTCCTTGTTCGCGAACACGTAGTTGCGCGGCATCCAGGCACGGGCGTCGTAGAAGTGGCTGACGTAGTCCCAGACCTGGCGGTCGTACCCGGTGGCGCCTGATGAGATGAAGGCCTCCGCCGTGCCGTCCGCCAGCGCCGCCCGCAGCATCGCCGCCTCGACCTGCACCGCCGGCATCCCGGCGTGGGCGGCGAGCCTCGCGGTGGCCTCGTTGTTGGCGCGGAACCTGATTCCTTCCATGTCCGCGACGCTCTCGATCGCGCCTTTGAAGTACATCCCCTGCGGCGGCCAGGGCACCGAGTACAGCAGCACCAGGTTCTGGCCGGCCAGAACCTGGGCGAGCCGGTCTTTCGCCGCGTGCCAGAGCCGTTCGGATGCCTCGAAGGACGTCGCCAGGAAGGGTACCGAGTCGAAGCCGAACACGGCGTTCTCGCCCTGGTGTGCGCTTAGAAAGCGCTCGCCGATGGCCGCCCGGCCGGTCTCGACCGCGCGTTTGATCTCGTCGCCCTGGTAGAGCGACCCGTTGGCGTGAACCGTGATCTCCAGCGTTCCGCCGGTGCAGATGCCCACCGCCTCGGCGAAGAGTTTGGCGGTCTCGGTGTGGTAGTTGGTTTCCGCATAGGCCGTCGGCATGTTCCAGCGCTCGCCCGCGTGCGCCACCTGTGCCGCGCCGACGACCAACACCAGGCCGGCGGCCAGTCGGATCATCCATCCCATGGCCTTCCACCCGTCGTGCGTGCGCCCCCCGGCTCGTTCGCCGTTCCGGGATTGTCCCACGCGGCACAGGGAGTCACGGATCATCTTGCAGCCGCCGGTAGGCGTCAGCGTACCGCTCTCCGAAAACTCTTAACGATCGGGCGTCGTAGTGCAGGCTGTCGCCCTTGTCGGTGAGGCCCTCGGCGTTGACGAAGGCGCTGTGGGGGACGGCGTCCGGGACCCTGCGCAGTTCCGCGTTCACGATCCGGTAGTGCGGGAAATCGGGACGTTTCGAAAGATAGCCGCCCAGCTCACCCACGATTACCGGCAGGAAAGGGGCGTCGAGTTGTTCTCGTAACGTGGCTACCATGACGCTGAACCGCCGGAGGTAGCTGGAAGCGTCGGCTTCGGCCTTGGAGTCGTGCTCTCCCTGGTGCCACAGCACGGCCTTGATGGTGCCGTCCCGGGCGACCTCGCGGGCGGCGGCCATGGCACCTTCATAGAGGTCGGCGCCGGGCATCCACCGTTCGAGCGGAGTGGAGCCCACGGCCCGCGGCACGAGGCCGATGGCCGTGCCGGGGGTGGCGTCGAGCACCGTGCGGGCGAAGCTCATGGCCAGGCCGATGCCGGCGGTGGGGCGGTCGTGGTGCAGGGGCTCTTCCGCGATGGCCCAGGTGCCGTCCTGAAAAACGCGGATGCGCTCGTCGCGGATGGGCTCCACGTCTTCCAGGAGCCCGCGGCCGGCCATGTTCGACTGCCCCATTAAGAGAAAGATGTCCATGCTTCAATACGGCAGCCGGGTGCCGACGCCTTCCTCCAGCGCCTTCTTGTAGAGCCACGCGGCCAGCGAGATGTCCTGGTTCACCAGACCGATGGCGCGCATGAAGATTCGTTCCCGGTCATCTTCCCGGCCGGCGACCGCGCCCGACAGGACGTCCGGGATCTCAGCGTAGACGTCGTCTCGCGTGAGGAAGCCTTCCTTGAGCATCCGGTCGATATCCGACTTCTTCTTGCACTGGGCCCAACTGTCCACCACGAACTTGCCCATACCTTTGTAGGCGGCGTTCTCCAGTTCCTGGTGCTTGCCGATGGAGTAGACGAAGGCCCCGGGGCTGATCCATTCCTGCTTGACGAAGGGCTCGGATGTGGTGGTGGCGGAAACCACCAGGTCCGCGCCGTCCAGCGCCTGCGGCGCGGTGTCGCAGGGGATGACGTTCAGATCCAGCGCTTCGCCCACCTCCCGTGCAAAGGCCTCGCGAGTCTCGGGGCGGCGGGACAGCACCCGCACCTCGGAGAGATCGAAGGCGCGCGCCATGACCGGCACGGTGGCGCTGGCGGTGTCGCCGACGCCGAGCATGGCCATCACCGACGCGCCCTGGCGCGAGAGGCTCTGGCAGGCCACGGTGGCGGCGGCGCCGGTCCTGACCGAATGGCACCAGTCCTCGTCCATGATGGCGCTGACCTCGCCCCCCTCGCGGTCGCTCAGGATGAGGATGCGCCGGGGGCCCTGAGGCTGCCGCGACGGGTCGCGGCTGCCGCCCGCGGCCTTGATGGCGCGGAAACGAAAGCCGGCCGCGACGTCCAGCGAGCAGCCGGTGACCCAGTACTGCCAGCCTTGCTCGGGCTTCACCGCCAAGTCCTCGGGCACGGACCAGCCCACGCGTCCGGCGCTGTGGTCCTGGAGCGCCGACTTGACGATGTCGATGGCCGCGCCCAGGTCGAGCAGCCGCTTGACGTCGTCGTTGGACAGATAGAGGATTCCGTTGGCCATGGCGTTCTCCGGCTATCGCCGCTTGGGTCGGGCTCCGCGGCCCGGCCGCTTCATTGTTCGATGATGTAAAGCCGTTCGGCCCCGGCGGTCAGGGGCTCGGCCCCGTCCGCCGTGATGAACACGTCCTCTTCCAGGTGGATGGAGGCCCCGGGGATGCGCACCTTCGGCTCGATGGCGAGCACCATGCCCACCTCCACGTTCCGCACCTCGGCTTCGCTGATGGACGGGGGTTCGGCCCTTGCCATGCCGATGCCGTGTCCGATGCGCTTGGGGCTTTCCACCTCGGGGTAGCCGTTCCGCTCGAGCTCGACGTTGGCGACCCGCGGGATCTCCGCGATGGGCGTCCCCGGCTTCATGACCTTGACGCACTCTCGGATCAGGTGCAGCGCGAGCGCGTGCTCCTTGATCTGATCCGCGCTCGGCGCGCCGAAGACCGCCTGGCGGGTGATGTCGCCGTAGTAGCCCTCGTAGCAGGCGCCGAAGTCCGCGATCAGGCGGTCGCCCTTCTCGTAGCGGCGGTCGTCGTACTTGGTGGAGGCATTCAGCATGAGGAAGCCGGGATGGCGCGGATGGGCGCCTTCCTGGGTCATGGCGATGTAGAGGCGCTCGGCCACCTCCCGGCGGGTGACTCCGGCCTTCAGGTCCGGCAGGATGCGGTCGAAGGCGCTTACCGAGATGTCGCAGGCCTTGCGCATGTTGTCCATCTCCCGCGGGCTCTTGTAGAGGCGCTGGTCGGTGAGGGCCGCGGAACCGTCCTCTATCTTGGCCTTGGGCAACGCCTCGGTGAGCTGGGTGAGATAGTTGACCGGGAAGCCCAGCCGCTGGTCGTCGTCCAGCTCGAAACCCAGCTTGGCGGAGCCGTAGCCCATGTCGTTCAGGAGCTCGCTCAGCATCTCCCGCGGAAAGGGCACGTCCACGTAGCTCCGCACCTCGCCGAACCAGGGCAGCGCCTCGGCCTTGGTCTTGTTGTTGCCGTACACCAGCGCGAAGGGCTTGCCCTCTCTGGGGATGAAGCAGATCTCGGGCCGCATCAGGTGGTCGAACTGATAGCTGACGAGTCCGGTGAAGTACCAGAAGTTGTCGCGGCCCGAGGCCACGATGAGGTCCAGCTCGTCGCGCTCCATGAGCCGCTGCAGCTCTTGGTGCCGTGTTTCGTACTCCTCCTGGGGAAACGGTGCTTCGATCATACGGGAGCCTCCGGTTCGAGGTTGTGGTGGAAAGCAGCGAGCATACCAAGGGGCCGTGAGCGCCGCAAATCTACGAAGCGTCATTCCCGAGAAAGCGGCTGCGTCGGAACTCGTGAGGCAACGGTCCCCCGAAGAGTCATTCCCGCGAAAGCGGGAATCCAGGGGCGGTGGTGGGGCACTACAGCAGCGTTTCTCCGCCTCGCCACCCCTGGATTCCCGCCTTCGCGGGAATGACGTTCCGAGGTGTTGGTGCCGCTACGTGGCCGAGCGCAGTTTTGACACAGCCTGGGAAGCGGGAATCCAGGGGTTGTACCGACGGCTCAGAACTCGGCGAATCCGGGGACACGGGGGAAGGGGATGACGTCGCGGATGTTCCCCATGCCGGTCATGAACTGCACCAGGCGCTCGAATCCCAGTCCGAAACCCGCGTGGGGCGCCGAGCCGTAGCGCCGCAGCTCCAGGTACCACCAGTACTCCTCTTCGGGCAGGCCGCACTCCCGGATCCGCTGCTGGAGCTGCGCCAGGCGGTGCTCCCGCTGCGAGCCGCCGATGATCTCGCCGATCTTGGGCACGAGCACGTCCATGGCCGCCACGGTGCGCTCGTCGTCGTTGAGGTACATGTAGAACGCCTTGATTTCCTTGGGATAGTCGATGACGATGACCGGCCGGCCCACGTGCTCTTCGACGAGGTAGCGTTCGTGCTCGCTCTGCAGGTTGACGCCCCACGACACCGGGTACTCGAAATCGCGGTCGGAGCCCTGGAGGATGTCCACCGCCTCGCTGTAGGTCATGCGCTCGAAGGGCTGTTCCACGATGTTCGTGAGGGTCTCCAGCACCGTGTCGTCGATGCGCTGGTTGAAGAAGGCCATGTCCTCCGGGCAGCTTTCCAGCACGTCCCTGGTGACGTCCTTGAGGAACGCCTCGGCCAAATCCATGTTTCCCTGGATGTCGCAGAAGGCCATCTCCGGCTCCACCATCCAGAACTCCGCCAAGTGCCGGCTGGTGTTGGAATTCTCGGAGCGGAAGGTGGGTCCGAAGGTGTAGACGTTGGTCAGGGCCAGGGCGGCGATCTCCGCTTCGAGCTGGCCCGACACCGTGAGCCGCGCCTCCTTGCCGAAGAAGTCCTGGGAGTAGTCCACGCCGCCCGACTCGGTTCGCGGCGCCTTGTCCGGATCCAACGCCGAGACCCGGAACATCTCGCCGGCGCCCTCGCAGTCCGAAAGCGTGATGATGGGGGCATGGAGGTGGATGAAGCCGCGATCCTGAAAGGCCCGGTGGATCGCCTGGGCGGCGGCGTTCCGCACCCGCATCACCGCGCCGAAGGTGTTGGTGCGCATGCGCAGGTGGCCCAGGGTGCGCAGGAACTCGAAGCTGTGGCGCTTCTTCTGAAGCGGATAGTCCTCGTCCGCGTGGCCCACCACCTCCACCCCTGTCGCCTGGATCTCGTAGCGCTGCCCCTTGCCCGGCGATTCCACCAGCCGTCCGGCGACGCGCACGCAGCTACCGGTGGTGAGTTTGCCGATCTCGGACTCGTAGTTGTCCAGCTCCGGCGCGGCCACGGCCTGGATGCCGGCCATGCACGAGCCGTCCGAGACGTCGAGGAACGACACGTTCTTGCTGTGGCGCACGGTGCGCAGCCACCCCTCCACGGTCACGTCCGAGCCCGCGGAGCGGTGGTCGAGCAGGTCTTTGATACGTTCCTTTGCCATGGCTGTTCAGCGTCTCCTTTCCGAGTGCGGCCGCGTTGGTCCTGTCCTATAGCCCTACGCCCACGATCATCCGTAGCGCCAGCAGCGTGACGACCCACTTGAGGATCTTGCGGAACAGGGCCTCGGGGACCCGGGCGCGCCAGCGGGTGCCGACCCAGGAACCCAGGGTCGCGCTCAGGATCATGCCGCCGATCAGGTAAAGGTACGGCGCAAAGGTGAATCCAAGCAAGAAGAAAGTCGACACCTTGATGATGTGCACCGCCGTCATCTGGGTGGAGTGCGTGATGACCAGACGGTCCCGGGACAGCCCCTCGCGGATCAGGAAGGGCATGTTCAGGGGGCCGACGACGCCCACGAACAGCGACAGAAAGGTCTGTACCGCGCCGACGATGCCGAACTTGCCGGGTATCCGCGGCACGGTTCGGACCGCCGGGGCCCACGTAATCAGGAGAATGAAGCAGCCGATGATCAGCGGCAGGTAGTCGGAGCTGATGTCCACCAGCAGCAGCGAGCCCAGGGACGCCCCCAGCACCGCGCCCACCACAAAGGGCGCGAACAGCGTCCACACCACGTGGCGCAAGCCGAACAGCGTGCGCGTGAGGTTGCTGAAGATCTGCACCATCCCGTGCACCGGGATGATGGCGAACGTCGGGATCAGCCCGGGCATGACCGAGATGAGCAGGATGCCGCCGCCGAGGCCCACCACCGCGGCGGTGGTGGAGGCGACGAAGGTCACGAGGATGAGGAAGAGCTCGGGCATGGCTTCAGGGGCGCGTCACGCCGGGCGGTCGAGGGCCGCGCCCCTGGTTCAGGTGGCGTTTCAGGAGGCCGCCGGGCCTTTCTCCCGCACCACCGGATTGCGCAGCGTGCCGATGTGGCTGATGTCGACGGCCACCGCGTCGCCGTCCTTCATGTTCTCGGTGGCCCCGTCCGTGCCCATCCACAGAATGTCTCCGGGCACCAGGGTCAGGTAGCGGCTCATGGCGCTGATGTAGCTGGCCACGCTGAAGATGGCGTCCTTCACGTCGTACTCACCCACCACCCGGTCGTTCAGGGTGATGGTGACGTGCAGGTCGTCGGGGTCGAGGTCGGTAACGATCCACGGACCCATGGGCTTGAACGTGTCGGTGTTCTTGGCGCGCCACAGGGTCCGGTCGGACCGTTGCCAGGTGCGTTCGCTCACGTCGTTGCCGATGGTGTAGCCGAACACGTAGTCCAGCGCCTCGTCCTCGGAAACGTTGCGGCAGGCACGGCCGATGACCGCCACCAGCTCGCCCTCGTACTGCACCTTCTCCGAGGCGTCATGGGGAATGACGATGGCGTCTCCGTCAGCCGCCAGCGCGTTGACCGCCCGGTAGCCCACGTCGGGCTTGGGCGGAAACACCGGCTCCTCGTCGCGGACCTGTGCGGCGAAGGTGACGTGCTCGCGGTAGTTGACGCCGGCGGCGTAGAAGGTCGGCGGCACCACCGGCGCCAGCAACTTGATCTCGCTCAGAGCATGAGTCTCGCCGGTGACGGTGTAGTTTTCGAAGGGGCTGCCCCCGATGACGTTGACGGTGTCCGTGTCGTCGATGAAGCCGAACACCGTCTTGTTGTCGTTGTGGAATCTGCACCACCTCATTCGAACGTCTCCTTCTATCGGTCTGTCACCACCCAATGGTCCATGAAGTCACGCACCCGCATCGTTGCCAGGACGTCGCGTGACGCGCACGTCCGGAGTATCGCGTCGCACTGGGCCGCGGGAAGGTGCGCGGTCAAATGGCGCTCGAACTTCTCTTCCAGTAGCGGCACGGCTTCGCCCCGGCGCCTGCGGTGGCCGATGGGGTAGGGCACTTCCACCCGCGCCGTGGCGCTGCCGTCCTTGAAGTGCACCTGAACCGCGTTGCCGATGGCGCGCTTGTCGGGGTCCATGTAGTCGACCGTGAATTGCGGGTTCTCCCGCACCTCCATCTTGTCGCGCAGCGCGTCGATGCGCGGGTCCCGGGCCACTTCGTCCTCGTAGTGCCGCGCGGTGAGCTCGCCATGGATCAGCGGCACCGCCACCATGTACTGCAGGCAGTGGTCCCGGTCCGCGGGGTTGTCCAGCGGTCCGGTCTTGTCGATGATGCGCGAACCCGCTTCCTGGGTCTCGAGGACTACGCGCTCGACGTCGTCGAGGCGGTCCTTGACCGCGCCGTGCAGTTCCAGCGCCGCCTCCACCGCGGTCTGGGCGTGGAACTCCGCGGGGAAGGAGATCTTGAACAGCACGTTTTCCATGACGTAGCTGCCGTAGGGCTGGCTGAACGTGAACGGCCGGCCGTTGAACAGCACGTCGTAGTAGCCCCAGCCCTTGGCCGAAAGCGCCGACGGATAGCCCATCTCGCCCTGGCGCGCCATGAGCGCCAGCCGCACCGCCCTGCCGGCGGCGTCGCCGGCGGCCCAACTCTTGCGCGAGCCGGTGTTGGGCGCGTGCCGGTAGGTGCGCAGCGCGCCGCCGTCGATCCAGGCGTTGGACAGCGCGTTCACCACCTGTTCTTCGTCGCCGCCGAGCATGGCCGCCGCCACCGCGGTGCTGGCTACCCGCACCAAGAGCACGTGGTCCAGCCCCACGCGGTTGAAGCTGTTCTCCAGCGCCATGACGCCCTGGATCTCGTGCGCCTTGATCATGCCTGTCAGCACGTCGCCCATGGTGACGGCGCCGGCCCCGTCGCCCGCGCGGCGGTCGAGGTAGTCCGCCACCGCGATGATCGCGCCCAGGTTGTCCGAGGGGTGGCCCCATTCCGCTGCCAGGAAGGTGTCGTTGAAGTCGAGCCAGCGGATCATGGCGCCGATGTTGAAGGCGGCCTGGACCGGGTCCAGCTCCCAGGCCGTGCCCGGCACGCGCACGCCCCCGGGCATGACCGCGCCGGGCACCACCGGTCCCAGGAGCTTGGTGCATGCTGGAAACTCGAGCGCCGCCAGGGCGCAGCCCAGGCTGTCCATGAGACACAGACGCGCGGTCTCCCGCGCCTCATCGGAGAACGGCCCGGCGGAGAGGGCGTAGGCGGCCATGTCGGAAAGGACCGCGTCGGGCCGGGGCCGTTGGGCGTCGCGCACGGAAACGTCAGTCATGGTGAAAAAGGGTTCGGGGCTATTCCTTGCTGAACAGCGCGTCCAGCTTCTGCTCGTAGGCGTGGTAGCCGAGCACGTCGTAGAGCTGCTCGCGGGTCTGCATCCGCTCGGTCAGGCTGCTCTGGGTGCCGTCCTGGCGGATGGTGCGGTAGACGTCCATGGCGGTCTGGCTCATGGCGCGGAACGCGGACAGGGGATAGAGCACGAGCCCGACCCCGGCCTCCCTGAGCTCGTCGACGCCGAACAGGGGCGTCTTGCCGAACTCGGTCAGGTTGGCGAGCACCGGCACCTCCACGTTTTCGCAGAAGGCGCGGTAGTGCCCCAGCGTGTACACTGCCTCGGGGAAGATCATGTCCGCGCCCGCCTCGACGTACCGCCGCACCCGCTCCAGCGCCGCGTCCAGCCCTTCGCTGGCGAACGCGTCGGTGCGCGCCATGATCACGAACGGTTCGTCGGTGCGTCCGTCGGCCGCCGCCTTGATGCGGTCCACCATCTCGTCGGTGGAGACGATTTGCTTGTTGGGCCGGTGGCCGCAGCGCTTGGCCGCGACCTGGTCCTCCATATGGACCGCGGCCGCCCCGGCCCGGATCATTTCGCGTATGGTGCGGGAGATGTTGAAAGCCGTGCCCCAGCCGGTGTCGATGTCCACCAGCAGCGGCAAGGGGCTCGCCGCGGTGATCCGGCGCACATCCTCGAGCACGTCGTTCAGGGTGGTGATGCCCAGGTCCGGCTGGGCGAAGGAGGCGTTGGCCACTCCCGCACCGGAAAGATAGAGCGCGCGAAAGCCCTGGCGCTCGGCCAGCAGCGCGCAGTAGGCGTTGATGGCGCCCACCACCTGCAGCGGGCGTTCTTCCCGCACGGCGCGCCGGAACCTGGCTCCGGGTGATTTCTCGTGTTCCATGTCTGCCTTGTCCCCGCTTGTCCCGGCGTGGCTCAGAAATAGGACAGGTCCAGGGCGCCCACCCGCTGGAGATGGGTGATGTCGCCCCAGGTCTCCAACCCCCAGGTGCCGTCCTGGAACTTGAAAAGGTTGACGCTGGCGTTCTTGAACGAAAAGCGCCGGGGTGCGTCCAGCGGGATGGACAGGGTGTGCCGGAACAGAGCGCTCAGGACGCCGCCGTGGGTGACCACCATGATGCTCTTGCCCTCGTGGCGCCGGGCCAACACTTCCAGGCACTCCATGTTGCGCGCGGACTGTTGCCGGAAACTCTCTCCCGACGGCACCGCGTGGTCCGCTCCGCCCTTGCGGTGCTCCTCGTACTCCGTCGGGTAACGTTTACGGATCTCGTCGCCGTCGAGCCCCTGAAAGATGCCGAGGTTGCGCTCGCGCAGGCGCGGGTCGGACACGACCTCATGTCCGGTCTTTTCCGCGATGGTCCTGGCGGTCTCGTAGGCGCGCCCCAGGTCGCTGCTGTAGATGGCGTTGCAACTGTCCGGAGTGAACCGCTGCGCCAGCGCTTCCGCCTGCGCGCGCCCCTTGGCCGTGAGCGTGCTGTCGAGGTGCCCCTGGCGCCGCCCCTCCGTGTTCCACTCGGTCTCGCCGTGCCGCACGGCGATGACGTAGGTCGCCTCCATGCCGGACATCCTAGCCAATGGACCTTGAAATTTCTATCGGAATGCGGGATAGGCCACTACGGAACCCATCGCGGAGACATCACCAGACATCCCCAAGGAGGAGAACCATGGAAGCTCAGACCTTTTCAGTAAAGACCCCCTGCATCACCGGCGGCCGCAGCCACATGCCGCTGGTTCGGACCGACGTCCTGATGAGCGGCCTCAACTACTATGCCCCCGGCCGCAAGAACAAGCTCCACACCCACCCCGGCGAGGACCACATGTTCGTCGTGCTCGACGGCGAGGCCACCTTCTTCGACAAGGACCAGAAGGCTACGGTCCTGGGAAAGGGCGAGGGCATCCTTCTTCCCGAAGGGGTCTACTACCAGTTCGAGAGCACCGGCGACACCGCGCTCGCGCTGCTGCGCTTCGCCGCCTACAAATCGGACCGAAAAGACATCCGGCGAGTCGACGCGACAGGGGAGAACGCCCGGACCGAGGACGAGATGGACTACGTCTGCGTCGATGGCGAAGTCGTCGAGGGGGAGGAGTGGACGCTGGGGTGACACTGGCGAGCCAGGGAACCCTCGAAACGTCATTCCCGTGAATTGGGGTGTGGCAATACACCGCCAAACCACGACACGGCACCGCCACCCCGAATCGTCGGTCCCGCGGAAGCAGGCTGTGTCGAAACTCCGTCCGGGAGAGGCAACGACCCCCTGAATCGTCATTGCCGCGGAAGCGGCTGTGTCAAAACTGGTGAGGCACCACCCCCCGAATCGTCATTCCCGCGGAAGCGGGAATCCAGGGGTGGCCGGGCGGGGAAACGCCCCTGCAGTGCCCCACCACCACCCCTGGATTCCCGCTTCCGCGGGAATGACGATTCGGGGGGCGGTGCCGGTTTCAATTCAAGTGGCAGTCTAACGCAGCCTGCCGCGCGCATCAGATGTGATTTTCGATCTCGTCCAGCGGCGTCACCCAAACGCGGTCCGTGTCGATGGGGTAGGCGCTTCCCTGCGGCACCACGACGAACAGCCTGTCCAGGTCCAGCAGATCGACGGCCGTCCGGCTTCCCTTGGTGAGGCTGGGGTTCGATGAAGTCTTGAACTCGAACCCGATCCGTTTCCCGTCGCGCTCCACAACCAAATCGATTTCCTCTCCGGTGCGCGTCCTGAAAAAGCCGTACATCCCTCGCGGCTGAAGCAGAGAAAGAACGTTCTCCAGCGCAAACCCTTCCCAGCACGCACCGTAGACCGGATGGCCGTACAACTTGTCGAAGCTGTCCAGTTCCAGCAGGCAGGTCAGCAGCCCGGAATCCCGTACATAGAGCTTGGGCGATTTGACCAACCGCTTCTTTGTGTTGACGGCGAAGGGCGGTAGCCGGCGCATCATGAACGTGGCTTCGAGGATGTCGATGTGCCTCTTCAGGGTGGGGTGCGTTCGGTCCAGGGATTGCCCGAGGGCCGAGTAGTTCACGATCTGGCCGTGCAGGTGGCAGCACATGAGCCAGAGCCGCCGCATGTATTGCGGTGTCAGATCGATTCCGAACTGACGCAAGTCGCGCTCGACGAAGGTCTGTATGTAGCTCTCGCGCCAGCGAAAGCTGCGGCCGTCCGTGGTTGCCAGGTAACTGGAAGGGAACCCGCCGCGCCACAACAACCTACGCCAGTCCGTGGGTCCCTTCTCCGGCCGTTCCAACTCTTTCTGATGGAACGGGGTGATGTAGACATAGGACAGCCGCCCCGCGAGAGTCTCGGAAGACTGCCGAAGAAGCTCGGGAGAAGACGAACCGAGGATCAGGAACCGCCCGGCACGACGGTCCTCGTCGACCAACGAACGCAACAGCGGGAACAGGTCGGGCCGCAGTTGCACCTCGTCGATGCACACCAACTTGTCACGGTGCAGGGAGAGAAAGGTCTCCGGGTCCTGTAAACGGGACAGGTGGGATGGGCGTTCGAGGTCCAGGTACAGAGTATTCGGGCGTGACGATATCACCGCCTTGGCAAGAGTGGTCTTCCCTGCCTGCCGCGGTCCGAGGATGGCCACCGCCGGAAACTGTTCCAGATCCGTGAGGACCGTATGGTGGACTTGCCGTTGGATCTTCATATGCAAATTGTAAATGACATTTACAATTTGTCAAATTTATCGCTCAGGTTTGTGAGAGGTTGTTGGTTCCGGCGGTGAAGACTGCCCGGGACGGCAACGGACTAGGGTTCAGTCACACAGGTAACGGGTGTGTCCTTAGCTACGAGTTCCTTCCAGTCGATGCCCAACAACTCTCTAGCGGACAGGGCCTTATCCCCAGCGGGATCCCCTTCGCGAAACATCTTGACAGTGAAAACCTGATTATGGGTTCCGGCCATGATGGGTTGGCCCCCGTAAACGTTCACGTTGCCGGATGGCGTGACCTGTGCCGTAATGGGCGTATGCCCGACCTGCCGGTTGGTACTGGAAGAACCACTACCTACGATCATGAAACGATCGAATTCCCGTTTGATTGTTTCTATCGAGGCTTGATGCAAGGCCACCCGTTCGGCGCCCTCTTGGCCGCAAGCCGGAGCGGCTCGGGCTGTGATTTGCACGGCATCCGTTGCCAGTGGGACAGTGCTAACACGGACGCATCCTGTCAGAAGCATGGCCAAGACGAGCAAGGCAACTCTCATCAGTTTCACCTCCAGACGCCAAACCGATAACCGTCATCGACGCGACCTGTCAAGCCAAGCCGGTGTCTCTCCGCCATAGTGGGCGCGACCGATTCGTCGCCATCCCACAAGCTGGTGAGAATGACACAGCTGATCGAACTGAAGAAAGACATCCGCACCGCACGGTACAAGGCATGTTGCTGGAAATGGCGCTGCCGGGTTGGAGGGAGGTCCCGAGAGCATTGCCGCTACGGGACTCTCACCTTCGAGGCTCGCGCCGATGCAGTCAGACGCCGATGTCAAAGTCAGCTGAAAATGTCCCATTTGTGTCAATCGAAAAGGTCCCACTTCTGATGAGGGGGGTGGTGCGGGACAGACGCCCTCCGGTTGGATCCGCTCCTGGGTGAGGGGATGGTGGAGTTCAAGGCCGTCAAGCAGACCTTCACGAACGGCGTTCGGCGCATTCAGGAAGCGGCCCTGATGGGCGTGGGCCTGGTGGACTCGCCCAGCTACGCGGGCAGTCTCGCGGAAGTGCGACGCCGGGACCGGGCACGGAGGCGGCGCGTATGGCTGTGACGTTGACCGGGGCCGCCTTGGCCGAAGCCTTGGCCGTGAATCAGGCGCTTGCGGATCGGCTCTTGCCCGTCGTGACAGCCTTGGTGGATATGCACGTCATTCGGCTGGACGGCACGGGCCGCGTCCGGCTGATTCCCGCGTCAAGCGGGCACTGGGAGGGCTCGCACGATCCGGCAAGCTGGACGGTCCGGGCGACGGTTTACGGGCCGAGCACCAGCACGACATGGAATCTCCCGGCGGCGGCCGTGGTGTTCGTCCGCTGGGGCGGCACGCCGGGGCAACCATACGTCGGCACCGGGCCAACGTCGTGGGCACACACGTCAACGCGCTTGATGGCCGAAGCCGAGCGGTCCCTGGCGGACGAAGCGGGCGGGCCGCTGGCGAACCTTCTTGCGGTTCCACAGGATGGCGGCGACGGCGACGAAAGCGACCCGCTGGCGGCGCTGAAAGCCGACATTCGCACGGCTCGCGGCAAGGCGCTTCTCGTGGAGACTTCGGCGGCCGGTTGGGGCGAAGGTCGGGGCGCGGCGCCGGCTCGCGACTGGCAGGCGTCCAGGTTGGGGCCGATGCCCCCGGACAGCATGGTCAAGGCGGCTGACAGCGCGTTCTCGCGCGTCCTGGCTGCCTGCGGTATGCCCCCGTCCCTGTTCCTGGACAGCGACGGCACAAGTCAGCGAGAAACCGTCCGGCGCTGGCACTTGAACACGGTGTTGCCGCTGGCCCGGCTGGTCGAGCACGAGTTGACCGAGAAGCTGGCGGAGCCGGTCCAGCTCCAGTTCGACACCTACGCTATGGACATGGTGAGCCGGGCGCAGGTGGTCAGCAAGTTGACGGCGGCCGGCGTGGCCCTGCCCGTGGCGCTGGAAGCCGTCGGCCTGGGAGGTGACTTATGATTTCGCTCTGCGCGGACTGCTGTAGACCGCTGCCCCCGTCCGGCGTGTGTCTGAACTGCACGCAACCCCGCCCGGCGAAGTGAAGCCGCGCGGCCTGCCAAGCCCGGAGACCGGCTGGCACACGAGACCGGCGAATGACTGCCCGCGCGACTTCAAGGTCACGGGCCGAGTTCGCACCGTCCACGGGCGCACCGTCCACCTATGGGAACACCGGAACCCCGACGGCGTTGCCGTCTGGAAAACGAAACAGCCGATCCGTGAGTGACCCGTCGGCGAACGGATTCAAGGGTTGGAGGATTTCTTGTTTGTGGTGGATGCGTCCTTGGCCAGTTGGACACGTTTGGGAAGCGAGAATGTGTAAACGAGAAACAAATTTGTAAAGTCGCTTAGTTGAGCCACCTTGGTTTTGTCAAAGTTTTCCCCGTGAACTGCCTCATTGCCATCTAAACGAATACGATCTGCCAAGCCCCGTAGTTCTGGAGTGATCTTCCCCGCCTTCTCCAGGTAGACGATGCGGTCATAAAGCGTCATGTCTTTCTTGTCCGGGGCGAGGCGCTTTGTCGCTATGTCGAGGACTCGTCTGAACATTATCCCCGCGCTTGTGAGTTTCGCGTCGCGGAGATTTTCTAATCCCTCTACATAGTCCTTGGCGAGTTTGCACGGGACATGGGCAGGTGCCTCCAGTCTGGCTGGAGAAGGGTAAACAGCGTTAATCCGGAAACCATCAGTTCGTGGGTCGCCGATGCAATTTATGGGGTCTAAGTCGCCGCCGATAACTGCAAAGAATCTTACGACCATGCCCCCGTGACAGTGGCGGCACACGAAAAGGGTGTTCCACTGGGGGATCGCCTCTTCTTCATCAGAGAAGTATTGTGAACCGTGGCATGTGAAGGCGGTCCTTGAGGCCGCGCAATGGGGACAGTCGTGGATAAGTTCGGCCATTGTATCTGTGGTGACCTATTGGTGACTTATCGCTTTCTCCGTTCCCGCCGATCCCGCCTAACCCCTTGATTTTGTTGGTGAGCCGTGTCGGGCTCGAACCGACGACCCTCTGCTTAAAAGGCAGATGCTCTACCTGCTGAGCTAACGGCTCGTGGTGGGCGATGCGGCGGTGCCGGACGGGACTCCGGCCGATGCCTTGGTTTTAATGTACCAGAGGGGCGCCGCGACGGGCAAGGCGGGTATGGCGGGCCATCCTCGTCACAAGTGTTGCGTTCTGGTAGTGAACAACGGAAGAAGATGGGACCGCCGAGCCGAGAGGAGATATCCTAATGCTTTTGATCGCCGACCCTGACGTGCAACAGGTCCTTCGGGTGGAGGACATCATCGACGACATGGAGCGGGCCTTTGCCGAGGAGGCGCGGGGGATCGCGGTCAACAAGCCGCGTACGCGCTACAAGGTGCCGCCAGACCCCGATTCCGACGGTTACATGGCAAACATCATTCCGGGTGCGGTGCCGAGTTCCGGGGTGGCGGCGCTGCGCTACGACTCCATGGTGGTGCGGGAGCGGATGGTGGAGGGGCTCAAGCGCATGGACTATCCGTATCCGGCGCGCCGGAGCTGGGGCTTCGTTTTGTTGTTCAACCTGGAGGACGCGGAACCACTCGCTATCATTCACGACTTCAGCCTGTCCGCGATCCGGGTGGGCGCCACCACCGGCGTGGCGACCCGGGCGCTGTCGCGGGAGGACAGCCGGGTGGTGGGGTTGTTCGGCTCGGGCAACGAGGCGGTGCAGAATCTGGCGGCGATCTGCGCGGTGCGGGACGTGCGCGAGGTGCGCGTATACAGCGTCACCAAGGAGCACCGGGAACGGTTCGCCATGGAGATGACGGGCCGGCTCGATATCCAGGTGCGCCCGGTGGACAACGCCCGGGCGGTGGTGGAAGGCGCGGACATCGTCATGTGCGCCACCAACGCCAGCACGCCGGTGTTCGATGGCGATTGGCTGGTGCCCGGCCAGTTGGTCACAACCATCGTCAACACCGACGGAGTGCATCGCCGCACCGAGGCGGATGCCACCACCTTCACGCGGGCGGATCTCGTCGTGCTCAACAACAAGGAGACCTCCCTGCACAACCAGCAGCGCGAGATGCTCGACCTCATCGACGAGGGCAAGATCGGCTGGGACAAGATCTGCGAGCTGGGGCAGGTTCTCATCGGCGAGAACCCCGGCCGCAAGAGCGCGGACGACATCATTTATTACAAGAGCAACACCGGGGTCGGCATACAGTTCGCCGCCGCGGGCGCGGTGATCTACGAGGAGTGCAAGAAGAGGGGGCTCGGCCGCGAGCTGCCCACCGAGTGGTTCGGCGCGGACCTGGGCGAGTGGCTGGACAAGGGCTACTCGCCGTCGCCGTAGGCGGGATTGGCAGGAGGATTCGTATGATCGTCGATTTCCAACATCACTACGTACCCAAGGAGATCGCCCAGAAGCACGGGCTCTATTCCGAGACGCCGTCCTTCGCCAAGCTCGACACCGGCGTGCCGCGGCTGACCATGCACGCGCGGCTCTACGACGCCGAGATGCAGCTCCGGGACATGGACGACGCCGGGGTGGACGTGTCGGTGCTCTCCTGTCTCCTGGGTTGGGACGCCACCCTGGAGGACAACCGCGCCATCAACGACAGCCTGGCGGAGTTGCAGCGTCGCTATCCGGACCGCTTCGTCGGCTTGGCGCAGGCGCCGCTCCTGGGCGGCGCGCCCGCCATGGCCGAGTTCGACCGGGCCGTCGGCGAACTGGGGCTCCACGGCGTCGCCACAACCTCCCAGTTCCGCGGCCTGCCGCTGGACTCCGAGCAGCTATTTCCGTTCTACGAGAAGGTCAGCGCCCTGGACGTGCCCGTCTTCGTCCATCCCGCCATGGTGCCCGAGGGCTACGGGCTGCTGCTGGACTACGACCTGGCGCGCATCCTGGGCCGGGAGGTGGACCTGGCGGTGGCCGCCACGCGCATCGTCGCCGGTGGCGTGCTGGAGCGCTTTCCCGACCTCAAGTTCGTCATCGGCCACTTCGGCGGCGGCATCGCCGGCGTGAAGGACCGGCTGGTGGCCAAGGCCTATCGCTTCGGCACGCTGGACAAGCCCTTCGAGCATTACTTCGACATGCTCTACTTCGACATGGCGGGCTTCGAAGGGGGCACCGTGGCGTTGGGCTGCGCTTTCCAGGGGATCCGTTCCGACCGGATGGTGTTCGCCACCGACTATCCCCAGGACTTTACCGGTGTCAGTACGGATACGGGCAAGGGCATGACCGCGCTCAGGGAATACATCGACGCCATCCGGGGCCTGCCGTTGACCGACGCCGAGAAGGACGCGATCATGGGCGGCACGGCGGCGAAGCTGTTGAAGCTGGATTCGTGACGGCCGGGGGGCAACGCTCCGGCGCACGGACCACGGTATCATGATCGTCGACATCGACCTCGAGAAGTGCACGAGTTGCGGAGACTGTGACCCGGTCTGCCCCGCGGACATCATCCACATGGAAGAGCAGGGCGGACGGCTCGTGCCCGTGCTCAAGCACGTGGAGCACTGCGTGACCTGCTTCAACTGCGAGATCTTCTGCCCGGTGCAGTGTATCGACGTCCATCCCATCGTGAGGCGCCGGCCGCTTCCGTGGTAACTTGGGCTCACCGCGCTGGCCGGACGAATCTCGAAGCCCACCACGATGCGCCGCTTCGCTCCCGCACTTGAAGATGCTTGACACGATCGGCAGACTCATCGACACGGACGTGCTCGTCGTCGGCGCGGGCGCCGGCGGGCTCTGGGCCGCGCTGAGCGCCAAGCGGCACCTTCCCGACGGCCGCGTCACCCTGCTCGACGCCCACATGGTGGGACGCACCGGACACACCGCCTTCTCCAACGCGTGGATGGTGGTGGTGACCCCCGAGGACGATCTCGACGCCTGCGTGCGCGACATCGTGGAGGGAAACGAGTGGATCGCCGAGCAGGAACTGATCCACGAGGTCCTGTCCGTCTCTCACTTCCAGTTGCTCGAGATGGAGAAGATGGGGCTCGTGTTCCCCAAGGAGGACGGCGAGTTTGTGCGCCGGCCCACGCGCGGCCTCAAGATCACCAAGGTACTCAAGCCCGACGGCGGCGGGCTGGAATACTGCTGGCGTCTGCGCAAGGCGCTGGAGGCCGAGGGCGTGGACCTGCTGGAGCGAGTCTTCGTCACGGATCTCGCCCGGGATGACGACGGGCGCGTGACCGGCGCCTACGGCATCGACGGGCGCACGGGCGAGTTCGTCATCGTGCGCGCCGGGGCCACCGTGCTGGCCACCAACAGCGTCACGTTCCGCGCCGGCTTTGTCCGGGACCTCACCGGCACCGGCACCCACCTGGCCTACGCCGCGGGCGCGGTGCTCACCAACGCCGAGTTCGGTTATCTCCGGCCGGGCACCCCCAAGTTCTATTTCGAGGGCATCACCTTCGCCATCCAGGACGGCGCCCGCTTCGTCAACGCCCAGGGCGAGCCGTTCATGGAACACTACGAACCCGACTGGGCGGACCGGGCCGACGTGCAGGCGCTGAGCAAAGCCATGGTGCAGGAGAAGAAAGAGGGGAGAAGCCCTCTCTACCTGGACATGTCACTCATCCCGGAAGAGGAGCGCGGCCAATACCTGCAAAGCTCGGTGGCGTGGATGGACTATTTCTTCCGCAAGCTCGGCGACCGCGCGCGCATCGACATGTTCGGCAGGACGGAGTACTACCCGCTGTTCCAGATGACCAAGATGGGAATCAAGACCGACGCCTCGTGCCGCTCCTCGGTCCCGGGCCTCCTGGCCGCCGGACTGGCACAGGCAAGCTGCGCGAGCCACTTCGCCGGCTTCCACATCGGCGCCTGCAACGGCACCGGCTGGATCGCCGGCAGGAGCGCCGCGGACGACGCCCGCCGATTCGATGGGCCGCGGGTGTCCGAGGGACAGGCCCGTTCGGTCAAGGCGGAAGTCCTGGCGGGTTGGCGCGGCGGCGACGAGAAGAGCGACGACGACCTGCTGCGCGCGCTCCAGTCCCTCATCTTCCCGTACGAGGTCTCCATTCTGAAGCACGAAACCCGCATGCGGCAGGCACTGGAAGAGCTGGACGCCATCGCCGAACGCGGCGCCCAAAGCCGCGCCGCCCACGTCCACGGATTCGTGCGCCTGCGCGAGACCCGATGCATGGTCGAGACCGCCCGGCTGATGCTGGAAGCGTCGCTGCTGCGGCGCGAGAGCCGCATGAGCCACCTGCGCGAGGACTTTCCCGACCGCGACGACGAGTCTTGGCTCAAGTGGATCCTGATCGAGAAGGCAGGGAACCAACCCCGCCTGTGGAGCGAACCCATCGCGACACCCCTCGTGCCGCCGCCGACTTCCTCCAATTAACCAGACACCACACTAAAAGAGGTCCGGGAACAAATCCTCCGGTATCTCTCGCCCTATTCCCTGGCTGACGGCGGCCTCGTAAACCTTGCCGGCGAGGGCGGCGAACTGCAGGCCGAAGCCGACGCTGTTGTTGAAGCAGGTGATCTGCTCGGAGTCGGTGCGGCCGGGGTGGCGATTGAGGAGGAGGTCGGGCAGGTCCGGGGTGTGGGCCCAGTCGATGTCCACGGCGTCGCCGGGCGGGTAGCCTTTGTCGATGTCCAGCAGAACCTGCTGGGGCAGGGGGCCCTTGTCGTTCTTGGCGACGAAGACCGTCGGCCCGAGGTTGTCCCTGGAGTTGACCGCGAGCACGTCGAAGCGGCCGAAGGTGTCCGGCGCGATCTCGCAGTGGCGCACCGAGCACACGTACATGCCGGGTTCCAGCCATGCGGTCTGGATCACCGGCGTCAGGGCGTTCGTGGCGATGATGACGATGTCGCTGCCGCGCATGGCTTCCTCGGCGCTGTGGACGGCCGATACGTCCGGGCAATTCTCCCACCGCGGGTCCTCGACAAAACGCTTCCGGTGCTCCGGGTTGGGACTGAAAACCCGTATCGACTTGATCCCGTCGGTAACGTTCAGCATGGCGTCCACGTGCGCCCCAGCCATGAAACCGGTCCCCAACACGCCCACGGTGGCGGCGTCGGGTTTGGCAAGATACCGAGCCGCGAGACCCGCCGCGGCACCTACCCGGAGATTGCGGATGTGCCCTTCGCTGACCATGGCCAGCAAGTCGCCGTTCTCCAGGCTGAAGAGGAAGAGCAAGCCGCGCGTGACGCTGTGGGACCGCCGGGTGCCCGGGGTCCGGTCGCGGCGAAAGCTGCCGTCGCGCTCCTGCCAGAAGAGTTTGTCGGTGAGGAAGCGGATGGCGGCGTACTTCTGCGTGGCCGCGGACATGGTCTTCAGGCTGTGGGCGCCGGGCAACGTGTTGCCGTTGCCGTCCACGTAGGAGTCGGGGGTGAGCAGGTCGATGCGGGGACTCGTGATGGCGGCTCCCGTGCCCAGGTCCCGATAGACTTCCTCGAGCACCGCCAGACTCGTGGGCATGTCGAGAAGCCGTTCGGCGTCGTGATGGTCGATTGCGAGTATCATTGCCACTCCTCTGACGGAATGCCCGGTATGTCCGGCCGGGCCCCGAAACGCGCCGATGATCCCGGAATGGTCCGGCGTTGTCAAGGCCGTCGTGCGTCGCGCGGGCTCATGCGTCGGGAAGCGTTCCCTAATCATGCTAAAAACTCAATGACACATAGCCGAAACGATATTCATGATTGCCTTCTTGCCCGCGTTTCCTCTATGATTCTCGGGTGCCTTTATGTATAATCGCTCCGCCAATGCCGTTGTGGCTGGCAAGAGGTGTCGTAGGCACTCACAAGAGGAGGTGTGAAATGGCACTTGATCCGGCAACCACCAGCAGCACGTTCGACCGTTACATCGAGGAACTCCGCGCGCTGTGGAAGGACAGCAACGACGCGAATCTCCCCTTCAAGGTGCAGGCCGCCATGGAACGGATGCTCGCATCCACCAGTCCCGACGATCCCTGGATTGCGGAGATCATCCGTGACGCGCAGCCGTCGCGGGAGCTTTACCGGGATCCGGAGTACGGCTTCGTCCAGATGGGTCACGTGCATCCCCAGGGACACGGTAACCTGCCCCATGACCACGGCCCGTGCTGGGTGGTCTACGGCGCCTACCAGGGACTCACGGAGATCAGCCTCTACGAGCGCGTCGACGACGGCAAGAACGCGGAGAAGGCGGATATGCACACCAAGGAAGTGCACAAGCTGGGACCCGGCGTCGTCTACCCCTATTTGACGGGGCAAATCCATTCGACGCATGCGGCGGAGACGCCCGCGGTGGTCTTCCGGTTCCTGAGCGCGGATCTGACCAAGATCCTGCGCCGGCGCTACAACCTGGAGAGCGGCGAGGTGTCGCTCATCGAGCCGCAGCCCTAAGCGGTTTTCGGTCCGAATCCAGCCCTCGCGGCCGCGGGACGCGCTCGGCGGCCACGAGGAACGTGGCACTGATCCACGCGTAAAATCGCAGGCCGGGTCTCCGTCCGAGCCGGAAGGAGTTGGAACGCATGGACGTCGATGTCAAGTGGGGCAGGAAGGGCGAGATCGTGATCGCCATGCTGGTCGGTCGTTTCAGCAGCGCCAACGCCGCGCTGTTCGAGCGCCTGTTGGAGAACGGTGTCGATTCGTCCGACGACGCCCTTATCCTGGACTTCGAGAACGTGACCTTCCTCAGCAGCGCCGGACTGAGAGTCGCTCTGACCATCGCCAAGAAGTTCAACGGGCCGGGGAAGAAGTTCGGCATATGCGCGCTCCGGGAAGGGGTTCGCGGCATTGTCGAAGTCAGCGGCTTCGACAAGGTCATCCCGGTCTACGATTCGCAGGTTTCGGCGGTGGAGGCGTTCGAAAGCGCCTGACTCCGACAGGGGTGGCAACCCGCAGGGAGACTACGATGGCTCAGGCCGGAAAAGACATTGAAGCCAGGCTCAACAAGATCCGCGGCTCCGCGGATTTCAACGTGATCGGCGACAACATCGCCGACATCGCCGAGTACACGGTGGAGAAGTACGAGTACAGGAACGATACAAGCCTTGCCCGTGAGACCCGCGAGCAAGCCTTGGCCGAGATCACGGATGTGCTGTGTGACCGGGTTGAGCGGTTGAAGGCGCGGCGCCAGGAGATTCTGGCCGACATGTTCAACGCGGCCGAGGCAACGCTGAACGAGGTCGTTTCACAAAGCAAGTAGCGAATCGTCAGGGTTCTCGTGAAGGCGCAATCTCCTTTTCAGTCGTTCGCGTCGTACCGGACCAAGTCGGCGTTTTCACGGGGCTGTGCATGACGGCCGCGAGTTCACCGTATCCCGGCGCACCCGAAAGCCGGGAGATCGAGAACGCGCCGCCGGAACTCATCCGGAAACTCCAGGGAGAGCGCCTGGCCGCCCTGGTACAGCGCTCCTGGGACCACATCCCGTTCTACCGCGAGCGCTGGAAGGCGGCGGGCATCGAGCCCGGCGACATCCGCACGGCCGGCGACATTCACAAGCTCCCGGTCATCCGCAAGAGCGACTTCGAGGACAGCCTCAGATTCCATCCGCCGTTCGGCGACTACCAGGGCGACTTCCCCGCCGTGCGGGTCCAGGCCAGCTCCGGCACCTCGGGCAATCCCAAACCTTTCTTCTTCACGCGCAACGACTGGGACATCATCGCCCGGCTGTGGAGCCGGCGCTTCCATGCCCAGGGGGTGAGGGAAGGGGACATCCTCCAGATCGTGTTTGCCTATACGCTCTTCATCGTGGGGTTCACCGCCTCCGAGGGCGCCATGCACCTGGGCGCGCTGGTGGTGCCCACGGGCAGCGGCAGCGTCACCCCGAGCGAGCGGCAGGTGAAGATCGCCCGGGACTGGGGCGTCACCGTGCTCGCGGGAACCCCGTCCTACGTGCTCCATCTGGCCGACGTGGCCGAAGGGCAGGGCTTCGACCTCCGGAAGGACTTCAACCTGCGGCGCACGATCCATACCTCCGAGACCATGACCGAGGCCGCGCGGCGGGCCATCGAGAGCCGCTGGGGCGTGTCCGCCTACGACAACTTCGGCAGCGTGGAGACCGGCTCCCCCACCTTCGAGTGCGAGGAACGGAACGGTTACCACGTCAACGAGGACGCCTACATCTTCGAGGTGCTGGACCCGGCCACCCACGAGCCGGTGCCGCCGGGCCGGGAGGGCGTGCTGGTGGTCACCTGCCTCTTCAAGGAGGCGGCGCCGGTGATCCGCTACAACATCGAGGACCTGTGCACCTTCATCGAGGACGACTGCGGCTGCGGGCGCACCTTCCGGCGCATCTCGAAGCTTCAGGGCCGGCTGAGCGACATGGTCAAGGTGAGCGGCATCCCGTTCTATCCCACCTCGGTGGAGACCGCCCTGGAGCGGCTGCCGCAGCTCACCCGCGAGTACCGGGTCACCGTGGACCGGGTGGGACAGCGGGACACGCTGACGGTGGAAGTGGAGATGCGTCCCGGCGCGGAGGCCGGCGACGGGATCAAGCGGCAACTGGAGCGGGAGCTCAAGGTGGCGACGAACCTCAGCATGGAAGCCATGCTCCTGTCGCCGGGCGAGCTTGGCCGTTCCCTCGGGGTCGAGAACCGCATCAAGGTGCGCCGGATTCGGGACCGGAGACCGGCCTGACGCCCGTGGGCGGCGTGAAGTGTTGCGGGCCTGATGTTTTCCGGTACGTTTCTAGTTGTGGAAGACATCGAAACCGCCGCCGCAGCTCTATCCCTGGACGCCAAATGGCTCCAGGAGTTCGACGTCGTCGATCCCTTTAACGACGTCGCCTTGCGCGGCTTCCTCTCCCGCAGGCCGGACCACCGCTACGGGGCGCTGGCCGTCACTCACGTGAACGAGGCGCCCGCGCCGCAGGTGGTCTTCGCCACGCCCAAGCTGCACTACCCGTTCGACCGCCAGGGCAAGTTCAACTTTCCGCCGATCCGGGAGATCGAGATCTTCGAAAAGTACGATGGCACCAACGTGCTGGCCTATGGCTACCGCGACTCGCAAGGGCGCCGTTACCGCACCTACAAGCTGCGCCTGTCCCCGGTCCTGCGCAACGGCCGCTTCGGTGACTTCCTGGACCTGTGGCGGGAGATGCTGGCGCGCTATCCGGTCATTCCCGAGTTGGTGGACATCAATGGCTGCTCTCTGAGTTTCGAGCTCTACGGCAGCCGCAACACGCATCTCATACTCTACCAGGAGCCCTTGGACTGCGTATTGCTCTTCGGCGTCAGCGAGGATGGCACTCCCCGGTCGCCTTCCGGGCTGGATAGCCGGGGCGTTCCGCTGGCAACCCTCCACGGCACGCTGGCGGCGGGCAACGAGCCGGTGGCGGAGTACGGCGCGATCCGCGAACGGCTGGAGCGCGGCAACCGCCCGGTGGAAGACGGCAAGATCGCCGGGGTCGAGGGCGCGGTGTGGTACGTGCGCACGCGCGCCGGCGCCACCGTGCTGTTCAAGTGCAAGCCCGAGTCCGTCGAGGAGGTGCACTGGGTAGGCGGTATCAACAAGCCCGCGGTCATCGCCACCTGCTGGAACCTGTTCGAGAGCCAGGACGTGCTGACCTATGAGACGCTGTATCCGCTCTTGGCGGAGGAGTATGGGGACGACCAGATCGAAGGTTTCAGAACCTGCATCGACGAGTGCATTACCACGGTGCGCGAGGAGATGGAGTTCAAGAGCCGGGTGATGGACGAATACCGGCAGTTGGGGATCAAGTTGTCCGAGAACAAGGGGGACGTCATGCGCCGCCTGTCAACCCGGTTCAAGAAGCAGGAGATGAAGAAGGTCTTCACCCTGATCGCGCTCAACGAAAGTCGCCGTTAGCATGAAGCGCGCGGGAGTGTTTGCTCACGGCCACGGCCGTCCCTGGGACATGCGTTGGCCCGAAACCGGAAGCGTTTCATTCACTTGCGAAGGCGTTTCATTCACTTGCAATCATCACTTCGGCCCCTTACGTTTGAGCGCATGATTTTCGACGACAATCGCGCCTTCGTGGAGGCACTGCGGCGGTCCGGCGACCTGGTGGAAGTGGAGAAGGAAGTGAGCTGGGACCTGGAACTCGGCGCCATCAGCCGCCTGGCGTGTGAGAAGGACGGCCCGGCGGTTTGGTTCAAGCGCGTCACGGACTACGTGGACGACGTCTCGGTTTTCGTCAATCCGGTGGCCACGTGGCGGCGCATCGCCATCGCCCTGGGGCTCCCGCCCACCGCCACGGTCCGGGAAATCTACGAAGCCTACGAGAAGGGGGAGGGCAACCCCATCGATCCGGTGGAGGTCGAGGAAGCCCCGTGCAAGCAGGTGGTCCGCAAGGGGCCGGACGCCAACCTGTTCGATCTGCCCACTCCCATGCTGCACGAGGGCGACGGCGGGCGTTACCTGGGCACCTGGGATCTGGTCATCTCCAAGGACGTGGACAGCGGCTGGGTCAACTGGGGCATGTACCGGTTCATGGTCTACGACGCACACCATCTGACCGGCTTCCCGCGCCCCACGAGCCACCTGGGCAAGGTGTTCCAGGAACACTACGCGGCCAAGGGAAAGCCCATGCCCTTGGCCATCGCCATCGGCACCGACCCTTTGTCGCACTTCGCCGCGGCCGCCACCTATGCCCTGGGGGGCGACGAGGCCAGCCTGGCAGGCGGCTTGCGCGGGCGTCCGGTGGAGATGATCCGCTGCGAAACCAGTGACTTGCTGGTGCCGGCCCATTCCGAGATCGTCATCGAGGGTGAGGTGCTGCCCGACCGGGTGGGGTTGGAAGGTCCCTATGGCGAGTACCCGGGCTACCGCACCGGCGAGATGGGCAACGGCATCCTGTTTCGCACCACCGCCATCACCCACCGGGAGAAGCCCGTGCTCACGGTGGACGCCACCGGCTACAAGGACGACAGCTCCACGGTGACCGCCTTGTCCGGCGCCCTGGCCATCAAGCGCCGGCTGGAGCGCCACGGCGTGCCGGTGCGGGACGTTTACGTGCCGCCGGAGGGGGCCGTGCATCTGGCGGTGATGAGCGTGGACTACGGCGGCCAGGAGGTGGCCCGGAAGGTGCTCCAGGTGCTGACTTCGCGCCGGGCGCTGCTGTCGAAACTCTTCCTGGTGGACACCGACACCGACGTGTACGATATCGGCAAGGTGCTGCATGCCTTCTCCACCAAGTGCCACCCGGCCAACGGCATCCACGTGATCCACTACGAAGGCCGGGCCAACACGCTGACGCCGTGCTACAGCCAGGCGGAGCGGGCGGCCCAGAAGGGGGCCACGGTACTTTACGACTGCACCTGGCCCGGCGAGTGGTCGCGGGAGTGGGAGACGCCGGTGAAGGCCACCCTGGATTCGATCTTCTCGGAAGAGGTGCGGGAGAAGGTGCTGAAGAACTGGAGCGACTATGGCTTCAAGCAGTGAGGCGCCGGCGTGGGACACCTTCGTGCGCCGGCCGGGAGACGTGCGCTGCGGCGTGGAGACGCCGCTGGTTCTCAGGGACCTGACGCCGGGGCGGGCAAAGTACGGGCTGAGGCACGTGCTGGGCGTCGTTCATGAGAATGGCGGTCCGGGCGACCCGCTCACGGTGCGCACGGTGGTCGGGATCGCGCTGCCCGTTGCCTATACCGTGGAGATCGTCCGCGACCTGCCGCAAGAGATCGCAGGGACTCCGTACCAGGACTTCTATGCGGCACTGCAGCGGGCGGCGGAGCTGTAGCGACCCGACACCAGAGGAGGGGATGGCGAGATGATAACGGTATTGGCGTCTCTCATGGGTTCCCATCGGCGGCGCACGCTGCCCTCGGCTTCGACGGCGTGGGTGCTGGCTGGCCTGATGGTCGCGGCGGGGTTGTCCAACCCTCGGTTCGCCGCCGCGCTGGCGCTGCCGGCCAACGAGAGCGGCGTCACCGGGTACTTCGACACCACCGTTTCCATGGGCGCGGCCATGCGGGCGTCCGGGCGCGATGACCGCCTGTTCAGCCTGGCCAGCGGCGGCAAGGCATACACCTTCAACGGTGATGACGGCAACCTCAACTTCGACCGCGGGGATCTCGTCTCCCTCAACACCAAGGTCAATCACGAGTTGCAGCTCAACATGGAGAATCCGGGCGCGGAGTTGAGCCTGTTCGGGCGAGTGCTGTATTTCTACGATCACGCGGTGGCGGATGGCGACACCGAGCGCACGGCCTTGTCCGCCGCCGCCAAGGGGCACGCCGGACGAGACTTCCAGTTGCTCGACGCCTATGTGGCCGGCGACTTCGATGCCGGCGCCGTGCCGGTCTCGCTTCGATTGGGCAACCAGGTCATGAGCTGGGGCGAAAGCGTCTTCCTTCGCGGCGGCATCAACTCCATCAACCCGGCCGATGTCGCGAAGCTCCGAGTCGCCGGTGCCGAGTTGCGGGACGTGCTCGTGCCGGTCCCCGCGGCCAACGTCAAGGTGGGCATCGGCGACAGCTTCTCCCTGGAAGGCTTCTACCAGTTCCGTTGGGAGCACTCCGAAATCGAGGCTAAGGGTACGTTCTTCTCCGCCAGCGACATCGTGGGCCCCGGGGGGGATACGGTCCATCTCGGGCTCGGCCGGCCCGGACGAGGGGACGACCGAGACGGCGCACCCGACCCGGCTTGTCCCAGCCGCGCCAATCCCGCGGGGCTCTGCTCTCGCGTGGCCCGCGCCGCCGACCGCGATGCCGGCCATGAGGGCCAGTTCGGTGTGGCGCTGCGCTACTTCGCGGCGGCGTTGAACGATTCGGAGTTCGGACTGTATTACGCGCGCATCCACAGCCGTCTGCCGCTGGTGTCCGTTACCGCGGGCGACCTGGCGAGACGGACGGCTCCCGGGGGCTTTGTCGGCTCCATCCGGTATCTCCGGGAGTTCCCGGAGGACATCGACCTCATGGGCGCGAGTTTCAACGGCGAACTGGGTGGCAGCGGAGTCACCTTGCAGGCCGAGGTCGCCTATCGCCGGAACCAGCCGCTCCAGGTCGACAACGCAGAGCTCATATACTCCGCGTTGAGTCCGCTGCGGAGGCTCGCCGCGCAGGCGGCCATGGCGCAAGGCCCCGCGCGACAACTGTTGGCGGGCCTCGCGCGCGCCGGGCAGTTGTTCAGCATGAGCCAGACCGGTCCGGCGGACCCGGGGCAGGAGATTCCGGGCTTTCGCCGCAAGGACGTGGTGCAGGGTTCTGTAGCCGTGTCCAAGGCGTTGGCGCCCATGCTGGGGGCCGACGGATGGATCGTGCTGGCCGAGGCCGGATTTACCCAGATCCAGGACATGGAGGACAAGTCGGAGCTCCGTTACGACGGCACGGGCACATGGACCAGTGGCAATCCCGCCTTCACGGCCGGCGGAGTCCAGCCGGTAACCCAAGTGACCGGCTTCGCCGATCCGTTCTCATGGGGTTACCGGGCCGTGCTGCGGGGCGCCTACAGCAACGCCCTCGGACCGGTGAACCTTGCGCCGCAGGTCGCCTTCGCCCACGACGTCAACGGCACGACACCGAGGCCCATCGGCAACTTCGTGGAAGGACGCCAGACGGTGACGCTGTCGGTGGGGGCAAGCTACCTGCTGTCTTGGCGGGCGCAACTGGCGTACACGCAGTTCTTCGGCGCGGGCCAGCACAACATGCTGGCCGATCGTGACTTCGTGTCGTTCACGGTGAGCTATTCCTTCTGACGGAGCGGGATTGGATCACATGAAGCGGGTTTGGATCACATGAATACGCGACGGAGCATCTGGGCGGCCGCGTTGGTATGGGCGCTGATCGCGGCGGTACCGGCGGCGGCGAAGGTCACGGCCGAAGAAGCGGGCCGGCTGGGAGCGGAGTTGACGCCCTTGGGCGCCGAAAAGGCGGGCAACGAGGCCGGCACCATTCCCGCATGGGAGGGCGGCATCACGAAACCGCCGGCCGGCTATCGTGCGGGAAAGCGCCTCGTCGATCCGTTCCCGGACGACAAGCCGCTCTTCACCATCACCGCGGAGAATTACAAACGATACGAGGCGAACCTTACGCCGGGTCAGATCGCGGTGCTCCGGCGCTACCCCGAGACCTACCGGATGCCGGTGTACCGGGCGCGGCGCACGGCGTCGCTGCCACCGCGCATCTACGAGCGCACCATCGGCAACGCCGTCACCGCGATGCTCACTGACGATGGCAACGGCGTGGTGAACGCCGCCGAGGGCATCCCGTTCCCGATCCCCAAGAACGGGCTTGAGGCCATCTGGAACCACTTGCTGCGCTACCGCGGCAAGTCCGTGCGCGTCACCAGCGGTCAGGCCGCGCCCACGGCCGACGGCTCCTACGTGGTGGTGCAAATCCGCGAGCAGGTGTTGTGGGGTTACCAGCAGCCCGGCGCAACCACGGAGAACATCGACAACAAGCTCGCCTACTTCCTCCAGGAGGTGCTGTCCCCGGCAAGGTTGGCGGGTTCGCTGATCCTGGTCCACGACACCCTGAACCAGGCGGCGGAGCCGCGCAAGGCGTGGGTCTACAATCCCGGGCAGCGTCGCGTCCGGCGCGCGGCCAACGTCGGCTATGACAATCCCGGCACGGGCTCCGACGGCCAGCGCACCAACGATCAGGCCGACATGTACAACGGCGCGCCGGACCGTTACGACTGGACGCTGGTGGGGAAACGGGAGATCTACATCCCTTACAACAGCTACAAGCTCGCGAGCGGTGGCCATGGCTTCGACGACGTCCTGAAGCCGGGCCACATCAACCCGGACCTGACCCGCTACGAGCGCCACCGGGTGTGGGTGGTGGAGGCGCGGTTGAAGCAAGGCACCCGGCACATCTTTCCCCGGCGCACGTTCTATCTCGACGAGGACAGTTGGCAGATCGCGGTGGTGGACCAGTACGATGCCCGCGGCGAGATGTGGCGGCTGAGCCAGGCCTATATCATCAACCACTACCAGGTGCCGGTGCTGTGGAGCACCGGCATGTCGATCTACGACCTCCAGAACGGACGCTATCTCGTCAAGGGTCTGACTAACGAATACGAGCCGCCGCGTTTCGACCTGGAGCTGAACCCGAACCAGTTCACGCCGCGGGCGCTGCGGCGCCGGGGCCGCCGTTGACCGGGCGGTAGCGCCGCCTCATCGCACCTTGGCGACGACAAGTAATCCTGCGCAACCGATCAGAGGTATTTGCCGGACGCGGCACCAGCGTCTCATTGCTGGACCCCGTGGGGGTCGAGCGCGTCTCGAAGTCCATCGCCGATGTAGTTGAACGCCATCACCGTGACGAATATCAGGACGCCGGGGATCAGCACCCACGGGTGGAAACGGATCTGCGCGATGTCCATGGCCAGGGCCAGCATGTTGCCCCAGGACGCCTCAGGGTCCTGGATGCCCAGGCCGATGAGGCTCAGGCCGGATTCCCCGAGGATGTAACCCGGGATGGACATGGTGGCGGCGACGATGGCGTAGGAGAACGTGTTGGGGAGCACGTGGCGGACGATGATGCGCGCGTGGGGCAAGCCCATGGCCCGTGCGCTGGTGACGTAGTCCATTTCCTTGATGGACAACACGAGGCCGCGGATGATGCGCGCAAGGCTGGCCCAACCGATGAAGCTCAGGATGACGACGATGGCCATGTAGGTCTGGAACGACGTCCAGTCCGCGGGAATCGCCGCGCGCAGGGCCAGCAGCAGATAAAAGCCCGGCACCATCATCAGCATCTCGCACAGCCGCTGAATCAGCATGTCCGTGCGGCCGCCGAAATAACCGGAGGCGCCGCCGATGAGCATTCCCAGGACGAACGTGATGGTCACCCCCACCAGTCCCACCGACAGTGAGATGCGGCCGCCGTGCAGCAGGCGGGAAAGGACGTCACGGCCGAAATTGTCGGAGCCGAGCAGGAACAGCATGGGGCGGTTGGGGTCGGTGTGGGAAATGTCCTCCACGCCGCGCAGACCGAACAGGTGGATTCGCGTTTCGATCAGTCCCAGGAAACGGTAGGGGTCCCCGGTGACGAAAATCCCGATGGGGTAGGCGGTGCCCGGCACCTCGCGATAGACCTTGCGCTGGTTCTCGTCGAACTCGAACGTGCTGTTGCGCACGTACGGCCACGTCAGTCCGTTCTCGTCGAAGATATGGACCCAGGTAATCATGGGCGGATGGTAGGCTTTCTTGCGAGCGCTGGCGGCATAGTGATGGGGCGAGAGGAAATCCGCGAAGATGGCGCTGCCGTAGAGAAGCACGAGGATCCAGAATCCCAGCATGGCCAGGCGGTTGTGCCGCAGGCGTGACAGGGCGCGGCGGACCGGAGAGCGGGAACCGGGTACGCCGCGCGGTTCGCGGCTCGTGTTGTCGGGTTCGGGCGGCATGGACGCTATCGGTAGCTGATGCGGGGGTCGACCCATGCCAGCAGGATGTCGGCGAGAAGGTTGCCGATGATCAGCAGCAATCCTCCCGCAAGCGAGCTGGCCATGACCACGTAGATGTCGTAGGAGCGCACGGCGGTCAGCATCAACTGCCCGATCCCCGGGTAGCCGAAAACGATCTCCACCAGGGCCGAGCCGCCGATGAGGGTGGGCAGCAGGGAGCCGAAGCCCGCCACGAACGGGGTCACGGCGTTTCTCAGGATGTGCTTGTAGTTCACCATGGTGTTGGACAGGCCCTTGGCTCGTGCCGTGACCACGAACTGCATGTGGCTCTTGTCGAGGAACTCCGCCCGCAGCACCCGCACCAGCGCCGCCATGGCGCCGGTTCCCAGAACGAGCACCGGCAGAACCAAGTGACGCGCCAGGTCCGTCATTCGGCCCCACGTGCCGAGGTCGTGATAGTTCGCGGAGGTGAGCCCGCCGATGGGAAGAAGTTCGTAGAACGGATTGGCCGGGTCGAGATCATAGGTCAAGGATGCGCCGTAGAGCAGCAACAGCGCCAGGAAGAACGAAGGGACGGCCATGCCCATGTAGGCCATGAAGCCGAAGGCCTTGTCGCTCCAGGAGTAGGGATGGGTGGCGGAGTAGATGCCGATGGGCAGCGACAGCAGCCAGGTGAAGAGAATGGCCAGCACGTTCAACAGCATGGTGTTCTTGAGGAACGGCCACATGGTGGTCCAGACGGGCTGGCGGTTGGCGATGGACTTGCCGAAGTCCGGCGCGCCGACATGGAAACCGCTGCCGGCCTTCTCGAGGCGGATCTCGTCTACGAAGAGCGAACCGGCGACGTCGCCCTGGAACGAGATCGGCCCCATGCGCGTGGTTTCCAGACCCGCCGCGTGAAGTTCCGTGAAGTCCACCGAGAGTGACGTGGTGACGCCGGGGGGCAGGCGCACGTCCGTCGCGTAGGTGTTGGCGTCCAGGTCCCGGAACGTCACGGTCGCCGTCATGGGCGGCGCCGGTGCCGCGATGATCCTGAAGCCCAAGCCGTCACAGCGGCTCAGGTCCCCGAGCCCCACCGGCAGGGTGTTGCGGATCAGCGCCAGGCGGCGCATCGGGTCCAGCGCATGGCCCATTGCGGCCAACGCCGTGTCTCCCGCCCGGCAGGAGACCTCCAGCATCGCGGGCCGGCCGCCGCGCTGCCGCGCGAACAGGAACAGTCCCTTGAGCTTGCTCCGGTCCACGCCGAAACGGGCGTAATCGGCGTCGGTCAGCGTGATGGACGCGGGCTCGTCCGCATCGATGGAGCGGCGCTCCTGAAAGGCCTTCCCGTTGCCGTCCTGGATGCGCAGGAAAACGTCCGCGCCGCCCACCCGGTCGTTGCGGAGTTCCATCTCGACGGACTGGAAGTCATCGCCGGACCAGTGATTGCCGGGCCGTTGACTGGCCGCGTTGGGGTTGTCCGTCTTTCCCAGCACGCCGATCTCTCCGGGCGCGTCGAAGTTGAAGCCGAGGCCGAAGGTGCCGTCTTCGGACAGCGGGACCAGGATGGGCGTGGCGTTGCCCGAAATTTCGTAGGCCCTCCGGTTGGCGGGGAGGTCGGCGTATTCGAAGTCGGCGATGCGCACGCGTTCGCTCGCGAAACGAATGTCGAACAACACGCCGCGCAGCCAACGCAGGTACTGAGTGCCCCAGCCCTTGTCCGCGCCGAACTCGCGTTTCCACTGGCGCAGTTGCCGCTGGTCGAGGTCGGGTTGGAGGGCCCACTGGTGGAAGTAATCCCCGGGAGCGATCTGGATGATCATGAAGATCACGAAGGTCAGGGCGAACAGTGACGGAATCGTGATCAGCAGCCGCCGTGCGATGTATGCGGTCATGTTGGGATCGCCGGGTTCTCCGTGACGCTGTCCCGAACCGGAGGCGGGACACCCGTCATTGCAGGTGAAGTCTGCGTGGGTCGAACAGGTCGAAGAGGGTCGGCGTCACATTGCCGAAGCGGTTCCGGAGTGCCGTGATGCGCTCGGCGAGCGCCGTATAGACCACGGGGACGTGATCGGAAGCGATCTGCTGGAACTCCCTGTAGAGCGCGACCCGCTTGTGATGCTCCAGCTCGCGGCTGCCCTGGACGAAGAGTTCGTCGATCTGTTTCTCCCATTCCGTGGCCGGTTCTTCCTGGTTCGGGAACCACAGGTGCAGCCGTTCGCTGGAATGCCAGAAGTTGATGCCGTGGTGAGGCTCCACGCCCCCCGTGAAGCCGATGACGATGGCTTCCCAATCGTAGGTGCTGGTGAGCTGGGACACCAGCTTGTTGAATTCCAGGAACCTGAGATTGACCCGTATGCCGATTCTCTCCAGGTCCTGCTTCATGAGCGTGCATACCCGTTCCCGCACGGTGTTTCCGGAGTTGGTGGCGAGGTTGAAGACAAGGCTGTTGCCTTCGGCGTCTTCGCGGATGCCGTCGCCGTCCACGTCGAACCAACCCAGGCCGTCGAGCAGCGCATTGGCCGTGGGGATGTCGTACGGGTAGCGGGTCACGCTGGGATTGTGGAAGTCGCCGGCCGCGGGGCTCACCGCCGCCCACTGCGGATAGCCGAGTCCGTTCATGACGTTGTCGATGATACTGTCCTTGTCGATGCTGTGTGCCAACGCCTTGCGGAAGGCCAGCGTCCGGAACCACTTGAGCTTGACGGGATCGACGAATGGAGCGTCGTTGTTGGGATTCTTGCCGGCGTTCATGTTCAGGGCCAGAAAGGTCGTGCCGAAGTTCGGTCCGCGCTTGTACAGGGTGAAGTTCTTCGCCGCTTCCTGGGGTTTCAGGATCGGGAAATGCTCGCCGGCTACCTCCAGGAAGTCGGTTTCACCGGCCTGAAACTTCAACAGCGCGGTGGCCAGGTTGGGCACCACCAGGTAAACGATGCGGTCCAGGTACGGCAAGGCGTTTCCCGCCGCGTCCCGCTGCCGGTACCGTGGGTTCCTCTTGAGGACGATGCGCTCCCCGGCGTCGTAGCGCTCGATGACGAAGGGTCCGGTGCCGACGATGTCGCCCGGCTCCGTGCCGACGTCCCATGTGGACGTGAACGTTCCGTCGTCCACGTGCTTCGCCAGGATGTGTCGGGGATAGATGGACGTAGCCATGGCCCGCAGGAAGGGCGCGAACGGCGCCGGCAGGGTGAAGCGCACCGTGTGCGCGTCGACCTTCTCGACCTTGGCCTGGCTTTTTCTCCACGCCTGCGTGGTGTCATCGCGGTAGCGGATGGTGAGGCCCGGCCGAGCCGACGCGGGGATGGCGTCGTTGTAGATGATCCTGGAGAACGTGAAGACCACGTCGTCCGCGGAAAAGGGGTTCCCGTCGGCCCATTGCACGTCCCTGCGCAGGAAAAAGGTCCACACGAGCCCGTCTTCCGATGATTCCCAGCGTTCGGCCAGGGCCGGCTCCACCTCGGCGGTGAGCCAGGAGGTCTCGACGAGTCCCTCGAACAGGTATTCGAGGATCTGGGTCGAGGACGTCTCGGTCGAGATGGCGAGATTGAACGTCTTCGGCCCGGAGATCGTCGACAGGGTCAAGGTCCCACCAGGTTTGCCTGAGGAGTACTCGAACCGGGCGGCGTTCTCCTTGAGTTGCGCGATCAGGTCAGCGTCCCGCGGGGCGTTGTTCTGGGCCGCCGCGTTACCGGCGGGGAAGAGAAGGGTGCAGAGAACCCAGAGAATGGCGGCGATCGTTGCGCGAAGACCCGTATGTTTCAAGATCCTTGTCCTTTCAGGTCATGAACCCGTGGTGTCGGATGAACCCTCGCGTATTATAATGCGAAATCACCCGACACCGCACTAGCCGGAATGTCCTTTGTTCTCGATGCCGGGAATGTTCGGTTCGTAATGAGTCTTGACGCATTCATGCCGATCCGGCGGGTGTTGCATGGCCGGCGCAGGTTGACGGTTCGTCGCCGGCCGGTCTACGTTGAGCACGATGGCGCGCGGCCGTCGCAAGGGGGCGCGGACCGCGCAATGGAAGAACCGAATCGAGGGACGGCAACCGGCTGTCCCTGGGGAACCGCATCATGCCGGACGACGACGTAAGGGTCCTGACCAACGACGACATGGAGGGTCTCCTCGAAATGGGGGAGATCGTCGAGGCCGTGGAAACGGCCTACGTCGAGCTGGGCCGGAAGATCGCGGAGGGGATGCCGCGGCGCCGGCTGCACATGCCGCTGGAGGGGCTGGAACGAACCTGGTACTGGCTGAACGTCATTCCCGGCGCCGTGCCTGCGTTCGATACGGCGGCGGTGCGTCTGGACTCGTCGCAGATCCGCTTCCGCAACGTCGGCGGCGGCAGCCGCATGGAGTTCCCCGGTGATTTCTCGGGCTTCGTCCTGCTCTTCAGCATCAAGGAGCGCGCGCTCAAGGGCATCGTCCACGACCACTACCTGTCGGCGCTGCGCGTGGGCGCCACCACGGGCGTGGCGGCGAAGTACCTGGCGCGGCCCGATGCGTCCGTGCTGGGCATCTTCGGCAGCGGCACCCAGGCCCATGGGCAGGTGTCGGCGCTGTGCGCCGTGCGGGACATCCAGGAGGTCAAGGTGTTCTCCCTCCGCGAAGAGAACCGCAAACGCTTCGCCAAGGAAGTGACCGAGCGCTACGGCGTGAAGGCGCGGGCGGTGCGGCGAGCGGAGGACGTGGTGCACGACTCGGACATCGTGGTCACGGCCACCAACTCCGGCGATCCGGTGTTCGACGGTGACTTGCTGGAGCCGGGCACCCATCTGGTGTCCATGATCGGCCCGGACTGGTTCGACAAGCGCCGGGAGCTGGACGACGCGGCCATCGAGAACTGCGACCTCATCGTGGTGAACTCCAAGGAGCAGGTGGAGATCGACGAGCAGCCGGAGCTGATGTCGCCCATCCGCAAGGGCATCATCGGCTGGGAGCAGATCCACGAGCTGGGCGACCTCGTCATCGGCACCATCGCCGGCCGGACCACAGCCTCCGAGATCACCCATCACAACAACAACTGCGGCATGGGCGTTCAGTTCGCCGCCATCGGCCACCTGGTGCTGGAAGAGGCGAAGAAGCGCAACCTCGGCACGCGGCTGCCGGCGGACCTGTTCATGACCCGGCGCACCGACGTGTCCTCTCCCTGAACCCTGAAGGCAATTGAAACCGGAGACTGTTTCATGGCGACGACTCTCGGCATCGATCCCCAACACCTCAAGGGACGGCACGTGGACCGCGCCGTCGAGGTCCTCAAGCGCGACGGCGTCATCGTCTATCCCACGGACACGATCTACGGCCTGGGCTGCGACGTCACCAGCAAGGCTGCGGTCGAGCGCATCCGCCGCATCAAGGGCCGCGACGCCGACAAGCCGATGTCGTTCGTGTGCTCCGACCTGGTGCAGGTGAGCCGCTACGGCCACGTGTCCAACTTCGTGCACCGGATTCTGAAGCGGTTCCTCCCGGGGCCCTATACCTTCGTGCTCACCGCCACCAAGGAGACCCCCAAGGTGCTCCAGTCCAAGCAGAAGACCGTGGGCATCCGCATCCCCGACCACCCCGTACCCCTGGCGCTGGTGGAACAGCTCGGCAACCCCGTGGTGAGCACCAGCGCCAACGAGAGCAACGAGGAGGTGGTGACGAATCCCGCCGACCTGGAGGCCATCTTCGGGCATCGGGTGGATCTCATCATGGAATGCGGCACTCTTCCGGTGCTGGCGTCCAGCGTGATCTCGCTGGTGGATGACCGCATCGCCATCCTGCGTGAAGGGCAGGGGGACCTGAGCTACTTCAAGAACGAGTTGGCCGCCGGTTGAGCACCGCGGCGCGCCGTGTTCCCCGGACACTCTTGTTTCCGGCCATCGCATTGACAGGCAAAAGAGGCTTGTGTTAGGCATCCGCCCCAATGCCGCCTGATCCCTACCGGACGAAATCCGGAGTGGACCCCGGCGGCAGCGGACACGAAGGCAACGCATTACCCAAGGAGGACACTCATGTTGCGTAAACTGATCGGATGGGCTCTGCTGTCGGCTGTTTTGTGGATTGCCGCGCCGGCGGACGTGGTGCTGGCGCAGGACAAGTACCCGAACAAGACCATCACCTGGTTGATCCCGTATGGTCCGGGCGGCGGTTTCGATCTTCACAGCCGCGCCATGGTCCCGGGCCTGAGGAAGGCCCTGGGCGTCAACATCATCATCCGCAACCAGCCGGGCGCGGGCGGCAACATCGCCTGGAACCTCACCTGGGCATCCAAGCCCGACGGCTACACCATCTCCACGGTCAACATCCCCGGAGCCATCGTCTCCGAATTGTTCAACGAGCCGAAGCCGCACTACAGCCTGAAGAAGTTCTCCTGGATCGGCCAGATCTCGGCAGGACCTTACGTCTTCGCCGTGGGCGCCAAGACCCCGTTCCACAAACCGGAGGACCTGCGCAACGCCAAGGAGGTGCTGGTGACCGGCACGGGAGTCGGCGGGACGGCATGGGTGACGGAGGTGCTCACCGCCGCGGTCATGAAATTCAACCACCGTTTCGTCCTGGGCTACCCCAGCGCGCCCGCGTCCAACATGGGGATCGTGCGCGGCGAGGGCGACGGCCGTGCGCTGGGCCTGGATTCTCCGGGTCAGATGCGCTTCGTCCGCGAAGGCGACATGAGGGCCTTGTGGGTGTACCTGGACGAGCGTTCTCCGGAATTCCCCAACGTGCCCACCGTGGGCGAGCTGGGGCACCCGGAACTCACGGTGCTGGCATCGCACCGGGTGGTCACGGCGCCTCCGAACATGCCCAAGGACCGGCTGGAAATCCTCCAGAACGCGTTCAACGCGGCCACCAAGGACCCCGACGTCCTGGCACGATTCGCCCAGATGAAGGCCAAGATCGAGCCGGTGGTAGGCCAGGATTGGGTGGATATGCTCAACGGCTTCTACGGCCTGATCCAGGACAACGCCGAGATCGTCAAGAAGTCATTGAAGAACTAGCGCGCTGCCGCGCGCCCGCGCCAGACGGGAAAGGGAAAGTCGCATGCAGACTTTGAGACTCTACACCGGAGACGACGGCGAATCCCATTTCGAGGACATCGACCTGAAGTTCGAGCCGGACCGGCAGATGGAAAGCGTCGTCCTGGGCGCGGCCAAGAGCGTCAACGTCCGCCGGGTTCCGCCGGGCGTGCTGCTCGACTGGCACCCGGCCCCCCGGCGGCAGTACCTGTTCACTCTCTCGGGAGCGTGGGACATCGAGTGCGGCGGGGGAGAGGTGCGGCGTTTCCAGGCCGGCGATATCATGCTTGCGGACGACCTCACCGGCCGCGGCCATCGGAGCCGCGTTGTCGGCGATGAGCCGCACGTGTTCGCGGTGGTGCCGTTGGCCGACTGAGAGTAAGCGGAGAAGTTCTCGCAGCGTCCTTCGACTTCGGTTCACGGGTTGGAACGAACGAAGTCGAAGGGCGCCGACTCTTGCGCCGAGCAAGAGAAGGGGATTCCTTACGCGCTGGCGGCGGACGCGCCGCCGTCCACCACCAGGGTCGTGCCGGTGACGAATGACGATTCGTCGGAGGCCAGGAACAGGATCGTGCTGGCCACCTCCCGCGGCTCACCCCAGCGCTTCATGAGCGTGTGCTGCGCGCCCGTTCGGCGCAACTCCTCCTCGCTGATCCCGCGTGCCTCGGCGCGCGCGATGTGAAAAGGTGTGATGGTTGGGCCGGGACAGACGGTGTTCACGCGAATGCCGTGTCCCACCTCCTCGATGGCCAGGGTGCGGCCGAGGCTCACCACCGCGGCCTTGGTGACGTCGTACTGTCCCATTCCCGCGCGCCCGGTCACCCCGAATACCGAAGAGACGTTGACGATGCTGCCGCCGCTCCGGGCGCGCAGCAGGGGCACGGCCGTCTTGCAGCAGTGGACCGTGGCCATGAGGTTGACCGCCAGGATGGAATCCCAAGAGTCCTCCTCGGCGTCGGCCAAGGGCCCGTATACCCGGATGCCGGCGACGTTCACGAGAACGTCCAGGCCGCTGAAGTGCGCGCTCGCGGCGGCCATCGTCCTGCGCGCCTCGGCCTCGTCGCTCAGGTCGGCCGCCAGAGGAAGGACGTCCGCCGAAGGCACCCGCTCGCGGATCTCCGCGGCCTTGGCCTCGGCGGCGGCGCCGTCGCGGTCGACGACGGTCAATCCGGCGCCTTCCTCGGCGAACAGCATGGCGGTGGCGCCGCCGATGCCCCCGCCGCCGCCGGTGATGAACGCGACCTTGTCCTGGAGACGGCCCACGCGCCGCCTACCGTGAATGGCCCAGCGCCGAGCGCATGGCCACGTCCGCCGCCGGGAACGAGAAGCCTTCCGCCTCGAGCGCAGCGGCGGCCACTTCCTCGTCTTCGTGGGGCGCGGCGCCGCTCACGCCGATGCCGCCCACCAGCTCGTCGCCCATCCAGACGGGCAAGCCGCCCTGGCCGATGGCCATGCGGCCGTCGTGTATGATCTGGACGCCGGCGTAGAACACCGGTTTGGGGTTGGCCTTCTCTTCCAGACCGCCGGTGCTCTGCCGGAAGGCCGCGGCCGCGAAGGCCTTGCCCCGGGCGATGTCCGGCGCCACGAATTTGGTCCCGTCCATGCGCCCGGCCCACATGAAGTTGCCGCTGGCATCCACCACGGTCACCGTTACCAGGTAGCCCTTTTCCTCTGCCGCGCGGATGCCGGCATCCACCAGCGCCCGCGCCTGTTTCATTCCAAAGCTCAAAGCAAGTCTCCTCTCTCCATCTTGTCAACGTCTCGCAACGTCGTTACCGCGGAACAGGGTGCGTCAAGATTCGCCGCGCGGAGACGTAATGAGTAAGTCATTCCCGCTTTCCAGGCTGTGTCAAAACGAAGCCCGGACAAGAATTGGCGGTGGCGTTTCGTGGCCAAGTGGCGTCATCACACACTCTGTTTCCCGGCCCTCATGAGCCTCTCCAGCGGGCGGCGAGGCACCGGGATGTCCGCGCCCGCGGCGAGAAGCTCCCGCACGATGCGCTCGCGGTTGCGGTCGAGGTCGTCCAGGGCTTCTTCGGGCGAAAGCCCCTCGCCGAAGCAACCCGGGAACTCCGGATACTCGGCCCGGCGCAGCCACCGGCCGTCGGGTCCCCGAACCGCGGCCACGCGCAACACGTAGGGCACGGCCATGTACTCTTCAAACGTCACGGTCGAACGTTCCTGTCGTCACTGTTTCCCGGCGGCCGACTGGCTCCGTGGCAACCTTGGCAACGAATGCGGCGGCCTACGAGGCGATGTTCACGCGGTCCTGCACCGCCTCGACCCACGCGGCATCGTTGGGCAGCCGCACCGAGGTGGCGCGGACGTGGTGCAGCTTCGGGTCCAGTCCCGGCGGGTCGGCCTGTCCCTCCCGCAGCATCCTGGCGGAGTCGATGAGACACTTGCGCACCTTGATGATGGCGGTGTCGCTGGTGCCCAGGCGTTCCCGGGTGCGGTCGAAGATGGGGCCCTGGCTCTCGGTCATGGCGCGGTCCTGCATGCCGAAACCGGGAATGCCGCAGAACATGCGCGTGCGGTGTGCCTCCCAGTCCATGCCGTAGTCGTCGTCGGGGGTCGCCTCGGGGCGGACGTCGCCGTAGGGGCCGTTGATGGGCGGCCCGAAGCGCGTGATGTGGGAGCTGAAGCCGTCGGCCAGGGACGCCAGCTCTTCTTCCCGCAGCGGGCGCGTGGGGTGCCAGGTGATGGTCCAGTTGATGAGGTGCTCGTCGTCCGCCGGCACCCACGCGTGCGAGTGCAGGATCGGATCCTCGTCCTGGGGCGGCGGCATGGTGTAGAAGGGCATGAGGAACTGCGTGATGCGCCAGTAGTAATGGTCGTCGGGTGCATTCCGCCGGGCTCCGATCATGACCCCGTAGTCCGTGTCCACGACCTCGAAGCGCGGGCTCCGGTCCGTGGTCCCCACGGCGGTGTCCACGCCGAAGCCGGCCTTCTCGAGGCTCTCCAGGGATGTGCGGTCGGTGGCATCCAGCGGCGCGTGCAGGAACGAGATGTGGCTGGAGTCGATGCCGCCTTCCAGCGCCTGAAAGTAGTTGTTGCTCTGGTAGTACTTCGAGATGAAGCGCTGGTTGTCCGCCAGCCCCAGCCACTCGAAGTCCGGCAGGTCCGTCATGTGCGCGGGATCGCCCATGAACGCCCACACCACGCCGCCGCGCTCGCGGCAGGGATAGGCGGGATGCCGCACGGCGTGCTTGAAGTCCGTTTCCGGGGACTCGTTGGGCATCTCCAGACAGCGCCCGTCGAGCCCGTACTTCCAGCCGTGGTAGCAGCAGCGCAACCCGTCCGGCTCCACGCGCCCGTAGTAGAGCGACACGCGCCGGTGCGAGCACGTCTCGCCCAGCAATCCGGCCTCGCCGCGAGTGGTGCGAAACGCCACCATGCTCTCGCCCAGTATGCGGACCCTCTTGGTCCGGCCGCCGGCCTCCAGCTCGCTCGAAAGGACCACCGGCACCCAATAGCGCCGCATCAGCGCGCCCATGGGGGTGCCTGGGCCGACTTGTGTCAGGATGTCGTTGTCTTCTCTGGTCAGCATGCTCGTCCTCGATGCCAGTGTAGTGCGCGGAGCCTAAAGAACTACAATCGGTATTACGTTTGTGTCAAGTCTGCCGTTCGTCGCGCTGATAGGGCACGACAAAGGGTGGCGTAACGGTCAATCGGGTGTCGAGATCTTGGGTCGGAGGCGCTTGCTGAGCCCCCTGCGTTCGGTGAACGCTACCTCGGTCCAGAAAACTCGGGTGCTGAAGGTGATGTGCATCAAGGCGAATACACCGTCGACGACCGAGCGCCCACGGTCGAGGCAGTAATGCAATTGTCCCAGGTCGAACCAGGCGACGCGTAGCATCCGAGATCGACCGGGACCGTCCGAGTGGAGCGCGAGCTTGGCGATATCGTTCATGCCGGGGCGCTTGGTCATTCTGGGGACGGGGTCGGTTCAACATCGAGGACGTTTCGGCTGGGGAGAATCTCCTACGCAAGGAAAATCAAGTCGTTTCATCGGCCACGAAATCCCGTTATCATCCACCTGTGGTTTTAATAGGAGAGGCTTGTCAGTGCACCAGGCGGGGTGATTGCTGTGCTTCAAGCCTGACGGCGGCGGCCGGGCCAACGGCAGGGATGCGCGCATGACCCCTGAGCAGATTTCGGCGCTCGTTGCATCCGGCGAATCCGAGACGCTGGAGTTGAAGGCCACGACGAGAACGCGACGCGAGGCGGCAGCGACCGTGTGCGCCATGCTCAATCGGCGCGGTGGATACGTGTTGTTCGGCGTCACGCCAGAAGGCAGCATCGTGGGCCAGCAGGTGAGCGAACGGACGCTGGAGGAGGTAAGCGCCGAGATCCAACGGATAGATCCGCCGGCGTTTCCAGAGATCGAGAGAGTCCGAGTGTCCAGGAACTTGGAGGTGGTCGCGATCCGCGTGAGTCGGGGCGCTTCGCCGCCGTATCAATACCGTGGAGCCTCCTATCGGCGCGTGGGGAACACGACACGGACCATGTCGGTCGACGAATACAACCGGATGCTCTTCGAGCGCATGCACAACGAGCGACGCTGGGAAAACCAGCCCGCCACCGGATGGACTGTCGACGACCTGGACACGGTGGAAATCCGCAATACTGTGGCGGAGGCAGTGCGGATTGGTCGGTTGAACGAACCCGGCAGTCGGGAACCCGAGGAGTTGCTGCGCGGTTTGGGTCTGATTCGCGAAGGCGTCCTCTTTCGGGCGGCAGCAGCGCTCTTCGGGAATGCCGAGCGGCTGGAAAGCGAGATGCCGCAGTGCCTGCTCCGTGTGGCTCGTTTCCGAGGGCTCGATCGATCGGAGTTCCTGGACAATCGCCAGTTCAATGGCAACGCCTTCACGCTCCTGGCAAGCGCGGAACGCTTTCTGCGTGATACCCTCCCCATCGCTAGCCGGTTCGAGTCAGGCCGCATCCAGCGCATCGACGAACCTCTTTACCCGCCTTTGGCTACACGGGAAGCGCTCGCGAACGCGCTGTGTCATTGCGACTACGCGATGGGCGGCGGCTCCCTTGGTCTCGCAGTGTACGACGACCGCCTGGAGGTGACGTCGACGGGTCCGCTGCACTTCGGGCTGACTCCCGATAATCTGTTCGGGCCGCACGAGTCGAGGCCTTGGAATCCGCTCATCGCTCGCACGTTCTATCGGCGCGGTATCATCGAGGAGTGGGGCCGCGGTACGCTCAGGATGGCTGATTTGGCTACGGCCGCTGGCTTGCCCCGACCCGAGATCGAGGAACATGGCGATTGCGTGACGGTGCGCTTCCGGCGTTCCGGCTATGTGCCGCTCAGACGCAGCGGGGACGACCTGATCAGGCGGCGAGAGGCGATTTTGGCACTGCTGGATGACGCGGAGGATGGCTTGGCGTTGCGCGACATTGCTGCCGGTTTGGTATCTGATGCCACCGAACGGCAGGTTAAGCGAGCCTTGGCGGGGTTGCGTGATCGTGGTTTGGCGAGGTCAAATGGGCGTGGACTGGCGGCCCGGTGGAGGCGAATTCGGTCTGGAGAAAGCGAATAGGCTCCTTGCGACCCTTGGGGTTTTATTAGGGGTTCATGGGGGTCCAATAGGGGGCTTATTGGGGGCAGGTCGGTTGAGCTGATCGGCGGTTTCGAGGTCCGGAAGACATGCAACGCGTTCGCAGAAGAAAGCGCGGTTTGGCAGGGAGGCTCGGTATGGACGGCGGCTTTTGGTTCATGTTCGGGGCCAGCATCGTCGTCGGCGTGTTCGTGCTCTATTCCTACGGCGCGCACAGGGCGCTGGAAGGCCTGTCGAGCGGGGGCCAGCTTCTCATGGCCACGCTTCCCAAGATGATCTTCGCCTTCACCGTGGCGGGCCTGATCCAGGTCATCCTCCCTACCGACCTGATCTCGGAGTGGATCGGCGAGGGCTCCGGACTCAAAGGGCTCCTGATCGGCACGGTGGCGGGCACCCTCACCCCCGGCGGGCCGATGATGCACTTTCCCATCGTCGCGTCGCTGCTGCACTCCGGCGCCGGCTCCGGTCCCATCATCGCCTACCTGACCGCGTGGTCCCTGCTCGGGCTCCATCGCGTCGTGATATGGGAGATACCCATCCTGGGCTTCGAGATATCGGCGGTGCGTTTCGTGGCGAGCCTGGCGCTGCCGCCGCTGGTGGGTTTCGTGGGATCGTATCTCTTCCACAGCCTGCCGACCCGGCTTCCCGGACCGTGACCGACCCGCGCGTTACGAAGGCGAATCCGCCGGATCGTCCTTGACGAGATCGATCTCCCACGACAGGTAGCGTTCCATGTCCTCACGGGACTTGCCCAGGGCACCGGTCCACACGCTGTGACCGAAGTCGGCCTGCGCGTCCTCGGTGGACACGCCCGTGCCTTCCAGACCGTCTTCGAGGTTGCGGCCCGTGCTCTCCCACGCCCGAGTCCCGCCTTCGAGCACCTGGACCCTGGCATACCCGAGTTCCCGCAGAGTCCCCGCCGCCAGCGTGGAACGGATCGCGTTGTCGCACACCATCACCAGCGCCGCGTCCTTGTCCGGCGCGGTGGCCTCGATGTCGAGTTCCAGGCGTCCGCGGGGAAGCCAGCGCGTTCCGGGAATATGGGCGAATCCGTATTCGCCGATGCTGCGTACGTCGAGGGCGAGACCGGATGCGTCCAGGTGCGCCTGGAGACCGGCGGCGTCGGTGAAGCGGGTCCGGGCGTGCGCTTCATCGAGTCCGAAGACGGCAAGCTCCGGCACGCCCTGTTCAAGGGGCAGGCCGGCGTCCCGCCACCGCTGCAGGCCGCCCTCCAGGACCGACACGTCGCGGAAGCCGAGCTGCTGCAGCAGCGACGCCGCCCACACCGGCCGCAGGTCGTCGTCGGAGATCAGGAACACCGGGGCGGCGCGCACGGCGAGGAAGTTCTCATGGGCCAGGGCCATCTGCCCCAGCGGGAGCGAGATGGCGCGGGGAACGTGGCCGGCCTGGAACTCTTCCGGCAAGCGCACGTCCAGGAGATAGAAGGCTTGGTCGGAGTCGTAGACGCCGCGAAACGTTTCCAGCGTGCTCCGGCGCACCGCCGCGGTCGAGGCGAGGGCGTCGGTTGCCCGTTGGATGCGCGCGACACGTGTTGCCGAGGCCGGCGCGGGCACCTCCCGGCCCGGACCCTCGGCGATGTCGTGCCCGGACAGGAACCAGCCCATGACGCCGTTCTCCAAGGCGTAGACATTGTCGAAGCCGTTGTCGTGCAGCAGTTTGGCACCGAGGATGCCGCGGGTGCGGCCGGCGCAACTCACCACCAGCGTGGTGCCGTCCCTGAGCGGCAGACGCGGCGCGTCCACCAGCAGATTGCCGCCGGGAATGTGGTAGGTGTCGGGAACGTGGCCGCGCAGGTACTCTTCGCGCGAGCGCACGTCCACCACCACCAAGTCGTCCCCGGCCGCGCGCCGGCGGGCCAGTTCCGGCGCGTTCATGTGGGTGACGTCGCCGCCGTGCGCCACGCGCTCGCCGTACTCCTTGCCGTGCACGCCCCATCCCGAACGCACCGGCAGCCCTTGCCGTTGCCACGCCTCGACCCCGCCGGCCAGTACCCTGACGTCGCCGTAGCCCATGCAGA